>Ga0335085_10000888_pt1 | contig 73203 bp, 65 predicted proteins | sample Lox_Sample_45_FD_206712 | JGI IMG/M metagenome (GOLD analysis project Ga0335085, IMG submission 206712) | Soil microbial communities from Loxahatchee National Wildlife Refuge, Florida, United States - Lox_Sample_4.5 | ecosystem: Environmental > Terrestrial > Soil > Wetlands | place: USA... | reverse complement strand
GTGCGCGCAGATGATCTCGCTCGCGAAGGAGGCCGGCTTCGCGCAGCCCGCGAGGATGCCCACGTCCGGCCACCCGGGCGTCTTCGCGACGCTCGACGCCGGCGCGCCGCGCAGCGTCGGCGTCTACTTCATGTACGACGTCAAGCAGGCGGACCCCGCGGAGTGGTCCTCGCCGCCCTTCGAGGCCCGCCTCGTCGACAAGCCCGGCTTCGGCAGGGTGCTCGTCGGCCGCGGCGCCGTGAACCAGAAGGGGCCGGAGGCCGCCTTCCTCGCCGCGCTCCACGCCTTCAAGGGAGCGGGCGTCCCGCTGCCCGTGAACCTCGTCCTCGTCGCGGAGGGCGAGGAGGAGATCGGCTCGCCGCACATCCCGGACATCGTGCGCAAGCCCGAGGTCCTCGCGGCGCTCGGCAAGACGATGGGCGTCTTCATGCCGTCCGCGATCCAGGACCCCGACGGGTCCGTCGAGGTCTCGCTCGGGGCCAAGGGCGTCGTCGAGCTCGAGCTCGTCTCGAGCGGAGAGAAGTGGGGCCGCGGCCCGAGGAAGGACGTCCACTCCGGCAACCGCGCGCGGCTCGACAGCCCCGCCTTCCACCTCGTGCAGGCCCTCGCGACGCTCGTGACGCCGGACGGCGACCCCGCGATCGACGGCTTCGCCGCCGCCGCCAAGCCGCCGACGGCCGCGCAGGCCGCGATGCTCGACGCCGCCGCGAAACGCCTCGACGAGGCCACGGCGAAGAGGCTCCTCGGCGCGACCCGCTGGGCGCACGACGACTCGTGGCGCGCCTCGCTCGAGCGCCTCGCCTTCTCGCCGACCGTCAACATCGAGGGGCTCGTCGGCGGCTACACGGGCCCCGGCGGCAAGACGCTCCTGCCGCACAGGGCCGTCGCGAAGCTCGACCTGCGCCTCGTTCCGGACATGACGTTCGACGGCGCGATCGCCGCGCTGAAGGCGCACCTCGCCAAGAGGGGCTTCGGCGACATCGAGGTCAACGTCTCGGGCGGCTACGACCCGACCGAGACCTCGAAGGACGCGCCGCTCATCCGCGCGCAGATCGCGCTCCTGAAGAAGGACGGCCTCGACCCGCTGCTCTGGGTCCGCAACGCGGGCTCGTATCCCGGGTACGTCTTCACCGGCCCGCCTCTGAAGCTCGCCTCCGGCCACTTCGGCCTCGGGCACGGCAGCGGCGCGCACGCCCCGGACGAGTACTACGTCATCGAGTCGACGAACCCGAAGGTCTCGGGCTACGACGGCGCCGCGCGGTCGTTCGTCGACTACCTCTACGAGCTGGCCGCGATCCGCTGACGACCCTCCCTCGTCGCCGTCTTCCGCGCGTCCGGCGCTGTCCCGTCCCGACCCGCGTCCGGGCGCGGGACTGAAGGCGCGACCCGGCGGATATCATCCCGCCGTGCCCTTCGAGAACGGCAGCCGGTCGCGCGCCCTCGCGCGCGAGGCGCTCGTCTTCCTCGCGTTCCTCGCCCTCACGGTCGTGATGACGTGGCCGTGGGCGAAGCACCTCCGCGACCATTGCTCGGACACGGGCGACCCGTATCTCAACTCGTGGATCCTGTGGTGGGACTTTCACCAGACCTTCCACGACCCGCTCCATCTCTTCGACGGAAACGTCTTCTTCCCGTACAAGCTCAGCCTCGCCTTCAGCGAGCACAACTACGGCCTCGCGCTGCCGCTCTTTCCGCTCTTCGCTCTCGGCCTGAGGCCCCTGACCGCGCAGAGCCTCTTGACGCTCCTCGGCTTCGCGTTCTCGGGCTACGGGGCGTTCCGGCTCGGGCGAACCCTGACCGGCTCCACGGGCGCCGCGTGGGTGACGGGCATCGCGTTCGCGTTCGTGCCGTACCGCTTCGGGCAGCTCCCGCACGTGAACTACCTCTTCGCCGGCTGGATCCCGATCCTCTTCGAGGCGCTCGTCCTCTTCGTGCGCGAACGCAGCCCGCGGCGTGCGGCCTGGCTCGGCACGGCGTTCTTCCTGAACGGGCTCGCCGTGATCCACTGGCTCGTCCTCACGCTCGTGCCGCTCGCGGCGGTCGCGCTCGTCCTCGCGTTCCGCTCGGGAGTCGAGGCCGACCGCGCCGGCTGGAGACGCGGCGCGCTCGCGGTCGGCGTCGCCGGGGTCGCCCTTCTCCCCTTCCTCCTCCCGTACCAGCGCGCCGCGAAGCTCTACGGCTTCACGCGCGGCATCGACGAGACGCGGGAATACTCCGCGCAACTCCACGACTGGATGAACGCGGACCCGCACGACCGCCTCTGGGCGGGCTTCTCGGAGTTCCCGACCCCCGGCGAGCGCGCGCTCTTCCCGGGCTTCCTCCTCCTCGCGCTCCCGCTCGCCGCGCTCCTCCTCACCCCGGCCCCGGCTCTTGCGCCGGGCGCGGCCCGCGCAGAACGACCTCCGGATCCTCGGGTGCCGAGGTGGCTGGACGGGATCGCCGTCGTGGCCGGTTTCCTCGCGCTCTTCGCCGGGAGTCCGGCCGGCATCCACGTGCGCCTCGCGGGCCGGGAGGTCTTCCGCGCGACCGAGCCCTGGCGCGCGCTCGCCGTGTTCGTCGTCGCGCTTGGCGTCCGGTGGTGGCACGCGTATCCCGACGCGCTTCCGTTCGTGAGGTCGGGGAGCCTGAAGGAGAGCCTCCGTTCGATCCGCCGCCCGGACGCGATCGTGCTCGGTGCGCTCCTCGCCCTGCTCGGCTTCCTGGGCTCCTTCGGCGTGCGCTTCCCGTTCCACCGGCTGCTCTACGAGACGATTTTTCTCTTCCGGAGCATTCGCGCCCCCGCGCGCTGGGCGACGATCGCGTATCTCGGCCTCTCCATCCTCGCGGGCGTCGGCGTCGGCGCGCTCGCCGAGGCGTGGAAGCGTCGCCGCCCCGGCGCCAGGACCGGCGCTGCGTTCGCGCTCGCGTGCGCGGCGCTCCTTTTCGAGGATCGCGCCGCGCCGCTCGACCTCGTCCGCGGCGAGGCGGACCCGGACGAGGTCACCCGTTTCCTCGCGGGGACGCCGATGAAGGGCGGGCTCGTCGAGCTCCCGTCCGGAGGCGAGGACCTCGGGAACTACCGCGCCGTCCTCCGGGCGGCCGACCACGGTAAGCCCCTCATCACGGCCGTGTCGGGCTTCGCCTCGCCGATCGTCCGCCGCATCGAGGAGGACGAGCGCAAGACGCCGATCCCCGGGGACTTCCTCGACTTCCTCGAGAGCATTCCGGTTTCGTACGTCCTCGTGCACGAGCCGTCGCTCGGCCCGGCGATGAAATCCACCCACCGCGCGTGGATCGAGAGCGCCCTCGCGTCGGGCCGCCTCGTCTTCGTGAAGCGCTTCGATGGCGCCCGGCAGAACGATCTCTTCGCCGTGGCGAAGAACGAGCCCGGCGCGCGCACGCTCGAGCCGCTCCCGTGGGCGCCGTCCTCGTGGGTCACGGCGGCCGGCCTGCTGTGGCGCGAGGACGCCACGCTCACGGGCTCGATCGACGTCCCCGCGGAAGGCGCGACGGTCCGCGGGGACCTTCGCGTCTCGGGCTGGGCGCGGGTTCCGGGAGGGACCCTCGGCGTCACCGTCCTCCTCGACGGCGAGTCGCGCGCTCCCGCGACGGAAAGGCGCGTCACGCGCCCCGACGTCTGCAAGGTCGTCCGGAGGCTCGGCACCGACTGCTCGACGGCGGGGTACGAGGCAACGTTCCCCTTCACGCCGGGAGACGAGGGCCCGCACGAGATCGTCGCGATCTTCCGCGCGAAGGACGGGCGCGAGCGCCACTATCCGCCGCGGAAGTTCACCTGGCTGGCCGGTCGGTGAGACGCGCGCTGCGCGAGGCGGCGATCCTCGCCGCCTTCCTGGCCCTGACGGTCGCGATGACCTGGCCCTGGGCCGCGCACATCCGCGACACGACCTACGACCCCGGCGACTCTTATCTCGCCTCCTGGACGCTCGCGTGGGACTGCCGCCAGACGCTCCGCGACCCGATCCACCTCTTCGACGCGAACATCTTCTACCCTTATCGCGACACGCTCGCGCTCTCCGAGCACATGTGGGGCACTGCGATCCTGTTCCTCCCGGCCTTCCTCGCGGGCCTCACGCCGCTGACGGTCCACGGTCTCGCGACCCTCTTCGCCTTCGCGTTCTCCGGCTACGGCGCGTTCCGGCTCGCGCGCACGCTGACGGGCTCGACGGTGGCGGGGTGGGTCGCCGGCGTCGCCTTCGCGTTCGTCCCCTACCGCTTTCACCACCTCCCGCACCTCCCGTACCTCACGGCGGGCTGGCTCGCGCTCCTCGCGGAAGCCGTCGTCCTCTTTGCGCGCGTGCGCTCGTGGAGGCGCGCCGCGTGGCTCGCGGCCGCGTTCTTCATGTCGGGCGTCACGACGATCCACTGGTTCGTCCTCGGGCTCGTTCCCACGGGCGCGATGGCCGCCGCGCTCGTCGTCCGGACGCCGCGCGGCGACCGGAGGGAATGGAGGCGCGCCGTCGCGGCGCTTTCCGCGGCCTCCCTGCTCCTCGTGCCCTTCTTTCTTCCGTACCTGCGCGTCAGCCGCACGTACGGCCTCCAGCGCGACATCGGAGAGGTCGCGACGTACTCGGCGCGTCTCGTCCACTGGATCACCCCCGATTGGAACCTCAAACTCTGGAAGGGGATGGGCGAGAACCCTCCGCAGGGCGAGTTCTGCCTCTTCCCCGGTTTCCTGCTCCTCGCGCTCGCCCTCGCCGGCGCCGTTCTCGCCGTCGCGCGGCGCGACGGGGCGGCGCGCGCGGGCCTCGTCTGGGCGGTGATCGGGTTCGTCGGCTCCTTCGGAACACGGACGCCTTTTCACACGCTGCTCTACTACGCGGTTCCGCTCTTCCGGGCGATCCGCGTGCCAGTGCGCTGGGCCATGGTCGCGGATCTCGGCTTCGCCGTCCTCGCCGGCGCCGCCGCGGCGGCCCTCGCCGGGCGGCTCGCACCGGGGTCGCGCGGCGCGCGCGCCATCCTCGGCGCGTCCCTGTGCGCGCTCCTTCTCTTCGAGGACCGCGTCGCGCCCCTCTACCTCGGCCGGGGCGACGCCGACCCCGATCCGCTCTCGCGCGCGCTCGCCGCGACGCCGATGAAGGGCGGCCTCTTCCAGCTGCCCGACGAATTCGGCGAGACGAACGCGCGGTACGTCCTCCGCGCGGCCGACCACTGGAAGCCGCTCGTGAACGCCTACTCGGGCTTCCAGACGCCGCTCGCCGCAACGCTTCACGCGCTCCTCCTCGCGCCGAAGCCCGCGGAGCTGCTCGACGCGCTCGAGGCGGTGCCGGTTTCGTACGTGACGCTCCACCGCTCGCTCGTCCCCTCGAACCAGCGAGCGCCGATCGAGGCCCTCCTGTCGGAGGGGCTCGCCTCGGGCCGCCTGCGCTTCGTCCGCCGCTTCCGGCCCGGAGACGATCTCTTCGCGGTCGCGAAGACGGAGCCGGACGCGCGCTCGCTCGAGAACCTGCCATCCGTCTTCTCGATCGCGTCGCCGCTCCGGAGTGCCGGACGCGAGGACGGGTCCCTCATGGGCGCGCTCGACGTCCCCGCCGGGGACGAGATCGTCCGGGGGACGCTCACCGTGAGCGGCTGGGCGCGAAATCCCGGAGAGGACCTGGACGTCACGATCCTCATCGACGGCGAGGAGAGACCCTCCCTCGATTTCGCGCGCATCCCGCGCCCGGATGTCCGCGCCGTCATCCCCCGGCTCGGCGACTGCTCGACCGCCGGCTACCGCGCGACGTACGCGTTCGATCCGTCGGACGAGGGGATCCACGAGGTCATCGCGATCTTCCGGTCGAAGGACGGGCGCGAGCGGCACTACCCGCCCCGGACGTTCGTCTGGAAGCCCTGAAGCGGCGCGGTCAGTCCCCGGCGCAGCTCCTCGCTCCAGAGCAGCTCGCGGAGGAGGATCGGACGACTCAGCTGCCGCCCGCGAGACGGCCCCGGTACCAGGCCGCGCCATCGGCGTCCGGCTCGCGTCCGAGGATCCCGAGATAGGCGCTCCGCAAGAACGCGTCGTCGGAAGCATCGGCGGAGGAGACGAGGATGCGGCGGGCCACGGACGAAGTCGAGGCTCGCGTCCTCGACCGGCGCAAGCAGGCCCTCCGTGACCCACGTCGTCACGTTCGGCGCGCCCGCCGTGAACTCCTTCGACCGCTCGATCATGGCCGGGGAAATGTCGACGCCGTACGCCCGCACGACCCGCGGCGCGAGCGGCACGAGGAGCCGGCCGACCCCGACGCGATGTAGAAGCGCGCGTCCTCGGCGGCGCGCCGGTCCCAGTCGGCGCGCATGAGCGCGAGGACGTCGTCGCCGGGAGTGCTCACTGCCGCGCCCCCGCGGCCGCCGTCGGCGAGCCGGCGTAGAGCTTCGTCTTGCCCGACTCGGCGAGGAGGCGACGGTCCGGCCGCGTCTCCTCGGTGAACAGGACCTCGCCGTCCTCGGCGCCCGTCGCGCGCCGGCTCCTGCCGAACATGACCGTCCAGTCCTTCTCCACGGCGAACGGGATTCCGGAGCGCTCGAGCTCGAGGAGCGCGCCGGCCGCGGGCACCCACGGCTCGCCCTCCGTCAGGCGGACGAGCGGCCGCCGGATCCCCGACGACGCGAGATGCGACATCAGGGCGGGGGCGAACGTGCGGACGCTCCCGATCGTCTCGACCGGGATCGGCTGCTGCTGCACGAGCCCGCGCGCGTTCGAGACGGCGCTCAGGATCGCGACGATCGCGCACGCGCCCGAGACGGCGGGGCCGCGCCCGCGTTCCTCGAGCGGGCGCAGGGCCACGAGCGCGAGGGTGGTCCAGCCAGCGAAGGAGACGGCGGACGCGTAGACGAAAAGGTAATCGAACGCGTCCCCCACGATCCTCAGACCGGAGAAGAACGACGCTGCCGCGGCCGTCAGGGCGAGCCACGCGAAGGCGGCGGGTTCGTCGTCCCGCCGCTGACGGGCCGCCGAGAGACCGAGCGGCAGGAGAGCGACGAGGAGGAGAGCGAAGCCGCCCGCCGCGACGTCCCGGTGATCAGACGTCGAGGGGACGATCGCCGTCGCGAGCGCGACCGGAACGCTCCCGAGCTCGTGCGCGAGCGGGCCGAAGACCTCGACGAACGTGTGCGAGGCGCCGTGCGTGCGGAAGAAGCGGAAGAGAAGCGTGAGGTTGCCGGGGTCGGCGGCCGTCCCACGCGCCTCCTCGATGAGCGGCGGCGCCCAGAGAACCGCGAGGAGGACGGCCGCGAGGACGAGCGGGCCCGCGGCGACGAGCCGGCGGTCCGCGCGCCGCGCGAGGGCGAGCGCGGCGAGGACGACGCACGCGGCGGCTGGCGCCGCGCCGAGGTGCGTCTGGACGAGGAATGTCGCCGCGAAGGCGAGCGCGGGGAGCCACGCGGCGCCCTCGCGCGCGACGCCGAGCGCGAGAATGAGGAGGAGCGCGAACGGCACGATCACGGCATGCGGCCCCCAGGGGTGCGCGACCCAGCCGGGTCCCATGCGCGCGAGAAGGAGCGCGAGGCCCGCGGCCAGGACGAGGCCGCGGCGCGCGCCGAGGATCCGAGCGCCGGACCACGCCGCGGCTCCCGCGAAGAGCGTCGACAGGAACAGGGCCGCCAGCGAGAGGCCCGCGCTCCGCTGCCCCGTCGCCGCGTAGACGGGGGCCATCAGGGCGAGCTGGACGGGCCCGGGATGGCTGAAGCCGAAGCGCGAGTAGACGCCGGTGAGCTGCGCGCCGTGGAGCACCCGGCGCTCCGCGAGCTCGATGGCCGCGGCGTCGTCGTCCACGCTCATGGGCGGCCAGGGCCGGAAGACCACGTACCACCACGACGGCAGAAGGGGCAGCAGCGCCAGCAGGACCGGGAGGAAGGTGGCGCGCCGGCCGCGGACTTCCATGCGAGGGAGTGACCATACCCCAGTCCTTCCCCCGCCCCCGCGGCGTACCATGAGCCGTGGACTACCGGTACGGCGAGCTGCCGCTCGACCTCCTCCAGTCCCTCCTGACGTACGAAGAGCTCCTCAAGCTCTTCCTCGATCTCGTGTCGCGCCTCGGCGGCGACGTCGAGGAGGCGATGCAATGGATGCAGGAGCTCAAGCGGCGCGGGATCATCGGCCCGAACGTCGACCTCGAGGCGTTCCGCAAGGCGCTCGAGCAGCAGGGCATCGTCGGCCGCGACGGCGAGGGCAACCTCGCGCTGCTCGGACCCGGCGAGCGCCGGATCCGGCGCAACGCGCTCGAGGAGATCTTCACGTCGCTCCAGAAGGCCGGGCCGGGGCTCCACTCGATTCCGCGCGCGGGCTCGGGCTCCGAGACCCTGCCCGAGACGCGGCCGTACGAGTTCGGCGACGACCCGGCGCGCCTCGACGGGATCCGCACCGTCGCGAACGCGGCGCGCCGGGACCCGGACGAGCTCGCCCTCCAGCCCTCGGACTTCGAGGTCTTCGACGTCGAGCACCAGAGCGCCTGCGCGACGGCGATCGCGATCGACGTCTCGCACTCGATGATCCTCTACGGCGAGGACCGCTTCACCCCCGCCAAGAAGGTCGCGCTCGCGCTCACGGAGCTCATCCTCCAGAAGTACCCGAAGGACACGATCGACGTCGTCCTCTTCGGCGACGAGGCGCGGTCCGTGCCGCTCGAGGAGCTGAGCCGGGCGCAGGTCGGGCCCTTCCACACGAACACGAAGGACGGCCTCTCGCTCGCGCGCAGACTCCTCATGCGCCGCCGCTCGAGGAACCGGCAGATCTTCATGATCACGGACGGCAAGCCGTCGTGCATCCGGGAGGGCGGGAAGCTCTACAAGAACCCGTTCGGGCTGGACCTGAAGATCGTCAACCGAACGCTCGAGGAGGCCGAGAAGCTCCGGCGCGACGGGATCCAGCTCACGACGTTCATGATCGCGACGGACGAGGCGCTCGTCGACTTCGTCGACACCATGACGAAGGTCGCGCGCGGACGGGCGTACTACGCCTCCCCGACCGACCTCGCGACGTTCGTGTTCCGGGACTACATCCGGAACAGGAAGAAGCTGTTCCGGTAATGGCTCTTTGGTTCGCGGGCGCAATCGGGTTTCTTTTGCTGGCAACCGGAGGCTTTGTCCTTGCGACGAGGCTTGTCGCAAAGCGGCAAGGTCGAATTTTCTTAGAAGGGTTGGGAGGCGTCGTTCGGATCGGGACGCCGTGTCTCCTGCCGTCCGGCCCTCTTCACCTTCTAAGAGAATCCGCCGGCGGCGCCGAAGGCGCCGCCACCCGGGCGGGGGCCGGGCGCGGCCCCCCCCCCCCCCCCCCCCCCCCCCCCCCCCCCCCCCCCCCCCCCCCCCCCCCCCCCGCCCCCCCAAGCGCGCGGACGCGCGCTCACCCCCGGCACCGTCGCCCTCACGCCGACCGGTCTCGTGTGGGAAGGCCTCTGGGGCCGCTCGGGCTCTTACTCGTTCGAAGAAATCCAGCGCCTCGAAACGGACGATCGCCTCTCGAGTGGGCGGGCGCTCCTCCTCAGGAAAGTCGTCCGCGTCACCGCGACCTCCGGCGACGTCGTCGAGTTCGTCGTGTCGGCGGGCCATGCGTGGGAGTGGCGGCAGGCGCTCGGGGAATGGGCCGCGAACCGCGGGCGGATCGCGGGCGCGTCCGCGCCCGCGCCGCGCTGACGACTCAGGGCAGGAACGGCACGGCCCGGTCCGCGAGGCGCGCGGGCAGGCGCATCTTCACGAGCCGGCGGATCTCGGCGTCCGGCGTCCGGAGCGTGAGGTGCGTGAGGAGGACGACCTCGTTCTCGAAGAGGTCCGCGCGCTCGGCGATGTCGTCGACGTGGAGGTGCTTGAACGGGGCGGCGCGCCCCTTGTCGCGATCCTCGACGAAGGAGCACTCGAGGAGGAGGAGCTTCGCCCGGAAGAACTCCGGCGGCGCCGCGTCGAAGATCCCCGCGGCCGTGTCGCCCGAGTAGGCCGCGATCGGGATCGCGACGCGTCCCGCGACCTCCGCGCCTTCTCCGGCGAGCCGCTTGATCTCTTCGCGCGGAAGCGACTCGTACTCCGGGAGGAGCCGGTGCCTCTCCTCGGAGGCCACGAACGCGAGAGTCGGGACGCGGTGGTCCGCCGAGAAGCACGTCATCGAGAGATCCCGCCGGAGCGCGACGCGCGAGCCCGGCTCCATTCCGGCGAGGCGCGCGTCGTAGGCGACGCCCTCGAGCTCCGCGTGGAGGGCGAGGATCGTCCGCCAGCTCTCGAGCGCCGCCGGATGGGTGTGGACGGTCCCGCCCGGAAGGCGCAGGAGGCGGCGCTGGGAGAACCAGTACGCGAGGCCGGCGCCGTGGTCGAGGTGGGCGTGCGAGAGGAAGACGTGCGGGACCGGGACGAGCTCCCACGGGGCGCGTCCCATGTCGAAGGCGAAGCCGAGCGTCGGGAAGTGGAACCAGGTCTCGCGCCCCGCCACGGACACGCCGCGCAGCGGGAGGCCCGCGAACGTGCCCTCGAGCCTGCGCGCGCGCGCCTCCACGGTCACGCCCGGAGGATACCCGGCGCGTATACTGGACGGCGTCTCATCCCCGGAGGAACGATGGCCCTGTTCAACCACGCCACCAAGGAGCTGACGGCCAAGATCGTCTACTACGGGCCGGGGCTCTGCGGGAAAACGACGAACCTCAAGATCCTCCACCAGAGGCTCGAGAGGGGCGCGGGCAAGCTTCTGTCGCTTTCGACGGCGCAGGACAGGACAATCTACTTCGACCTGCTCCCGATCGAGCTCGGCAACATCAAGGGCTACACGGTGCGCTTCCAGGTGTGCACCGTTCCCGGACAGGTTTTCTACAACGAGACGCGCCGGATCGTCCTGCGCGGCGTGGACGGCCTCGTCTTCGTCGTGGACTCGCAATGGTCGATGCTCTCGCACAACCTCGAGAGCTTCCAGAATCTGCGCGAGAACCTCACGGACGAGAAGATCCCGCTCGAGTCGCTTCCGGTCGTCATCCAGTACAACAAGCGCGACCTTCCGAGCGCGCTCTCCGTGGAGGCGCTGCAGGAGTCGCTCGGCTTCCAGTCCTATCCGTACGTCGAGGCCGTCGCCTCGGAGGGCATGGGCGTCCTCGAGACGTTCAAGCTCGCCTCCAAGCTCACGTTCGTCGACCTCCTCCGGCGCCTCCAGCGCGGCTGGCAGCCGCCCGCGGAGGCCGAGGCGCCGGCGGAGTCCTCCCTCGGATCGGCCTCGCCCGGGTCGTCCTCCCCCGGCGGCTCGACGCAGCCGTTCACCGGGCCGGCGGTCACGATCTCCGCTCCGGCCCCCGAGCCCGAGGAGGCGCCCGCGCCGACGCCCGTCCTCGCGATGGCCGGGTCCGCGGGCGCGGAGACGACGGACGAGGACCCGTCGGAATGGGTTCCGCCTTCGGCAGAGGGCACCTTCGCCGACCTCTCGGACGACTCACTTCCGGCCGCGTCCTCCGCGCGCCCGGCCCCGGCCGCCGGCTCGTCCTCCGGCCAGCCGATCCTCGGCTCCGTCGCGTCCCCCGAGGCCGTGCGGGGCGCGCCCGCGTCCACGTCCGGAGAGCGAGGCCGGCCGATGCGCCCCGAGACGACGGCCCCGGTCACGCCGCTCGACGACAAGCTCAACGCCGTCCTCGCGGAGGCCCGCCGCGCCGCGACGGGCCGTGTCTCCGGCACCTTCAAGCGCGAGGACGCCGTCCCCTCCGACGGCGGGAGGGCCGACGCGAAGCGCCTCGAGGCCCTCGAGAAGGCTCTCGAGGCCGAGCAGGAAGAGCGCCGGCGCGTCGCGACGTCGCTCGAGGCCGAGAAGGCCGCCCGCGAGATCGCGGCTCAGCGGGCGGAGGAGGCCCTCGAGGCCCTGCGCGAGCGGACCGCCGCCTTCGACGCGCGCCTCCAGGAGGCGCAGGAAGCGCTCGGCGCCCTCCGCGGCGACCTCGCCGCCGCGCGCGCGGCCGCCGAAGCGTCCGCGGCCGCGCTGAGGAGCGAGGCGGAGGACAGTCGCCGGGGGCTCGCCGAGGAGGTCGCCGCCGAGCGCGCCGTCCGCGAGAGCGCCGAAAAGGCGGCGCGCGAGACCGCCGAGGCGCTCGCGGCGCGCGCGGCGGCGCTGGGCGAGGAGCTCCTCGCGGCGAAGGCGTCGTCGGAGGCGTCGCTCGCGTCCGCCCAAGGGGCCCTCGAGCGCGCCCGCCGGCTCGAAGAGGCCCTGCGCAGCGCGCTCCGGGACCTCTCCTCCTAGGCCGGCCGGACCTTCTTCAGGAACGCGGAGGACTGGCTCGCGAGCTTCGCCCCGCCGATCTTCTCGATCGCCCGCGAGAGGTTCAGCATCTGGTCCTCGGAGAGGCCCACGAACTCGCCCCCCGCCTCGTAAAGGAGCATCCGTCCGCCCGTCTCGTCGGACGCGAACCCGCCCGCGCGGCAGCGCGTCACGCGCACGAGCGCCGAGAACGGGATGCCGGCCAGGATCGCGTTGAGATCGCACGTCGATCCCGGGCGGAGCGCGGTCGGCAGCTCCATGAGGACTCCCGTCGCGGACAGGTTCAGGAGATCGACGGGCATCGTCGACTTGATCTGGCCCTTCGTCCCCTTCGCGAGCCCGAGCCGCGGCGCGCGCCGCTTGTCGTCCTTGCCCGCGGGCTTGTCCTGTGTCGCCAGAGGCCGGTCCCCCGGGCCGGATCTTACGAAACGTTCCCCTTCCGTCAACGCTCAGCTCGTGAGGGTCGCGAGAAACCGGGGGTCCTCGCGCCAGCCGGGCCGCGCCGCCACGACGAGGTCGAGGAAGAACCTCCCTCCGAGCGTCCGCTCGAGGTCGAGGCGCGCCGCGGTGCCGGCCTCCTTCAGGAGCCTCCCGCCCGCGCCCAGGACGATGCCCTTGTGGCCGTCGCGGTCGACCACGACCGTGGCCTTCACGACCGTGAGGTTCCTGGCCTCCTCGAGCCGCACCTCCTCGACGAAAACGCCGAGCCCGTAGGGGATCTCCTCGCGCGTCCTTTCGAGGAACTTCTCGCGGATCGTCTCGGCGATCCGCGTCTTCGCGTCGGAGGTCGTGACGAGCCCGCCGGGAAAGAGCGCGGCGCCCTCCGGCAGGTGAGCGCGGAGGGCCGCGAGAAGGACGTCGAGCCCCTCGCCCGCGAGGGCCGAGACGGGGACGATCTCGTCGAAGATCGCCGCGTCGCCGAGGGCCGCGAGGCGCGGGAGCAGCATCTCCTTCCGGACGAGGTCGATCTTGTTGAGGGCGCAGACGCGCGGCGCCGGCGCGCTCCGGAGAAGGTCGAGCACGAAGCGGTCGCCCCCGCCCGCCGGAGCGGCGGCGTCGATGACGAGCAGGCGGACGTCCTCCTCGCGGAGGGCTTCCTCGGCCTCGGCGACCATGGCCCTGTTCAGGCGGTGGAGCGGCTTGTGGAGGCCCGGCGTGTCGACGAACACGATCTGCCCCTCGTCGTCGCTCCGGATCCCGAGGAGGTTGCGCCGCGTCGTCTGCGGCTTGTCCGAGACGATCGCGACTTTCGTTCCGACGAGCGCGTTGAGGAGCGTCGACTTCCCCGCGTTCGGCCGCCCGACGACCGCGACCGTTCCGGACCGGCCCGCGTTCACCCGGCCTCCGCCGCGCCCGCGCCCGCGGCGGGCTTCTCCTCGCGGCGCACGCGCACGCGGTGGATGCGGCGGCGGTCCGCCTCCTCGACGGTGAACGACAGCCCCGCCTCGCGGGCGACCTCGCCCGCCTTCGGAATCCGGCCGAGCTTCTCGGAGACGAGCCCGGCGACCGTGTCGTACTCGGCGGGAGGGAACGCGACGTCGAAGAGCGTCGCGATCTCCGGGACGCGCACCCGGCCCGCCACCGACCACGAGCCGTCGCCCTCCGCGACCACGGGCGGCGCCTCGTCCTCGTGCTCGTCCGCGATCTCGCCGACGAGCTCCTCGACGAGGTCCTCGAGCGTCGCGAGGCCCGTGACGGTCCCGTACTCGTCGACGACCATCGCGAGGGGCTGGCGGCGCCGCCGGAAGTCCGAGAGGAGCGTCGCGACCGTCTGGGACTCGGGCGCGAAGAAGGCCTCCCGCGCGAGCGCGCGGGCCGTCGCGGGCGGATCCGGGCGCCGGAGCACGGTGAAGACGTCCTTGACGTGGACGATCCCGACCGGCCGGTCGACGCTCCCCTCGACGAGCGGCAGGCGCGTGAACTTCGTCTTCGCGAAGAGGTCGGCGATCTCGTCGAGCGGGGCGTCGGCCTGCGCGAAGACGATGTCGGGCCGCGGCGTCATGACCTCGCCGACCGTGCGGTCGCCGAAGTCCACGGCCCGCGTGACGAGCTCCTCCTCGTGCTTCTCGAGCAGGCCTTCCTCGCGGGCGACGTCGAGAAGGGCCCGCACCTCGGCATCCTTCGTCGCCTCCTCCTTCTCGGCTCCGGCGGCGGCGGGCCCGTCGCCGCCGTCGTCCTCGACGTCGACGAGGCGGAAGAGAAGGGGCGTGAGCGGCGCCGAGAGGAAGTCGACGAGGGGGACGAGCCATGCGAAGCTCCGGAGGAGCGAGTCGCCGCCGCGGCGCGCGACCCACCGGATCACGAGGCTCTCGGCGACGATCCACCCGAGGAGGATCACGACGGCCGAGGAGAGCCACGGCTCGGAGAGGCCGAGGGCCGCCAGGGCCGACCCGAGGCACAGGAGCCCGCCGAGCACCGCGCCCTGGGCCGTGAGCCGGACCGCGATGCGCGAGATCCGAACGTGCTCGGGCGCGAGGAGCCGTCCGAAACGCCGCGGCTCGGCCTCGAGGAGCGCCTTGCGCCGGAGGACGGACAGGCTCTCGAGGGCCTGCCCGAATCCCGAGAAGAGGACGAAGACGCACGCGAAGAGCGCGGCGACGAAGAACCCGACGCCGGCGGTGAGCGCGAAGCCCGTCACGGGACGCCGTCCGGCCCGTCGCCGAAGGCGGAAAGGATGAGGTGTCGCTGGAGGCGGAACATCGTGCCGTCGTCCGTCTCGTGATCGTATCCGAGAAGGTGAAGGAGACCGTGCGCGAGGAGGATCCGGACCTCCCGCGACGCGTCGTGTCCCCGCTTCCGCGCCTGCCGGGCCGCGTACGGGACGTCGACGACGAGGTCGCCCAAGAAGGAAGAAGAAAGAGAAGAGGAAGATTCTGCGAATGGAAGAAAAGACAGGACGTCGGTCGGGCGATCGATGTGCCGGAAGCGGCGGTTGAGGGTCCGCATACGCCGGTCGCCGCAGAGGAGGACCGAAAGAGAAAGGGACCCGGGAAGACGAGACCGAAGAGCGCGCTTCGCGCGCGCCTCTGAAAGTAGTCTGGCGGTCCAGCCGCGCACGCGGGAGGCCGGCGGCGCGCCGTGCACCGTTATGAGAACCTCGACGTCCATTTTCTTCTCATATGCGGCGGCTGCTGATGCAGCCGCCGATGGGTGCAAATCTTCTCCCGGATGTCCGGCGTCAAGGGCGCGCTACGCGCGCCGCGAAGCGGTCGATGACCCTTGACTCCGGACATCCGGGGAACAGGTTTCCCTACTCGTTGCTCTTGCCGTTGCCGGTCATGTGGCCGTTTCCGTTCCCGTTCACGGCCGCGGCGGCCGCCTCGTCGGCCTTCTGCTTCTCGAAGACCTCGTAGGCGTTCACGACGGACTGGACGATGCGGTGTCGCACGACGTCGCGCTGGTCGAAGCGCACGAACTTGACGCCCTCGACGCCGGCGAGGACGCGGTCGGCCTCCTTGAGGCCCGAGATCTTCCCCTGCGGGAGATCGATCTGTGTCACGTCGCCCGTGACGACCGCCTTGCTCCCGAACCCCATCCGCGTCAGGAACATCTTCATCTGCTCGGACGTCGTGTTCTGGGCCTCGTCGAGGATCACGAACGCGTCGTTGAGCGTGCGGCCGCGCATGAACGCGAGCGGCGCGACCTCGATGATGCTCCGCTCGAGCATCCGCCCGACCTTTTCGTAGCCGAGGATGTCGTAGAGCGCGTCGTGCAGCGGGCGCAGGTAGGGGTTGACCTTCTCGGCGAGGTCGCCCGGGAGGAACCCGAGCTTCTCGCCCGCCTCGACCGCGGGGCGGCAGAGGACGATGCGCTTGACGCGCTTCTCGAGGAGGGCGGCGGCCGCCATCGCGACCGCGAGGTAGGTCTTGCCCGTGCCCGCGGGCCCGATCGCGAAGACGATGTCGTGCTCGAGCACCGCCTGCAGGTACTCCTGCTGGCGGACGTTGCGCGGCGTGACGACCTGCCTCAGGGCGGGTCCGACCGAGCGGTTCTCGAAGAAGTCGACGAGCGAGGTCGTCGGCTCCTCGCGGAGGATCCGGATCGCCGCCTCGAGGTCCGGCTTCTTCGGCGTGTACCCGCGCTCGATGAGCTTCGCGAAATCCGAGAGGAGCCGCGCCGCGTGGGCCGTCCCCTCCGGGTCCCCGGAGACGGAGACCTCGCGCCCGCGCGCCGCGATCTCGACGCCGAACGCGTCTTCCAGAAGCCTCAGGTTTTCGTCGTGGACACCGAAGAGCGCGCCGAGCCCGGCCTCGGGGAGGGTGAGCGGAATGGAATCGGGTCGGATGTGAGTGCGCGCCTCCGGAGAAGATCTTAGCAAGTCGACGAAGACCCGGTCAATGCTTCGTTCCTACTTCGAGTGCTCCCGCACGAACTCGACCATCTCGTCGCCGAAAACGTTGTCGACGCGGTGCTCCATCGTGTCCGACGCGCTCGCGAGGATCTTGTGGTGGACGGCGACGACGGTCTTGCCGCTCTTGTCCACGATCTTCCAGTCGTAGACGATCGTGCCGGAGCCGGCGGCCTGGCCGATCCACCCGCCCCACGCGGCGCCCTTCTTGGGGTACCGGAACTCCGTGATCTGCCCCTTGAGCTCGTAGTCGCCCGAGCCGCCCGAGACGAACTTCGTGCCGAGCTTCTCGATCCTATCGTTCGTCCTCTTCTCGAAGACGTCCCGCATGAACGTGTCCGCGTTGCCGTACTCGAGGCCGCCGTAGTCGCCCCCCGCGGGCGCGTCGGCCTTCTTCTCGAACTTTTCGACGTGGATCGTCTTGCCCGCGAAGCTGAAGCCGTCGGCGACCCAGACGCAGTCGAACTTGTCCTTGTGGCACTTCTCGATCCCGAGGAACTTCAGGTCCTCCTTCGGGCTGTCGGCGGCGGAGGCCGGAAACGTCAGGGAGACCAGCGCGGCGGCGAGAACGACCAGGGCACGCTTCATGTCGGATCCTCCTCGAAACACATTGCCGGATATTCTACGGCGTCCATGTGGAAGCTCTTCCGGCGCCGACCCTCGGGGAAGGTCCCGACGCCCGACGCCGTCCGGTGGGCCTATCGGCTGTTCCTCGATCGCGAGCCCGAGTCGGACGAGGTCGTGCGCTGCCACGTCGAGCGCTGCGGGTCCGTCCGGGAGCTGCGCAACGCGTTTTCTGCGGTCGCCGGAGTACCTGGCCCTGGAGCCCGAGTCGTGGCGCGAGGCCGTGACGTGGGGCTACCGTCTCTTCCTGGACCGCGAGCCGGAGTCCGACGACGTCGTCGCGCTCTGCGCAACGGCCGCCGGGACGAGCCGCGAGATCCGACGGATCTTTCTCTCCTCGGACGAGTTCCGGGTCCGCAACCCGGCCGGAGCCGGAGGCGACACCCTCTCGGGCGTCGTCCTCGCCGAACTTCCGTTCGGAGGCCGGCTCTTCGTCGACCTGCGGGACGCCGCGATCGGCCGCCCGATCATCACCGGAGAATTCGAGCGCCTCGAGACCGACTGGATCCGCGCGAACGTGGGGCCGGGAGAGAACGCGGTGGACGTCGGGGCGAACGTCGGCTACTTCACGATCCTCCTGGCCTCGCGGGTGGGGACGGCCGGGCACGTGACCGCCATCGAACCGATTCCGTCGCTGACCCGTCTCCTCCGGCGGTCGGTCGCCGAGAACGGCTTCGGGGCGATCGTCACGGTCCACGAGAAGGCCGCCGGCGACCGCGCGGGCTCCGTCGACCTCGTCCACCTGACGCTCGACGCGGGCGCGCGCAACTCCGGCGGAAGCCACCTCCTCACGGCGGCGGGCATCCCGCCCGGACATCAGATCGTGGCGGCGACGATGTGCCGTCTGGACGACCTTCCCCTGCCCGGGCGCGTGAGCTTCGTGAAGATGGACGTCGAGGGGAGCGAAGACCTCGTCTTCGCCGGCGGACGGCGGTTCTTCCGCGAACATCGTCCGGTCGTCCTGAGCGAGATGCACCCCGGCCAGATCGCGCGCATCGGACGGCGGACTCCCGCGGATTTCATCACGACGATCGAGGAATCGGGCTACGACGTCTGCGATCTCGCCGACCCGTCCGTGACCGGAGCGGCCCTCGTGGCGTCCGGCCGGATCCGCACGCTCCTCTGCCGCCCGAAGCCCGCTTGAGCGCGCGCGCCGTCGAGCGATAATGAGACTCAGGAGGAAATTTCATGAAGAACACGTGTCGCATCGCTGCCGTGCTGGCCGCGCTCGCCGCCGCGCCGCTCGTCCTCGCCGAGGACAAGCCCATGGCCCCGCCCAAGCCCGCGCCGGAAATGTCGCAGCTCGCGTACTTCACCGGCGCGTGGCACTGCACCGGAAAGACGTTCGCCACCCCGATGGGCCCCGAGCACGCGAGCGAAGGCATCGCGCACGGCCAGATGGCGCTCGACGGGTTCCGTCTCGTCATCCACTACGACGAGACGAAGACGGCGGCCAACCCGATGCCGTACCACGTCCTCCAGGTCGTCGGCTGGGATGCCGGCCAGAAAGTCTTCGACTCCGTCTGCTTCGACGACTTCGGCTCGGCGTGCACGCAGACCGCGTCCGGGTGGAAGGAGGGCGCCTTCACCTTCGAGGGAACCGCCAACATGGGGGGTCAGAAGATGGGCGTCCGTGACACCTTCACGAAGGTCAGCGCCACCGAGATGACGCACAAGGGGGAGATGCAGGGCGAGGACGGCAAGTGGATGACCGGAGACCAGGAGACCTGCCACAAGGCCGGCAAGGCCGCCGCGAAGAAGTAGGCGACTCCTCGTCCGGCGGCCTCAGGCCGCCTCGCGGGCGGAGTCCTTCAGGATGCGCCCGTCGTGGACCTCGATGACACGCGAGGCGCGGCGGGCGAGGGTCATGTCGTGCGTGATGACGAGGAGCGTGCCGCCCGCGCTCCAGAGCTCCGTGAAGAGGCCCATGATGTCGCCGCCCGAGGTCGAGTCGAGGTTGCCCGTCGGCTCGTCCGCGAGGAGCATGTCCGGCGTCATCGCGAGCGCGCGCGCGACGGCGACGCGCTGCATCTGGCCCCCGGAGAGCTCGGTCGGGCGGTGGTCGAGTCGGTCGCCGAGACCGACTTTCCCGAGGAGCATCGCCGCCCGCTCCCGGCGCTCCTTCGGCGGCACGCCGCCGAAGAGCATCGGCATCGCGACGTTCTCGAGCGCCGTGATCTGGGGCAGGAGGTTGAAGGCCTGGAAGACGAAGCCGACGCGCCGGTTGCGGACGTCCGCGAGCGCGTCGCGCGAGAGGCCCGCGACGCTCTCCCCCGCGAGGCGGTACGAGCCGCTCGTCGGCGTGTCGAGGCACCCGAGGAGGTTCATGAGCGTCGACTTGCCGGAGCCGGACGGACCGACGATCGCGACGAACTCCCCTTTCCGGATCGTGAACGTGATCCCCTTGAGAGCCTCGACCCGGATCGCGCCGGCGTCGTAGACCTTCCGGATGTCCTCCATCACGACGATGTCGTCCGTGGGCGGGGCGGCGGGTCGTGCGTCGCGGGGCATTCGGACTCCTTCTACTCGTAGCGGAGCGTCGTGGCGGGGTCGATGGCCGCCGCGCGTCGGGCCGGGAAGTATCCGGCGGCGAGGCCGATGGCCCCGAGGATCCCGGCGGTCGCGGCGGCGATGAGAGGCGAGAGCGTCGGGCGGCCGAGGAACGCGAGGACGCGGTTCGAGCCGTCCGGGATCAGGCCGAGACCGGTCACGATGAGCGTCGCGATCGTCATCCCGGCGACGCCGCCGACGAGGGTGTAGAGAAGGCCCTCGAGGACGAACGGCCCGGTGATCCAGCGCGCCCGGGCGCCGAGGGCCATCTTGACGCCGATCTCGCGCGTCCGCTCCTTGACGACCGCGTACATGATGTTCGCGACGCCGACGCCGCCGATGAGAAGAGTCAGCGCGCCGATCAGCCCGAGGAACATCTCGATCCCGACGATCATGTTCTGGCCCTGCTTCGACGTCTTCACGATGTTCCACGTCGAGAGGGCGCGCTCGTCCGTCGGGTCGTAGCCGTACTTGGCGCCGAGGATCTCGTTGAGGCGGCGGAGAGCGGGCGCCATCTCCTCGGGCGTCCGCGACTGGATCACGAGGACGTTCAGACGGTCCCGCCCGAAGAGCGCCTTGAAGGTCGTCCAGGGAATCACGGCGTGGCTCTGGTCCGGCCCGCCGTAGACGCCCATCTGCGTCTTGTGCTGCATGACTCCGATGACCGTGAAGGGAGAGTTGGCGACGAGGAGCGTCTTCCCGACGGGGTCCTCCTTGCCGAAGATGTCCTTCGCCATCTCGTCTCCGAGAAAGATCACGCGGCGCTTCTCGGCCTCGTCCGACTCCGTGAGCCAGCGGCCGCCCGCCATCGGGTAGTGCTTTCGCGCCTCGCCGTAGACGACGTTCGTCCCGAGGACGCGGCCGTTCACCGTCTTGCGGCCGTACGTGAGCGCCGTGCGCCACGAGACGACCTCGCCGATGACGGCCGTGAGCTCCGGCATCCGCTCCCGGACGAAGGCGACGTCGTCCGTCGTGAGATGGATCGGCCGCCCGGGGTTCATCCCCTTCCAGGGCTTGGACGTCTCGTTCGGCCACATGACGGCGAGGTTCTCGCCCGTCGAGCGCCGGTTGAGGTCCATGCGGCGTTTGAGCCCCTCGCCGAACGAGAGGAGGAGGAGGATCGCCACGGTCCCCCACGCGATCGCGGCGATCGTCAGGTACGCCCGCTTCTTCGCGAGGCGCGAGGACTGGATGAAGAGGGTCAGGACGACGGCGGGGGTCTTCATGAGACCTTCATCGCCACGACGGGGTCCAGCCGCGACGCCTCGCGCGCCGGGAACCACCCGGCGAGGAGCCCGATGACGCCCAGGATGCCGATCGTGACGGCCGCGACGAAGGGGGACACTTCCGGGACGCCGACGTATTCCGTGAGGCCGAAGCGCGGGAAGACCGCGCAGATCGCGAGCGAGACGCCGAAGCCGATCGCGCCGCCGATGCCGGTCACGAGGAGCGTCTCGAGGAGGATCTGGCCGAGGACGAAGCTCTGCCGTGCCCCGAGGGCCATCTTGATCCCGATCTCCTTCGTCCGTTCCTCGACGACGACGTTCATGATGTTCGAGACGCCGATCCCGCCGACGACGAGCGTGAGCGACCCGACGATGCCCAGGAAGCCCGTGAACGCGAGCATGAACGTGTCGAAGAACTTGAACTGCCCCGTCGTGTCCCAGACGGACAGGGCCTCCTTGTCGGTCGGGTCGAACCTCTGCCTCTTGCCGAGGATCTCGAGGATGCGCTTCGTGAGCGGCTCCGTCTCGAACGTGGACGACGCCTGGTAGATGAGGTTGTCGACGTACTTCTCGCCCGTGAGCGCCCGGTAGGTCGTGCCCGGAATCGAGGCCTTGTCGTTGTCGCGGCCGCTGTAGCTCGAGTCCTGCGTCTTCGGCTTGAGGACGCCGATCACGAGGAACGGCGAGCTCCCGAGCATGACGGTCCTCCCGACGGCGTCGTCCGCCTTGCCGAAGACGTTCGCGGCGAGCTTGTCGCCGAGGAAGACGACCCGGCGCTGCTCTTCCATGTCGACGGGGTCGATGAACCGGCCGCCCGCGTCCGGGATCAGGTTCCGCATCCGGCCGAACTCGGGCGAGACGCCGGAGACGTCCACGGGCCAGGTCTTCGTGTCGAGGTGGAGCTTCATGGACGTCTCGTACTCGCTCGAGACGCCCGAGAGGCCCTCGGCCTCCCGCCGGATCGCCTCGACGTCCTCCTCCATGAGACGGATCTTCCGGCCCTTGCCGAGGCCCTGGTACGGGATGGACGTGAGCCCCGGCCACGCGATGCAGATGCGGTCTCCGAGGCCGGCGGTGGTCTTGACGAGCTGCTTCTTGAGGCCCGTCCCGAACGCGAGAAGGAGAGTCACGGCGACGGTCCCCCAGACGATCCCGAACACCGTCAGGAACGTGCGGAGCTTCTGGCTGCGCACGTCGCGGAGGAGCTGCCGAAGGACCTCTGCCAGCGTCGTCACGTGTTGCGTCTCCTCATGACGTTTCGGTCTGCAAAGAGGTTCTTCTTAGAGGGTGAAGAGGGGAAGGCGCCTCGGAACCGCCGGAGCCGCGCCGATGCACCCGCCCCACACACCCTTCTAAGAAATCTCCTTCGGGGGTCTCTGAATCACCTTGTCCCCCTTGGAGAGGCCGGAGACCACTTCCACGTTCATCCCGTCCGAGATCCCGAGCTTCACCTCGACCTTCTTCGGCTCGAGCCTGCTGCCCTTCGCCTTCTCGTCCGGGATCTCGACGAAGCTCTTCTTGCCGCCGTCCTCCCAGAGGACGAGCCTCTCGGGGATCGTGAGGATGTCCTTCTTCTCGCGGATGATGACGTCCGCGTTCGCGGAGTAGCCCGCGCGGAGCGTGATCTTCGGGTTGGGATCGAGCTCGATCTCGACGTCGAAGAGCGTCGCGCCGTCCTTCTGCTGTGCCTGCGGCGCGATGCGCGACACTCGTCCCGTCACGACGTCGGTCGGGAGCGCGCCGACCTTGATGCGGGCCGGGAGGTCGACGCGGAGCTTGCCGACGTCGATCTCGTCGACCGTGCCCCGGAAGATGAGGTCGCTCATGTCCGCGACGGTCGCGAGCTCGGTGCCGGGCTGGTAGGACGTGAGGGGCACGACCGGGTCGCCGGGGTTCACGAGGCGCGTCAGGATCGTCCCGGCCGCCGGGGCGCGGATGATCGACTCGAGCCCGGTCGTCTCCGTCCGCGCGAGGTTTCCCTTGCGCGTCAGGTCGCGGTCCTGCTCCGCCTTGTTGAGGGCGACCTTGGCGAGCTCGAAGCTCTCGCGCTTCTGGTCGACGTCCGATTTCGGGTTGATGCCCTGCCGGAACAGCTCCTGCGACCGGTCGAAATCGAGCTGCGCCCGCTGGTACGTCGCCTGGGCCGACTCGACGGCCCGGTCCACTTCCGTGAGCTCGAGAGGCGTCGGGTCGGGACCGATCTCGAAGAGGGGCGTCCCCGCCCTGACCTTGTCGCCGACCTCCACCTTGCAGGAGCGGACGATGCCCGAGATCTTGGACTTCACCGAGAATTTCTGGCGGGGCTGGATCTGGCCGACCGCGATCGCCTTCTCGGTGATCGATCCCGTCTGGGCGTCCACGAGCTTCATGCCCCCATCGGCGCTCTTCCCGCTCCGACTGAAGGCGTAAACGCCCGTTGCGGCCCCGGCCAGGACGGTCAGACCGAGGAGAACCCTGAGGAGCTTGGCCATTTCGACGCCTCCCGGGGCGAAGCCCGACTTCTGATGGGGAGTACGCCCGGCGAACCGGAAAGTTCCGCTGTCCTCAGCGCACCATCGAATGTTCGGGGAGCCGGACGCCTTCCGGCGTGTAGAGGGCCTGGATGCAGGCCGTCCCGGACGTCGGATGGTGGTAGAGGTAGATGTAGTCGAAGGCGCGCCCGCCGCGCAGCTTCAGCTCCGGCGGGCGCACGGCCGACGACCGGAACATCCGGACGAAGCCCGTGTCGAAGGGCGGCGTGTCCGAGCACCCGCCCTTGAACTCGCGGACGGGCTCCGTCGGGACGAGGACCCGGAGCTTGAGGGCCGCCACGAGCGTCGTCGCCTGCTCGGCCGTCAGGGGCAGAACGCAGGCGCCGGAGTTGAGCGTCCCGAACATCCGGCACCGGACGTCGTTCACGAGGACGCCCTCCCGGGCGAGCAGGGACTTCACGTCGCGCGCGAGATCGCCGCGCGCCCACAGATTCCAGGCCCAGCGGCAGCCGCCGAGGCCGAAGAGAAGCGGGATTGCCGCGAGGATCCGGGTCAGGCGCCGGGCGTCCACGCCACGATCCTTCCGGCGAGGGCCGACGCCGCGACGACGAACGGGCTCGCGAGATAGACGGAACCGGGCCCGCTCCGGCCGGGAAAATTGCGGTTGATCGCGCTGACCGTGACCTCGCCCTCGCGCGTCGAGACGCCCGGGCCGGCCGCGATGCACGCGCCGCAGCCCGGCTCGATCGCGACCGCTCCCGCGCGCGCGAAAAGGTCGAGGTAGCCCTTCTCGCGGCACCACTCCCGCACGTCGCGGCTCCCGAACTGGACGTAGAAGCGCACGCCGGGCGCCACGCGCCGCCCGCGCGCGAGACCGTCCGCGAGGACGGTCGCGAGCATCTCCATGTCCTCGCGCTTGCCCGCCGTGCACGAGCCGCCGTACGCGATGTCGACGGGCACCGGCGCGGCGAGATCCGCGATGCGGACCCCCTTGCCCGGGTCCCCGGGAAGGGCGACGAGCGGCGCGAGGGCCGCGACGTCGAGCGAGAGGACGGACTCGTAGACGGCGTCGCGGTCGGACGCGAGGTCCGCGCAGGCCCGGCGCGCCTCCGCGAGCGGCAGTCCGCGCCGCTCCGCGAGGAAGCGCGCGGTCGTCTCGTCGGGAGCGACGATTCCCGAGAACGCTCCCGCCTCGGCCGCCATGTTCGTCAGGGTCGCCCGCTCGTCGACGGACATCGCCTCGACGGCCTCCCCGGCGTACTCGAGGACCCTCCCGATCGCGCCCCCGCCCCGCACGAAGGGGTGGGCGAGGAGCGCGAGCATCACGTCCTTGGCGGCGACGCCGGGCGGCCGGCTTCCCCGGAGCTCGACGCGGATCGTCGCCGGAACCTTCGCGTGGATGTCTCCCGACAGCCAGGAGCAGGCGACCTCCGTCGTCCCGATCCCGACCCCGAGCGCGCCGACCGCGCCCACGTGCGTCGTGTGCGAGTCGGACCCGGCCACGACCTGTCCCGGCAGGGCGTGGCGCTCGAGCATGATCGCGTGGCAGATCCCCTCTCCCGCGGCGTGCAGCCGGATGCCCTTCGCCGCGGCGAACTCCTCCTGCCGCGCCGCGAGGCCGTCCGCGAGGGCGAGGAGGCCGCGCGCCTTGCGTTCCTCGGGCATGACCTCGCCGAGCAGCGTCAGATGGTCGCGGAAGAGGAGCACGCCCTCCGTTCGCGCGACCCTCGCCTCTGCGCCGAGGGCCGCGTCGAACGCGTTCGCGGCCATCGGCGTCACGTATTCGTGCGAGAACCTCCAGTCGGCCTGCACGAAGCCCGCGTCGCCCGGCGCGACGGCCGCGACGCCGGTCGCGCCCGTGGCTGCGTCCACGACGGCGTGGCGCGCGAGGATCTTCTCGGCGAGCGTCATCGGCCGCGGGGTCGCGCCGGGAGCGGGCGGCGACGCCTCGCCCGAGAGGCGCCGCCGCGTGTACGCGAGGAGTCCGCCCGCCTCGATGATCCCCCGCGTCACGGCGTCCTCGCCCGCCGTGAAGAACGAGAGCGGGATCTCCTCGCCGCGCCGCACGCTCTCGAGGACCGAGAAGTCCGTCGTGACGAGCATCCCGAGGTTGATCGCGTTCTGCCGGTAGATGCGCTCGAAGCTCTCCGCGACGAGGAGGCGGATCCCGGCGGCGCGCTCGGCGTAGGGGGCCTGCTCGCGCGAGGAGCCCTTTCCGCGCCGGCGCCCCGCGACGGAGACGGCGAAGCCTCCGGCGCGCACGGAGTCCTCTCCGACGGGCGCGACGCGCGCCCCGCCCTCCGCGCAGGCGAGGCCGAGGTACGCGAAGCGCCCGAGCGTCTCGTCGTGGTGGAGGCAGACCCAGCCCGGGACGATCTCGTCCGTCGAGATCTCGTCCCTCAGGGCCTGAGCGGCGTCGTTCGGGTCCCAGTCGAGGTCCACTCCGGCGAGCTGCGCGCGCAGCGGCGCCGCGTCCGACGTCAGGTACAGGATGCGTCCGTCGAAGCGGACGGCTCTCGCGTCGCTCACCGGCCGATTCTGGCGCGTCGGGCCGATCCCGCTCCAGGTCGTGAGGAGGGCCGACATGGATGCGGATTGTAGGCGTGAGCCCCCGCCGCGCGATTTCGCGTGTTTCCCGTCGAGACCCCACCGAAAGGAGCCGGAAATGACTCGAATCCGACCCAACCTGCTGATCCTCGCCGCCTCGACCCTCCTCACATTGCCGGCATCCGCCACGATCGACACGATGTTCGTGAATCACGTCCAGGGGCCGGCCCTGTGCGGCTCGTTCGGGAGCAACCCCGAGATCGCCTACGGGAACTTCATGTCCCGGGGCCAGCGGATCACCGTGCCGCGGGGCGCGACGTTCCTCGTCGAGCTCGACGGCTTCGGCGCCGACCTCGCGACGGGCGTCCAGGAGAGCGTTTCGGGCCTGAGCGCCTCGATCTCCGGACACGGCACCCACAACAGCCCGTCGGGAGGCACGTTCTTCGGCCAGCCGGCCCAGACCGGCTTCGTGACCGTCCAGATCGTCGTGGGAAGCGGCGCCGCGCTCGGCGACAAGAACGTCCAGGTGAACTGGCTCACGGGGCACGAGATCATCCCGCTCACGATCGTGGCCGCGTGCAACCCGACGCCGACGCCGGTCCCGCACGCGGCTCCTCCGCCTCCGGTGAACCGGCCGATCGGCGCGGGCGCCGCGCCGCCGCCCCAGCAGCTTCCCGACCTCACGCCGACGGACTTCGTCAATTTCCGGACCTGCAACCCGAGCTCTTTCGGGACGTGCGTCCCGCTTCCGGCCGACTGCAACGGCGCGTTCACGGGCCAGCGCACGTTCACGCAGCCCGACCTCCAGTACGGCGTGCGGAACATTTCCGGCGTCGCCGTCACGACGCCGTTCGCGGTCCTCCTGAGGAAGGACGGCGTGCAGCTCGCGAAGGTCACCGTGCCGAACCTCGCCGCGAACGCGACCGCGACGTTCGCGTTCCACCGGCCGAACTCCAACGTCTGCGTTCAGCAGGTCGGGCCGAACAAGGTGTGCAACTACTGCGCGGTCGCCATCGACGACACCGGGATCGAGGTCGTCGTGGACTCCGACGGCGCGATCACCGAGGCCAGCGAGACGAACAACAGCCGCAAGGTCCAGTAGGCGGCGGGGCGGGGACGGGTCAGTTGACGGGCTCGTCCTCGTCCGCACCCAGCGTCGGGTCGTCCGCCCCCTCGAGACGCGGCGCGGACGCGCCCGCCGCGGAGGGAAGAGGCGGGCCCGGCTCGAGGACCCAGCGCTCGTAGAGCCCGTCCTCGAGCTCGCGCAGGAACCGGCTGGCCTCCGTCACGACGACGATGCCGTACCGGTCGAACGCCGCGAGGGGATGGACGAGGAAAAGCTCGTCCTTCGCCCGTGTCGCGGCGACGTAGAAGAGCCGCCGCTCCTCCTCGAGGCCCTCGGCCGTGCGCGCCGCCCGGACGTTGGGGAAGCGCTCCTCGACGAGCCCGATCACGAAGACGGCCCGCCACTCGAGGCCCTTGGCCTGGTGGACGGAGGACAGCACGAGCCGCTCGTCGTCCTTCTCGCCCGCGATCGTCGTCTCGCCCGAGGGCTCGCCGAAGAGCGTGACCTCCGAGAGGAAGCTCTCGACGCCGTCGTAAGGAAGCGCGAACTGGGCCAGCGCCTCGAGGTCGTCGAGGCGCGCCTGGTGGTTCTCGAACCTCGACTTCGCAACGTCCGCGTAGCCGCCGTCGTCCACGACGTGGCGGATCGATTCGGCCGGGGACCCGGCGAGCGAAGGGCGTCTCAGGGCCTCGAGCGTCGCCGCGAGCCTCCTGAGCCCGGCCTGCGCTCCGGCCGGCGCCTTCCGGAAGTCCGCGCGGCAGAAGGCCGCGACGGGGTCCGGGAGGTCGCCGACGGCCGTCCAGAGCGTCGCCGCGGTGCGCTCCCCGACCTTCGGGAGCAGCTTGAGGAGCCGCTTGAAGGACGTCTCGTCCTTTGGGTTCACGACGAGGCGAAGGTAGGCGAGGACGTCCTTGACGTGCTGCTGCTCGAAGAAGCGCAATCCCGAGCGGATCTCGTACGGGATCCCGCGCCGGGTGAGCTCGATCTGCAGCTCGAGCGCCTGGTGGTGCGCGCGGTAGAGGACCGCGATCTCGGAGAGCGGCGTCCCCTCGTCGCGCAGCTCGAGAACGCGCTGGGCGACGAAATCGGCCTGCTGCGCGACGTCCGACGCGCCGACGACCGCGACGGGCACACCGGGCGGGCGCAGCGGCCGGAGGGTCTTCTCGAAGCGCCGGGCGTTCCGGGCGATCGAGGCGTCCGCGAGGCGAAGGATCTCGGGAGTCGAGCGGTAGTTCGTCTCGAGCGGATACACCGCGGTGCCCGGGTGGCGGTCCGGAAAGCCGAGGAGGGCCTCGAAGTCGGCGCCGCGGAACGAGTAGATGGACTGAGCGTCGTCTCCGACGACCATGACGTTCGGCTTCTCGACGTCCTGGACGACCGTGTCGACGAGATCGGCCTGGAGGCGGTTCACGTCCTGGTACTCGTCCACGAGGACGTGCCGGAACCTCAGGCCGAAGGCGCGCCGGACGTCCGGGCGCTCGAGCATGAGCCTCTTCCAGTTCAGGAGGAGGTCGTCGTAGTCCATCCCGTTCGCGAGCACCTTGCGCTCGAGGTAGCGGTGGACGACGGTGCGGATCGCGTCGATCTGCGGAAGGAAGTGCGGGTGCTCGGCGGCGATCACGTCGTCGAGCCTCTTTCCCGTGTTCACGCAGAAGGAGACGATCGCCCGGAGGAGGTCGCCCTTCGGGAAGCGACGCTCCGTGACCGGGACGCCGATGTCGGACGTCGCCGACTCGAGGAGGTCCTTCGCGTCCTCCGAGTCGAGGATCGTGAAGTTCGCGCGGTAGCCGAGGAGCTCGGCGTGGGGCCGGAGGAGGCGCGCGCCCACCGAGTGGAACGTGCCCGCCGTCGTGCGGTTCAGGTCCGCTCCGATGAGCGCCTCGACCCGGCGCTTCATCTCGCGCGCGGCGCGATTCGTGAACGTCAGGAGCAGGAGGGACGCGGGATCGGCGCCGTCCTCGATGAGGCGCGAGACGCGGTAGACGAGCGTGCGCGTCTTGCCCGAGCCGGCGCCCGCGACGACGAGCGTCGGACCGTCCGGGGCGAAGACGACCGCCTTCTGCTCCTCGTTCAGCTCGCGCGCGTAGTCGACGCGGTAGCTCTTCGCCGGCGCGGCGCGCCGGAGCACGTACCGTCTCGTCGCGGGCGGGCCGTCGGTCACGGCGCGAGATTACCCCGCCGGCGGCCCGGGCCTCCTAGCGGACCGGCTCGTCGAACCGCTTCGCCTCGCGCGCTCTCTCCTCCGCCGAGCAGGGGTACCCGAAGCCGGCTTCGAAGTCGCAACCGGGTTTCCTCACGCCACGCTCGAGCTTCTGCCCGGCCGAGAACCGCTCCGGCCAGACGAGGCCGAGAAAGTCCTTCGTGTAGGAGCCGAACTCCGCGACGGCCGGCAGGAGCGGCGCGAGGGCGAAGAGCGCGTCGCGCATGCCCGACGTGACGAGGCCCGCGGCGCGCGCGCGGAGCGGGGCGCCGACCTCGCCCGCGAAGGCCGAGATCGGCGCCGACAACGCACCGTTCCGGCCCGTCAGGATCACGCAAGCGTTTGGCGGGCGCACCGGAGCGCAGGAGGGGATTTCCTCGAAGGAGGAAAGAACGAGGCGGCGGGTCAGCGTCTCGCCGTCCGGGAGGCGCTGGATGCTCTCGGCGGAATCGCGACCGGAGGGATCCTGCGAGGAGAGAAGGACGAATCGACCTGCCGGAGCGCGCACCAGGAGACGCGTCGTGTCTCCCGTTTCTTCCCTTTCGAAGAAGATCGAGATCTCCCACGTCTTCCCGAAGGTGAAATGCCACCTCGCGGGCGCCGCGAAAGCGGCCTGGGCTCCGAGGAGGAGCGCGGCGGCGAGCGCAGCCCTCATCGTCACCGCACGAGCGCGGTCCAGACCCGTCCCTCGATGAACGTCCGCACCATCCATCGGTCCAGCTTGTCGTGCGCGGCCTCGGCCTCGAGGACGTCGAGCGCCCTCTCGCGCGGCATGGCCTTCTTGTAGGGGCGGTCCGACGCCGTCAGGGCGTCGTAGATGTCGCAGACCGTGAGCGCGCGGGTCGCCGGCGGAATCTCGGCCGGGCCGACGCGACGCGGGTAGCCCGATCCGTCCAGCTTCTCGTGGTGGCCGTAGGCGATCTGGGGAACCCGCGCGAGGTCGGGGGTCCACGGGATCGTGGAGAGAAAGCGCCACGTGTGGGTCACGTGGCTCTCGACGTCGAGCCGTTCCTCCGGCGACAGGCTTCCCTGCGCGATCGACAGGAAGCGGAACTCGGCGGGGAGGAGGAGCGTCGCCGTCCCGCCGCGGCGGTCGCGGTACGTGCGCGCGACGAGCCTCTCGAGGGTGCCGCGCGCGTCCCGCGGGAGGATCGTCGGCTCGTTCGCGGCGGCCACCTCGTCGAAGGCGGCCTCGATCTCGGCGGCGCGCTCGCGGGCGGCGGCCTCGAGAGCGCGGAGGTCGGCGTCCGTCGCGGGGCGCTCCTCGCGCGCGAGCCGCTCCAGCAGGAGGCGCGCGTCGTCGGCCTCGGCCGAGGCGAGCACGTAGTCGAAGCGGTCCCGGATGCGCTGCAGGCCGTCCGCTTCGATCTTCTTCGCCTTCACGAGGACGCGCTCCGGGATGGAGATCTTCCCGAAGTCGTGGAGGAGAGCCGCGGTGAAGATCTCGCGCATGTCCTCGCGCGAGAAGGTCACGGACGCGTAGGGGCCCTCCGCGGCGCGGTCGACGAGCCCCGCCATCTCCACCGTGAGCGCCGCCACGCGGTTGCTGTGGCCGGCCGTCGTCGGGTCGCGCTGCTCCACGGCGACGATCGCCGCCTGCGCGAAGTCCTCGAACAACCGCCGGATCGAGGCCGTGAGCTGGTTCGCCTTGAGGCAGACGGCGGCCTGCGTCGCGAGCGAGAGGACGAGCGGGACGAGGTCCTCCGGGTAGGTCTCGGCGCCGCGCGGCCCGAGGCGGTTCATGAGCTGGAGGACTCCCACGAGGTCGCCCCGGTGGTCCTTCATCGGCACGACGAGCATCGCCCGCGTCCGGAAACCCGTCGCGACGTCGAAGGCGTCGTTGTGGCGGTAGGGGGCGTCCTTCGGGATCGCGTAGGCGTCCTCGAGGACGAGCGGGAGACCGTGGACGGCGACCCAGCCCGCGAGGCTTCCTTCGTCGACCCCGACCGTTCGCTCCTGGAACGCGAAGGAGACGGCCTCGTTCTGCGCGAGCTTGAAGCGCAGTCGCCGGCCGCCGTCGGGCGCCTCCTCGGCGAGATAGAGGGAGCCCGCCTCGGAGCCCGAGAACCGGCGCGATTCCGTGAGGATCGTCTCGAGGAGACGCTCGAGGTCCCTCTCGGCGGAGAGCGCGATCCCGATGCGGTTGAGGGCCGCGATGCGCTCTTCCGCCTGACGGAGCCTCTCCTCGAGCGCGCGGAAGTCCGCCTCGGTCACCGCCGGCCTCCGCGCGCCCCGACCGCCGACACGACACGCTCCTTCGGGAACGTCACGCGGAATCGGCTGCCCTTCTCGCGCCCCTCGCTCTCGGCCGCGATCGTCCCGCCGTGGGCCTCGGCGATCGCGCGGGCGATCGAGAGTCCGACGCCGAGGCCGCCGTAGCGCCGGCTCGAGGACGTTTCCTCCTGCCGGAACCGCTCGAAGACGTGCGGGAGGAACTCGGGCTCGATCCCGTGGCCCTCGTCCTCGACGAGGAGCTCGATCCCGCCGTCGCCCGTCCGCCGCACGCTCACGTCGACGGAGCCGCCCGAGGGCGAGAACTTGACGCCGTTCGCGAGGAGGTTCCAGACGACCTGCTTGAGGCGCGCCGGGTCGCCCTCCATCGGCGGCAGGTCCCGTTCGATGTGGCAGCGGATCGTGACGCCGCGCTTGGCCGCGCCCGGCGCGACGGCGTCGAGGGCCGCGGCGAGCGTCTCCGTGAGGCGAACGCGCTCGCGCCGCAGCTCGAGGCCGAAGTTGTCGATGCGCGAAAGGTCGATGAGGTCGGCGAGCATACGGCTCAGCGTGTCGGCCTGGCCGAGAATCGCCTCGAGGGCGCGCTTGACGGCCGCCTCGCCGCCGTGCGAGTCGAGGAGCACCTCGGCCCAGCCGACGATCCCCGTGAGCGGCGTTCGGACCTCGTGAGAAAGGTTCGCGAGAAAGTCGTCCTTCAGCCGGTTGCTCCGCTGGAGCTCCTCGATGAGACGCGCGTTGCGGAGCGCGATCGCGCACTGCTCGGCGAGAAGAGTCAGGGTCGCCCCGTCCTCCCGCGAGAACCCGGAGGGCCGGAACGACATGACCTCGAGGACGCCGAGGCGCTGATCCCCGACGCGGATCGGCACCGCCATGAGGGAACGGACGTCGGGGTCCGCGACGGCGGCGCGCGCGCGGGCCCGCGTCTCGGCGGGCTCGCCCTCGGCGAGCTCGTCGAGCCCCCGCACCTCCATGAAGACGGGCCGGTTCTCTTGAAACGCCCGGCCCGCGACCCGGAGGCGGCCGACGGGCCGCGGCGCGGTGCCGCCCGCGTGGAGCGTCATCACCCCGACGCCGAAGACGGCCGCGACGGAGAGGTGGTGCCCCGGCGCGTCCGCGACCCAGGCGACCGCTCCGTCCGCCGAGGGGAAGGCGCGCGTCGTCTCCTCGACGACGGACGTGAGCACGTCCGGGGCGTGGAGGCGGAAGTTGAGGAGCTGCGTCGCCCGGGCCACGGCCTCGAGGACGCGCGTGCGCTGCTCGTAGGCGCCGACGAGCTCGGCGAGCCGGAGGGCGAGCGCGGCGCGCTCGGCGAACGCCGCGATGTTCCTCACGTCGGCGTCCGAGAACGCGCCCGCGTCGGCGGCCTGGAGGTCGAAGACGCCGATCACGTTCTCGTCGAGGACGAGGGGAACGACGAGCTCGGCGCGGGCCTCCGGCCACCCGACGACGTACTCCGGGGCCTTCGTGACGTCCGGGACGTTCACGATGCGTCCCGTGCGCCCCGCGAGCGGAATGAGGCCGGGCGCGCCGAGCGGGATCACGGACACGGGGTCCCCGGGCGACCACCACTTCCCGCGGCGGCCGAACTGGACGAGCGCGCTCCGGTCGCGCTCGACGACGAGGAGGCTGCAGGCTTCGCGGCCGAAATGCGCCGCGAGCGCGTCGAGGATCTGCGTGAGGAGAACGTCGCGGTTCGCGGTCCGCGTGAGGAGGGCGCGCGAGGCGTCCGCGAGGCTGCGGGCCTCGCGCATGGACTGCGCCACGGCCTCCGCCGAGCGCCGTTGCTCGAGTGCGACGCCCACGAAGTCCGCGAGCGACTGGAGCGTCTCGACGTCGTCGAACTCGATGCGCCGCGCCTCGTCGCGCGTCGCGACCGCCATGACGCCGGTCGTCTGGCCGGCCGAGCGCATCGGGAAGATCCCGACGGAGCGCGCGCCGAGCCTCACGAAACGGTCCCGCGACGGGCTCTCGGGCTCGAGCCGGACGTCCGTGACGATCATCGGCTGCCCGGTCTCGAGCACCCGGAACGCGTAGGTCGGGTTCTCGGGCGAGAGGAGGATGTCGCCCGCGAACTCGTCCTCCCGGGACCCGCCGTAGCCGCCGAGCCCGCGGAGCGCGTCGCCCTCGGGTGTGAGGAGGGAAAAGACGGCGATCGGGTAGAGGAGCGTATCGCGCAGCCCCGTGAGCGCCGTCTCGACGACGTCCGGCACCGTCGTGGACCGCTGGACCGCCGAGGCGAGGTCGAAGAGGACCGACAGGCGGTCCCTCTCGCGGCCGAGCTCGTCGACGAGCTCCGTCTGCTTGAGGGCCGCCGAGAGGTGGTGGACCGCCGACTCGAGGAAGGCGACGTCGGCAGCGGGCCACTCGCGCCGGCGCCCGACGGTCGCCGCGCCGACGAACCCGCGCAGGACGCCGTCGATCCCGATCGGGACGAGGAGAACCGAGACGACCCCGTGGCGCGCGAAGGCCGCGTGCTGATCGGCGAGCTCCGGCTCGGCGAGCGCGTCGGGGGCGACGATCGGCTCGAAGCGCCGGAGCGTCGGCGGGATCTGCGGCACGACGCCGGGAGGGACGAGGCTCGAGAGGGGCGGCGCGCCCTCGACGGCCCACGCGGCGCGCGCGACGAGGGTGCCGGGACCCGCATCGCCCCCGAAGAGGAAGAGCGTGAGACGGTCGACCTCGAGAATCCGTCCGATCTGCGAGACGGACCAGTTCAGGAACTCCTGGAGCTGCACTCCCTCGACGAGAGCGAGCGCGAACTCCGAGAGAAAACGATCCCTCACTCCGCCCTCGGCGGCGTCACGGGTCTCCTCGGCCACGGCAGGGGGATTATCGCCCGCGGCGGGCGGCGTTCCGTCTCAGTGCGCCGCCAGCAGGGGGCTGAAGACGAGGTACGGGTTCACGACGAGGGCCCGCCCGGCGTCGTCGCCGTCGCGGAAGATCGCGAAATGCAGGTGCGGACCGCCGATCACGTGGCCCGTCGCCCCGACGTCGCCGAGCCGCTGCCCCTTGACGACGTGATCGCCCGGCCGGAGGCCCTTCGCGTGCCTCGCGAGGTGCGCGTAGAAGAACGTGTAAACGCCGGTCGTGTCCCGGAGGTAGACGACCTTCCCGCCCTTCCGGTCGCGGCCGAGGCGCTCGATGACGCCGTCGGCGACCGCGAGGACGGGCGTCCCGCGCGGCGCGGGAAGATCGATCGCGTAGTGCTTCTTCGCGCGGCCGCGCCGGGCGAGGAACGTGTCGCGGAACTTCGCGTGGTCGAACGAGGCGAGAGGGAGCGGGAAGTCGGACGCGAGGAGGGCGGCGATCTCTTCCTCGGGGAGCGAGGCCGGACGGCTGCTCGTCTTCCAGACGACGAGGCCCGTGACCGTCCTCGCGAGGTCCTTCCAGAACTCGGCCTTCGCGGGCGGGGCCTGCTCGGCCGTCGCGCGCGCGTCGGCCGCGTCGTCGTCCGGATCCTCCTCGACCTCCGGACGGGCCAGGGCCGGATCGACGGGCCGCTTCAGCCACGCGAGGTCGGCCGCGTCGGCCGAGGCGTAGCACGCGCCGGTCTCGGGGTCCCGCGCGGGGCACGGCCGCGAGACCGCCGTCGACACGCTTCCGGCCGCGCCGAGGGCGCCCGCGAGGGCGGCCGCGAGGATCAGGCTCAGCCGACCCTCTCGAGATAAGAATCGTCGCGCGTGTCGATCTTGATGACCGTGCCCGCCTCGACGAACTGCGGCACCTGGACGACGAGCCCGGTCTCGAGCTTGGCCGGCTTGTAGGAAGCGGACGCCGTCGCGCCCTTCATCCCGGGCTCCACGTCCACGATCCGGAGGTTCACGGTCGTCGGGAGCTCCACGGACACGGGATTGCCGTCGTAGAAGTCCACCTCGATGACGGTCTCGGGCAGGAGGTACTTCATGGACTCGCCCACGACCTCGTCGTCGAGGCGAATCTGGTCGAAGGTCTCCTGGTTCATGAAGTGGTGGCCTTCTCCGTCCGAGTAGAGGTATTGCATCTGGTGCGTGTCGAGCGAGGCCTTCTCGACCTTGTCCTCGGACCGGAACCGGTGCTCGTTCATCGCCCCCGACCGCAGGTTGCGGAGCTTGGCCTGGACGAAGCCGCGGAGGTTCCCCGGCGTCTTGTGCAGGACGCTGTGGGCCCGGTGCAGCTCTCCGTTGTGGATGATGATCATGCCCGGGCGGATTTCGGTGGCGGAAATCATTGGTGCTCCGAGAGTTCTGGAATCGCCGGACGCCGGGTTGCAGGCGGCGCCAATGCCACCCAACCGGAACCCTGTCGGCAGGAACGAAGCGTAACCCACCCCCGTGCGCGAAGACAAGCGGCCCGGGTCGGGGACCCGGGCCGCGCGGGAATCGAGGACCGGATCCCGGCTACTTCTTCGTCAGGACGAAGTGCGTCCGCCGGTTCTTCGACCAGGCCGACTCGTCGTGGCCCTCCACGAACGGCCGCTCCTTGCCGTAGGAGATCGTCTTCAGCTTCTCCGGGTCGACGCCGAGGGACGCGAGGTAGTCCTTCGTGGCGTTCGCCCGGCGCTCGCCGAGGGCGAGGTTGTACTCGCGGGTGCCGCGCTCGTCGCAGTGCCCTTCGAGCAGGAACTCGGTCGTCGGGTGCGCCTTCATGTAGCCGGCGGCCTTCTCGAGCCGCTCGCGCGAATCCGGCCGGATCTCCGACTTGTCGTAGTCGAAGAAGATGTCCTGCACGTAGTCGAAGGGGTTTTCCACGACGACCGGCGGCGGGGGCGGCGGCGGGGGCGGCGGCGGCGGCGGCGGGGGCGGGGGCGCGCAGGAGAACTTCACGGACGCCGTCTCGCGGCGCTTGCCGTTCTGCCCGATCGCCCACGCGGTGGCCGTGTGCGGTCCCGTCGCGAGGTTGTTGAACGTCGCCTCGAGAGGCGTCTTGTCGGCCGGCACGGTCTGCGGCGCGCCGCCGTCGACCGAGATCTCGTACGCCTTGGGCGGGAACGTGCAGTAGTCCCCGGCCACGGGCGTCACGCTGACGGCAACGGCCTGGCAGGCCTCCGCCGAGAGCGTGTCGCCGTTCACGGGCGCGCTGATGGCGAACGGCTGCGGGGTCGTGCACGTGCAGGCGCCGAGGAACAGCGCCGCGACGGCGATCAGGGAGATGCCGGCGCGCCGCGCGAGATTTCCCGGAAGAGTCGGTTTCACGTCAATCCTCCTGTCTCAGGGCATCGGGTCGCTGTGCGCGGCGCGCTCGAAACGCTGCACGGGCGCGGAGGGCCCGGGCACGACGGCGGCGCGGTGCGGCCCGATCATCGCGGCGAGCTGGCTCGCGAAGTCGAGCGTGAAGATCTGCTCGATCGCCGTCGCCTTCTCGGCGTCGTTCATCGGAGCCCAGACATACGGCGCCGTGTACGGGCCGGAGAGCCCGCCGGCGGTCCCTCCGGCGAAGAGGTACACGCTCAGGTCGGGTCTCTGGAGGTTCGCGCCCGGCATGTTCGCGTTGATGAACTGGATCATGTCGTCCGCGAGGAGGGCGTAGCCGATCGGCGTCAGGTGGAAGCCGTCGTACGAGAACGCGCCGCCCGTCAGGAACGCGGCGTTGATCGTCGCGCCGCCGTAGTCGAAGCCGGTCTTGAGCTTCGCGAGGAGGACGTTCGGGTCGTAGTACAGGTAGCCGTTCGCGGCGGCGGCGGCCTTCGTCGCCGCGTTGTAGTCGAGGCCGCGCTGATGGAGGAGCGCGGCGTCGGAGGCGTAGATGAGGACGCCCGGGTGGGACGCGTCGATCGCGGCCGCGGGAAGCGGGTAGTTGCAGAACGGAAGCGAGCTCGTGACGCCCGGGATGCACGGGATGCCGTAGCCGTAGGGCAGGTAGCCCGCAGCGTTCAGCGTCACGAGCGTCGTCGCCGGGATCGGGCAGGCGGGGACGCCCGTCGGGCAGCCCTTCGGTCCGAGGAGAGGGATCGGCTGCCCCGTCGCGGGGTTCAATACCAGCTTGCCTCCGCTCGTCAGGAACGGCGGGAGCGTCGTCGTGAACGGGATGTTCGTCACGTCGACGACGCCCGTCACGAGGCCTTTCGGCTGCCGGGCCTTCAGCTTCGCGAGCGCCGTGTTCGTGTCGGCCGAGAAGGACGCGACCGGCGTCACGGTCACGCCGTCGATGATCGTCCCGGAAAGGACGGCGCCGAGGTAGTCGTTGCCGAAGTTCGCGAGGATCACGAAACTCGGGCCGAGCGAGACCGCCTGGTCGACCTGCGAGCCGATCCCGAAGACGGCGTTCCGGAGAACGAGGTCGATCGTGTTGCGGCACGTCCCCGGCGACGCGTTGGCCCCCGTCGTCGCGTAAACCATGTCGTGGATCGCGCAGCCGCCGACCGAGAGGTTGTTGTAGGGGCGCGGGAGCGCGAGGTTCGCCGGAGTCCCCGTCGAGGGCTCGTTCCCGAAGGAGGGCGCGAGCGACGTCAGGACGAGGCAGCCGCCGAGCCCCGGGTCGTTGATGATCGGCTGCTCGTAGTCGCCGTTGCCGTTCGCGCGCACCAGGATGGCGCCCGGCGAGTCGACCTGGACGCGCTTCGTGAGGCAGCCGGCGGAGAAGCCGGCCCCCTCGGAGTCGCCGATCCAGACGAGCTTGCTGAGGTCGACCTGCGCGGCCGCCGGGAGTGCGGTGGCCGCCGCGAGCGCGGCGGCGGAGACGAGGCGGAAGAGGGCGTTCGGAGTCTTCATGTTCTTCCTGGCTCCCTCAGAAGGTCATCTTCATGTCGAGGCTCGGGAGGATCGCGAAAGTCTGGTAGGTCGCGCTGAAATTGTCCTTGCTGTCCGTGATCGTGCGCTCGTGGAACCAGAGGAAGAGCGACGAGAACTGCACCTCGAAGTTCTTCATGACGCGCAGGCCGGCGCCGACCGTGACTCCCGTGCGGTTGTTGTCCGGGAGGAAGGGGCCGGCGTCCCAGCTGGGCTGCGGCGTCTGGTCGTAGAGGAAGCCGGCCGCGAGCCAGGACCCCTGCGACGCCTTGTAGAGCGCGCCCGCGCGGAAGGCCCACGTGTTCTGCCACCCGTGCGCGAGGACCGTGTCCGGCAGGCCGTCGATCGACAGGACCGTCTGGTCGAAGACCTTCCACGTGACGTAGTTGCCGTCCGCCTCGAGCGTGAGCTTCGGCGTCACGTCGTAGGCGAGGCCGAACGCGGTCGTCGAGGGGAACTGGAGCGTCGTGCGGGCCGGGGTCTGCTTGCCGAAGGGCAGCTGCTGCGAGACCGCGGCGTCGAACTGCGGGTTGCCGGTCGGGATCTGGCCGAACTCGGCGTAGCCCGTGATGTCGACGTCCGTGTGCGCGTGGTACGCGACCCCGAAACGCAGGCGGTCGCAGGGCTTCACGAGGAGGCCGGCTGCCCACGTGATCTTGATGGGCGTGCCCGTCGAGATGATGCTCGTGTGCGCGATGTCCACGACGCGCTGCGTGAAGGGGTCCACGGCCGAAACGTTCTTCCCGAGCTTGACGTCCGTGAACCGGAGCTCGGGGCCCGCGCCGAGCGCGATCGAGTCCGAGAGCTTCCAGGCGAGCTGCACGCCCACGGCGAGCTGCCGGAGATCGACGCGCTGGCTGATGTAGCGGCCGCGGAACGTGTCCGGGTCCTGCCACGGAACCCCGAGGCCGTACGGCGACCAGAAGCCCGCCGACAGCTTGACGTCCTTGCTCAGGGAGAGGACCCCGTAGCCGTGCCCGAACCAGTAAGGCGACTTGCCCATGTTCGCCGAGTAGCCCTCGCCGGGGTAAGGGTTCTGGCCGTCGAGACGGGCCGTCGGCCGGAGGACGATGAAGGCGCCGCCCTCCAGCGTGAACTCGTCGATGAACGCGTTGCCGGCCGGGTTGTAGAACATCGCCGATGGGTCGTCCGCGGTGGCGGCGAACGCGCCGCCCATCGCGTTGCCCTTCGACCCCTGCTCGAAGAGCGCGAAGCCCGCGGCCTCGGTTCGGGCCGCCGGGAGGGCGACCGCGAGGCCGACGAGCACGAGCGCCGCCAGCCGGGTCCCAATCGCTTTGAACACCGGGTCCTCCTTCACGTCGCTTTCGAAAAGAGACATCTACGAGTCGATTCGGGGTCGATTCTACAGATACCGGGAAGTCTTGCGGCGTCCATTCCGGCCCGTCAAGGGTCCATCCGCATCAAACGCGTCAACGCGGCGGCAGTCCGGGGGGCCGCGGGGGCGCCCGGACGGCTCGCGGGGGCCCGCCGGGGGCCGGTTCCCCGGCCCTCCGCCGGTCCGGCCCCGTCAGCGGACGGGCGCGCGAAGGACCGGAGCGAAGTTGCCCGGCTTGGACGCCTCGCGCGCCGCGAGCGCCTCGTCGAGCCGCCTCACGGGCGTCGTGTGGGGGGCGGCGTGGACGACCTCGGGCGACGTCTCGCACTCCTTCGCGATCGCGATCATCGCGTCGACGAACGCGTCGAGCTCCTCCCGGGGCTCGGACTCCGTCGGCTCGATCATGAGCGCGCCGGGCACGATGAGCGGGAAGGACATCGTGGGCGGGTGGAACCCGAAGTCCATGAGGCGCTTGGCGACGTCGATGTTGTGGAGGCCGAGCGCGGCCTGCTTCTTGTCGTCGAAGACGACCTCGTGGTAGCTCGGGGCGTCGTACTTGAGGTGATAGAAGGGCTCGAGCCTCTTGCGGATGTAGTTCGCGTTCAGGACGGCGTTCTCGGCGACCTCGTGGATGCGGTTCCCGTACGAGGCGATGTAGGTGAACGCCCGGACGAGGACGCCGAAGTTCCCGTAGAAGGAGCGCATCTTCCCGATCGTGTCCGGGCGGGCGAAATCGAAGAAGAACCCCTCCGGCCCGGCCTCGACCGTCGGGACGGGCAGGAACGGGACGAGGGCGGGCGCGACGCCCACGGGGCCCGCGCCCGGGCCTCCGCCGCCGTGGGGCGTCGAGAACGTCTTGTGCAGGTTCATGTGCATGACGTCGACGCCCATGTCCGCCGGGCGGATCTTGCCGACGAAGGCGTTGAAGTTCGCCCCGTCGAGGTACAGGAACGCGCCCTTTTCGTGGACCATCTTCGCGATGTCGAGAATCCTCTCCTCGAAGACGCCGAGCGTGTTCGGGACCGTGATCATGAGCGCCGCGACTTCCTCGTTCAGCTTCGCGGCGAGCGTCGCGAGGTCGAGCGTCCCGCGCGCGTTCGACGCGAGCTCGACGACCTCGTAACCGGCGAAGTGGGCCGTCGCCGGGTTCGTCCCGTGCGCCGAGTCGGGGACGAGGACGTGCTTCCTCGGGTTGCCGGCCTTGACGTGCGCGGCGCGGATCATGAGCGCGCCCGTGAGCTCGCCGTTCGCGCCGGCCGACGGCTGGAGCGTGACGCGTGCGAACCCCGTGAGCGAGAGGAGCGCCTGCTCGAGGCGCCACATGAGCTCGAGGTTCCCTTGAGCGAGGTGAACCGGCGCATAGGGATGGGCGTCGTTGAAGCCCGGCAGGCGCGCGATCTCCTCGTTGATCCGCGGGTTGTGCTTCATCGTGCACGACCCGAGCGGGTAGAGGGCCGTGTCGATCGCGAAGTTCATCTGCGACAGGCGCGTGAAGTGGCGGACGACGTCCACCTCGTTCGCGCCGATCTCCCCTTCGACCTCGGCACGGTGCTGAGCCCCGAAGATCCGCTCGGCGTCGGCCGAGGGCACGTCGAGCGCGGGCAGGAGAACGCCGCGGCGGCCCGTGTGCCTCTCGTCGAAGAGCGAGCCGAAGCGCCGGCGCCGGTCGAGGCGCGCGCCGGCCCGGACGACGGGTTCGGTCGTGACGGTGTCGCTCATGTCAGAAGCTCCTCAGGACGTCGAGGAAGGCGTCGAGGCCGGAGCGCGGGACGCGCTCCGTGACGGCGACGAGGAGAAGGTCGCCGTGCGCCGTTCCGAGAGGGTCGAGCCGCGTAAAGGGCACGCCCGCGAGGATCCTCTTCGCCTCGGCGCGGCGCAGGACCTCGGCGACCGGGGGTCCCGATCGGAGGGCGAACTCGTTGAACGTCCGGCCGGAGAACGCGAGCGCGAACGGACCCCCGAGCGCCTTGACGCCGGCCTTGAGGTACTCGGTCTTCGCGAGGCACTGGAGGGCCGTCTCCCTGAGCCCGTGCTTTCCGAGCGCCGAGAGGGTCATCGTCGCGGCGAGCGCGAAGAGGCCCTGGTTCGTGCAGATGTTGGACGTCGCCCTTTCGCGCCGGATGTGCTGCTCGCGCGTCGAGAGCGTCAGGCAGTAGCCGGGCGTCCCGTCCGCGTCCACCGTCTTGCCGACGAGGCGGCCCGGGATCTGGCGCTTCGCGGCGTCGCGGCAGGCGAGGAAGCCGACGAGCGGCCCGCCGAAGGAGGGCGGGACGCCGAAGGACGCCGCCTCGCCGCACGCGATGTCGACGCCGCGCGCGCCGGGAGGCTTCAGGAGCGCGAGCGAGAACATCTCGTTCACGACGCCGATCGCGAGGGCGTTCTTCGCGTGCGCGGCCACCGCGAGGCCGTCCCAGCTCTCGACGACGCCGAAGACGTTCGGGGACTGGACGGCGACCGCGAACGTCGCGTCGTCGACGGCGGCCGCGAGGGCGGCGGCATCCGTCGTTCCGTCCGCGCCGACGGGGACCTCGACGATCACGAACGGGAAGTTCGCGAGATACGTCCGGAGACAGCGGCGGTATTCGGGGTGGACGCCCTGCGACACGACGACCTTCGTCTTCCTCTTCGTGAGGCGCTCGGCCATCAGGACCGCCTCGACGAACGCCGAGGCCCCCTCGTACATGGAGGCGTTCGCGACGTCCATGCCCGTGAGGAGGGCGACGTGCGTCTGGAACTCGTACACGGCCGTCAGCGTCCCCTGGGAGACCTCGGGCTGGTAGGGCGTGTAGGCCGTCAGGAACTCGCCGCGCAGGAGGAGCTGCGAGACGAAGGCCGGGGAGTGGTGGCTGTAGAGGCCGGCGCCGAGAAAGGACGTCCACTCCCCGAGGACCGCGTCCTTCGCGGCGAGGGCTCCGAGGTCGCGCCGCACCTCGATCTCCGAGGCGGGCGGCGGCAGCGGGGGGGCCTCTCCGTGGTAGACGGCTCGGGGAACGGTCGCGAACAGGTCGTCGACCGACGACGCTCCGACGGCGGCGAGCAGCTCGGCCCGCTCGTCGGGGCTGTTCGGGATGTAACGCATCGGGTTGTTCCTTCCCGGTCCTCGCGAGGCCGCGCGGGCGGCGCCGGAAACCGCGGGGGTCAGGCCTTGGCTTCTTCCTCGACGAATTTCTCGTAGGCGGTCGCCGTCATGAGGGCGTCCATCTCGCCGTCCGACGAGAGCTTGATCTTGACGAGCCAGCCGTCTCCGTGGGGATCCTCGTTCACGGCGCCCGGCTCGTCGGCGAGCACCTTGTTCGTCTCGAGGATCTCGCCCGCGACGGGCAGGAAGATCTCGGAGACCGCCTTGACGGACTCGATCGTCCCGAACTCCTGGCCGGCGTCGAAGATCTCGCCGGCCTCCGGAAGGTCGACGAAGACGATCTCGCCGAGCTCCTTCTGGGCGTGGTCGCTGATGCCGATCGTCCCGACGTCGCCGTCCACGCGGATCCACTCGTGACTCCTCGTGTAGCGACGGTCGTCCGGGTAATTGCTCATGTCCCTCTCCTGTAGAACGGCGTCGGCACGACGACGGCGGGGATTTCCCGGCCGCGGACGTCGATCGCGAGCGGCGTGCCCGGCGCCGTCCGCTCCGCCGGGACGTACGCGAGGCCGATCGGCTTGCCGACCGTGGGCGTCTGCGTCCCGGACGTCACGACGCCGCTGCCGCCGTCCGTCGTGAGCGGACAGCCGTGGCGCGCGATCCCGCGGCCCGTGATCTCGAAGCCGACGAGCCGGCGGGCGACGCCCGCCTCCTTCTGCTTCGCGAGGGCGTCGCGGCCCTGGAAGTCGCCCTTCTTCATCTTGACGATCCACCCGAGGTTCGCTTCCCACGGCGTGTGCTCGTCGTCGATGTCGTTTCCGTAGAGCGCGAGGCAGGCCTCGAGGCGCAGCGTGTCGCGCGCGCCGAGCCCGGCGGGGATCACGCCGTGCGGCGTTCCCGCCTTCAGAATCGCGTCCCAGACGTCGCCCGCGTGGTCCGGGTGCAGGTACACCTCGAAGCCGTCCTCGCCCGTGTAGCCCGTCCGCGACAGGAGCGCGGGAACGCCGAGGACCTTGCCCGCCTCGAACCGGTAGTAGGCGATGCGCGCGAGCGGCGTCTCGGTCAGCGTCTGGAGGACCGCCTCGGCGCGCGGCCCCTGGAGCGCGAGCTGGGCCCAGATCGGAGACTCGTCCTCGACGGCCGCCCCGGGGCATTCGCCGGCCTTCGCCCACGCGACGTCTTTCGGGGTGTTCGAGGCGTTCACGACGAGGAGGTAGTCGTCCGGCGCGATCCGATACGTGAGGAGGTCGTCGACGAACGTGCCCCGCGGCGTCAGGAAGGCCGAGTACTGGATCCTGCCGTCGTCGAGGGCGGCGACGTCGTTGCACGTGAGGCGCTGGACGACGTCGAAGGCCTTCGGGCCCCTCACGCGGATCTCGCCCATGTGCGAGACGTCGAAGAGGCCCGCCCGCTGGCGCACGGCGCGGTGCTCCTCGGACAGGCCGGAGTACTCGACGGGCATGTCCCAGCCCCCGAAGGAGACCATCTTGCCGCCGAGGGCCCGGTGCCGCTCCCACAGCGGCGTGTGCTTGAGGGCCGTGGCGGAATCCGAGGAGGGAGCGCTCATCTCCGCGCCGGGACGATAAGTCCGCCCCTCGGCTCCGTCAACCGATGCAATTGCACCGCGGGCGGATAATTCCGGAGTGGGATACGGTCGCGACGCCGAGCTCCTCGCCGGAACGCGCTTCCGCAGGCCCTTCACCGAGGCAGACGAGCTCCGGGACGACGCGTCCCCGGCCGGCGTGTTCCTCTTTCTGGCGGGCGCCGCCGGCCTCTTCGCCGAGACGCCGTTCGGCCCCCACCCCGTCGCGCGCCTGTCCGCGCCCTTTCTCGCCGACCTGAGGTCGGTCCTCGGCGGCTCGCCGGGAGTCTCCCGCGTCCGCCCGGAAGCCGGCGCGGCGGCCGTCTTTCTCCCGGCGGACGAGGCCCGGGCTCTCGTCTTCGACCCCGGCGCCGCGGGCGGGGCTTTCCGGCGGGTGGCCCTCGCGAGCCTCACGACGGCGATCCGCGAGACGAACACGTCGCTCCACCGCTTCTTCGACGGGCGAGCGGCCGTCCCGGTTTCGTCGGACCCGACGCGCGCGCGCACGATCGAGACGGACGTCGACCCCGCCCGCGCGCGGGACTTCTTCGAGACGGCGGGCCTCGATCCGGCGATCCTCCCGTCCCTCGGCCTCACGGCGAAGACCGTGCTCCCCGGCGCCGCGCTCGCGAGAGCCGGCGACGCGGGCCACGAGGCGTATCTCCTCGTCGAGGGACGGCTCCGCGTGTCGATCGACATCGCGGGGGCCGGCGAGGAGGCGCTCGCGATCCTCAAGCCGGGCGAGATCGTCGGCGAGATGCCCCTCGTCGACGAGGCGCCGCGCTCGGCGGACGTGTACGCGCACGGGGGGCCGGCCGTCGTCTACGTGCTGACGCGCGAGACGTTCCAGCGGCTCCTCGGGACCGGCGCGCCCGAGGGCGCGGCCCTCCTCGGCGGCCTGACGCTTCTCCTCTCGCGGCGGCTCGAGGAGGTCATCAAGAAGGCGGCGGGCTTCCGGATCCTCGCGGGACCGATCTAGGAGAATTTTCTTCGACCTTCGAAGAAATTCCCCTTACTGTTTCTTCAGGTGTTCCCGGATCGTCGCGCGGAGCTCGCCCGCCGTCGGCGCGACCATGAGGCGCACGGTCTTGGGCTCGTAGCCGGGCGCGGCGAGGCCGATCTGGTACACGGCCATGTCGCGGAATTCCATCTCGTCCTTCGCCCACTTCGAGGCGGGGCCGTAGTCCTTTCCGTTCACGGACACGATCGCGTCGGGCGGCTCGACGTTGAAGAGCACGGCGCCGACGGTCTTGTAGTTCGGCCGGTGGAACTTGCCGTCGGGCCCCGTCGGACCGTCGGGAGTCCCCTTCTCGAGGTCGCGGTCGATCGTGACCTTGTCGTCGGTCGCGGTCGAGCGGACGACGACGTCCACGACGAGATCGCGGTACTCGGGGTAGCAGATCCGGAGCCGGTGCTGTCCCTCGAGGTTGAACGTGAGGAGCGAGCCGCCCCCCGCGTCGTCCCAGTCGTCCGAGATCCCGATGTAGTTGCCGTCGAGGAAGAGGCGCGCCTGGCTCGGCGACACGTTGACCTTCAGGAACCGCCGGATCGTGACCGTGAGGTCCGCGGGCTTCCGCGCGGGAGTCTTCGTGGGCGCCGCCTTCGCGGGCGCCGCCGCCGCGGGCGCGGTCTCCGGCCCCGCGGAGGGATGGGGCCTCGCCCTTCGGGCCGGGGCGGGCGGTGTCGGCGCGGCCTCCGGAGTCTCCACGACGGCGACGCGGGGTCCGGACGTGGCCGGCGGCGCGGCGGGGGCGGGCGCGGATCCCGGCGGCGCGGGCGCGGCGGACGCCGCCGCGGAGGCCGGGGCGGGGGCGGACGCGCTCTCGTCGGCGGGCGGAGCGCCCCTCTTCGTGAGGTAGACGGCCCCCGCCACCGCGAGGGCGGCCGCCAGGCCGGCCGCCGCGAGGACCGCCGGCGAAAGGCCCTTCTTTTTCGCGGCGGGCGCGGGCCGCCCTTCCGCCTTCGCCGCGACCTCGCCCATCCTTCGGCCCGTCGTGATCGTCGGGGACTCGGAGTCCGGCGCGGGGATCGGGGCCGTCGCGGGCAGCGCGGAGCTGCCCGCGGGACCGGGCGCGGCGACGGGCATGGCCGCAGTCGGCGCCATCGACGCATGGGGCGACGCCGGCGGGGGCATCGCGGGAGACGAGGGAGCGGAACGCGCGCGCCGGATCTTGCTGTCCGAGTAGCCCGCCGTCGAGCCGAGGGTCGAGTAACCGAGCGCCTGCCGCAGCTCGTCGGCGAGCTCGCCGGCGTCGACGTAGCGGTTCGCGCGGTCCTTCGCGAGGCACTTGCGCACGATCGCCGCGAGGCCCTCGGGCAGGTCGCCCGCGACGACCGCCGGATCGGCCGGCTCCTCGTGGAGAATCTGGTAGACGAGCGTCGTGAGCGTGTCGGCCGGGAACGGCTTGCGGAGCGTGAGCGCCTGATAGAGGACGACGCCGAGGGAGAAGATGTCCGTCCGCGCGTCGAGCTTGTCGCCCTTGATCTGCTCGGGCGACATGTAGGCCGGCGAGCCGACCATCTGGCCCGTGGACGTGAGCTCCGTGTCGCCCGTGAGGAGCTTGCCGATCCCGAAGTCCGTGACCTTGGCCGAGAGCGCGGGCGTCAGGAGGATGTTCGCGGGCTTGATGTCGCGGTGGAGGACGCCGCGCTCGTGCGCGTGGGCGAGCGCCTCGGCCACCTCGGCCACGATCCGCACGCGCTCGCGGACCGGGAACCCGGAGGTATCCGCGAGCCTCTGCGAGAAGCTCCCGCCCTGCACGAGCTCCATCGCGAGGTAGAGCATTCCCTGGTCCTCGCCGACGTCGAAGACCGTCACGATGTGCGGGTGCTGGAGCCGCCCCGAGATCCTCGCTTCCTTGAGGAACCTCGCCTTCGCCTCGTCGGCACTGAAGCTCTTCTCGCCGTCGTCGAACCGGATGGTCTTGAGCGCGAGCTCGCGCTCGATCTGCGGGTCGCGCGCGAGGTAGACGACCCCCATCGCCCCCCGCCCGAGCGTGCGCAAGATGACGTAGCGGCCGATTTTTTCGGGCTGCAAGGAGGCTCCGGCGACGGATTCTAGCGGACGGCCCCGGCGCGTCGATGGTCAGTCGCCGGGCGTCTCGTCGTCCGTGATCAGGTCCGAGCCAGGCGGGGTTCTCTTCCATTCCTTCTCGCGCCGGGCGAGCTCCTCCCGGGCCTCGGAGGCGCGGCCGGACGGGACCGCGATCTCGATTCCCGTGAGGTCCTCGTTCTCGGTGGGCGTCTGGTGGAAGCTCCTGTCCACGACGCGGGCGGGAATGCCCCGGCTCTCGAGGAAGCCCGCGATGAGCGCGGCCTCCGACTCGTTGGCGGCCGCCGTGACGCCCTCCCAGCCCTCTTTCGCTCCCGTGTCTTCCATGTTCGCCTCCTTCAGGGCTCGAGATGAAGCGCCTTGCCGGCGCCGGCTTCACGGAACGATCCCACGACCGCGGCAGGCGCGTCGCCGCAAGCGCGGAGCGCCGCGACGAACGCCTCCGCGTCGCGCGCCGGGAGCGCGAAGAGGAGGCCGCCGGACGTCTGCGCGTCCGCCGCGAGGAGAGCATCCGTCTCGGAGACGCCCGGCGCCACGTCGAGGGCCTCCCTCAGCGACGCGAGGTTCCGGCGCGACCCTTCGGGCACGAACCCCTTCTCCGCGAGGCGGCGCGCGCCCGGAAGGAGCGGGACCGCCGACACGCGCACGGCCGCCCCGACGCCGTCGCCGAGCATCTCCTTCAGGTGCCCGAGGAGGCCGTACCCCGTGACGTCCGTAGAGGCGTGCACCGCGAACGCGTCCGCCGCGCGCGCCGCGGCGCGGTTGAGGCGGACCATCGAGGCGACGGCGGCGGCCTCCTCCTCCGGAGCCGGCCCGTCGCCCTTCCCGAAGATCCCGCGGACCGAGCCCTCGCGGAGGACGCGCGCCCGCATCGCGCACGTCAGGACGCCGGTCCCGAGAGCCTTCGTGAGGACGATCGCGTCGCCCGGCCGCGCGCCGACGTTCCGGCGCAGCCGCGAAGCCTTCACGCGTCCCGTCACGGCGAGGCCGTACACGGGCACGTCGAAGTCCGTCGAATGGCCGCCGAGGACGGAGATCCCGGCCTCTCCGGCGATCGCGCCGCCGCCTTCGAGGATCTCCCCGAGGACCGCGAGCGGAAGCGCCTTCGTCGGGAATCCGACGAGGTTGAGCGCGAAGAGGGGCTCCCCTCCCATCGCCCAGACGTCCGAGAGCGCGTTCGCGGCCGCGACGCGGCCGAAGTCGAAGGGCGAGTCCACGACGGGCGTGAAGAAGTCGGTCGTCGCGAGGAGGCACTCCGCGTCGGCGTCGTCGGCGTCTCCGAGGCGGAACACCGCAGCGTCGTCGGACGAGTCGAATCCGACGAGAGCGCGCGGATCGTGAGTCCGCGGCAACGCCTCCAGGAGCTTCACCAGGTCAGACTGACCCAGCTTGCACGCTCAACCCGCCGACGACGCGAACGTCAGGATCGACGGATGAGCCTTCGCGGCCTTCTCCATGGCGCGAGTGTACGAGGAAGAGAGCGGAGGAGAGGAGAAGAGATTCTGTCATGCGGCGGCCGCCATGCGGCCGCCGGCAGATTCCCTTCTCGGGCGGCTGCGAATGGAGCCGCCGATGGCAGAAACCTTCTCTTCCTCGTCCTACGCGTCGCCGCCGAGGAAGGAGGCCCCGACCTGGCGCAGGACCGCGTTCGCGGCGACGCCGGCCAGGGCGCCGACGATCGCGCGCCCGCGGTAGCGGCCCACGAGGAACCCGATGGCCGCGGCGCCGACGAGGCACGGGATCGGATACCGCTGGATCGTCTCGAGCGCGGTCTTCTGCCAGTCACCCGACGCGATGAAGCCGAACGGCTCTCCGGGGGCGCCGACGGGTCCCTCGGGCGAGGCCCCGTGCGGAGCCGGCGGGCGGACCCCACCGTCCATCAGTCGTCTCTCCGGCGCATCAGGAGCCCGAGCGCGAAGCCGACCCCGAGAGCGATCGCGACCGACTTCCCCGGGTTGTCGCGCACGTAACCGGCGACGTTCGCCTTCACGTCCTCCCACTCCGTGTCCGCGAGCTTGTCGCGCAGCGCGGCCGCGCGCGCCTTGACGTTGTCGGCGACCTCGGAGACGCGCTCGCGCACCCGGCCCGCGCCCTCGCGCGTCGCGTCGATCTTCTGCTCCACCGCCCGGGCGGCGTCTTCGACGGTGCTGTTGGCCATGGGAAGCCTCCTTCGGGAGGCGCGATCTTGTCACAGCCCGCGCACGGGCGGAAGGTTACGATGGGAGGCGGCATGCACCCGACCATGGCGCGGCTGAGGCTCGCCCCGACGTTCCGGCGGGACCTGAGGGAGACGCTCGGCGTCGTCGGACGGGGGACGGCGCGGCGCTTCCTGGACGCCCGCGGCCTCGACCTCGCCGCGAGCCTCGCGTACTCCGCGCTCCTGACGCTCGTGCCGCTCATCGCGTCGGTCACGGTCCTCACCTCGACGTTCTTCGGGCTCTCGGGCGTCGGGATCTACCGGATCCTCCGCCTCGCCATTCCGGGCGCGGGGCGCGAGGTCGTCGCGGACCTCCAGACCCTCGTGCGGTACGCGTCGCTCTCGGGCACGGCGACGGTGTTCTTCCTCGTCACGTCGCTCCGCACGTATTTCCTCGTCGAAGGGGCCGCGAAGGCCCTCTGGGGCACGACCGTCACGCCGCGTCCCCCGCTCCGGCGCCTCGGCACCGCCCTCTCCGTCATGATCCTCGGGCCGATCGCGATCGGCGTGCTGACGTCTCTCGTGCTCGAGAGCGGGGCGAGCTTCTCGGGGTTCCGGCCCCTCGGCTCCTTCCTGACGCTCGCGCTCCTCGTCTACCTCTATCGGACGCTCCCGGGCGCGTCCGTCCGCTGGGGTCCCGCCGTCGCGTCTGCGACGTTCGCGGCGACGGCGATCACCGTGCTGCGGATGACCATCACGCCGGGGGTCTTGCAGCTCGCGGGCGCGAGCGCCGCCTACGGTCCGCTCACGGCCGCGATCGTGTTCGTCGTCGCGGTCGGTCTCGTTTTCGTCTTCTTCCTCCTCGGCATCTCGCTCGCGCACGCGATCCAGTTCCGGGCCGAGTTCCTCGACCACGACGAGCTCGAGGAGCGCACCGCGGAAGGCGGGAGGCTCTACGAGTCCGTGCGCCTCCTCCTCGTCCTCACGGTCGCCTGGCAGAACGACCGTGCGACGCGCACGCTGACGGCGCTCGCGCACGAGCTCGGCGTATCCGAGGCCGATCTCGTCCCGCTCGTGCGGTCCCTGCGCCAGGAGGGCCTCGTCGCCGCCGGCGAGGGCGGCGTCTTCTCCCTGACCCGCGCGCCGGCGACGATCTCGCTCTACGCGGTCGCGCGCGCGATCGGCGAGTCGGCGGCGCGCGCCGTACCGAAGGGCACCGACGCCGTCGCCACGTCCCTCCACCGGATCTTCGGCAAGGCGGCCCGCGAGGAGCGCGCCGTCCTGCAGGGCACGAGTCTCCACGACCTTCTCACGGCGGGCGCCGGAGAGGAGAATCCCGACGTGAAGGCGCTCCTCAGACCATGAAGGCGGTCTCCAAGTTCCTCGTGTTCTGCGTGCTCGCCGTCGTCGTCATGTACATGGTCGGCGCGGGGATGCCGGCGCAGCACGTCGTGACGCGCCGTATGTCGTTCCCGGCGCCGCCCGAGCGGGTCTGGTCGGCGCTCCTGTCGATCCGCCAGCTGCCCGTCGACCGCTCGGACCTGCACATCATCGACCAGGGAACCGCGACGAGGCCCCCCGCGACCCTCGAGGTCGTCGGGACGCCGGTGAAGCTCGAGGTCGAGACGATTCACCCGCCCCGGGACCTCGTCGTGAAGACGGCCGATGCGGACGTCGCCTACGGCGGGACCTGGACGTTCGTCCTCGAGCTCGAGAGCAACGAACTCACGAGGCTCACGGTCACCGAGGAGGCCGAGGTGCACAACCGTCTCCTGCGCTTCGCCGTCCGGGCCCTCGGCCTCGACGATTCGCTCATCGACGGCATCTTCCGCGCCGTGAAGCGCAAGCTCTCGGAGACGCCGGCGGGCCCGTGACGCGCGTCGCCGCGGTTTGACGGCCCCGCGCCTTCCCGCTAATCTCCGCGTCCTCTCCGGCTCGGGTGGGGCTGTAGCTCAGTTTGGGAGAGCGCCTGAATCGCACTCAGGAGGTCGACGGTTCGATCCCGTTCAGCTCCACCACTTTACATCGCACCCTGGGTCCGACGTACACTGATTCGGCACTCAGGGGAGACCCGATGAAACGCCCGAAAACAGAGGCCGGGAAGCGTGCGACGCGTGGCTCGCGCGACCTCGCGATGCGGACGCGGGTCCGCTTCTCCCGGGACCTCGCGATCGCGCTGAAGAAGGCCGAGGCGGCGCTGAAGAAGGCGGCCGCGGCCGCACCGAGGAGTCGCGGCTCTCGAGACCTGGCGCTGCAGATCGACCGCGCGAAGAAGGCCGTCAGGAAGGCGACGGCGATCGCGCGGACGACACGCGGCTCGCGCGACCTGTAGACGACGCGCCCCCTCTCTTCGGCCCGCTGGTCACGGCGCGTGCGAGGTGCAAGCGTGCGTGAGCGCACCCTCGCGCACGCGCCGCGCCCGCTACCGGCTCGGCAGGAGGCTTCGCCGACCCCGAGGCCGCCTCCGAAGAGCACGACCGGAGACAACGCCCCCGGCGGCTCCGGCGAGAGGGCTGGTGGCGCCGGGCGCGGCGGCAGCGCGCGTGCCGGGGCCCTCTTCCCTGGCCCTTCTCCCGGCACGCGCGCTGCGAAGGCCGCTGGCCGGTAATGCTGCATTACCGTCCCCGGCGCTTCTCTGTCCCGCTGCGCTTCGCTCCGCGGAAGCAGCCCTCTCGCCTTCGGGCTCTCGCTGCGCTCGGCCGTTTACATAACGGTGCGCTATGTAAACCCGCCGGGGGCATTAAGGTGCGCGCGAGTAGCGCGGGCTGCCTGAAGGCCTGTCATTGCGCGTGCTTTCTTCGCGCGCGTGCGTTTGCGGTCCTCGACGGGGCTGCGGTCCTCAACCCACGCGCGCGGCACGCTCGTGCCAGGCCGGGCACCGCGCGCGGCCTCCGGCCGCGCGAACCTCCGGTGCTCTTCCCCGCTCCGGGGCGCGGCGCGAACCGTGCCGCGCGCGGGATCGAGGACGCGCAGGGACGAGGACCGCAGATGCCGCGCGCGAAGCGAAGCACGGGGCGTGACGCGCCTACAGCGCCCGCGCCGAAGGCGCGCACAAAAAATTCCTCGCGGCGCTCCTCGAAGCCACCGACCTCGAGTAGGCACCAGCGCCGAGCCCCCGCGCGCGCGAGTTGGTGCGCGCTGCCGCGCGCACCCTCAGCACATAGCGCTCGCGTTATGTGAAGGGCACCGCAGGTGCCCCGGAGGCGTGCGGGGTGCCTCCGGCCGCGCACGCGCGGCCGGGAAATGAAAGTGCCGGGGACGGTAATAGGCCCATTACCGGCCAGCGGCCACGCGCGCGAGCGCGTGGATGCAGACGCGCGTGCCGGGCAGGGGAACGTGGGGCCCCGCCCGGCGCGCGCGCTGCAGAGCGCCCGGCGCCGACGCCCCGCACGCCGGAGCTCGCGCGCGCGGGGGCGGATGGTGCGTCGGGTGCGCCGAGACGAAAGCCGATCAGCGCGCCGCAGTCGAGAGCCAGTAGCGCGGCGCGCCGCTTGCGCGAGAGCGCGACGACCGAGCACGTGTACTCGCGCGCGCAGGTGGTCGCGCGCGAGCCGCAGCAAGCGGCGTGACGTCGCGGGCCGTCAGCGAGGGCGCCGCGCGTTGCGCTCGGCCAAGGCGTCGATGATCTTCAGGACTGCCTTGCGATCGTTTATCGGCAGTCCGTCGAGCCTCTGCAGGTGTCGCAGTCGCCGGACATCTCGTGCGGGCTCGCGGTCTCCCGCTCGGCCCGTCTTCTTGCGCCCGAGAAGCACGTCGGTCGAGACGTCCAGCACGTCAGCAATCTTCACGAGAATCTCGGGCGGCGGCGAGCTTCCCCTCAGCTCGTAATAGGCGACGACCCGCTGCGAGAGCCCGATCCGCTGTCCGAGCTGTGCCTGTGTCAGCCCTTTCGCCAGGCGATGCCGTCGGATCCGGTCGCCCAGCGATTCCTTTGCCGAGCTTGGGGCCTTCTTCTTCGCGGTCACGAGTCCCAAGTCTAGGTGCGGTCCGAGCGACATGGCTGAACGGGGGCTTGACCTTACAGAAATGACACGTATAGATTGGCATACGAAATGGAAGATTTTTCGCGCGTGGTGTCATGGCCTGGCTGATCCGGCGCAGCGATCTGAAGTCGGGCTGGTACGTCTGCTTCCGGGCCCCCGACGGCCGCATCGTCCGCAAGGCGGCGGGCAGGGACCGTCGCTCCGCCGAGCGCATCCGCGCGAAGATTGAGACGCAGCTCCGGGAAGGGAAATTCTTCGAGCGCGACCAGCGCTCGTCTTGGACGCTCGGGCAGCTCTCTGAGGTCTACCTCGAGCGCTTGGCTCGCTTGAAACCGCAATCCTCGCGGTGGCGTCACGAGATGTTTCGGCAAGTCCTCCGCGCACTCGGGCAGGACCTGCTGATCGAGGAGATCGGCATCGGGACGCTCGACCGGTATGTGAACCGGCGCCGGGGCGAGGGAAAGGCGTACTCGACGATCAACAGGGAGATCTCCGTGCTGCGCCACGCGCTGCGCCTCGCAGCCCGGTGGAAGCCGGAGACTAAGCTGACGCAATACAGGCTCGCGGACTGGACGCCGCTTCGAGAGGCTGAGAGCGCGCGCAAGGCCGTCTTCCTCACGAGCGAAGAGGTCGCCACGGTGTTAGACGCGGCTCACGCGAGGGCCGAGGGCGGTGGTCTCAATGAGCGCCAGGGTGAAGCCGTCGTCCGTCTCGCGCTGGAGACGGGGGCGCGGCTCGGGGAGATCCTCGCCCTTTCCTGGGGAGACATCGACGGCGCCGGTGTCCTCAGGATCCGAACGGAGAAGCACGGCCCCGACCGCTCGATTCAGCTCCCGGCGTCGACGGTCCAGTTTCTCCAGCAGCTCCGAAACGGCAACGGCTCACGCGGGCTCATCTTCCCGAGCTGTCGCACGGGCGTAGCGCGCGGCGACATCCGACGCTTCTGGCACGCGGTCAGGAAGGCGGCGAAGGTCGATCACATCCGCTTCCACGATCTGCGGCACACGGCCGCCTCCGAGATGCTTCGGCGCGGCCTCCTCCTCCGCGAAGTCCAGTACGTCCTCGGCCACGCCTCGGCCCGAATGACGGAGCGCTACGCACATTTCGCTGCCGGCTTCCAGCCTCCGAAGGCGATCTCATGGCCCGTACACTGATTCGGCACTCTGATTCGCCCCCGTAGTGGTGGCCCTTCCCTCAGCTAAGTCCCTGTAACTACCTGCTATCTCGAGGGGGCGTCCTTTATCGCACTCAGGAGGTCGACGGTTCGATCCCGTTCAGCTCCACCATTCTTTAGTTCTCGCGCCTCTCGCGAGAACATCAAACGGCGATCTCAAAACGACTGAAACACTTCCGTCCGTGATGGTGTAGTTCGACACCATTGTTCTTAGGAGTTTCGCCTTCTCGACGGAGCCCTGCGTAACGTACAACGTCGGCGCGGCTTGCAGGAGTTCGACAGGCTTTCGCGCTGCGGCGAGAAGATCCGCCTTCGGGGGCGCGTTCTCGATTCCGGCCAGCTCCGTGTTGATCTCGGCCAGTTCCGCCTGCCACGCGGCGTTACGTTGCGCCCAGAAGCCCTCGTCGATCTTCCCGAGGAGCTTCTCCTCGTACGCCTTCGCCTGAAGCCCTTGGAGCGCCTTGCGGCGCGACACGAGGCGCTTGAGGGCGGCTTCGTCGGTCCCGCGGTCGTGGAGTTTTTCGAGTTCGGTGAGGATCCACTCCGAGACGGCCTCGTCAATCTGGAGGGAGGCGAGGAGACGGAGCGTCTCCTCTTCGAGGACCTTCTCGGGGTAGAACCGCTTGCAGCCCTTCGTTCCCGCGCACCGGTAGTAGACGTAGCGGCCCTTCTTCAGGTCGCCGCTCATCAGACCACCGCAGATGCCGCACTTCACGAGGCCGGCGTACGTGAACTCGTGGACGCGGCCCTTCGCGCGACTCCTCCCATCCAGGGCACGCTGGGCCCGGTCGAACGTGGCCTTCGAGATGAGCGGCTCGTACTTCCCCTCGTAGACCTTGCCGCCCCAGCGGAAGTAGCCGGTGTAGGCGGGGTTCCGGAGGATGTTCGTGCAGATGGTGTTCTTCGAGAGGACGGTTCCCCTTCGGGAGCGGAGTCCGTGGGTCCTGGCCCACCGGGTCAGCTCCTGGGCGGTCTCGCCGCCGCGCGCTGCACGATCGAAGAGCTCGCGAACGAGTGCCGCGGATTCGGGATCGGGCTCGATGCCGATGGTCTTGTCGGGGACATTGACGTAGCCGATCGGCGCGACGGACGGGAAAGCGCCGTCCTTCGCCTTCTTCGTCATGCCCTTCCGGATCTCCTCGGAGAGGTTTTCCACGTAGTTCTTCGCCATCAGAACCTTGATGCCGTGGAGGAACTTCTGCGAGGAGTGGGACGTCGGGGAGATGACGGTCCCCTCTTTCACGAAGTGAATTTCGACCTTGAGGTCGTCGAGGGTGATCCAGTCCTTCAGGTTGCGGTAGAGACGGTCGGTCTTCTCGACGAGGAGGACGGTCGACGCCGTGCGCGGGTGGAGGAACTCGACCATCTTCGCGAACGCGGGGCGGGTGCCGCCCGCTTTCGCGGTCTCGCTCTCCTCGAAGCGGGCCGCGACCTTGAAGCCGTGCTCTTTCGCGTAGGCCTCGAGGAGCTCGCCCTGGGCGGCAAGGGAGAAGCCCTCCTCCTGGTCCTTCGAACTAACCCTCTTGTAGAGGACGGCGGCGGGGGGCACGGATGACACATTACGATGAATCGCGGGGAACGCCACCTCCGGTAAATATTTGAGTGTTTGGGCTTTAGCACTTGAGGATGGAGCGTGCGGCCCCGGTTCGACGAACTCGCCGCGCAGCGCCGAAATGGAAAGGCGGCCCCGTGAGGGCCGCCATTCGTGTCCCGCCGGACGACCTCAAACGAGAGGAATGACTATGCCCTCGGCTCCTCGAGGACGAGCATCTTGAAATCAGAGGCTGCGCCTGCGAGGCGGCGCCGGAAATCTGAAAGCTCTGAAGCCGAAGGCGTCGCGAGTCCAACCGTCTCGAATACGGTTGCGACGCCCATCCGCTCGGCCTCCGACTTCTTCGCCTCGTCTTCCGCGAGCACCTTGTCAACGAGCTCCACCGCCCGCATCGCCTTCACGCCGAGGTCCTTGGACTTCGCCCCGTCGGCGCCGGCCCTCTTCAACTCACGCGCGGTTTCGACAGCCGCGTTGAACGCAGGGGTCCGGAGCGACGTACCGTCAAGGATCTCTTCGAGCACGGAGGCGAGTTCGGCGGGAGCGTTCGAGGTCGCACGAGCCCGGCGACCCCTGGAGTTGTTCACGCGGTTCGCCTCTCCTGTCGCTCCGTCCCCACGAAACACCTCATCCTCGGGATGCCAGTGCTCGCGCTGCACGCCAAGGCGATAGTGAGCGACGACACCACCTACACCACGGAGGTCCCTCTCGACGATTCGGCCGGCGCAGCAGAGGTCGAGCAGACCGTAACTCATCTTACGGACAGTAGAAACGGCCTGCCCAATCGCGAACTTGAAGTTGGGGTCACTAGAGGGCTGCACCTGCGGCGCCGTCGCGAGCGAGGTCAGAAGCGCATCGATCTTCGACGAGGCCTCAGCCGCGGACGACGCGAGCTTCTCGGCGCGCGTGTAGATCTCGACGAGGAGCGTCGGAAGAGCGGGATAGACGGCGAGCTTCGTTTCCCGAGGTGCGTCATTCCACGGGATGACGCTCGCAACCTCGGATGCCTCGCCGCGCTGCGGCTGCGTGTGAATCTCGCTCGGTTCGGCGAACGACGTCTGGCGGACGGTCTTCACGACGATGCGGAAGCGCCCAGCATGGCGCTCGAAGGCGAGAAGCGTCAGGTCGCTGACGTTGGGAGAACGGCGAACGAATGACGTCCGGACCTCTGCAGGCACTCCGATCGAGTGGTCCTGAAGGTATCTCTCAACGCGGTTCACGACGAGACTGGCGCCGTCCGTCTCGTTGTTCACCCTCGGGGCGATTGCCGCGAGGTCGGCGAAGAGGCGTGAATAGTCAGCTTCGGTCATGGGGTATTCCCCCTTTATGTCTGACCCGCATTCCGAGTCGCTGATGATGGCCCTCTCTGGGCTTCGGCCCTTCGAGAACCGGGGCTACAACGCGTCGTCCGGCGAGAACGACGGCATGGATTTTATCACGCAGCCGCGGACGACAACGCCGCTCCGGTGACCGCGGTCCCTTACAATCGCCTTCTCGCGGCCACAACCTTGGGGCTCTGTCGAGTGGCCACGCCAGGGGGCCGACGATGGGTCCATATTCCCTTCCCAGCATCCTGCGCCGGATCGACAGGCCGCTCCTCATTCAGTTCCTCAAGCGCTGGCCAGACGCAGAGCCAATCCTTTCGGCGCTGGAAACCGACGATGACGTGGTCGTGGCCCTCGATCAGTGGAACCACGTACCTGACGACGTCAGGCACGAGATCGATGCCGGGCTTCGAAGAGTTCACGACCTCTCGACCGAAGCCGGCCTCAAGTGCGTCCACCAGGAGATCGCGTCTCGGGCGGCGATCGGTCGCCCTGCCTCTCTTCCCGAGGACTTTGCCTCGCTCGCCTGTCATGAAGACCAGATCATGTGCGCGCTTCTCCATGACTGGAGGCTCATCGACGTCGCCACGCTCTTTCAAGGCGCCGACACGATGAACGCGCGCTCCTGGTGCCGCTTCACGGACCTTCCGGCCGTTCCCGATCTCCACCTGACGAGCGTGATGGGAACGCAGATCGAGAACGGACTACGCGAGCGTTATTCCAAAGAAGGGCGGGGGGCGCGGGTTACTGCGGAACGGTACCGCCGCGGGCGCCTGCACTACGTCTTCGTCTTTGTCGACGACTACGGCACCATTCGGATCGAGCATCAGGAGAACACCCTTCGGCGCATGGCAGCGCGACCGACCTTTGAGGTGGTATTTCTGTACGACCCCGATGCCGGCACCCTTGAGGTGTTCGTGCCAGGCGACCGAAAGGCGAAGACCGCCACCGCCCGGCTCTTTGCCGCGGTCGTGCTAGGCATCGACAGCCTTCTTGCCTCCAACCGTGCCCCGTACAACCTAGACATTCTTCAGAGCCGGGCGACCTCCCTCACCGTAAGGAGAGCGGACGGGGTCGCGCTGGCGCGTGTACGGCGCATGCGGCTCGCACTAAGGCCGGATCAAAAACAGCGGCTTACCTTCGAAGTGCCGCACGAGGGCGGCGCACAGGACATTCACGCTCTTATCGACGATGAGCTTCGTCGACCGGTTTCGAGCGCCCGCTATCAGGTGACCCAGGCTGAAATACAGCTCTTCATGGTCCCGGACGAGGGAACGGGGAGGCAGGTCCGCCACAGCTTCACTCTGACCGCCCCGAACAACTCCAGCGTTCGCAACCTGCCGGACGACATCCAGGCCATCGCGATCAAGTACCTCAAGACCTGGGGCGTAGATGTCAGCTGAGATTCCGGAGAGCTTCTTTGAAGTCCTGGAGGATCAGGACCCTGTCGTCACAGCGGAGCTGGCTTCCGAGTGGCCGCGCGACGTTCTCCGTTCTCTTGAAGAACTGGAGATCCTCGAACGGATAGCGGACGCGACACAGGTCCCCTGCGACGCGTGCGACGAACAGCATCCGGCGGTCGTCCACGTCATCGACGGAAAGGTTTATGGCGCTTGTCCGTTGGAGGGGCGCATCGAAATCGACGCCACTCGCCTCGCGCGCCGGAGAATCAACATCGATGTGCTCACGACCCGAGTCGCGGAATGTGTCGGCGGAAGAGCACGCGTCGAGCTGCCCGGCCAGCTCTGGAGCCTCGGGAGCGTGGTTCTCGCAGGATCACAGCGATCTCTCTTCCTGGCTCGCCGAATCAGTCGCGAAAACGATGACGCCACGCTTCGCCGCACGTTTATGCCCGAGGGCCGCCGCGAGGCGGTCGTCCTGGCCGTCCGTGTTCCTCAGCGGTTGCCAACCCAACGGGGCGCTCCCCTCGTCTTCCCGCTGCATGCTGCTCTCCGACTTGAAGGTCATTTTCTGACGGTTGACGACGTACTCTTTCGCGAGCTCGTAGATAAGAAAGCGCCGCCAAACACGCGTCGCCTGGCCGTACCCCCTGCGGCCCACTGGCCGGACGTCGCACTCGTCGTATCCGACCGGACGCTGAGGGTCAGGATCTGGTCGGGTTCGTCACTCCACCTGGACGAGACGTTGGCCTACGACGAGGCGGGCTTTGAAGACCGGCGGGAGGGGAAGCCAAACGAACACTGGCATTTTCTGAAGAAGCTCGCCTCTGAGCGCGGCTTTCTCAGCTTCGACTCGGCGCAGCCGCTCAAACTGCGCGTCTCGAAGCTCCGCGCCGCTCTCCGCGGGGTGATCCCGATCAAGGAGAGTCCAATCGTATTCGCGGATGACTCCTATCGAGCCGAGTTCTTCATTCGAAGGGATGCTCTAACGGATCTTCGGTTCCCCCCGACCGCCTCGTGGGACGAGGCATCAATATCCGTCGAAGGAAGGAACCGCCTTCGGGTGACGGCGAAGGAGAGGGTGGTCATCCTCGAGTTAGATGAACTGCAGCTGATTGACGCAGCTGGCGAGCAGACCAATTCGGGCAGAGAGTTCTTCGAGATGCTCGAAAAGGGTACCGTGAGCCGTTCCACCCTCAGCAAAGGAATCATGGAGCTGAACCGGGCCCTAATGACCCTCCGGCTCATAGGAGACCCGTTCCTCACGGAAGCTGTGCCCGGAGGCGAGGAGTACTACCTCTGGCGCCCCAGGTTTCGGTTGGTGGACGCCCGCGTCGGTAGTCGATAACCGGGCTTCCCTCCACCGGCCCATGTCTCTTGGCGACGGCTCAAGTCGCCTCTAAGCAACGCAATTCGACTGGTTCCGTGCGGCGGGATGCCTTCCGTGCGCTCCCGATGTTGTCCTCTTGGTTGTCGATAACCGAAGAGGGGTGTGAGACAGAAGCCTCGCCCCCACTCTCAGGGCCCTGCCGATTCTCCAGCTCTGGTCACGTTTCTCCCCGGCGAGGTGCTCGCCGACGCGGGCGCGCGCGCCAACCTCCTCCTCTTCTTCGACGTGCTCTCCGGTTGGTCGTCCAGGGCCCGTGCATCCGTATCGGCTTCGTCAGGCATCGAGGCGTCGCCCCTCCAGTCCGCTTCCGGCAGGGAGTCCGACGGGGAGTTCGCTTCATGAGCGGGCCGTCTGGCCTCACCGTCCTCAAGACGCTCGGCCCCTTGGCCACGAAGAAATTCAGTGTCGACCCGCTGACGGGCGAGGTCGTGAAGACGCCCTACGGCAATGCGAAGTTCTTCTCGGGGCAGGCGGTCGACGTCAGGGACATCTACGACCTGTCTTCCAAGCTGCTCACCTTGGCGAGCGATTCGCGCGCCTGCGTCGTGCGCGGCGGCCTGGCGGCGGAGGTCGAGACCGCGCGGATGCGCCGCCTGCTCTATTCAGATGGTGACGATCAACCCACCCTCGTGCGTCAGCCGCGTCGCTGGCTCATGGTGGACTTCGACAACGTTCCCTCCCCGGAGGGCCTGGACCCCGCGGCCGACCCGGAAGCGGCCGTCGACTACCTGATCTCGCTGCTGCCGTCCGAGTTCGCGGACGTGACCTGTCACTGGCAGTTTGGGTCGAGCCAGGGGTTCAAGCCGGGGTTCCTCTCTGCTCACCTGTGGTTCTGGCTCGACCGGGAGGTCGAGGACGCCGACCTCGAGAGGTGGGCTAAGCAGCACCGGTCGATCGGCATCGACCCGGCGGTATTCCGGCCCGCGCAGGTGCATTACACGGCAGCGCCGGTCTTCGACGGCGTCCCTGACCCGCTCCCTCGCCGGTCCGGACTCCGAAGGGGCGCGGTTGACGAGCTTGCAATCGTGCTTCCGGAGCGAACGCAAGAAACGTCTCGCGCGTTCGGCGGCGGGCTGAAACCGGCTGTCGGCTTCGACGGGTACCTCGCGAAGATCGGGACCGACGACGGTTTCCACAACCCGATCATGTCCGCGATCGCGGCCTACGTGCATGCACAAGGAGCGAACGGCACGGATAGGGACGCCCTCATTGCCGTGATTCGATCCGTCGTGCTGGAGGCCGATCCGGGCGGGCGCGACGAGAGGGAGATCGCCCGGTACGCATCGGACGGGTTTCTTCGCGCCAAGATCGACTGGACGATCGCTCGGGAAAGTGCAAGCCCCCCTGCAGATGAAGCCTGGCAGGCCGGCCTCATCTGCTCGGTCGACCAGCACGGGCACCGCAAGGTCAAGAGCGTCGTCGCCAACGCGATCCTCGTCCTGAGCCATGACACGGTGTGGCGCGACGTCGTCGGCTTCGACGAATTCGCCCAGCGGATCGCCGTACGCAATCGTCCACCTTTTGCGGACCCCGACCTGCCGCATGAATGCCGGGACTGGCGCGACGAAGACGACATCCAAACGGCGGCGTGGCTCCAGACGAGATACGGCCTTCTCGTAAACCCCGAGGTCGCGCGACAGGCGGCCCTCACGGTCGCGCGGGACCACTCCTTCCATCCCGTCCGCGAGTACCTCGAAGGGCTGACGTGGGACGGGACTCCTCGTCTCGATTCGATGCTGATGACGTACTTCGGCGTGAAGGAGTCTCCGTACACGACGGCGGTGAGCGCCTGCTGGCCGCTCTCGGCCGTGGCGCGGGTGTTCACGCCCGGGTGCAAGGCCGACCAGGTCCTGATCCTCGAGGGGCGTCAGGGGTCGAAAAAGAGCACTGGCCTCAGGACCCTGGGCGGGTCGTGGTTCACGGACGAGATCGACGCGATCGGTTCGAAGGACGCCGCCACGCAGCTGCAGGGCGTGTGGATCGTGGAGCTGGCTGAGCTCGACGCCATGAGCAGGTCCGAGGTCAGCCGGATCAAGTCCTTCATGTCGAAGTCGTTCGACCGCTTCAGGCCACCCTACGGCAAGCACGCCATCCGGTTCGAGCGGCAGTGTGTCTTCGCGGGCACCGTCAACCACTCTGATTACCTCCGTGATGAGACCGGCAACCGCCGCTTCTGGCCTGTCAGGTGCACCGACGCCGACCGGGGGGGGATCGATGTCGACGGCCTGAAACGGGACCGCGACCAGCTCTGGGCCGAGGCCGTGGCGCGGTACCAGAAGGGCGAGATGTGGTGGCTGGAGTCGGCCGACCTCATCGCCGATGCTACCGTGGAGCAGGACGCCCGGTACGCGACCGACGCATGGGAGTCGGCGATCGCCCGATACGTCCTCACGAGGGACTGGACGACGGTCGCCGAGGTCCTGGCGCACCTGAGCGTCGAGACCCCGAAACAGGGTCAGTCCGAGCAGAACCGCGTTGCCCGCTGCCTCAAACGGCTGGGCTGGCAGCGCAAGCAGCGCACCGTCGACGGAATGCGGGTGTGGGGGTATGGCCCGGCGGCACCAGTCGAGGTCGAAGCACCAGTACGTGCCGGCGAAAGTGGTGACGACAAACCCACGGATCCATCGGCCTCATCACCACCTTCACCAGTATCACCACTCACCCTTCAGAGAAGAGAGAAAGAGGAAGGAAGAGGGGGGGTAGAGATTGAGGCAGGGGAAGAAGGGAATTCTAGAGAAGTAAGGGGGGCCGTGTGCAGCGGTGCAAGTGGTGAGACTGGTGCACCGCCCTCCCCCGCACACCCCTGCGTGACCTGCGGCATCGAGACGACCCCGGACGACTTGTACTGCCCGCCCTGCTGGTCCGTGAAGCAGGCCCGACGCGGATCGAAACGAATCGAGGTGCCGTCATGAGAATCCGGGACCGCGTTGTCGAGTTGCGCCGCGTCCGCGCGGGCGACCTCCACCCCAATCCGAAGAACTGGCGCACTCACCCGAGGGCTCAGCAGGAGGCGCTCAGAGGCATCCTCGCCGAGGTCGGTTACGCCGACGCGTTACTCGCTCGGGCGACACCTGATGGCCTGCAGCTTATCGACGGACACCTTCGGGCCGAGATCACTCCCGACGTCGAGGTGCCCGTCCTGATCCTCGACGTCAACGAGGCCGAAGCCGACAAGCTCCTCCTAAGCCTCGACCCTCTCGCGGCGATGGCCGAAGGCGACGCCGATTCCCTTCGTGCCCTCCTCGCGCAGGTTAAGACCGACTCTGACGCCGTGAAGAAAATGCTCGACGGCCTCGCGAAGGAGTACAACGCGCAGCCGGGTCCGAAGCCCATCGACGACCCGGGTCCGGACCTCGACGCCGCCGACGAACTCCGAAAGAAGTGGGGCGTCGAGGCCGGGCAGCTCTGGACGCTCGGCGACCACCGCCTCCTCTGTGGCGACTCAACGAACCCCATCGACGTCAGGAGGCTCATGAACGGCGAGCGCGCCGTCCTCTTCGCGACCGACCCGCCGTACCTCGTCGGGTACGACGGCACGAACCACCCCGGAACGAAGGCGAGCGAGAACCGCCCCTCGCTCAACACCGACTGGTCGAAGACGTACGGCCAGTCCTGGGACGAGGCTGACGCGGAACAGAACTCCGACCTCTACGAGCGGTTCATCAAGGTCGCCGTCGACGTCGCGATCCTCCCGAACGCAGCGTGGTACTGCTGGCATGCGTCGCGCCGGCAACGGATGGTCGAAGAAGCCTGGGAGAAGAACGGAGCTTTCGTCCACCAGCAGATCATCTGGGCTAAGCCGAACAGGCCCATCCTCACTCGCTCCTGGTATCTCTGGGCGCACGAGCCGTGCTTCTTCGGGTGGTTGAAGGGGAAGAAGCCGCCGAAGGAGACGGTCGATTACGAGCGGACGGTCTGGCAGATCGACACGCTGTCCAACAGCGAGCGTCCGGACCATCCGACTCCAAAGCCGCTGGACACCTTCGCTCTTCCGATGAGGCAGCACACAAAGGTGGGCGACGTCTGCTACGAGCCCTTCAGCGGCAGCGGGAGCCAGATCATCGCTGGCGAACGTGAAGGCAGGCGCGTCTACGCGATGGAGATCTCGCCGGCATATGTCGCCGTGACCCTCGAGAGGTGGTCGGAGGCGACAGGCGGAACTCCCCGTCTCGCGGAGGCCGAGCATGAGTGACGTGCGCGTCTATCGGAGGGTCAGCGGCCTGTCCAATGGCCCCGGCTGGCTCGTCCTCCTCGCCATGGGCTGGACGATCGAAGCAGTCGATGAACGCTACTGGAGCGTCTTGATGAGCCGCGAGGAGGTGTCCTGATGTCTCGTCCGACTCTTCTCACCCCCGAGCGCCACAAGTCCATCGTCGCCGCCATCCGGGCTGGCTCGTTCGACTGGATCGCCGCCGAGGCGAATGGAATCAGCCGAGAGACGTTTAGGGTCTGGATGCGGAAGGGCGAGCGCGACAAGAGGAAACCCTACGTCGTCTTCGCAGCCGACGTCCGTGCCGCGAGAGCGCAGGCGAGGCTCTCCGCCGAGATCGAGGTGCGGCGGGATCAGCCGTTCAACTGGTTACGCTTCGGGCCCGGGCGCGAACGTGATGGCGAGGAAGGCTGGACCGAGTCGTCCGAGGTCAGGCATACCGGGTCGATCGGCGTCATGCAGTCGCAGGAGTGGACTCTCATCTCCGTCGCGATCGAGGCGGCGCTGGAGAACTATCCCGAAGCCAAGCTCGCTGTCGCCGAGGCGATGAAGAGGCTCGCGAGTGCTAGCCCGGAACCTTGAGCTACGCCTCGACCCGGCCGCGATCATGGAGCGCGCCGGGATGCCGCCCGACCCGTGGCAGGTGAGGCTGCTGCGGACCCGGGCGGAGCGGACTCTTCTTCTGTGCTCGCGCCAGAGCGGCAAGTCGACCGTGACGGCGGCGATGGCTCTGCACGAGGTCCTCTTCAGGCCGAAGTCCCTCGTGCTCCTCCTCAGCCCATCCCTCCGTCAGTCGCAGGAGCTGTTTAGAAAGGTCACGGACTTCAGGAACCGCCTCGGCGAGCCCGTCCCGGTCTCCGAGGAGTCAGCCCTCCGCATCGAGCTTCGAAACGGCTCTCGCATCGTGGCCCTCCCTGGTACGGAGGGGACGGTGCGTGGCTTCTCGGGCGTGCGGCTCATTGTCGTCGACGAGGCAGCCCGCGTCGAAGACCCGCTCTACTTCTCGATCCGTCCGATGCTCGCCGTGTCGGGAGGCCGAATGGTCTGTCTGACGACACCCTTCGGGAAGCGGGGATTCTTCTACGAGGAATGGACCGGAGACAACCCGTGGGACCGCGTCCGAGTGACCGCGAGGGAGTGCCCGAGGATCTCCGCGAAGTTCCTCGAAGAGGAGCGGGCGTCCCTCGGCGAGTGGTGGTACCAGCAGGAATACGAGTGCAGTTTCAGCGACACGACGGATCAGTTCTTCAGGACCGTCGACGTCGAGCGGGCGTTCTCGGACGACGTCACGCCGCTCTTCCCTGACGCCCCGCCCATCGAGCCACTGTCCCTTCCCTCGGGCGACGTTTTTCTAGACGACATTCCGACGATCACGGAGTCAGAGCAGTGAGATTCGTCGTCGGCGTCGACCTCGGCCAGGCGGCTGACTACACGGCCATCACGATCCTGGAGGAACGGGAGAAAGACTCCTACGACGTGAGGTATCTCGAGCGTCTCCGCAACACGCCGTACCCGGCGATCGTCCGGCGCCTGGATCACCTCGTGAAGCACCTGGCCGAGAGGCCCGACATGGCGGTCGACGCCACGGGTGTCGGCAGGCCCGTGATCGACATGATCAAGGACGCGCACCTTCCCGCGAACGTCTACCCGATCACGCTGACCGGGGGGGATGCAGTCGTTCAGGACGGCATGGAACGGCGGGTCCCGAAGCGGGACGTGGCGTCGACGATCGCCGTGCTTCTGCAGACCGGACGGCTCAGGATTGCCCGCAACCTGAGGGAGTCCGACACCCTCGCGCGCGAGCTCCTGAACTTCCGCGTAAAGATCTCCCTCTCCGGTCACGACAGCTACGAGGCTTGGCGCGAGCAGGAGCACGACGATCTCGTCCTCGCCGTGGGGCTCGCTGCGTGGCATTTCGAGAAGGGCCAGAACCCTTGGATTCAGTACATCAAGGAAGAGGCCGAGAGGGCTCGGAAAGAGCGGGGCGAATGAGCTTCTTCATCGGCGTCGAGCTCGGTCAGGTCTCGGACGTCACGGCGCTCGCCGTCGTCGAGTCCCTGACCCTGCCGTACCTGAGGAGTGAGAAGGTCTATAGCGATTGCTGGGTGAACGTGGTCCCGGTCTACCAGGCACCGGACGGATCCGAGACCCGCGAGCACCCGCCCGTGAGCTACGCTCTGCGGCACCTCGAGCGGATTCCTTCGGGCGTCTCGTATCCGGAGATCGTGAGCCGGGTCGAGTCGCTCCACAGCAAGCTCCAGAAGCCGGCCGTCAGCCTCGATGCCACGGGCGTCGGGAAGGCAGCCGTGGACCTCTTCGGCTCTTCGAACTTCAGTCTCTCGGTCTTCACGCTGGTGGCCGGCGACCAGATGGTCCAGGACGGGAGAAACTACCGGATCCCGAAGCGGGACGTGATCTCGACGACGCAGGTGCTGCTGCAGACGGGGCGCTTGAAGATCGCCCGGACGCTCTCACATGCGTCCCTACTGGCCCGGGAACTGGTCAATTTCCGCTTCAAAGTGACGTCTAAGGGTCCGGAAGATGCCCTGGACTGGCGGGAAGGCCCTGACGACGATCTCGTTCTCGCGCTCGCGATCGCGGCGTGGGAGGCCGAAAGGAACCCGGGTCTCGGCTTCTCGTTGGGATACAGCGTGTCGAAGATGGCTGGCTTTCGGGGTTTCTGAAGTGCGCGCCCCTGTAGGGTGAACATGACCTGGGAGGCCTAGTCGGCCGCGAAAACCAGACCTGCCTGGTCATGTGCGGCCGCCCTCACGAGCAGCCGCTTCCGTTCGACGTTGGCCCACGTGGCGCGAGGAGGAGAGTCGACGTTTGTTGGCACGGGGGTTTGTTGGGCGGCGCCGCGTGGGACGAACTCGGGCGCGGGCCAACAAACTCCAAGTGACCGCGCTAAGTGACCCGAGGTTAATCAGTTCCGCGATAGCGTTTCGTGGCGGCGCGAACTGATTACCGGCAATCAGAACGCCGAGAGTGATCCCCCAGAGGTTGCCAACAAACTGATTTCCGAGTCCTTGTCCGGTCGTGCGATCGGGTCGAAATCCCGACTAGCGCCCTTCCCATAATCTGCGTCGAGATCTCCGTTTCTGGATCGACCCGTAACCGTTTGACAGTCGCACCTATGCGGGCTGACTAATCCCCGTCATTCTGACGATTGACACGCTATCGGACCTTGTGCAGAGAAAAGGGCGCAGGTCGAGTCTCGATCAGGGAGAATCGGATCCGTGAACGCGAGGCCCCTCGCCTTCCTGTGCACCGGCAAGGCCGTCATCGAGCACATCGAGGCGCTCGCGGCCAAGCATCGCGAGAGTGCATGACAGGCGCTAACCTGGCGGACAGCCCGGCGAGTGCCACGGCCGAAGCCGCCAAGGACCGGGAGCACCTCATCGAGGCGTCTCAGAAATCGCAGGAGGACTACGACAAAACACTCATCACTCTCTCCGGCGGCGCTTTGGCGGTCACCTTCGGGTTTCTCAAAGACGTCGTCGGGCTCAGCGCGGGCGGCAGCCGCACGACGCTACTCATTGCGTGGGCATGCTGGTGTGCCAGCCTCGCCTGCACCCTTTTCTCGTTCCTGATGAGCGTCGGCGCGTTGCGCCTCGCTGTCACGCAGCTCGATCAAGGCCAGCCTCCTCGTGGCGGATGGCGTGGCCGCTTCATACCCTGGATAAACTGGATCGCGGGCCTCCTGTTCATAGCGGGCGTCGCCTTCGTGGGCTGCTTCGTGTGGGAGACGTTGGGAGCACGACATGGGAAATGAAAAAATCGAGAAGTTCGGATATCAGCCGCCTCCTCCTCGGCCTGCTCCGAGCGAGAGCCGTGGCGTGCAGCAGCAGCCCGCGTCACCTCCCCCCGTGACTCCGGCACCCTCTTCACCCACGCCGCCGGCTCCAACGCCCCAGCAGCCCCAGAAGTAGGATCCCTGGCCCCCGCGACGTCACCCCCAAGCGCTGGATCCTCGTCGCCGGCGGTGCGCCTCGTGTGCGACATGTCGGATCTCAATTGGGCCGCCGAGTCGCAAGCGCCGGACCTGATCATCACCGGCGGCTTCATGGTCACCGAAGCTATCGTGCCGTCGCTTCTCTCGAGCGTGCGGGACATCAAGAAGCGGATTTCCTCTCATCCGGACGTCCCAGCGAAATGGAATCTGAAGGACATATCGCGGGCGTTGAAACTGCACGGACTTCAATCATTGGAGAAGAAGCTCTTGGCGTCCGCCGACGAGCTCCGGACTGCGATGCTCGACGCCCTGGTTCAGGCCGACGCGAAGCTGTTTCTGAGCATGCTGCAAGCCCATTCTCGGAAAAAACAGGTTCTGGGAGCCACGCGTGCGGATCTCGTTCGGTTTTCCTTCAGTAACGTCCTCATGCGTGCCGGGCTTCGCCTGAAGCTCAATGCCCCAGCCGATTCTGCTCGCGTCCTGATCGACTGGCCCGAGAAGGCTCAGGCGACACCATTCGTCGCTGAGTACAGGAGCGCTTATTGCGACGGCTGCTCGGGGGAGATCAAGTATCTGTGCGGGCCACTCCACGAGCGGAAATTCGAGCCAGGACTCTCGTTCGGCGTCACCGATATCGATCCGTTGCTTCAGCTCGCCGACATGGTGGTCGGCGCGAGTCGCGCCTTCGCAAGGTCGGCGCTCAATGCGACGCCGGAGACGGACTTCGGCGTGCGCCAGTTTCGGCGCCTGCTTCCGCTCTTTCATACCGGCTCGGAGGGGGAGTTGCTCGGTTACGGGATCGTCGTCTCCCCGAAGGAATCGAAGGTCCGTGACGTGCTGATAGACGCCCTCAAGAAAACGCCGGCCTCGACCTGATTCCCGCGTCACGCCGCTCGCAATAGTTCGCGCACGACCGCCTGCGCGCGTACGCACCCCACGTGCTCGGCCGTCGCGCGCTCACCGCAAGCGGCGCGCCATTCGCTCGAGGGCATCTATGGACTCACCACATCGACGAAGAGAAAATCGTCCCAGCCAGGGAACAGTCCTTCGCGGACGACCTGTACTGGGAAGGTCTTGATTGCCCCGGTTGCGATCGTGGCGGAGCCAGGCGGGGCACCTGCCGGCACTCTGATTCCAGCGTCCTCGTCGTCAGTCGCTGGCGCTCCTTCCTTCTCGCCGCTGAACTCGATATCGTTAGACCGCACATCAGGAGTTGTTGATCGAACTACTACTTGACGTTCTCGGCGAAGCGGTCATTCAGCTCATTTGTGTGGGCGTCGTGGAGTTCCTTTTTCGTACCGAGCCTCGCAGTGGACACCAGCGAGCACAGTTACAGCCCGCGATCGCCATCCCGGTCTATGCTCTCGTCGGCGCCTTCGTCGGCTGGCTTACGGTCGCTGTCTACCCGCACCGCCTCTTCGCAGATCCTAGGTTTCCTGGCGCAAGCCTCGTCATTTCACCCCTTTTCACCGGCGGCGTCATGGCCTACTTCGGTAGGTATCACCCGAGCACCAAGTCACGCGCGTTCCGTCTCGACTACTTTTCGTACGGGTTCGTCTTCGCTCTTGGCATCAGTGCGGCGCGTTTCTTTTTTCTGCCGTCATAGGCGCTGCCAGGCAGCTTGTGGCGCGAAATAGTGCGGCCTAACACCGCGCTGCAGCGGACTCGTCGTCAGTCGCTGGCGCTCCTTCCTTCTCGCCGCTGAGCTTGATATCGTTACGGTGCCGAACACTACCGTTGCCTTCGAGCCCCAGTCGGCGAGCGCCTCGCTTTCCTCCTTCTCACCGCGGTAGCGAGATCGTCAGGCTGTTGTTGTTGTTACTAATCACATACGCCATCGCCAACAGTCGGGTATCACTCACCATCGTCGCGGATGCTCCGGCTCCTCTGAGAGCGGCATTCGCGCTTCGGATCGCAGACCACTGGTCCTGCGAGAAAAGATCGTTGATCTGATTGTAGCTTCGAGATGGCAGCACATAGTCTGCGGTGACCGCCGCGGTGCCGTCCTGCGACGTGACCGCAACCGTCACGTGCGCAGGAATATCATCGGGGTTGATTAGCACGAGATTCGTTCGCCGATCGCTCGCCGTGTGCAGCCAAGGAACGAACACTTCCTGCGCCGGACTCGCGAATGAAAGGCCATCGACAATGGGACCGGCGCCGCTCTGCCCCTGACATACAAACCCACCGCCGTCAAAAGACGGGCATCCCTCCCCAACGCCTGGACCCGCCGCACCCACAAGGATGGCGGCCTGAACTAAGAGGTCCGCGTCGGCATCGCAGATCGCCAGCCCGTAGGCCGAGCCGTAGAGCCTCCCGGAGATGTCCGCCCCTCCGACCGAAGTCGTCGAGTGGGGCGGGACGGTATACGCTGAAGCCTTCCACAACGACGTCCCGATCCAGTCGACGACGCTGAACTGCTTTGGGACGTCTGAACGATTCGTGATCCGCACCTCGCTTTGCCAGAGAGCACCGTTCGCGCCCTCCACACCAGCCACAATCGGTAGAAGCACCGTTTCCGCCACGAGCGCCGATGGAGTCCCGAACACGAGTACGCCAATGAGGAGTAACGGCAGGCTAGAAATTCTTGATCGCGTTATATACATATAGCGCCCAGTCCTGGTTAGGAACGCCATTGTCGAGCCCCGGAACGGCGTGCGCCGACAAGCTGCCGACGAGCTGGACTGCCTGATCTCTGCTCGCCGGATTCGTTGGCGGGCGGGGTTCACTCAGACCTTACCTTTAGTCCAGGGTCCAGCTTCAGCTCGGGAATGTTCGTGAATGCATCGCTGAGCCGGCCAGAATCGTCGAAGAACAAACTCAGCCCTCGGTCGGTCTTTTCATTCACCAGGCCTGGGTCCGCCTTGTAGACGTAGTACTTCAGCTCGGAGCCGAACGACTCCCCGGTTTCCTTACGCACCAGAGCCCGCTCTGCGCTGGGTTTCCCCATCAACTTCAGGACGCTGCTCTTGTCCATGCCGGCCCGGAGATCGGCCGCGCGCAAGGCCGTTTCAAGAGGGACCGTCACCATGACTTCGCTGACCTCCGGCGTCTTTTTGCCGCCACAGCCCTGCGCGAACAGAGCGAGTGCTGCAAGGTATGCGACGAGCACCCGACCCGCGCTCATTGGATCGACCACCCCGCAGCCGAGGGAATCGCCATCGTGGGCGGGCGCTGTCGAGCTGCAGCTCGACCCTCCTCTTGTGCCTTCACGGCCAGCGCGAGAGACAAGATGTCATCCGGCCTCCAGACAGCGTGCCCCGGCACGTATGCGCCGCCCGCGCGAAGCGCGGCCGCGACGACAGTCGAGCAATTCGAAAACAGCGAGTGCCACTTGTGGGTTAGCCGGAAGTTGTCCCACCACTCGCGGATCGCCTTTTCATCCAGACCCTTGATGTTGATCACGTAGTCGGGCTTCTCGCCTTCCATCCTGATGTCGTCTCTAAGCTCTTGATCCGGGAATGCGGTCGCTAAGTAGATTTGATTGATAGTGCCGCCGGAGTCGGGCTCGCCATTGGGGCCCGGTAGGCTCATAGGCTCGCGGCCCTCGAGACTCGGCCACCAGCTAATGTGTGTGCCGTCTTCGAGGGTCAGCGAAGCGTGCCCCCAAGCCTCCTCCTTGCCCCGGAACTTCCAGATGTACACCGTCAGGAGGCCGAGTGGATCGACGGCGTCGGTCGGCGAGTTTTGGACGTAACGATAAAGCGAAGGACCGTCGGCGACGCCGAGAGGGTCGCCGGACACAAAGCGACCTGTCGACGGATACATCCAGCGAATCCTAGAAAGTTGCAGCCCCGCCTCCCCGACCTCCCTCCCCGTATACGTAAACGAGTGAGCCCTTGCTCCCGTCTCGCTCTTCACGACCCCCCATGCGTCGAAGATCGAGCTGTGCGTGACGGTCCCCGTCGGCCCGTTCGTCGCCACAATGCTTCCGAGCCCGTCCGCGTTGAGGTAGCTCACCGCCCCAGCGGCGTACACGGCCAGTGGTTCATCGATTGAGGGCCCGAATACGTACCCCGTCGTGGCTCCCCCTGTGGTCTCCGAGACGAGGTTCAGGCCGTCGTAGAGGTACGTGGTCGTGACGCCGGAGACGGTCTTCGAGGTGCGGCGGCCCTGGTAGTCGTAGGTGTAGGCGGCCGATTCGGCGCCGGAGATCGACGCCAGGCGGTTGTCGGGGTCGTTCACAAAGCCGTAGCTGGCGCTTCCGCTTCGTGAAGTCTGGCTCCCGTTGGAGTCGTACCCGTATAGGTTGACGCCGTCGTTAAGCAGCTTCTGCGCGTTCTTCGGATTGGTGCCGATCTTCTCGTACGTGTAGGACTGGATGGAGGCGTTCACCTGGTTGGTGAGCCTATTCCCGATGGCGTCGTAGGTCCACTGATCGACCTCGGCGTTGAAGGGAGAGACGCTCGGGTATTCGGCCTTCTGGAGCTGATAGAGGGGGTCGTACGAGTACTTCGTCTGGGCGTTCGTGAAACCCTGGCTCGGGACATTCGCCGTCATCGAGACGCGCTGACCCAGCATCGTATTCAGGCCCGTCGCCCAGTCTACGTCGTATCCGTAGGCGTAGGTCGCGATATTCGCAGCGCCGAGGGTGTTCGCGAGCTGTGTGAGGCGTCCCTGGTCGTCATAGGAATAGCTTCGCGTCTGCCCGTTCGGGAGGGTCACGGTCTGGTACTGGCCCCTCGGGGTGTAGGCGTACTTGAACTGCCCTTCCTGGGGGCTCCAGGTAATCGTGTTCAGGGAACCGTCGGCGTAGTAGGTGTGGGCCGTCGTGACGTTGGGGGTGCCGGCGATCGTCATGGTGTCGACGCGGTCGTCAGGGGTGTAGGAGTAGCTCAGCGTCCCGCGCGTCGCCTGGACGTTCTGCTGGACGCGGTAG
>Ga0335085_10000886_pt1 | contig 73316 bp, 64 predicted proteins | sample Lox_Sample_45_FD_206712 | JGI IMG/M metagenome (GOLD analysis project Ga0335085, IMG submission 206712) | Soil microbial communities from Loxahatchee National Wildlife Refuge, Florida, United States - Lox_Sample_4.5 | ecosystem: Environmental > Terrestrial > Soil > Wetlands | place: USA... | reverse complement strand
CTCAATATGGCATTGGTGATGAATTTGAAAGGCGCCTTAAAAGATGTGAATGATCAGGATGTGCAGGTGAAAGTGGAAGGCAGCGCCGTGCTGATCAACCTCTCTGACAAGATGCTGTTCAAAACAGGCAAGTATGACATCACACCGCAGGCGAAGGAAGTACTCGGTAAGGTGGCGCAAGTGATCAATGCTCAACCTGATATTCAATTCATGATTGAAGGAAACACAGATAACAAGCCAATCAAAACACAATTCATCAAAGACAACTGGGATCTAAGTGTGCTGCGTGCAACGTCAGTCGCCCGTGAATTGCAGAAAGATTATGGAGTTGACCCGAAACGCATTATTGCAGCGGGAAGAGGTGAATATCACGCCATCGATACCAATGACACGGATGAAGGTCGAACGGCCAACCGCAGAACGAGCATCATCATTCTTCCGCAACTTGACCAGTTCTTTAAACTGCTTGAGCCGAAGAAAATGTAACTCAGAAATTCATCCATATCTATTTGCCGATCGTGCCGAAGTTTCTTCGGCACGATTTGTTTTTGGGAACTTTCAATAAGGCAAAATGTTTTTTATCCCGTTATTTTTGCTTTATGAATCTTTCCCCTCAATCCCGAGTCTGGATTTATCTCAGCAGCCGGCAATTCAGTGACGAAGAAGTTTCGAAACTCAATTCGCTCCTTTCAGAATTTTGTAATGAATGGGCTGCGCATGGAATCAATCTTGTAGCCGAAGGTAAAGTGCTCTTCCAACGTTTTGTCGTGCTCACAGTGGATGAAACGAAAGCCGGAGCCAGCGGATGTTCAATCGATAGTTCCGTGCATTTCATTCAATCTCTCGAGCGGGAGTTCAACACGCAACTCTTCAACCGCGCACTCGTGCCGTTGAAGGATGGAAATGATGTTCGGGTATTGCCATTGAATGAAGTGAAGAATTTGCTGCAGGAAGGAAAACTTTCTGAAGAAATGTACTTATTCAATACCCTGGTTCAAACCAAAGAACAACTCGATCATCGATTTATAATTCCGCTCAAGGATAGCTGGCTCTCACGTTTCATTCCTCAAACAATTGATGATTCAGAAAAATGAAGCAGCTTAGATTTTTAAATACATAAAACCGAAATGACTCCGCCTCCAAAAGACACTCCGGCTCAAATGCAGAAGCAGGATGAGAGTACGGGATTAAGTGCGCTTGTGCAATCGCGTAATCAGCGTTCTATTCGTGATGATGGATCATTCAACATTGAGCAGCGGGGACTTCCGTTCGTTGAACCATCGGATGTTTACCAGGAATTGATCACAATGCCATGGTGGAAATTCAACACGATTGTTCTCTCGAGTTATGCATTAGTCAATACCTTATTTGCTGTTTTATATTATGTGATCGGGCTGCAGCATCTTACAAATATTGAAGGCACAACAGAGTGGGAGCGCTTTCTCGATGCATTTTTCTTCAGTGCACAATCATTGACGACAGTGGGTTACGGACGAGTTGCTCCGGTTGGAATTCCTGCCAGCACACTCGCAGCTTTTGAATCATTGCTTGGACTGATGGGATTCGCTCTCGCAACAGGATTGATTTATGGACGTTTTTCAAAGCCGAAGGCAAAAATTCTTCATAGTAAAAACATGATTATGGCGCCGTATCAAGGCGGTGAGGCATTGATGTTTCGTATTGCGAACGGGAGAAAAACTCAATTGGTGGAAGCGGAAGTCTCAGTGACTTTGGGCAAAATAAGAGTGGAAGACGGTAAAGAAATTCGCCGTTACTTCCAGCTTGATCTGGAACGCAGCAAAATCAGTTTATTTCCCATGGCCTGGACCATCGTGCATCCGATCAATGATAAGAGTCCGCTGTTCCAGAAAACTCAGCATGATTTTGTTCGCGAGGATATCGAAGTGATGGTGTACATCAAGGCATTTGATGAAACATTTTCTGACACGGTTCATCACCGCATTTCATACAAAGCAGAAGATCTAATCTGGGGAGCCAGGTTCGTTCTTCCTTACGAGCAGCAAGCAGATGGGAAAACAATTCATCATTTGAATAAAGTGGGAGAATTCATTCGTGTTGAACTTGCTGCTTCGCCGAAAGAAGAGGTGCAGGAAGTGTTGCGAAAGAGTTGAGTTAAGCTCAACTCATTTTCCGTTTAAGCCAATTCTATTGTAAAGCTCTTCAAGCTGGTGATAATGGTCGTGAATTTCGGATAATCGTGCTCTGATCACCTCATCCTTCGCTTCTTTTTTGATCGCTTCATCAAGAGCCGTACATTCTTCTGATAAATCCGATACTGCGTTTTCCAATCCTTTCAATTGGTCTTTTTCAGAATTGAAGGCAGTTTCAATCGCCGTTGCTCTTTCAGCCAGCTCGTGGCTTTGCGCTTTAATGGGAGAAAAATTACTGTCATCCATCATGGGATGATACGTGAATGCAAGAGTCTGGTGAAAGTTATCAAGTGCTCTCTTGAAATTATCCTGCGCAAATGCGTATCCGGTCGAAATCAGGATCAGGCTAAGAAGGATAGCGGAAATTTTTTTCATTTTGCTTGTTGATCAAAGTTTTCAAAGATAAAACAGAATAATATGTGATGAACTTTTTTACTTTTCGAAACATTCAATCAGCATCAAAGAAGAAATCATGAACGAAGTTGTAATCCACAAGGCGAACTCAAGAGGTCACGCCAACCACGGTTGGCTGGACACGTACCACACATTTTCATTTGCAGATTACTATGATCCGGAGAGAATTCACTTCGGTGCATTGCGTGTGCTCAATGATGACTCCGTTTCCGGCGGAATGGGTTTCGCAACACATCCGCACGACAACATGGAAATTATTTCCATTCCTCTCGCCGGTGATCTTGAGCATCGTGACAGTATGGGTAATGTGGCCGTAATCAGGCAGGGTGATGTGCAGGTGATGAGCGCGGGCACCGGCATTCTGCACAGTGAGAAAAACAAGAATCATGACCAACCGGTAAAATTTCTTCAGATCTGGGTTTTCCCGAACAAAAAAAATGTGAAGCCGCGCTATGATCAAATTACACTGAATGTTGAGGATCGAAGAAATAGGTTGCAGCAAATTCTTTCACCATCTCCGAAAGGTGAAGGCGTTTGGATTTATCAGGATGCATGGTTTCACATGACTAAACTTGAAAAGGGGCGGGAAGTGAAATATGAATTAAAAAAAGACGGAAATGGAGTTTATGCCTTCGTGCTTGAAGGCGATATGACCATTAGTGAGCAAAAGCTCAATCGCCGGGATGGAATAGGAATTACCGGAGCTAAGCAGCTGTCAATAAAAGCAGATTCTGATGCTGAACTGCTTTTGATGGAAGTCCCCATGCAATTCTAAGTAAGCTTTCTTCATTTTCCTGATGAAACTGTTATCCCGAAGAATCGTAAGAGGTAGGGAACATATTTTATATGACGTATTCCTCTTACATTCTGATGCTTCGTTCAGCAAATTTGCTCATGAAAATCACAGTAGTTCTCTGTATTATGGGTACCCTGGCAATGAAGACAGGAGTTTTTCGGCAACAGGCATCAGCTCCGCAGACAATGACTAGCATAGCGCAGGTGCTTCCTTAACTGCGAATTTTTTTTGACACATCTTTCCACGACCTGCAAGCCTGTTATAAAAAGTTTCATTCTTACGAAACAGAAGAAGGATCATCTTTTAAGGGAATTTGAATCTAACAGGATAATATTTCTGTCGCTCAGCCTGTAGTAAACGTAAATCATGAACGGCAACAAAGCACAAATGAACAGTGCAATCAGGAGAGACCACAACAACCGATAAAATACATAGTTAGAAAAGTCTGGCATTGCACGCTGAATAATGGTGACACTACTGTTGGCGTTACTTGAAACTTGTTGAAGCATCATTTCATTAATTCTCAGTTGTAACCTACGGTCATTGTATTGACTCTGCAACTGGTCTATTTCATTTAGAATTGGCTTAAGCTCATCAGTAGAAAACCGACCGGCAGCCAACCGGCTTAATTGCTCTTCAATAATTCTAAAACGGTTTGCAAGCAGATCATCCGATGCAGAATCTGATTGGGTCATTGACACGGTTGTCAGTAGTTTCGTCAACACTTCAATCCTTGTAGAAAGATCATGCTCGTACATTCCTCTGCTGATCTTGGCAACTTGATTTGAAATATCGTTAGCTATGTTGGCTGATAGGAAACGATCGGGTGTAGTTACAACTAAGTCATATGAATTGAATGCAGATTGACGGAGTGTAATCCATTGGGCAACATTACTTCGAAGAGCTAATAGTTCATTTGATGACTGAGGATTCCTCAGTCCGGCGCCAAGGTGATATTTATCAATGACAAATTGAATAACACTGTCAGAAAGAAAAAGCATCAGCATCTGGTTTACCCGATCTTGATTGTAAACAGGATTATTGTTAGTACTTGAAGGGAATGGTTGACTCCAATCGCTGATTAAAAATTTTTCCGTTGCTGAATACGTTGCGTAATAGTTGAAGTACCAAAACGATAGTGAGGCCACCACAATGAATACTATTGCAAAGAGCAGTCTGAACCTTTTGGCTACACTCCAGAATGTACTGATGTCATCCAGCAAACCATTGCCAGTTGGCTGCCCTTCATGAATCTCGACTGCCGGCTTCGGCTCTTTGCTCATGGGTAATGACTCAGCCATCTGTTTTTCGTTTCAAGTGGGAGAGAAAATCAGAAAAGAAATGCAATACTCAGGTGTTTCAAATTACTAAGTTGGTCGCAGCGATAGACATTCATTTGCCATCAACGAATTGAATAACCCGAAGAATACGACTCCACTCTCTGTTTCAAACATTGATTCAGTAATACTGCTGAGAATAAAGGTAAGAAGAAAAAGGAAATAGACATCGTGAAGAGCAGCGATCGATAATTTCAATCCGCATCCAAAAAGAAGAACAAGAGCAACAAATCCGATGACTCCAAGAGCCAATGAAGTTTGAAGAAATTGATTATGGGCGTTCAACTTATCCTCAAGTGGCCACTTCAAGTTATTGGCTCGATACGCATCGTATAAATCGTCCTGGACATCACCGGTGCCAACTCCAATCAAAGGTCGATGCATGATTAGCTCCGCTGCTGTTTGCCAAATTACTTTTCGTTCAGTAATGCTTGTGGGATTGTCATTTGAATATGCCTTATTCCATTGCTGTTCAGTTTCAACAATGCGTGCCCGCGAGAATGGAAGAATCCAGCTTATCCCTATGAGAACTATACCTATCAAAAGGGCAGCGGCAATTCCTTGCCACAATTTATTTTGTGATAAAAAATGCCTCATTACCTGCAATACGAAAGCAACAAGAAGCGCAAGCATTTCGGTACGAACGCTGAGCAGCAAAATCATTAAGGTAAATAGCGCAATGAGAACAAGGTTAATTATGGAGTGCAGTAATCTCATCTTATGATTCAAAATTGAATGCAGAAGGAATACGTTCATGAACACGAAATACATAGAGAGATATGCAGGAGTGATATGCATGAATGCGGTCATGTTTGAAGAATAAAAAATGCTGGTATTATCAAAGAAGAAGACAAATGCAGCATGTGCAAGGAGTAGGAGTGATGTTAGAAGTCCCCCCGCAACAAACCATTTTGCTGCATCAGACGAATCCGGCAATTCAAGCACCGAGTCAGAAAAAAAAAGAAGAGGGAAAATAAAAAGCGTGATGCGTAGAAGAACCTGATGCCATGCTTCAGTTTGGTTTAACGAATAAGTAACTCCCAACAGATAGCACAGGTAAAGTGAAATCAGAATGGTTGCAACTGATTTCTTCCGGTACTGAAATGAGAATTGAAATCTGTTGGCCGCAAGCCAGGAGAAAAGAGCAATTGCAATAAAAATTCCCGTAAAACGTGAGTGAACAGGAAGAAGAAACGCTACGAGCAGTAGCGAATAATAAAACAATCTATTAAGCCATCGAACAACTTCGAAAGACATTTGAAAGAGTAACAAATGTAATTGAAGGGAATAGAATTGCCCTGAGATTGGTACGCGTATTCTGCTTGCCCAATGAATCAGTGTGCCGATGCGGGTGCTCCTGATCCGGCTTTTTTCTTAAACGGCTGCAAATACAAAAGCGGAATGCAGAATAGAAAGAACACGCCGACAAAGTAAAATCCGTCAAGATAGGAGAGCAGGTAAGTTTGTTTGGTCACTGCACCTTCAATCGCAGCATAAGCAGCTTGCTGTGCATCCTGAATGCTGAATCCTTTTGCAAGAAGGCTATTCAGCACTCCGTTGTATCGATCGGTAAATTCAGGATTGAAACTGTTGATGTTTTCAAGAAGAATGTTCCGGTGATAACCTTCGCGATAATGAAGAAGTGTTGTGATAAGCGCGATGCCAAATGATCCACCGAGCTGACGCATCATGTTGTTCAATCCGGTTCCCTGCGCAATGTCTTTTCCCTGTAAGCCTGAAAGTGCAAGAGTCGTAAGCGGAACAAAAAGCAAACTCAATCCCAGACCGCGAATGATCAGCGGCCATGCAAAATCATCCCACCCCGATTCGAGTGTTGAGCGATGAAGCATTTCAGTAAAGACAAAAAACAAAATGAATCCGATCGTCGCCATGATTTGCGGAGGGAAACCTTTTTTCAGCATTGTTCCGACAAAAGGCATCATAAAAATGGTTGCCAGTCCGCCGGGAATCAGCATCTCTCCGGTTTGCTGAGCGGTGAAGCCAATCAGATTTTGCGCGAAGACAGGAAAGATAAATACAGATCCAAACAATCCGAATCCAAGAATGAATGTGGTGAAAATTCCGATCGTGAATGATCTGTTTTTCAGAATCCGAAAATCCACTACCGGGTGATCATAAGTGAGCTCCCTCCAAATAAAAGATACCAATCCAATCAGTGTAACAAAAGAAAGGACCGTGATGTAAGTCGTGTTGAACCAATCCTCACTCTCGCCACGCTCCAGCACTGTTTGCAAGGAGCCGACACTAACCGCAAGAAGCAAAATTCCGATCCAGTCAATTCCTTTATCAGCCATTGATGCATCGCGCACACCGCGAATGAACTCAAGTGTGAGCATGAAAGCGACGATTCCGAGAGGAATATTAATGTAGAAAATCCAGGGCCAGTTGTAGTGATCAGTGATCCATCCTCCAAGAGTGGGGCCAAGTGTCGGTCCAACAACAACTCCTAAACCAAACAAAGCCGTAGCCATTCCCAACTGTTCGCGCGGCCAAGTTTCAATCAAAATCGCTTGTGCCGTCGAGAGCAATCCACCGCCTCCGATTCCCTGAATGAAACGAAAGGTGATGAGCTCCCAAATGTTATGTGCATTGCCGCAGAAGAATGATGCAAGAACGAATAACACGATGGAAGCCATGAAATAATTTCTTCTTCCGAATTTCAGTGACAACCATCCCGACATGGGAAGGATTATCACGTTTGCCACTGCGTAGGACGTTACTACCCATCCCACATCTTCGAGTGTAGCTCCGAGATTTCCCATGATCTGCGGCAACGAAACATTCACCACAGTTGTATCAATCAATTCCAGCAGCGAAGCCAGAATTACGGTGATCGTGATGATCCATTTTTTAAAACCTTGTTCAGCCATTTGTTGGAGGTTGGAAAAAATTTAGTCAAGATGCACAGTCACCTTCGCACTCATGCCCGGGCGAAGTTTTGTAGCGATTTCAGGTGAAATATCCATTGCTATTTTCACCGGCACGCGCTGAATCACTTTCACAAAATTTCCAGTTGCATTATCGGGTGGCAATAAAGAAAATCTTGCTCCGGTGGCTCCGGAAAATGAATAGACTTTGCCGGTGATTTTCTCATCAGGAAAAGCATCGATGGAAACATCAACCAACTGACCGGTCTGCATCTTTTCCAGTTGCGTCTCTTTGAAATTTGCAACGATGTATGAATTCGTGTCCGTAACAACTGCAAACAAGGTTTGCCCGGGTTGCACCAATTGGCCAAGTTGAATATTCTTTTTTGAGGCAATTCCTGTACTCGGTGCGGTGATCACTGCATACGACAATTGCAGTTTCGCAAAATCGAGATCAGCTTGTCTCGCTTTCACCTGCGCTTCAGCAACTGCAACTTGTTGCTCGGCTGCCGCTGATTGTGCTTTTGCAACATCAAGCTGCTTTTGTGCTGCATCAAGTGAAGTTTCTGCGGACAGCTTATCTGCTTTTGCCTGATCAAATTGTGCTTGCGTAATGGATTTATCCGCTAACAAACTTTCATAGCGGTTGTAGTCTTGCGTGGCTTTCCATACTTTCACTTTTGCATTGTCCACGTTGGTTTGAGCAGTGTTGATGCCCGCATCTGCGGTTGTGATGTTCGCTTTCACAACAGAGACATTTGCTACTGCATTGTCGAGCGCAGCTTGCGCTTGTTCTACTTTTAAAACCAAATCGCGGTCATCGATTTTCACAAGTGTATCACCTTTTTTTACCGGTTTGTTCTCTATGAAAAGAATCTGGTCAACATAGCCAGAAACTCTTGCATTGACAGGGCTAATGTCGCCATCGACCTGCGCATCGTCAGTGGTTTCGTGATGAAGTGAATAGATGTATTCCTTGATTCCGTAACCGACACCGACTACGATAATTCCGATTAAAATGAACGGAAGAACTTGTTTTCTGAAATCTAATTTTCTTGCCATGATTATTTTTTAGGAGGAGTTAAGTTTAGAAATTACCTGAAGATTTTTGCAGCCGGTAGTAAGCGATCTGCGCATCGGCATCTGCAATCACAAGATTAATCTGTGCCTGAATCTGTGCTGACTGTGCATCAGTGAGATCGCTCACGAGTGCCAGACTGTTATTATATCTCGATTCGGTTACGCGCAAATTTTCCTGCGCCTGATCCACTGCTTTTGTAAGTACATCAATTTTGTCGAGAGACTCTTTGTAAGCGAGATAATCCTGATATACTTCTGACTTTACATTATCGTTCAGCTGAAGCTGTTGAGCTTTTGACTGATCAAGCAGCGCCTGGTTTTCCGCAATCACATGCTTATTTGTGTAAAGGTTTGTAATGTTCCAATTCAATGTTATTCCAAGATCCCACGTTGTGTGAAAAACATCCGTGGGCGGAATATATCGCTGATTAGGGCTGGCCGGATAAAGATTGCCGCCGACACCAATTGTCGGATAATAAGCACGCTGCGCAATTTTTAAATTATCTTCTGCCACCTGGCTATGCAATGCTGCCGACTGAATTTCTGGCCGCGCCTGAAGGGCTGATGATATATAGTCATCCTGATTAGTGACCGTCTTCGGTGAAAACATTGTCGAACTGTCGACAACAACTTCAACAGTTCCGGGAAGGCCAATGAGTAAATTGAAATCATAATTTGCATTGCGCAGAATATTTTCTGCATCGATTTTCGTGAGCTCAATGTTCGATTGCTGTAGCTGAAGTCGCAACACATCGTTGTGCGTGGCTAATCCGTTTTTTTCGAGGTTCAGAATATCAGCCACACGTGCATCAATAAGCGCTTTGTTTTGATCAATAATGCCCACTGCCTTCTGAACTTTGTAAAGATTATAATAAGCCGTGATGATGTTGAGCTTCACATTATCGTTATCAGTCTTCAAATCAAATTGTGCTGACTGAAGATTCTTGTCTGCGGCTTCTTTTGCTGTCTGTACTCTGAACCCGGCAAACACAAGTTCATTTAAAGAGATGTGCCCCTGATAACTATTCAGGTAAACCGGAAAAAGCGCATTTTCAGTTCCGGGCAGGTAAAATTCCGGCACATCACTTAGGCGGTAATAACTGGCTGAAAGATTGGTTACGGGGTATGCAAGATCGTAAGTCTGATCATGCTTGGCTTTCGAATAATCATACCTGCCTTTCGATGCCGCCAATTGATGACTGTAATCGAGCCCCATTTTGACAGCCTCATCAAGCGAGATGTTTTGGCTTGTTTGGGCCCGGGCAGAATCTCCAGCTGAAATGAAAGCAAGAAGCATTAAACAAATGTTTAAGATTCTTTCTCGAAAAGGTATTTTCATGATCGTCGAGGGATTTTAATAAGGAGGAAAGTTCTCATCAGGTCTTTTAAGTGGCGCTTTATTCTGTTTTTATGCCGTGTGTCATTGAATGAAAAATGGGCCGGGTTAGCGCCGGTAAGTTTGCACACCATTTCTTTAGAATTGGTTGCTTGCATGGTGGTTCCGAGAATGGTGGCGATCAGCATCTCGCTGTCCACGTCGCGAAATACTTTTTTCTTGATTCCTTCATAGATAATTCTTCTTATTTCATTGGCATTCCTTAAAAGAATGTCGGCAATGGCATTATGCATTTCGGAGCGCTGCTGCAACAAAAGTTCTCTATGAAGAATGCGGCTAAAGCGGTTATTATCCGTAATTCGGTCCACATAAAAATCAATAAGCCGCTCGATTTTATTTATAGGATCCATTCCATCATCCCGGTTGATAAGCTGGAGTTTCTCGCGCATGAATCCGGCACGATATTCCACAAGCGACTCAAAGAGTTGCTCTTTAGAGCCGAAATAGTACGAGATCATTGCCACGTTGATTCTTGCTTTCTTTGCCAGCTCGCGAACGGAAGTGCCTTCAAATCCTTTCTGAGCGAAAAGATCTTCGGCAACTTCCATTATTTGCTCTCTTTTATCAGCCATTCCCTGATTAGCGTAAAGCGCGCAAAACTAAACAAACGTTTAAATAAAACAATTTAGGCTAAACATTTTTTTGCGTACGGTGGATGGACGATTGATGCCGGAATATATTTTATGATTTGTCCGTTAAGTCAAGATTTTTGCTCAGGAACGAGCAATTGAATCTATTATCTTTGTGCCTCTTTTTATGCAATGGTGAAGCTAAACGTTGAGATTGAATCTGTGAATAAGGTGCATGATGAAGAGCGCCAGGGAGAAATTTATTCAGCAACAACTTTGGAAGGCGAACGAAATTCCGGACGTAAATTCTATGTAGAAACTTACGGATGTCAGATGAATTTCAGCGATTCTGAAATTGTTGCATCAATCTTGTCAGGCGAAGGATTTACTCCAACGGATCGTTATGAAGATGCCGATGTGGTACTGATCAATACGTGTTCCATTCGAGAAAACGCCGAGCAGAAGGTGAGAAGCCGACTGTCTGAATTCAGGAGAATGAAAAAATCTAATCCTGAAGTATTAATAGGCGTTCTTGGCTGCATGGCTGAACGGCTCAAATCAAAATTCCTGGAAGAAGAGAAAATAGTTGATCTGGTTGTTGGCCCTGATGCTTATCGTGATCTTCCCAAACTTGTTGCGATTGCGGATGAAGGTCAAAAGGCAGTTAATGTTTTATTGTCAAGAGAAGAAACATATGCTGACATCAATCCGGTGCGGCTTAATAGCAATGGAGTAACTGCATTCATTTCTATTATGCGCGGATGCAACAACATGTGTACATTCTGTGTCGTACCCTTCACGCGTGGTCGCGAGCGCAGCCGCCATCCTCAATCAATTGCGGAAGAAGCTAAACAATTGTTTAACCTTGGCTATCGTGAAGTGACACTTCTCGGGCAAAATGTTGATTCGTATTTATGGAAGAGTGAGGAAACAAAAACAGCTATCAACTTTGCCCAGCTTCTTGAATTGGTTGCACAGGTAAATCCTCTGCTACGAATCCGATTCAGCACTTCCCATCCCAAAGACATAACGGATGAAGTGATGATTGTGATGAAGAAGTATTCAAATATCTGCAAGCACATTCATTTGCCGCTGCAATCAGGAAGCAGTAAGGTACTGGAAAGAATGAACAGAACGTATGATCGCGCATGGTACAGGATGAAAGTAGATCGCATCCGTGAACTTATGCCGGAGTGTGGCATTTCGACAGATATTATCACGGGATTTTGTGGCGAGACCGAAGAAGATCACAAAGAAACACTGAACATGATGGACTATGTGAAATACGATCTGGCTTACATGTTTAAATATTCAGAACGACCGGGCACTTTTGCGGAGAGGAATTTTGAAGACGATGTTCCGGATAAAGTCAAATCAAGACGCTTGCAGGAAGTTATCGAGATGCAGAATAAGCATCAGTTTGAAAATAATTCAAAAGAGATAGATAAGGAGTACGAGGTATTAGTTGAAGGATTTTCAAAAAGATCGAAAGAATTTTTATTCGGAAGAAACTCTCAGGGCAAGGTGATTGTTTTTCCGAAAAGTAATTTTGAAAAGGGGAATTACGTTAAAGTACGAGTTAAGGAATTTACATCAGCGACTCTCGCAGGAGAAATTGTGCGTTGAAGCAAATTCCGAAATGAAAACCAGAAACCGCGAGTGGACCTCCAATCAATAAAGAACCGATTTGGCATCATCGGCAATTCGCCGGGACTGAATCATGCTTTGAGCATCGCTGTTCAAGTGGCGCCGACTGATCTTACTACGCTGATCATTGGCGAGAGCGGTGTGGGCAAGGAAGTTTTTTCTCATATCATTCATCAGCTTTCGGCGCGCAAACACAATCCGTTTATTGCAGTGAATTGTGGTGCCATACCGGAAGGAACTATTGACTCCGAGCTCTTCGGTCACGAAAAAGGATCGTTCACCGGAGCGCATGAAGCGCGAAAAGGATATTTCGAAACAGTAAACGGCGGAACGATTTTTCTTGATGAAATAGGTGAGCTTCCACAAGGCACACAATCCCGCCTGCTTCGTGTACTGGAGAGTCAGGAGTTCATTCGCGTGGGCTCATCGAAAGTGCAGAAGACGGATGTTCGTGTGATTGCGGCAACCAATGTCAACCTGATTGAAAAAGTGCAGATCGGAAAATTTCGCGAAGATCTTTATTACCGCCTGAGCACTGTGCCGGTGAAAGTGCCGCCGTTACGTGAGAGAAAAGAAGACATTCCTCTTTTGTTCCGGAGGTTTTGCATTGATTTCTCCGAAAAATATAAGTCAGCGCCCGTTCAACTCGATGAGGAGGCGAAAGATTTGCTGATGAGCTATTCGTTTCCCGGAAATGTGAGGGAGCTGAAAAATATTGCCGAGCAGGTTTCTGTGCTTGCAAAAAGCAAGGTGATGACAACGGCTGAGCTCCGTGAATTCATTCCGAATATTTCACAATCCACACTTCCCGCATTAGCAGGGGTGCAACATGCAAACGGAGAATTTTCAGAACGGGAAATCTTGTACAAGGTTCTCTTCGATATGCGTAATGATATCAATGAATTGAAGAGAATTGTTTTCGGCTTGCTTCCATCAGGCCAACACACGCAACTGCCGATGCCGGATGCAGCGGTGACTAACGGTAGTATGACTAACGAGGGACAAAAACCGATCGTGATTGAATCCGCTTCCACACAGCCAATCGAAGTAGAAGAATCGCTCTCACTAACGGAGAAGGAAAAAGAACTGATCAAGAAAGCATTAGTGAAGCATAGAGGAAGAAGAAAAAATGCAGCAAGGGATCTGGGAATCTCTGAGCGAACTCTTTACAGGAAAATAAAGGAATACGGAATTCCTGAGTGATCGTAAAATTGAAATTGATTTCTGATCTTGCCTGACAATCCAATCAGTAGAAGAAACAACAATTCGGAACAGTGAAAGCGTCAACAAAAAAGCTCTGCGCGAAATTTTGTTTCTGGATAATGTGCGGATGTCTCGCTTGCGGATGCGGAGTATATTCCTTCACAGGCGCTTCAATCGATCCGAATGTGAAAACCTTCACGATTCATTTCATCAATAATCAGGCGCCGATTGTGGTGCCTTCACTCAGTCAATCATTCACTGATGCACTGAAAAATAAATTTCTAACGAATACGAATCTCAGCCTCATCGACAACAACGGCGATCTTGAATTCAGCGGCGTGATCACCGGATATCAGGTAACGCCTGTGGCCGTGCAGGGAAATGAGACAGCTGCGCTGAACCGGCTCACCATTAACGTGAATATTGATTTCGTGAATCATAAAAACGATAAGCAGTCGTGGAATTCGTCTTTCTCGCGCTATGCGGATTTCAATAGCAGCAGCGATCTTAACTCTGTGCAGGATCAGTTAATCAAAGACATCACCGATCAGCTAACCGAAGATATTTTCAATAAGGCAGTCGTAAATTGGTGAACTGATGGAAGAAGATTTAATTCGATACATGAAAGATCCTGCATTGCTGAATGATGAGGACGTGAACATGCTTGAAAAAATGGCGGAAGAATTTCCCTATTTCTCTCTTGCACAAATTCTGCTCGCCAAAAAATATCAGTTAATCAATCATCCGAATTCGGTAAAGCAATTGAGCAGAGCAGCGCTTGTGGTGAATGACAGGCAATGGCTTCATCAGTTCTTCTATGGAAAATCTGTAACACTTCCGGTTGAGAAAAGAATTATCTCAGAAGAGAAAAAAGTTGAACAGCCGGAATCAGCATCAACTGGTGCAATCTCAACAGATGAAGAATTGCGTGAAATGCTGAAGTCAATTCACTCAAAGAAGCAAGCGATACTCGATTCATCGAAGCAAGATGAACAATTAACAAAGCAAACGGAAAATGAATTTGAAACTGAGAAAAAATTGATTGGGGATTTGTCAGCGTCGCAAAGCGAGCTGTCCGCAATTGAAGTGGACGAGGAGAGTATTGAGCAGCAACAAAAAGAGATGAATGAGATTGATGTGATGAATAAGATCGAAAATGAAATCATCGAGCAACTAGAATTTGAAGAGCAGGAAGGATTGATTACACTGAATGAAACTGCTGGAGCCGGCGCAGAATATGTTCCGACTGAATTTGTTGAGCAAGAAGAGCAAGAAGAAGTTTTTTTATTCGAGCAGGATGCGGAGCTGCAATCTTTCAACGTAATTGAAGAAGAATTTTACGAGAGAGAATTGGAATTTAAGAGTGAGGAGCAAGAGCTTGAAAAAATTTCTTCGCTTGAAAGTGAAACAGAAGCAAACGAAGCTCAGTCATTGGAGGTCGATATTTCTACTTCTGAAATAATGAGTGCTTCAGTTCTCGAAGATGAATTGATTGATCACGAATCATTCGAAACTGTAGAGTCAAAAATTCAGGATGAACATTCACAGCAAGCCGGCGGATCCGATGAATCCCAATCACGGCAAGACGAATTGAAGATAAACGAGACGGTAGAATCACCGGGAGAATTTCTTCCGCAAAAGTCATACACATTCACCCAATGGCTGAAATTCTTCAGCTATGAAAAATTGAAGAAAACCGATGCAGGGAAAATAATTTCAAAACCCGTTGAGGTGACATTTGAGCAGGAAGAGCAGTGGATGGTGAGAAACATGGAAGATGAATTTGTTGAACTTGATAAGATGGTTTCTTCAATTCAGCAGGCATCAGCGAAAATTATTCATGAAAAATCTGCTGAGGAGCTGGCCAAGAAAAGCTCAGAATGGGATGATGAATTAGTGAGTGAAACACTGGCAAATGTTCTGGAAGAGCAAGGAAGCTACGACAAAGCAATTCGCATGTATGTGAAACTCAGTTTGAGATTTCCCGATAAAGTTAGTTTCTTTGCCGCCCGCATTAAAGAAATAAAGAGTAAGAAATAATGTACACGATCATCACCATTCTCATCATTGTTGCGTGCGCTGTCCTCATGCTCGTTGTGTTGATTCAAAATCCGAAAGGCGGTGGACTTGGACAAACCTTCGGAGGATTTTCGAATCAGATTCTTGGTGTTCAACGCACGACTGATTTTCTGGAAAAAGCTACCTGGGTGCTCATCGGATCAATTGCTGTGCTGAGTTTAGCAACCATGATGTTCGTTGGTAAACCAACCACCACGCAAACGGGTCCCAAGTCGGCGCTGCAAAATGTTGATCTCGGCGGTAACGCTCCGGGCGCCGGCGCTGCTCCTGTTCCAATTACTCAGGACTCTACAAAAAAATAATTACTGATTTCAGTGCTGCTTTGTTTGAAGTTGCTTTTTATACTAAAGAATTCAAAAAATCGTGACCAGCAATTAGAATTAGCATTTTGTTTTTATGAAGCATCTTCTGAAGAACCAATGTCGTTCTGAAAAGAAATTAAGTTCGCAGTGTGCAGAAAAAAAAGTTGTTTACAATTTTGCTTCGCTGATTTCGAATTTGTTAGAATTTAGTTAAAGGATTTTTTTCTACTGATTGTGGTTACCCCCGAATTATTAAATGGTTAATTTTGCGCACCTATGAACATACGCCAACGCTTTGTCATAGGAGATCAAATCACTCCGGAACAATCCCAATTCTTCAATGAATTTGGCTTCATTCATTTCGAACACTTTATTTCACAAGATGAAGTGGAACGAATTCTTGCAGCGGTCAAGGAAATTGAGCAGCAATGGCTTCGCGAAAAAGTTACAAAGGTGAACGGAATTCCGATTCGATTCGGAAAAGATGTGGACGGAAGTCCGATTGTACAGCGATTTGCTTTTGCCTCAATGTATTCAGAAGTGCTGCATGAGTTTCTTCAAGACCCGCGGCTGAATTTGCTAAAAGCTTTTTCCACCAAGACGAGTCGCATCGTGGAAGATGAGAAAGACGGTCTCGTCATTAATCATTACATCAATGATGGCCGCAGCAACTATACGAAACTCGGATGGCACACGGATTCGCTTCGCGATATCTTCCAGGGATTTCACAAAAGCCCCATGGTAAATGTGGGAATCAGTCTCGATGATTCGCAGAAAGAGAAAGGCGGCCTTCGTGTAATTCCCGGAAGCCACAAGCAAACGCAATTTGAATTGTTGTTCAAAAAGAAATACTTCGTGGACAACACACCGGACAAAGATGAATTTGTGATTGAAACCAAAGCAGGCGATCTCACAGTACATCATGGACGCATATGGCATCGTGTGGCACTTGCAACAGTGGAAGGCGAAGCTAGTCGTCGTCGGGTGATGTATTTCCCGATCATTAGCGGAAAGTACAAACCGAAGTCGGAAAAAAGTGCAACACCGATTTATCATAAGTTTCATCGCGCCATCAGGTAAGTAATTCCTGCTTACATTTCTCAACTGAAAATTCATTTGCATGCCATTTGCCCTTATTACCGGTGCTGGTAAAGGAATCGGACGAGCATTAGCAGAAAATCTGGCTGCGCAGAAATATGATTTGCTTCTTGTCTCGCGTTCAGAGGATGATCTGCGAAAAGTTTCCGATGATTTGAAGGCTCGATTTCATGTTCAGTGCAATTATCTTTCCGCTGATCTTTCACAAAAGGATAGCCCGAAAAAAATAATTGAATGGATCAATGAGCATCATTTTGAAATTTCCATTCTCATCAATAATGCCGGCTATGGATTATGGGGAAAATTTGAAGAATTGTCACTTGAAGAATTGAATGAGATGTTAACTGTTAACGATTCAGCGATCGTCAATCTCACGCATCTTCTCATTCCGTATTTAAGAAAACAAAGCAAAGCGTACATCCTGAATGTTGCGAGCAGCGCAGCGTATCAAGCCATGCCCACGTTTGCAGCTTATGCTGCATCAAAGGCGTTTGTCGTTTTATTCACGCGTGCTTTGCACCACGAAATGAAGGGAACAAATATTTCTGTAACGTGCCTCACACCTGGCAGCGTGAAAACAAATTTTGTGAATCGCGCACGCATGGTTCATATGCAGGCGCTGAGCGATCGCGTAAGTGACGAACCTGGTTTCGTGGCGAAGGCTGCATTGCGCGGAATGTTTGCAGGAAAAACTGAGGTGATGCCGGGCTTCATGAATCGGTTGGGAGTTTTCATGAATCGGCTTGTTCCCAAGTCAATCCCTGAAAAATTGGTCTGGAAAATTTATGAGAAGAAGGAGAAATAACCTGTGTCTTCAATGAGTTCTTCTTCATCCTTTGCTGTAAACTGGCGCACGGAGTGGAAGAATTCCCGCTTCAGAATTCAGTGGTTTGCGTCACTCTTGGTTTTAGTTTCAATTGCCCTCAGCATCTCACATTTCTTTAACTATGTTCAGCATCGTGACGGAATCGTGCTAGATGATCCGGTGCTGAATGCACTTCAGCCCATCGATCTTTCCCCGTTTACCTTCTCACTCATCTATGGAGCGCTGCTTTTTTCAATAATTTATTTATCGTTTTATCCCCAAAGGCTCTTACTCTTTATTCAGGTGTATTGCCTTACAACGTTGCTGAGAATGCTGTGTATTTTCCTTGTTCCGCTGAATAATCCACCTGGTATTATCGTATTGCAGGATCCTTTCGTCAAAATCATCGGATATGGCGGACAAGTGATCACCAAGGATTTGTTTTTTTCCGGGCATGTCAGCACGCTTTTTCTTCTCTGTCTGACCACGAACAACAAAATACTTAGAGTGATTTTGCTGTTGATCACTTTGACTGTTGCTTGTTTCATTCTGGTTCAGCATGTGCATTACACTATTGATGTGCTTGCAGCGCCAATTTTTTCTTGGATAGCTTGGCGTTCTGTCAATTATTTTTTGCCCGTTAATAGTTAGCCCTCATTTTTTTGGCTTAAAGAAGTGCTCTGTCCGCGGTTTCGCCACTACTGAACGGAAACATTACAAATAATTCGTCGTAACAGTTGATCTGTTTTATGTTCTAAAAAGTACCAATCTGCTCTATGTATCACTTCAAAAAAAGCTTGCCTGATCTCGTTTGGGAGAAAGGACTTCCGATCCCCGGGAAAGATCCCGCTGTTTTTCGCAGAGATAATTGGGGAACAGAAATGAAAAAAACTGATCTTGATAATGAGCAATCTCTCTATGGGTGGTGCCTTCATCACATTATTCCTGCCTGGGAGGGCGGAAAGAAAGAGCCGGATAATCTGGAGCCGCTCGCCATGCACAATGAAGTCGCATCATTGAGGAACAACCTTGCTCCGTGGAAAGATGATTGGGAATTTTGGGACTGAAAAAATTTCAACAGACATCATTCTACTTTTTGTTTCTCATCTTTTCCCACTCATTCCAAAGTTCTTCAGGAATTTTTTCAAAGGCGCTGAACTGACCGGCGCCGTGCAGCCATTCGCCACCGTCAATCACAATCACTTCACCATTGATGTAAGATGAGAAATCTGTCAGAAGGTAAGCGGCCAAATTCGCCAGCTCCTGATGTTCACCAAATCTCCCTGCAGGAATTCGACTCAGCGGATCAACAAATTTTTGTACAACTGGGGGAAACAATCGCGACCATGCCCCTTCAGTGATAAACGGCCCCGGTGCAATGGCATTCACACGAATATTTTTTCGCCCCCACTCTGCAGCGAGCGAGCGTGTGAGCGAAATAATTCCGCCTTTGGCTGCGGCCGATGGAACTACATAACCCGAGCCGGTGAATGCATACGTAGTTACAATGTTTAGTATTACACCAGTCAATTTCTTTTCAATCCAATATTTTCCGAGCGCCAACGAACAATTGCATGTTCCTTTCAACACAATATCAATGATGGAATCGAATGCGCGGTGAGACAACCTTTCAGTGGGGGAAATAAAATTTCCCGCTGCATTGTTTACAAGTGCGTCAATGCGACCGAATTTTTCGATGGATGTGCGCACGAGCTTTTCCACTTCATCATAACTGCGAACATCACACGCCATTGGAAAAACTTCTGTTTTGTTTTTATTGCGAATTTCATTTGCTGTGTTCTCCAGCACATTCAGTTTTCTGCTTGCAATAATCAGGTTGGCACCAAGCTCCGCACAATAATTACCGATGGATTTTCCAAGTCCGGTGCCGCCGCCTGTGATGAGAATATTTTTTCCGCGAAGCGAATTCTCTTTGAGCATAGGTTCGTTGAACATGAAAATAATTTTGAGCTTGCAAGTTAAGGCGGCAAAATTTTGTCTCTAAGAGCAGTGTGTGTACAAAAGATGGTTCCCATCTCTAATCAATCGTTTTACTTTGCAACAAGACGGGTTCTTCCAATGCAAATCATTACGCTCACCACTGATCTTGGAACGCGCGATCACTATTTAGGTGCCGTCAAGGGTGCGTTGCTTTCTGCGATTCCTGAGGCGATGATCATTGATATTTCAAACGACATCGAAGCATTCAATATTCTTCATGCGGCTTTTGTTTTAAAGAATTGCTACGCTGATTTTCCGAAAGGCACCATCCATCTCGCCGGAGTGAATTCCTTCCACGATACAGATACAGGAATTTTGATTGTTCTGCATGAGGGATATTTTTTCATCGGTCCCGACAATGGATTATTCGGCTTGATGTGGGAAGAAAAAATGCCAACGGGAATATTTAAACTGAAACTTACATCCGCCGAAATGAAGAGCACACTTCCTTTGCATGATGCCGGCGTGCGCGCTGCAAAAGAAATTTCGCAGAGAAATAATCTTACGGCATTCTCAGAAAAAATCGATGCTTTTCGCATTCGCAGGATGTCGAAGCCTGTTATCTCGCAGCAATTCCTCAGAGGAAACATAATTTATTTTGATCGATTTGGGAATGCTGTGGTAAATATTCAGCGCGATGACTTTGACAGTTTTGTGAACGGAAGACGATTCACAGTAGTGTTCAAGAGGTATGCCGATATCGAGTCCATCAGTTCAAACTATTCTGCGGTGGAAGAAAGTGAAAAGCTTTGCTTCTTCAATTCAAGCGGCTATCTTGAGCTTGCCATCAACAAAGGCAATGCAAAGCAATTGCTCAATTTAGCGCAGGGCGACGTGGTGCAAATTGAATTTCACTGAGCGAATTCATCTTCCGAATTCTTTCTAACTTTAGCTTGCGTATGAAAAAAGTGCTCTTCTTTTCTGCTTTTTCTTTTTTGCTTTTTTCGAAAAGTTTTTCCCAATCAAAAAAAATCACATTGCCGCTTGCTTCATCCGCGCGGATTAATGGAAAGGCTGAAGATTTTTTTCCGGCACTGCAGGAAAATGAAATCGGTGATGAATTTGAAAGCAGCAGTGAACTGAGTGCTGTCAAAGAAGAATTGCTTCAGCGAATTCATAAATCTTCCTCTCAAATTGCTCAGCTGAAACCTCGTGACGTGATTGACACGCCATATACCTGGAGCAGCTTTCAGGGAAATGCCGGAACACAAGGCGTACCGAATGACAACGACATCGCTGCGTCGAACACAGGTTACGTGGTTTCAGCAGTAAACACAAACCTTTACCGATACGATCTCAACAACGATTCTCTTCTCGGCACGATCTCACTGCAAACTTTTTCAGCCTCGCTGAATAATTTCTCGGCTAAATGCGACGCGCATGTGATTTACGATCCTGATCTCAACAAATTCATCGTTGCTTTTATAGCGGGTTATTCATCTCATATCACCTCAAAACTGATTGTGGCCTTTTCGGAAACCGACAACCCTGACGGACTCTGGAATTTTTATGAATTACCCGGCAACCCGCTCAATGATTCTACGTGGACTGATTATCCGCTGTTGGCGCTCACCAATCATGAATTGTTTATTACAGCAAATCTTCTGGTTGATCAGGGATCATGGCAAACGGCGTGGAAGCAAACAGTGATTTGGCAGATTAATAAATTCGATGGATATCATGGTGATTCACTTCACACACAATTGCACTACGGGATCAATTATACCGGAAGAGGAGTACGAAATTTGTGCCCCGCAAGAGGAGGAAGTCATCTCTATGGTTCGGACATGTACTTCATGAGCGAGCGCAACCTCGATGCAGAAAATGATACATTTTTTCTTGTTCATATTACTGACACTATCAATTCTCCTTTGCAACAGCTTATCGTGCAATCGCTTGTTTCATCTACTCCGTATTTCGTTCCTGTCAATGCGAAGCAACCTACCACTTCTGATCTTGCCACCAATGATTCGCGCATACTCGCTGCCTTTTATGAAAATGACAGGATTCAGTTGGTAGGAAACACGACAGACACTTTGTTTGGCACATCGGCATTTTATCATGCAGTCATTACAAACGTTTCTTCATCGCCGCAAATTTCCCTGCACACCATTTCTGATGACACACTTTGTTATGGATATCCAAATATTTCCTACGCGGGCTCGGGCGCGACGGATAACACTGCGATCATAAATGTTTTAAAGAGTGCTGTGAATGTGAATCCCGGCTACGCAGCTTTTGTGACTGACGGTGATGGGAATTATTCCGGACTGAAAGATTTGAAAGACGGATTGAGTTACCATCATGCGATAAACGGTTTGCAGCGCTGGGGCGATTACACCGGATCGCAGCGCGATTATGCTTCGGGAAATATCTGGATCAGTGGTTCATTCGCCACAGGCACTCATGCGATGTCTACCTGGCTAACGCAGCTTGGACTGCAACATCCGCCTGCTTCTGTTCCCACCATCTCATCGGTTCCGGAGCTTGTAGATATTTATCCGAACCCATTCGCATCGCAAGTGACAATTAAATTCAATGTTAAAAGCTTTTCTTTCTGTTCCTTCGATCTGTTTGACATAAATGGAAAATTCATCGCGAAGCTGATGGAACAAAATGTCAAACCCGGTGAAAATTTATTTTACTTCTCTACATCACCACTTGCCGCCGGAGAATATTTGCTGAGAATTTCCTCAGAGGGTAAATTGCTGGCCATTAAGAAATTGATGAAGCAATGATTCGTGACATCTCCTGAATTCTTCCCTTCATTTTATTGTTGTACTTATTTGTCACTAAGAATGAAGAATTCTCTCATACCGGTTTTAATTGTAACAACTGTACTTGCAGTTTATGTACTGCTCGCTTCGCTGGGAGTTGCTTCAGGTTTGGTGACCGTTATTTTCGCGCTCTCGCCTTTTGCGGTGGTGTGGATGGTGATTTCAGTTCTTAAAAGCAAGGAAACTACTGACCGAACATTCGACGAATATTTTTATGATGATGCTGACATCAGAAGAAATTCAGGAGAATAATCTGCAATGAAATTAGCGACAGCTGAGGTTGTTCAAAAAAAATCCTAATCGGCACGGCTTATTTTCGCGAAAAATATTTCCCTATGCATGCAACAAGCCGGGTAAAGGCGCTCACTCTTATTATCGCTACTGCACTCATCATTGCGGTGCCCACATTTGGACAAATGAATCAGGAGGAACCAAAGCCGCAGAATTTAAAAGTGCTTCCGAAAAATATTTCTCACGATGAGTTGATTCAGATCATGAGAACCTACACGAAATCGCTTGGCGTGCGCTGCGGAGAATGCCATGCTGCAAAACCAGGCGGTGATCCGCAGAAACCCGAGCTTGATTTTGTTTCAGATGCAAAACCGGAGAAAAACATTGCGCGACAAATGATCAAAATGGAAAACGCTATTAATTCAAAATATCTTGAAAAAATGGATGATGGGAAATTTGAGCAGATCACCTGCGTCACCTGCCATCGCGGAAATCTGAAGCCAATGATAAGCGTGGATTCATTGCCGAAGCAAGAGAAGCATTGATTGGTAATACAGAGGAGTATAACGAATTATTTCTTCGCCCGTCATGATATAATTCATAGGGCAAGTTCTGATTTTCGCGAATGTCTCCGGTTATCTTTGTAAAAACTTTTTTATGAAAACAATACGTTTCATAGGGTTGATCATCGTCGGCTCTATTTGTTCTCATGCTATAGCGCAAGATTGCAGATCGTACCTGCCGTTTCAAAAGGGAAACCGAATTCAGTATGCGATGACAGACAAAAAAGACAATCCAAGCGGAACCGTGCAGTATTCGGTAAATGATGTGATCACATCCGGGAATGATCTTGTGGCAAATATTACTTCCACAACCAGTGATGATAAGGGGAAGCAGCTATCGACAAGTACATTTACATACACGTGCAATAGTAATGGACTGTCCATTGACATGAAGTCAATGCTTTCTGATCAGGCGCTTTCTGCGTACAAGAATATGACTGTAAAGGTAGATGGCGGACAGATGCTGATCCCTCATTCTGCAGCACCGGGCACTCAGCTCCCCGATGCTGTTATGCACATGGAAGTTATCAACGAAGGGAAGACGATTTCAACGATTGATATAAGAATGACGAATCGTAAAGTGGAAGCAAATGAAGATGTGGTTACTCCTGCAGGAACATTTTCATGCATCAAGATCAGTTTCGACAGTGAAATGAAAACAGCAACGATGGGCATCGGTATTCCCGTTGAATCGAAATCAGTGACTTGGTATAGTGAAAAGGTTGGAATGGTGAAGAGCAAGACCTTCAGCAAAGACGATAAACCGATGGGAAGCATGATGCTGAGTTCTATCAAGAGCGAATAGAAGAATTTTCAAGGCCCGGGTTTAAGCTATTCACTTTTCAAGGACCTTATTTCTCCAACGAAGTAAATCTTGGAGCCTGATTCTCTGGCCAGCGGATTGGTGACGGAATCCATAAGTCTGATGTTGCTTAATGAATATTTTTCGCTGCTCTTTGGCGGATCACCATCGGAAATAATAATAAGGGAAGAACCAGGGATGGTTTTTGGCATCCACAAATCAAAGCTTGAACTGTGACTGTAAACTTCCGGCACGGGAAATTTTTTTTCATAGTAAAGCAGCGCGCCCGCTTCGCCATAGTTGTAACAATAGACCTCTGTTTTTTTCTTTACTGAGTCGGGCAAATTCATATAGATCGCCGAAGTCTTCTGTGCCATCTCACGCCAACCGAGCATATCTGCAAAATCCTGTGGCAGCGGGTGATTCTTTCCGTCTTCCCATTGCAGCGCACCAAGTCTTTCGGTATGATTTCTTTGGTAGAATGCTGCAGCATCTTCAGGCGCCTGGAAAGGAAGCATGATCGGAACCATATCGAGACCAACAAGGACGATGAAAATGATCAGCGCATAGGCAATCCACTTTCGTTTTGCAGTGTGTTGTTCAATCCACACACTTCCTCCGGCAAGCAAAAGCGGATACATGCCAAGCGTGTAATAATCTTTCCCGCCCGTAAGTGTGAAAATAATCAGCATCACAAAGTAGGTCCACGCAAAAAACGAAAACGGTTTTGCCGGTTTGGCTCTTGCAAGAAACCACAATCCCAGAATCCAAACCGGAACAGAATTCAGCAGCATGAGCAATTGCTGCACAAGGAAAGTAAAAGGTGAAATGAATTTGAGTTGTGTTTGTTTTAATTCTTCAGCATGATGCAGAGCTGGAAACTGATTTTGAATTTGCCAGATGAAATTGGGAAGAAAGATGATGAAGGCAATCAGCAAAGAAAACCAGAGATGCTTATTCAGCAAAAGTCGCCGCTGTTTGGTGAGAAGAATTCCGATGAACAGCGAGAGCACAAACACGACAATCATGTATTTGCTCAGTAATCCTAATCCGAGTGCTGTCCCCGCTATGTAAAGCCATTTGTTGTTTTCAGTCTGATAAAAACAAATGAGCGAGTAAGCAATGAGTGTCCAGAAAAAAATATCAAGCACATTGGGTTGAAATAAAATGTGGATGCGCAGGTATACTGAAAGAAGAAATGAAATTCCGGCAAGAACCTGAGCAATCCTGTTTCCGCCGAACCGAAACACCATCATCCCGAGCAAAAAGGCGGTGAGCGCTCCGAAGAGCGCCGGCCAAAACTTCACCAAAAAAAATGAATTGCCAAGCTCATACGGGATGCGACCGAGAAACGGAACCATCGGCGGCACTTCATCAAATCCCCAGGCGAGGTGCCTTCCTTCGGCGAGATACAAATATTCATCGCGCTGAAGCTGGTACTGTGAATTAATTCCGAAGATGGAAATGAGAAATTTTATTGCACCGAAAACAACAGGAATGAAATAATCCCTGCTACCGATTCTTTTCACTGCTTCATGAGGGGCCTCCACGATTGTTTAGGTTGTTTCAACCGTGATTTCATCATGTGTCAATTCCAATTCTTCAATGGCAACTTCACTTGAATGCGCTTGCAGCAGCGGACCTGAATAGCGAACGGGAAATGCATTCTTTAGTTTCCAAACCACCACGGGCTGATGATGTTCGTCAAGAAGTTTGATCACGACATCCCTGCGCTCGATGGTGTTCAATTGTTGAGTGTTGATCCAGTTAAAAAAATCGTTGTCGCCTTTTACGATGCCGCGCTTGAGAGTGATGTTGGTGAACTTTCTTAGCCCGGGCATCTTGGTAGGTGAGTTTTCAGGGCTTGATCCTTCACGGTATTCAATTACATCGATGTTGATGTTCAGTCCGGAGACTTCTGAAAATCCGATTCGTGTTCCTCCCCAATCCACACTGAAGTGGTAAGCCGGCTGACAAAATTTTAGCATAAGCAGCTTTTTTAGTTTTCTGAAAAAATTACAAATGATTTTACGAAGGTACATGCGAAAGGAAAATTACCGGACAAATTCAGAAAATAACAGGGAAGCAATACAAGAATTCCGGTAAAAAGCCTGTTGATGAAAATAATTCCCACTCATTTCAAAACAGAAATTCAGGATCGGATACAATTTCTTCGGTGAAAGGAATCGGCGCCGCGTGCCGGTGGGGGTACAAAAAGTTTCAGCAGTGCAGCAGTGAAAACGATTTCCTCTGCGAATGGAATTAATCTGCTGCCTATGAAACCAAATCCCGCTGATGACAGAAACTCAATTGTGATTTACTCTGAAAATGCAAATGACATCAATGCATCGTTGCGGCTTTCAGATTCAAACGGAGTTTTGATTTCTGAGAATCACATCACTCTTCACAATGGGGTGAATGAATTTCCTTATCAGCATCAGTTTCGTCAAACCGGAGTGTACATCATTCAACTTGTTCTCGATGTGAAAGTGATCGCGGCGAGGAGTATGGTGTTTACCAGGTAAAAACTTTGTGGAGTTGAGGAGAATCGAACTCCCGACCTCGTCGTTGCGAACGACGCGCTCTAGCCAACTGAGCTACAACCCCGCGGCCACAAAAGTAGTGAACGAGCCCATGCAACTTCAAACTTTAAACCGCAAACCTCAAACAGATTTCATTAAGAAACTAACCTTTGTTAGGAAACCGTTGCCTATCAAGCATTCCAGCAAAACTATTTTTCACATCGATCATATTTTTAGATAACTTTGAATCATTATTCACGTAAGCATGAAGCATGCGAATAAAACGCGTCGCCATCCAGGGCATTGAAGCTTCCTTTCACGATGTGGCAGCCAGAAAATATTTCGGCGACCATGTTCAGATCGTTCCCTGCAATTCATTCCGTTTGTCCTGCGAAAAATTAGCGAATGGAGATGCCGACTACTGCGTGATGGCGATAGAGAATTCCATTGCCGGGAGTATCCTCACCAACTACAATATCATCAGCGATTTCAGATTGAGAATTATCGGTGAGCTCTACATGCAGATCGAGCTTCACCTGATGGGGTTGAACGGAATTCGCATTGATGAAGTGGAACAAATTCATTCGCACACGATGGCGATTCGGCAGTGCGAAGATTTTCTTCTTGGATTTCCTGACGTGAAAGTTTTGGCTTTGAGCGACACAGCCGAATGCGCGCGCAATGTGAGTGAACAGAAACTGGATCACGTGGGCGTGATAGCCGGAGAAGCGTGTGCCAGGCAATATCACCTCTCGATCATCGTGCGCAACATCGAGACTCACAAAAAGAATTACACGCGTTTCATTGTGCTTTCAGATAAAAGTATTCCAGTGAAAGGCGCTAACAAAGCGTCCATCAGTTTTCAGCTCGACAATTCGCCGCGCAGTTTGCAAAAAGTAGTGGATGTTTTCGGCGACCACTCGATTAATATGACGAAGATTCAATCAGTGCCAATCATTGGTCGCCCGAGTGAATACACATTCCTGATGGATCTCGAATGGAAAGATTTTTCAAAATATGAGCGAGCAATGGCAAAAGTGATGAAGAACGTCTTTCATCTTTCGCTGCTCGGTGAATATCGAAAAGGTAAATTTGTAACATCAAAACCATGAGTGTAAAAAAACTTGATCTTGAATTGATCCCGATGAGTGAATGGCTTCCGTTTTCACGCAAGCCCGTTCTCATTGCAGGACCATGCAGCGCCGAATCGGAAGAACAGATGTTGAAGACAGCACGCGGCATCGCGGAACATTTTGATGAATTTGTTTTCAGAGCGGGTATCTGGAAACCGCGAACACGCCCCGGAATGTTTGAAGGAATTGGTGCGGTGGGTTTGGAGTGGATGAAGAGCGTGAAGGAAGAAACAGGAGCCTTGCTCACCACAGAAGTGGCCATGCCGATGCACGTGGAGAAAGCATTGAAAGCCGGGATCGACATTTTATGGATCGGCGCCCGCACGACCGTGAACCCGTTTTCAGTGCAGGAGTTAGCCGATGCATTGAAAGGCATTGACGTCCCTGTGCTCGTGAAGAATCCGGCCTTTCCTGATTTGCAACTTTGGATTGGAGCTCTCGAAAGAATCAATCGTGCGGGAATAAAAAAACTTGCCACTGTTCATCGCGGTTTTCATTCCCATGAAGTCACTGCGTATCGAAATCAGCCGCATTGGGAAATTGCACTTGAGTTGAAAGTGATGTGTCCTGAGCTGCCAATGATTTGCGATCCAAGTCACATTTGCGGAAACACAACTCTCACTTCTCATGTGGCGCAAAAAGCAATGGATTTGCACTACGATGGATTGATGATCGAATCGCACATTGATCCGTTGCGCGCACTCAGCGATGCACGGCAGCAGGTGACTCCTGATCGCCTGTTTGAAATTGTTTCGAACCTCGTCATCAGAAATCCGATTGACGATGAACACAAGACGCGCTTGCAGGAGCTTCGTGAAAAAATAAATGAGATGGATGATGAACTCATTCAAACACTCGCTTCACGAATGATGATATCAAAAGAGATCGGCGAATACAAACGGGACAACAACATCATCGTATTTCAGATGAGCCGCTGGGAAGAAATCCTCAAACGCATTTTACAATTGGCGGATGACATGGGATTACATCACGAGTTCGTGAAGCAGATGTATGTGCTGATTCATGATGAATCGATTCGCGTGCAGGAGCAGGTGATGAATGCGCCCAGGAAAAAAGAAGCAGTGAGTTGAGTAACGATGTGACCGGGGCAAAATGAAAAAAAACATCTTCACCCGTAATTTTCAGAAGAACCTGTCTCAATTTCTGAAAAGGAAAAATTACTCCCGCTATTTTATTCTCACTGATGACAACACGAACGTTCATTGTCTCCCTGTTTTGCTTACTGATATTCCTGAGCTCATCTCTGCATCTGAAATAAAAATTTATGCAGGTGAAGAACACAAATCACTTGCAGCAGTTGAATATGTATGGAAGAAATTGACCGAAGAAAAAGCAGATCGAAATGCAATCCTCATCAATTTGGGCGGTGGAATGATTTGTGATCTCGGAGGATTCGCCGCCTCCACCTATAAGCGCGGGATTGACTTCATCCATGTACCCACGAGCCTGCTTGCACAAGCGGATGCTGCCATCGGCGGTAAACAGGGAATTGATTTTCTGAATTACAAAAATCAAATCGGAGTCTTCAATCAACCCGCTGCAGTTTTCATTCACGATGAATTTCTGAAAACGCTTCCCGAAGAACAAATCACGAGCGGTTTTGCTGAAGTAGTGAAACACGGGTTGATTGCAGGAGGAGCGCTTTGGAAAAAGATCGTTTCGATTGACCGTCTCACCGAAGTGATCTGGAGTGAAATTGTCGCTGAATCTATCGAAGTGAAGCTGGCAGTGGTTGAGAGAGACCCGGAAGAAAAAAACATGCGCAAGGTTTTGAACTTCGGTCATACCATCGGTCACGCCATCGAAAGCTGGTTGCTGAATCAAAAGAAGTCCACATATCACGGACATTGCATTGCTGCAGGAATGATCGGCGAACTTTATCTCTCCTGTGTTTGCTGCGGGCTTTCAGAAAGCAAAAGAGATAGCGCAATCTCAGTGATCAGGAAACATTTTCCGAAGATCAGTTTTTCAGAAATTGATTTCGATTCACTGATTGAACTCATGAAACACGATAAGAAAAATGCCGGCGCATCCATCCGTATGGTGCTGCTTCATAAATTCGGGCAACCGGTAATTGATGTGGAAACTGACGAATTGCAAATCAGGGAGGCATTGAGGTTCATGATTGAGAGGAATACAGAATGATATACCGGGTTCAAAAGCCTGATAAGAATATTTCCGGCTCTGTAACGCTGAGCGGATCGAAAAGTATTTCCAACCGCGTACTCATCATCGAGGCGCTCAGCAATTCCACGATTGAAAAGAGAAATCTCGCGGAAGCACACGACACAAAACTGCTTCATCAATTGCTTCATTCCAATCAAACCGTTCTCGATGCTGAGGATGCAGGAACGGCGTTTCGATTTCTCACTGGCTATCTCGCATTTAAAGAAGGGGAGTGGGCGCTCACCGGCAATGAACGAATGCAACAACGACCAATTGGCGGATTGGTAAATGCGCTGAGAAATCTCGGAGCAGAAATTTCGTATCTCAAAAAAGAAAATTTTCCTCCGCTGAAAATTTCAGGAGGAAAATTGACCGGCGATCAAGTGTTGGTCAGTGCAGGAATCAGCAGCCAGTTCGTTTCGGCGCTGCTGATGATTGCCCCGCTTATGAAAAATGGTTTAACCATCGAACTTGAAGGGAAAATTGTCTCGGAGCCGTATATCAGCATGACGCTGTCACTCATGAATTATTTCGGAGTGAAGCACGAGCATCATGAAAACAAGATTCATGTCCCGGCTCAATCGTATCAACCCAAAAATATTTTTATTGAATCGGATTGGAGTGCAGCATCATACTATTATGAGATGGCCGCCTTGGCCGATGAAGTGGATATTGAGTTGAAAGGATTGTTGCAAAATTCTTTTCAGGGCGATGCCGTTCTTTCTTCACTGATGAAATCATTTGGAATTATAACGCAGTTTCAAAGTGAAGCATTGACGATTTCAAAAATGAAAACCAACGTTGTTCCGCAAAATCATTTTGATCTTTCCAGCTATCCGGATCTTGCGCCCGCACTTTTTGTGACAGCAGGAGGATTGTCAAAACAAACTTCCTTTTCAGGACTTGAACATCTTGCTTACAAGGAAAGTCATAGGGAAAATGCTTTACGCACTGAACTCGGAAAGTGCGGAATTGAAGTGACGAATGAAGGTGGAGTGATTTCTGTTTCCGGAAAATTTGCAGCGCACAAGCCGCGATTCAAAACTTACAACGATCATCGCATGGCGATGGCGCTCGCACCGCTTGCGTTAATCTGCGATGAAGTGCTGATTGAAGATCCGCTCGTCGTGAATAAAAGTTATCCGAACTATTGGAATGATTTGAAGATGCTTGGTTTTAAAATTGAAGAAATCAATTAATTCAGGACCATGATTTCAAAAGCCATAATGAGCGATGTGAGTGAATTAAATATACTGGTTAATTCAGCGTACAGAGGGGAATCGTCAAAACAAGGGTGGACTACCGAAGCCGATTTGCTTGACGGTATTCGAATTGATGAATCGCGCCTCACAACAATGATCGTGTCGACTGATTCCGAAATTTTAAAATACACGGATGATCAAAACAGAATTCTCGGTTGTGTTCATTTGGAAAAACACGATGAGAAATTGTATCTCGGCATGCTCACTGTTTCCCCGGAGTTGCAAGGCAAAGGCATTGGAAAAGAATTGTTGATTGCCGCTGAACAGGAAGCAAGAGTTGCAAATTGCAAGGCGATTTACATGACCGTGATTGATGGACGAACGGAGTTAATCGACTGGTATCTCAGGCACGGCTTCTCTGCTACGGGAGAGCGCAAACCTTTTCCATCCGGTGATCCTCGATTTGGTTTGCCCAAGAAAGATCTGGAGTTTATTGTGATGGAGAAGAGAATCTCGTGAGAAATTTGAAGCCGGCAACCTCAGCTTATCTTTTGAAAAGTGCACACACAATTCCCGCCGCGACTGCAGCATTCAATGATTCTGCTTTACCAATTTTGGGTACGGTGATCCTGTGTGTGATGTGCGGCAGCAATGTTGAAGAAATGCCGTGTGCTTCGTTGCCAATCAGAATGAAACCCTCTTGAACGGGGCCCATTTCAAAAATACTTTCTCCTTCGAGAAAAGTTCCGAACACAGCCGTTTCAGAAAATTCTGCAAATAAACCTTCCAGGCGACATTCAACCGTTTTCACTCTTGCCAATGAACCCATCGATGCCTGAATGGTTTTAGGATTGTAAGCGTCGGCGCAATCTTCGGAACAAAAAACATATTCAATCCCGAACCAGTCGGCAATGCGAACGATGGTGCCGAGATTTCCGGGATCGCTGATTCCATCAAGTGCAAGACTCAGCTGCGATGTAGTTTTTTTCTTGTCAATTTTATATTCAGGAATCTCGCCGATCATCAGCACGGGAGATGAAGTAACCAAAGTTGAAATACGCTCCATCTGGGTCTCCGAAACCTCTTCGACCTTATAAAACCTTTTCCACCGCTCATTTTTTTCTGTCCATGATGGAAGAGCCAGGATTTTTTCAATGGGAAAACGCTCGTTCAAAAATTCTTGCACGGTTTTTTCTCCCTCGGCAATGAACCGATGATATTGCCGGCGATACTTTTTCTGTTTTAGTGAATTGATGTATTTTTCAAACGACTTGGATACCATGCCTCTGAAGCGCATACGCGCAATATACTGGGTTTTATTTTCAATGATCCTGCTTTCACTTTCATCGTGCATTGCCACACGTAATTTACCTGAAGGGAAGTTGCTTCTGAAAAAAAATACAGTGAAGGTTGAGTCTTCACAGGGATTAAAAAAAATTACGAAGAACCTCGAGCAGAGCACAACGCTCGAAAGCAAATTGCTTTCTCTGGCAAAACAGCAACCAAACCGGAAGACACTGGACCTCGTTAAGTTCAACCTTTGGGTTTATGACCGGTTTTACACTGAAAAGGAAAAAGGATGGAAGCATTACCTGATGACGAAAATTGGCGAGCCGTATGTGCTTTTTGATTCCACTTCGATGAATTCATCTGCTCAGCTGATGCGGGGCTACCTCGTAGGGAAAGGATTTCTGAATGCGAAAGTCACGCCGACATACAAACTGAAACCGAAACACACATCGTTCAAACTATCAGCCGTTACCGTGTACACGGTAACGCCCGGATCACTTTTTACTATTGACACTGTTTTCTTTCCGCCTGATTCTTCGGCTTTGAACGCGATTCTGCAATCGCGCAAGAATGAAACCGTTCTTCTTCGCGGCGATCCATTCGACGCTGATGTGATATCTAAGGAACAAGTGCGGATTCTCAGGCAATTTCAGGATAACGGGTATTTTAATTTCCGCAGGGAGGATATTTACTTTCTTGCTGACACACTCCTGCAGGATCACAAAGTGAACTTGTATGTGAAAGTTGATCGTGACGATACATCAGGTACACAACAGATCTATCACCTGAAAGAGATTTATCTCTATCCTGATTACAATCCCCGCTTTGAAGTGAGTGCCGTGAAATTTGATACATTATTCGAAAACGGATTTTATTTTCTCACCACCCGCAAATTTCTGGACCCGGATGTGCTTAGTGAATCGGTTTTTCTACAACCGGGCGGATTGTATTCGAGAAGCAATTACGATTGCACGCTTGGCCGAATTTCCGATCTCGGCATTTACAAATTTGCCAACGTGCGATTTGAGCAATTGCCAGATAATGCGATGAACACATTTATTTATTTGCAACCCGCGAAGAAGCATCAGATCAGCAGTGAATTACTTGTAGGAAACGTGGAAGACAATTTTGCAAGCGGTCTCAAGTTGTCTTATTCAAGCCGCAATCTTGCACATCGGGCGAACCGGCTTGATCTGAGCCTGACGGGTGGCATTCAGATTCCTGTATTTCCGAATGTAAATGTTGACAGTGTTTTCTACAATGTGGTGGGAAGGGTGGATTACGTACTTCCCCGATTTGCATTTCCTTTTATTAACCCGGGAATTTCCTGTTACAATAATCCGATTACCAGGCTTTCACTTTCAGGCAGCTACTATCAGCAGACAAATTATTACACGCTGCAGAATTACGGGGTTAGCTATTCGATGGAATGGAAGGAAGTTCCCTTCCCGCTGAAAAAATTTGTGTTCCCGATTCTTGGTATCAGCTATGTCTTCTCAACCACTACGCCGCTGTTTGAAACTCGTCTCGACCAAGATCCCTTTTTAAAACAATCATTCGAGAAACAATTCATCATGAACATCGGTGGTGCCTACGTTTATTCGAATCAGCAAATAAATCGCGCAATTAATTTCACGTATCTGCGAGTGAGTTTGGAAACGGCAGGTAATGCACTTCAACTCTTCACGAAATATATTATTCACACTCCTTCCGATTCTTCAGGAAGCCGGAGTGTATTCGGAGTTGATTTCGCCAATTATGTTCGCGGTGATTTTGACATCCGCCGATACCTTAGCTTGTCCACCAGCCGTACGATTGTATTGCATTTTGCGCCGGGAATTGCGATTCCCTACGGAAATTCAACAGTTATTCCCTATGTCAAACAATTTTACGTTGGTGGAACCAACAGTATGCGCGCATGGCGTGTCCGCTCTCTGGGTCCGGGATCGTTCAGAGATACTTCTGCGATTGTTTATTACAGCAGCGCCGGAGACCTGAAACTGGAAGCCAACATCGAGTATCGCTATAATATTCTTGGATTGCTCAAGGGAGCATTCTTTGTTGACATGGGAAATATCTGGACGCTGCGCAAAGACACATTGAATCCGGGAAACACTTTTTATTTCAATTCATTTTATAAACAGATCGGTATTGGTACCGGTCTCGGTTTCCGCTTCGATTTCACTTACTTCGTTTTGCGTTTTGATGTAGCTACGAAAGTTTATGATCCCAGTTTGCTTAGTACAGGAGAAGACCCATGGGTGATCAAGAAATTTTGCTTGTACTGTGATTCGGATGGGGACGGAAAAAAAGAATTCGGAAAAGATTTACTTCTTCAACTGGCTGTCGGTTATCCGTTTTGATTACTCCAAACTTCAGTTTTTATGCTCGTTAAAGTAGCGTTAAAGCAAAATGCTGCTAATGTGTTGACTTTAACTTTGTGCGCGTGAATGTGAACAGGAAATTTATCACGGTCATTATTCTTTTTCTGTCTCTCTCGCTGGTGGGCTCCATCGTGATGCAAGCGCTTTGGATCAATAATGAATGGAAGAACAAGCGGGAGTCTTTTGACCGTGATGTTCAGGATGCACTTAACAGAGTCGCAGAGAGATTGGAAAACCAGGAGACGGCTTCCTTTATCAGTCAGCGGTTTGATTTTGGGCCGCAGCCGGGTTTTTTCGTAAACAATCAGAAGAGTAATGACGACAGTAATTGGCGAAGCCTCGGATATGGCGCTCAGGAAACCATGCAAGTGGGTACGTACAGTATTTATGATTTGTTTGACACGCTTCACAAGCAAAGTGAATCATTCATGATTGCCGATAGTGACAAGGTTTCGTCATTAAAGAACGATTCACAACAGGTGACAGTCACCGAGTTTGAAGTGGGAGGGAAAACGAGCAGCAGGGCGACCCATCAGCGACTGAAGGCAAAGTCGCAACAGTTCAATCGCGTATTGAATCAGCTCGTGATGGAATGGAGTATGGTGAATGTTCCTATTGAGCAGCGTGTAGATATTTATTCACTCCACGATATGATCAGTGAGGAACTCATAAAAAAAGGAATAAGGCTGCCGTTTCAGTTCGGGGTAGTTACAGGAAGGAACAGCAACATCTGCAATGTGCGGTCAACCGGTTTCTCACCTGAAATGATACCTGCATCATTTTCTGCTTCATTATTTCCGAATGACATCACATTCAGAAGTGATCGGCTGATGGTGTTCTTTGATGATGTGCGTCCTTACATCATTCGCTCCTTATGGTGGATGATTCTTCTTTCCGCACTCATGCTTTTAATTTTCGTTGCCACATTCCTCACGGCTATTTACGTTATTCTCAAACAGAAGAAGCTTTCAGAGATCAAAACAGATTTTATCAATAACATGACGCACGAATTCAAGACGCCGATTGCAACCATTTCGCTGGCGCTTGATTCCATCAACAATCCGCGCATCCTCGACAATAAAGAGAAGATTCATTATTATACTGACATTATTGGACGTGAGAACAAGCGAATGAATTCGCAGGTGGAAAATATTCTGCAGATGGCACTACTTGACAAAGAAAATTTTGAGTTGAATGAACAACTGCTGAATGTAAATGATCTCATCGCAGCGGTTGCGGAGCCATTCCAATTGCAGGTGAGCAGCCGTGGCGGCAGGCTGAATTTAGACCTGAAGGCAGATAACCCGTTTGTTCTTGCTGATGAAATTCATCTGACAAATGTTTTTCACAATCTGCTCGATAATGCCAACAAATACTCTCCGGATACGCCGGATATATTGGTAAACACGCATGGGGAAAAAGACGGTGTGATCATTACTGTGGCCGATCGCGGAATCGGAATGAGCACAGAAACGCAAAAGAAAATTTTTGAAAAATTTTATCGGGAGCAAAATGGAAATGTGCATAATGTGAAAGGATTCGGTTTGGGGCTTGCCTATGTAAAATCGATCATAACCAAGCATGGCGGATCTATTCAAGTAAAGAGCGAGTCAGGAAAAGGAACACGTTTTATTGTGAAGTTGCCCTATGGTCATTTGCAGAAGAGTCATGGGTTCCTTCGTAATTCCTGAGGGAACAAAAGCTGAACAGAAATCAAACAATATTCTTTAAACATAAACTAACTTTGATGTATCCTTCGCCTTTTGTTTTAACGTCTATGGATAGAAAACCCAGGATTCTTCTTACGGAAGATGATCCCAATTTCGGTGCAGTACTTCGCGATTATCTCGAGTTGAACAACTTCGATGTCACTTTGTGCAACAACGGAGCTTCAGGCCTCAACATGTCACAGAAAAAAGATTTCGATTTATGTATTCTCGACGTGATGATGCCCGAGATGGATGGCTTCACTCTGGCTAAAGAGATAAGAAAGCGGACGCCGCAAGTGCCGTTTATTTTTCTCACTGCTAAAACAATGAAGGCGGATGTGGTGGAAGGATATAAGATTGGTGCGGATGACTACGTAACGAAGCCATTTGACTCTGATGTTCTCCTTTATAAAATCCGGGCGGTGTTGAAGCGCAATGAGCAACCGCTTTCTACTGAAGAGCTGCCAGTTGAATTCACGATTGGAAAATATTATTTCAACGCCAAGCTGCGTAGCCTGAAAATCGGAAGTAATGAATATAAGCTTTCTCCGAAAGAAGCCGAATTGCTCCGAATGCTTTGTGCAAATAAGAATGATGTTCTTTCCCGCAGTGTTGCTTTAAGAGCGATTTGGGGCGAAGACAACTTCTTTACAGCCAGGAGCATGGATGTTTTTATTGTGAAACTCAGAAAATATTTGAAGGATGATTCTGATGTTGAGATCGTGAATATTCACGGCAATGGTTACAGGCTGGTGGTAAAGGAATGATTTTTCCCCAATTGGAAATAAAAGCTCACCTACAAAAAGAATAGAGCTGCGCTTTATGACGCAGCTCTTTTTCTTTCATGATTCAAACTTTTTACTTCTGGCCAATAACTAATTTTTCAGTGTAAGATTTATTTCCCGCAAGCAAGCGAACACTATAAATTCCTCCGGCCAGATCAGCTACATTTAAAATAAAATTTTGATTGCCGATCACAGTTTTGTAGTCAGTTGACTTTGCTAATTGACCAAGAGAATTGTAAACCTGTACTTGCGCATCTACAATATTTGGAAAGTTTACACTTACTATTGCAACGTCAGAAGTCGGATTCGGATAAACAGACCATGAGAGCTCAGAGGGAATTGCAGAAATTCCTGTCAAAGTCGCGTAATTGACATTTATATTGTCGATGTAGAGATTATTCCCGTAGCCGCTAATCGCCTGAAACTTTATTATCAAATTCGGCTGCCCAATGAATTGACTTAGATCAAGAGAATCAGTTTTCCATTGACTAGCTAAGGTCGGTTTCCAATCAGCAGATGATGTCACAGAAGAAAGTCCATGGGCGTCATCTTTATCAAAGAGTGTTGTCCAACTTTCTCCACAGTCGGATGAAGCTAATATCTTCAGCTCATCATTCAATCCCGAATATTTAGCTTTTGCATAGTCGAATTTAAGATACGCTTCTGTCTGGCTTGCATCTGATAGATCTGTGCTCAGCATATACATTTCATCAAGGTCAGGCGAGGTGACATAGTAAAATGGATATTCGGCTGAATTCTTCGGAGAAATCTGATAGGCGCCAACCGATGCGCTTCGCTCCCATGTTTGACTTGAATTCACATTATTTATATACCAACCGGATGGGGGAAATGTCGTAAGACCGAAATCCTGCACTACAGGTGTAGCAACCGGAGACCCCATGCCGAATACAGTAGTGTGATATAAAGAAACCATTGCCCCTCCGCCGTTAAAAGGTGATCCGTTAATAGCAGTAACTGTTCCGCTCAACGAGTGCGATCCGGCCGAAACGGCTATTGGCGGCAATTGAACGTTAGATATAGACGCTCCGGAGTCGAGCGATCCGCTCCAATCATAAGTTTGAGGAGTTCCATTACCAACAGAATAACTAATGGTAGCATCCGTCATGGTTGCAGGTCCAAGATTGGTCAGGGAAGCACTGGGTGTAAGCGAGCTATCACACGTGATTGGATTATTTCCGGCAAAATCAACGGATGCGATTTGAATAGGAGGCAACGGTTCGCTGTACGCGGCCTGATAAATAGTTTTTGTATTATCATCTTGAATGAAGGCAACTACGGCAAGCTCGTTAAGATTGTAAATGTTGGCCAGTTTCCAGGATGCAGTAATAGTTGTTGTGTAGCCGGAATCGATAGTTGAGGAAAGAGAAGTTCCCGTTGTATTAGGAATCATTTGCTTCATCACATTCTCAAAAACAGTTTCGCCATTGGCTCCCGGAGCAGAACTGAAATCGATTTCTTTTTCAACTACGGCAATTCTTGCTTTTAAATTTCCGGATACCGACGCGATGGCCGTTATATTCAATGTAACGAAAATAGAATCATTTCCTGACGACAGCGTATGTGATAAAGACAAGACAAATGGCGATGGAACCGCATATTCATTGTCAATATCAGTTTGACTTAAGCACGCCGGCGCCCCATCATAATATCCGCAATCGTTTGTTATCGACGTGCCATCAATGAAACCCCAGGGAACGGCATTAACACCGTAGTAGCTGACCCTCGTGGCAACCTGGCTCGGATTCTGCAAATTCATTGGATCGTAACCCGGCCAAGAAACCTGGTATTTCAGCGATTTTACTTTATCAGGATTCGCGTCAAGCAAAGCATTGAATGAAGGATTTTGTTGACCGCATGGCGGACAAGATGCCTGAGTAAATTCCTCAACCAAAACAAGACGCTGCGCAAATGCAGGTGTGAGGTGTAAGCACACCAAAGACATTAAAAGTGTAGTTAATTTTTTCATCGGTAGAATTTTATCGGTAACCGCAAATAAAACTATTCATTTGTTACTTTCAAAAAAATAGATTAAACACTTGACCCAAATCCAATTAATTGATCAAGTATTTCGTCGAATAATTATTGAAACTAAAGTGTTAAGTGAAAATTGACGGATCGCAAAATGCTTTTCATTTCAGGGAAGTTGTTCTATATTTGCGCCTCGTTTTAAATCGAAGGCGGTTCCGGTTGGTTCATCATTTAATTCCTGTCTTTTTCTGTTAATCAAAAATTCATTCAATTCCATTCAGGAATTGTGTGTCATTTTTTTGATCACCATGTATTTGAATGAACGAAACAGGAGTTGCTCTGATCAGAAATGCCTTCAATCCGATTGATGAAACTCACGACTCGATTTCATAACCAATACTGAAAACTAATCTGAACGTATGCCATTCAAAAAGGATCTTAAAATCAAATCCAATTTTACCAGGATCACGTTGCAGCTTGCTTCACCTGACAGCATTCTTGAACGTTCCTACGGTGAAGTATTGAAACCGGAAACCATCAATTACCGCACTTATAAACCTGAGCGCGACGGACTTTTCTGCGAGCGCATCTTCGGTCCTGTAAAAGATTATGAATGCTATTGCGGAAAGTATAAACGGATTCGCTATAAAGGAATCGTTTGCGACCGATGCGGCGTTGAAGTAACTGAAAAAAAAGTTCGCCGCGAACGGATGGGGCACATCAAACTGGTGGTGCCTGTTGTTCATATTTGGTATTTCAAATCATTACCGAATAAGATAGGTTACCTGCTTGGGATCTCATCGAAGAAGCTCGAGATGATTGTTTACTACGAACGTTATGTGGTGATTCAGCCGGGCGTGCGTGAGGATAAACAATATCTTGATCTGCTCACCGAAGAAGAGTATCTCGAAATTCTTGATCAGCTTCCTAAGGAAAATCAGCACCTCGACGATACCGATCCCAAAAAATTCATTGCAAAGATGGGAGCCGATGCGCTGCGTGATCTTTTATCTCGAATCAACCTGAATGAATTATCTTATCAGCTCCGTGATCAGGCAGCAAATGAAACTTCCCAACAACGTAAGCAGGAAGCGCTGAAACGTCTCGGCGTTGTCGAATCATTCCGCGAAGCAAACGAAAAACAAGTGAACAAACCTGAGTGGATGATTGTGCAATATCTGCCGGTTGTTCCTCCGGAATTGCGCCCGCTCGTTCCTCTCGATGGCGGACGTTTCGCCTCTTCTGACCTGAACGATCTTTATCGCCGTGTGATCATTCGAAACAACCGCTTGAAGCGCTTGCTTGAAATCAAAGCGCCGGAAGTAATTCTGCGCAATGAAAAACGAATGCTTCAGGAAGCTGTCGATTCACTCTTCGACAACTCAAGAAAATCAAATGCTGTGAAGGCGGAAGGTGGTCGTGCACTGAAATCACTGAGTGATGTTCTGAAAGGAAAGCAAGGACGATTCCGTCAAAATCTTCTGGGAAAACGTGTTGACTACTCGGGCCGCTCTGTGATCGTTGTTGGTCCTGAGCTGAAGTTGCACGAATGCGGCTTGCCAAAAGACATGGCTGCTGAATTGTTTAAGCCTTTCATCATTCGCAAACTCATTGAAAGAGGCATTGTGAAAACGGTGAAGAGCGCGAAGAAACTTGTAGACAGAAAAGAGCCTGTGATTTGGGACATCCTTGAAAATATTTTGAAAGGACATCCCGTGCTTCTCAATCGTGCACCAACACTTCATCGATTGTCTATTCAGGCCTTCCAGCCCAAGTTGATTGAAGGGAAAGCGATTCAGTTGCATCCCCTCGTTTGTACAGCATTTAACGCTGACTTTGATGGCGATCAAATGGCTGTTCACGTTCCGCTCAGCAATGCTGCCATTCTCGAAGGTCAATTGCTCATGCTTTCGTCACACAATATTCTTAATCCGCAAAACGGAACTCCCATCACACTTCCGTCGCAGGATATGGTGCTCGGACTTTATTATATTACTAAAGGAAGGAAGAGCACTAAGGAAATAAAAGTGTTAGGAGAGGGCAAAGCATTTTATTCAACTGAAGAAGTCATCATTGCTTACAATGAAAAGAAAGTTGATCTGCATGCGTGGATTAAAGTGAAAACAAAAGTTCGCGTGAATGAAGAGCTCGTTGATAAGCTGGAAGAAACCACTGTCGGCAGGGTTATCTTCAACCAGGTCGTTCCCGAGCAGTCAGGGTTCATCAACCAATTGCTTACGAAGAAAACGCTGCGTGATGTGATTGGTGATATCATCAAAGTAACCGATGTTCCAACCACAGCGAAATTCCTTGATGACATCAAGAATCTTGGATTCACGATGGCCTTCAAAGGCGGGCTTTCATTCAATCTTTCAGATCTTTTGATTCCTGATAACAAACAAAAGCTGCTTAAGGAAGCGCAATCAGAAGTTGATGAAGTGATGAACAACTACAACATGGGATTCATCACGAATAATGAACGATACAATCAGGTTATCGACATCTGGACGCGCGTCAACAACCGCATCGCAGAGAACCTGTACTCCATGCTCGAGCATGATAAGGCAGGATTCAACAGCGTGTTCATGATGTTGCATTCGGGAGCCCGTGGTTCAAAGGAGCAAGTTCGTCAGCTGGGCGGATTGCGCGGATTGATGCAGAAACCACGCAAGAGCGGAAGCACAGGTGGTGAACTCATCGAAAACCCGATTCTCGCCAATCTCAAGGAAGGATTAAGCGTTCTTGAATATTTCATCTCTACACACGGCGCACGTAAAGGTCTTGCTGATACGGCTTTGAAAACGGCAGATGCAGGTTACCTCACTCGTCGTCTTGTTGACGTGGCACAGGACGTAGTAATCAGCGATGAAGATTGCGGAACACTGCGCGGCCTTGCAATTTCTGCACTGAAAGATAATGATGAAATTGTTGAACCGCTCAGCGATCGCATCATTGGAAGAATGAGTTTGTACGATGTGTATGACCCGATTTCAAATGAATTACTGGTGAAAGCCGGTGACGAAATCACGGAAGAAATTGCTGAAAAGATTGAAGCTACATCTATTGAAACTGTTGAGATCCGATCAGTGCTCACCTGCGAAGCAAAACGCGGCGTGTGTGTGAAGTGCTATGGAAGAAATCTCACCCACAACCGTCTTGCAGAAATGGGTGATGCCGTTGGAATCATTGCGGCGCAATCAATCGGTGAGCCCGGCACTCAATTAACCTTGCGTACGTTCCACACTGGCGGTGCTGCATCAGGGATTGCTTCGGAAAGTGAATTGAGAGCAAAGTTCGACGGAGTAGTGCGCTTTGAAGATGTGAGAACGGCCGTGTATGAAACAGCGATGGGAGACAAGGTGACAGTGGTGATCGGCCGTGGAGGCGAAGTGAGAATTGATGACCCGAAAGGCGATCGCACGCTCATTTCAAACAATATTCCTTATGGCTCTTTCCTGATTGCGAAAGACGGTGACAAGGTGACCAAAGGACAAACGCTCTGCACCTGGGATCCATACAATGCAGTAATTCTTTCTGAAATGAAAGGAGTGGTTGAATTCGATAACGTGATCGAAGGCATCACCTTCAGAGAGGAAATGGATGAGCAAACCGGACACAAGGAAAAGGTTATTGTGGAGACGCGCGATAAATCCAAAATCCCTACGATAAGGGTGGTGAGCAAGAATAAAGAAATGAAGATGTACAATCTTCCTGTAGGTTCACACATTAATGTTGAACAAGGTGAAGATGTTGAAGCAGGAATGATTCTGGTGAAGATTCCGAGAACACTGGCTAAACTTCGCGGAGATATTACAGGAGGTTTGCCGCGTGTAACAGAATTGTTCGAAGCGCGCAACCCTTCCAATCCTGCCGTGGTTTCTGAAGTGGATGGTGTTGTTTCATTCGGAGCAGTGAAGCGCGGTAATCGCGAAATCATTGTGACAACAAAAGACGGCGATGAACGCAAATATCTTGTTCCGCTGTCGAAACTCTTCCTCGTTGCTGAAGGCGATTTCATTCGCGCCGGACAGCCGATGAGCGATGGCGCCATTACGCCCAACGATATTCTTGCCATCAAAGGCGTGAACGCGGTTCAGGAATACATGGTGAATGAAATTCAGGAAGTATATCGCTTGCAGGGTGTGAAGATTAATGACAAGCACATTGAAGTAATCGTGCGGCAGATGATGCGCAAGGTGAGCATCGTTGATCAGGGTGATACGCGGTTTCTTGAAGGAGAACCCGTTGACCGTCTTGAATTCATCGAGGAGAATGAAAATATTTTTGACAAGAAAGTGGTGACGGATGCCGGCGATTCTGCCAACCTGAAAGTAGGACAGATCGTGATGTTGCGGCAGATTCGGGAAGAAAATTCGGCGCTCAAACGCAGCGATAAAAAAGTGATTGAGTGGCGCGATGCACGACCTGCTACGGGAAGTCCGATGTTGCAGGGTATCACGCGCGCTTCTCTTGGAACACAAAGCTGGATTTCCGCTGCATCATTCCAGGAAACAACCAAGGTGCTCAGCTCCGCATCCATCAATGCGAAGACTGATGATCTTCTCGGCTTGAAAGAGAACGTGATCGTGGGTCATTTGATTCCTGCCGGCACAGGCATGCGCGAATACGAGAATATTGTGGTTGGCTCGAAAGAAGAATACGATAAACTCGTTCAGTCGAAGAAAGAGATGATAGGGGACTTGCCGAATCTTGATGAGTGATTAAGCAAGTTCGAAACAAAAATGCAAAGCCGCTCACAAGAGCGGCTTTTGTTTTTGAATGCGCACGCGAATTATGAGTTGGCAATAATTCATTCTCCGCAGTGGCTCGGTTTCGAAGGTTCGGGCATCGTGATAAGTCGGCCTCCGTGTCCTCTATTGAGAGACACGGAGGGGAAGGACAGATTTTAAATCTGATTTCTCAACAGGTCGGGATTAAAAATCCCGACCAACGGGGGAAAAATTTTCTAAATTTGTAACTGATGAAAGTAACTGAACTAAAGAAAATGCCACCAAAGAAAGCGCTCGCTCTGATAATGAAAGCGGCGGCTCTAAAGGCATACGCGAAGAAAAAATTGGCGGAGAAAAAAACATTGAATGAAATACCGAATGAAGCCTACGATCTTGATGGTGAAAAGCCAGAGTGGGTGAAGATGCTGGAAAGCTATGATCCAAATCAGCATCAACGGCACGATGAACATTCTACGAGTTCATCGGGGAAGAAAGTTTGAAAATTTTCGGCTTGTTAGGTCGGGATAGCAAATCGCACTATAGTGTCTCAATACCATCTGATTTGCGAAATTGGAAACAAACTTATTAATGAAACCACAACAATTGCCCATTGCTCTCCACCAATCATAAATTGTGACGCATCTGTAAGTACTCTGCGATTTATGTAGTTGTTGAATGATAGGGCTATAAAGGATAGTCCATAGGCAAGAATCGGAATATGGCCGCCCTCAAGTGCTACCCATAAATTATCCAGAAGTGTCCAAGTAATGATCGCAGCACAGAATTGCGCAAGTAAAACTGGAGGCGAAAAGTTTCTTAAAACAACCCTGATCAAAAACATTATTGTCAATTGAACAACTAGGGTCAATGAAAAATAAGTCAGCACAATAGTCAAAATATATGCAACTACCGTTTTCATTTTTATCTCTCCCAGTTGCGGTCACATCTTATTTCTGCGAATAACTCGAATTGCAATTTGCTCCATAATCATTTTGCAGTTTTTTTTGGACTTGTTGGTGACTTCATCCATGTTGCGTGCGAGCGCCGTCTACCCCGCAAGGAAATAGGCTATGAAGATAAATTAAAAATGCCGGCAGCACGCACCGGCATTCATTTCACAACTCAAAGAAATTCCCTCACCCCGGAATCACCGCTTCCACCAAACTACTGATGGCACCTTCCTTGGCTGGTTTCTCGATAGTTTGAATAAATCCGCTGCACCACATGCCTTCATCGCCGGGTATAAACGTGAGGTGATGGGGCTGATGCGTGACCACATCATGCTCCGTGCACTCCGTGGGATCTTTTGGAGCGGGATCGGTGGCTTTGCGTTTCGTCCAGTGGAAAATGTATTCACGCACCGTGGCAGGCATGCCGCCTTTGGGAGTGGTAGCGCCCGCCGCGCCGCCCGACTGGTGGATGCGCAGGTCGAGCGCCAGCTTGCCATTGGGATCGAGTTCGCCCGTGGCAGCTTCAGTTTTTGTTTCACCCATGCTTTGATGGTGGTGACCGGTGTTAGGGCCTTTGCGACCAAGCACATTGCGATCCTGCGCCGTCCATAAGCTGGCAGGAATGTCGTTATAGATTTTGCTCAGCTGCTTCTTCATAGCCCCATCCCGAAGCAGGGTTTCATCTTTAATGGTGGTCGTGCGCGATCCCTCTTTATCGGCATAAAGAGGAAAAAGCTGAATCCAGCCCATTTTACTGGGATCGCTTGAAGCGTTGTCATAAATCCCCTTTAACAAATCCATATCTGTGGGATCAATTTTCAGCCGCCCCTGGTTAGCGACTAAATAGGGGTAAGCGACTCCGTAGTAAGCATTACGACCGTCGATTTTGCTGGGGTAAGGGCTATCTCCGCTTGACATAAGTTTAAGGGTTTTAAATGGTTAGAAATGAATGGTTTTGTGAAGTAAAAGGAAGTATGAGGTAAGGTAAACTGCATTCCATATTGCGCGCGTTACGCCGCTCATCGCGCGCTGTGCGTGTCTCGTAGCGCGCTGTGTGCGCCTCGCAGCGCGTTGTGTATCGCTCGTAGCGCGCTGTGTATCGCTTGTAGCGCATTAAGTGTGTCTCACAGCGCGTTGCTTGTGGCTCACAATTAATTGTGAGAAGCACAGCGCTCATTGCAAGCGGCCGGCGATTGATTATTTGCTTCTCATTAGTCACAGTATGGAGGTGTTTCGTGATGATGAGTGCCATAAAGATAGGAATATTATGTAATATTCAAAGGGGGGAAGGGGAATTTTTTTTTGGGGGGCGGCACCACCGCAATTCATATCTTTGAGTATCGCGCCTTCTACCCAATGAAAAGAATTTTCCTTCTTGCTCTCTTTATCATTTCTCTTTTTACTTCTCCTTCATTCGGGCAGTGGAATGCAAAACTCATGTTGCATAACCAAATCACAAATGCGATTGATACTGTTTGGGTAGGTTGTGCTGAAAATGGTGATTGGGGTTATCAGGACGGGCTTGATGTAATTGATACAACATTTAAACCCTTTGCAATTTGGGGAGATGACTCAATCATTAATCCGTCACAATGCTTTAACCTAAAGAAGGACATTAAGAATTTTACTTCAGGGTTTGTACATTTCAATTTACAATACATAGACACGACCTTCCAAGATAGTTCTGACTTCATTAAGATTGATACTAATGACTTCAAATTCGACAACGGAGATTACAAGTTGACATATGCTACTCTTCAAGTTTTAAGCGGCGGCTATCTTATAGCCATTGACAACATTGAAGCTACTATTTTTTATGGGATTGACACAGTGAATTACGGCGCTACCTTTGGGTTGGACTCAATAAGTTTAATTCTTGAACCATATCTTGGTTGTTTACAAGTTTATGATCAAATGACATTGCGCCTTGTGATCGGGTTCAATTATTATTTATCGACTATGATAACAGAGCCCTCTAACGATTCAAAATTTCGACTGAATCCCAATCCAGCATCCACTTCAATTCAAATTCATCTTCCATCAAATCAACAAACCTCTCTTACCATCTTTAATCTGCTCGGCGAAAAAGTAAAAGAGGAAAAGGTAACCGGCAGAGATGTAACAATTGACGTGAGTGATTTGCCTGCGGGAATGTATGTTGCAAGAACAAAAAAAGAAGTGATCGGGAAGTTTGTGAAAGAATTGAAATGACTTTCACAGTTGATTTGTTTGTCAACCGGTTTTCAATCTAAAGCGGTTGACAAACATCATCGCAAAGAAAGATTGCTGTTCTTACATTTGCGCTTTCATTCTTCATTCAGAAAAAAATTCCAATCATCATGAAAGTTACAGTAGTAGGCGCAGGTAACGTAGGTGCCACGTGCGCCAATGTGCTTGCACACGGCGACTATGTGCAGGAAGTTATTTTACTGGACATTAAAGAAGGCGTTGCCGAAGGGAAAGCGCTCGACATCTGGCAAACTTCACACATCAACAATTACAGCACGCGGGTGAAGGGCGTCACCAATAATTATGCGGCAACTGCCAACTCCGATGTAGTGATCATCACATCGGGCTTGCCGCGCAAGCCGGGCATGAGCCGCGATGATCTGATCTCTACGAATGCCGGCATAGTGAAATCAGTCACGGAGAATGTGATGAAGCACTCGCCGGATACCATTCTCATTATTGTATCGAATCCGCTCGATGTGATGACGTATTGCGCTTACCTCACGGCGAAAATTTCATCATCGAGAGTATTCGGCATGGCCGGCATTCTTGACACAGCACGTTACAAAGCGTTTCTCGCTGAAGCTCTTGATTGCTCACCGAAAGACATTCAGGCGGTGCTCATGGGCGGGCACGGCGACACGATGGTTCCGCTGCCGCGTTACACCACTGTTTCCGGAATTCCCGTCACCGAACTTATTGCAAAAGATAAACTCGACGCGATCATTGACAGAACGAAGAAAGGCGGAGGTGAGATCGTAAATCTTCTCGGCACATCAGCATGGTATGCGCCGGGCGCCGCCGCAGCACAAATGGCAGAGGCGATCATCAAGGATGAGAAAAGAATTTTCCCCTGCTGCGCCTTACTCAATGGCGAATATGGATTGAAGAATATTTATCTCGGCGTTCCGGTGAAGCTTGGGAAAAAAGGCATCGAACAAATCATCACGCTTAAATTGAATGACGATGAAATGAAACTGCTCAATGCTTCTGCTTCAGCAGTGAAAGAAGTGATGGATGTGCTCGATAATATGAAAGTGGTTTCATGAGTATATATGTGAATGCCATACTTGATTGAAGCACTCATTTGTTATTTTTGCAAGAGTTCTCACTTTAAATCCACTGATGAAAAAGACATTTCTACCTGCTGCCATTATGCTGTTCAGCTTTTTGCGATTGAACGCCCAGGTTCCTAAGTATGCTTTGTTTGAAGAATTTACTCAGGCAAGCTGCGGACCTTGCGGTCAATACAATCCCGGATTTCAAAAATCAATTCTGCAAAAAAATCCGTCAACGGTTCGTGAAATTTCCTATCACACTTCGTGGCCGGGCGTAGATCCGATGTATAACTACAATACATCGCAGAGTAATTCCCGTGTCAGTTACTACGGAGTTACCGGCGTGCCCGATGTGTTTCTTATGGGAAACTATAAACAAGCAAGCCCGCCTCAAATGACGCAGGATGATGTGAATACAATTACTGCTGAAACTTCACCCATAAAAATAAAGGTTACTGACGAAGACAATGGTACCACTCATACAGTCACAGTAGTTGTTCTGTCAGTGGGAACACCGCCGACCGGAACCAATTGGAAGCTGCGCACGGTAATCATTGAGCGCAATGTGAATTATTCAACGGCGCCGGGATCCAACGGAGAAAAATATTTTCCTAATGTTTTCAGAAAGATGTTGCCGAGTACTTCCGGCGATCCGATCACGTTTGCTCCCATGGGAAGCGCGGATACATTCACCTACACGTACACAGAAGATCCGGTATGGAACATGAGTGAGATCGGTGAAATTTCATTTGTTCAGGATGATAATACCCAGGCAATTGAGAACTGCGGATCATCATTTGATCCGGATGCCTACATGCCGTCACCAGCAATTCTCACCAGCGGAGGATCAATGGGAACACAATCATCATTCGATGTATCTACAACCAACCATGGTGATGCTTCTGAAACTTTTAAATATGCGCTCACTAATAATGCACCGCCGGATTGGACATCTGATTTCTCTATTGACGGGAATACTTATAGCGATTCGACAGATGTTTCTATCGATGTGAATGAGAATAAAACCGCAACAATTCACGTCACGCCGGGCAGCACTGCCGCAGTGGGAACTTATACTTTAACGGTAACAAATTTGAATGATCCGAATGACGATCCTGTTTCGCAATCGGTTTATGTAATAAGCGGAGTGACTGATCTTATTGTGAATGGTCCAGGCGGGCAAGGTGCGGGCTCTGGCGAAACTCCGACTGATTGGGAAGGGAATTATGTAAACGGAATTGCCGGCGCAGGATGCACTTCGTCAGGAATTCTGAACTCCGATGTTCTTTTACGTGCAAATACTGAGAATTCTTTAGGCGGAATCAAGTACATCTACTACAATGTAGGTTGGTCATTCCCCGCATTTACCGATGATATTGTTGCATATTTTGAAACATTTCTGAATGCCGGAGGCGATCTTTTTCTTTCAGGGCAGGATATCGGCTGGGATGTGTGGACTCCGGCCGGTCAGTATGGAAACGCTACGCCCGCATCGCAGGATTTTTACTCCAACTACTTGAATGCATCGTGGATTGCTGATGGCGACAACTCGAATAGTCAGTTAACACCCGTTCCTTCTGACCCCATTTTTGGTGCATTGTCCTCTATGACCATCCTTCATCATTATCAGTCATATTTTTATCCTGATCAAATCGCCGCCGTAGGAATCGGCATTCCGGTTTTCGATTACAACAGTAATTCATCCAAAGTTTCAGGCATTCGCGCAGATAACGGAACTTACAAAATTGTGTATATAGCTCCGGGAATGGAAATGTTTACGCTGGCAAATGCAACGAGCATTCTCACGAGAACTTATGATTGGTTTCATGGAATCATTTCAGGAGTGAATGAAGTTCAGAATGAAAGTCTGGGAAACAGCTATCCCAATCCTGCTGATGATTATGCAGTGATACCCGTGAACGGAGCAAAAGATCACGAGATGTTCTCTTTATTCAATGCACTTGGACAACTGGTGATGAAAGAAAATTTGACAGCAGGGACTTCATCAATTCAAATCAGCACATCGCAATTACCTCAGGGCATTTATCATTACAGTATTGGCGATCGCGGGGCAGAATCAGCGCATGCACTGGTAATTGCACATTGAAGCGGAAGGAATTTTTAGAGTGGAATCTTAAACAGGTTCCACTTTTTCTTTTCTCTTAAGGATCATAAAAAGTTCTCTGTCCTTTCTTGGATCAATGGAGTTATAAGCACGCTTAAAAACGTTAAAGCTGAAATACGCTGAAAAGTAATTGCGATACTCACTTTCTGTCCCTCCGAATGGAGGACCTTCACGACCGATCATACGGTCATCAAAGAGAAGTCCGACAAGTTTTCCGTCCGGCTTCAGTAAGTCGAACATTTTCTTTGCATAAGCAGCCCGGAATTCAGGATTGAGAGCGCAGAAAAAAGTTTGCTCGATGATCAGATCGTATTTGCCGACGTGATCAAAAAAATTCTGCCGGATTAGTTGAGAAGAAGGGAATGCAGGTACGCGCTTTTTAAAATTCTCCAGGGGAGGATTCGCCCAATCCAGCAAGTGAGTCTTTTTAAAACCGGCGTTAAACAGATATTCTGCTTCATGGCTGTTTCCTCCGCCCGGAATAAGAATGTCAAGAGTGCGGTCGGACAGCTGATCGAAATATGCTTTAAGCGGTGCTGATACACTGCCGACGTCCCATCCTGTGTCACCTTCATCATAAAGTTCTGTCCAGAATTCAGCGGTTAGCGGTTCCATGGTTCAAAATTATTGATCAAGAGCATTCTCTCAAAGCAGCAAGGCAACTCTTTTTGAAGTCTTCTTCATTTTTTACAGTGAAGATTTCATCTTCAAACACTTTCAGCGAAATTAACAGGCATCATTCAATAATTGAAAAGTTCGTTTATCTTTGGCGGCACTCAAAAAAAAGAAATTGTAAACCAATTCAAGAAAAATGAAAACACTTCGGTCGGTTATATTTATTGTTGCGGGCCTCTTGATAGCTATTACATACAATAGCTGTAAAAAAGGGCCGGAAGATCCATTCTTTTCTATCTGGTCGAGAAAGCATCGTGTGGTGGGCGACTGGAACACTTCGAGTTATTTAGTAGATGGTGCAGATTCATTGCGCCAGGTTTTGCTTGCAGTTGATCAGTTGGGTGCTTGTGGTGAAGAGCTTGACTCTGTGGTTTGGACCTACCAATACAAGTTTACTTTCGACAAAGACGGTGGGGTGAGACTTACAGCTACTATTTTGAAAGACACAATTGTCAATATAGTTAACAATACTCAAGCATGTCCTGATGCATTTTCACGCGACAGCACTACGCAGATCTTTGCCTACAAATGGAACTTCACGGGCGGCATTGGAGATTTGAAGAATAAGGAACAAATAATCATTTATGATCCAAACACGCAGGCAACTACTATTTACACACTCATTGAGCTGCGAGAAAAGGAGATCAAGATGGAAGCCCAAACAATTGATCCGCTCACTAACCTTGTTCATCTTAGGCAATACACTTTGTCCAAGATTTGATTTTGGCTAATAAGGAATTAAAAAATCCTTCTCGTTTCGGGAAGGATTTTTTTATTGCCGGATTCTTTTCATCCGCTGCACTTCTCTTTTCATCTCGCGCTCTTTGATCGTTTCCCGTTTGTCGTAAAGTTTCTTCCCTTTCGCCAATGCAATTTCAAGCTTAGCGAATCCGCGATCGGAAATGAAAACGCGCGTTGGAACAATTGTCAATCCGCGCTCTTTGATTTTTGTCTGAAGCTTGATGAGTTCACGTTTTGTCAGTAATAATTTTCTTGGGCGCAGGGGTTCATGGTTGTAATGAGTTCCTTTTTCGTAAGAAGCAATGTTCAGGTTCTTCACAAATAATTCTCCTTTGCTGAAATAGCACCATGCATCACTCATATTCACATTTCCGAGACGGATGGATTTGATTTCGGTGCCCGTCAATATCATTCCTACTGTGAATTTTTCAAGAAATTCAAACTCGAAAAAAGCTTTCTTGTTTTTTATGTCAATTACTTTCTGCATCGAAATTCAGTTCAGCGAATAATAACGTTAATGATGTTTCAATTTTGCGTGAGCGAAGAGCCGTTCAAATTTTTCCTTTTTCAAAATCTTTTGACCGGTTTCTCCTGTGGCAACTAATCGCCTTCCCACTTTCGCTTCATAGCTGCAAATAATTTCATGGTGCTGAATGCGAATGATCATTCCTGTGATGATGACTTCTTCGCCTGTAAAAGCAGGCGAGTGATGGGTAACGGAAACCATTGTACCGATTCCTTCTTCATCAATTTCTTTCATCTCCAGAACAAATTGCCTCGTCGTCCATTCGGCGTCGCGGGCGAGTGCAAAAGTGGAGTAAACATGATGAACAACACCTGTGGTAAATGCTGCCACGTCTTCATCCTTCACAATAAACTTCATTTCCTTTTGGTCGCCTTCTTTGAATATTTTTTTCACAATGTAAAATTGGGAAGAAGAAATTCTTATGCAAGAAACTATTTCACGGCCAGCACCGGAATTTTCACACGGTGGCGAACTGTATTGATGGTTTCACCAAAGATGAGATCCTTCAGCCCGCGGTGTCCGTGTTCACCCATCACGAGGAGATCCGCTTGAAATTTTTCAACCAGTTTTGGAATCTCTTTCACCGGTTTCCCGAAGCCTAATTCAAAATTTACCGTGTATCCTTTTTCAATGAGAGAATGAGCATAGTGCTTCAGGTCTTTGAAATCTTTGTTCGTTTCCAGATCGGAAATATCTTTTTTCAGAGCAAGCGCGCCTGCTGATTCTACGATGTGAATGAGAAAATAAGTTGCCTGCCTGCCGCCGAATGTGAGCGCTCGTGCCACGGTTCGCTGATCGTATTCAGAAAAATCAACCGTGACAGCAATTCGTTTGAACTGAGCATTCAATTCAAATTCAAGAGGCAAATGTTCCATGTGAGGACCTTTCAACCGGAATTTTCCTTTTACAATAAATGGCTGAATGATGATGTAAAGCAACAACAATCCCGCCGCGAACACAAGGGGAATTACAAGCGCGTACACGAGCCATTGATTTTTTCCTGCTGCCGAAATGAACGAAGCGATTTCATTCAGCAAGAGTTTTCCATTCAATCCGATGATAATTGCAGCGGAAATCCAGGCGCCGATTTTTGTCCATGCACCAATTGCGAATTTTCCCATCTTTTCTTTGTTGCTCACAAAATGAATGAGCGGCACCACTGCAAATCCCAATTGCAAACTGAGAACTACCTGACTTAAAATTATCAGATCACCGGTTTGGTCATCTCCTTTTAACCAGATGACAAGGAATGCGGGGATCACGGCAATCATTCGTGTGATCAACCTGCGAAGCCATGGAGTGATACGGAGATTGATATATCCTTCCATCACAATTTGCCCTGCAAGTGTTCCCGTAATTGTTGATGATTGACCGGAAGCGATGAGAGCAATTGCAAATAATTTCGGTGCGAGCGTGGTACCAAGTAACGGGGCAAGCAAACCGTGTGCATCCTGAATTTCGGTGATCTGGTAATAACCATGTTTGAAAAACACCGCACCGGCCATGACGAGTATGGCAGCATTGACAAGAAAAGCTACATTGAGCGCAATCACAGAATCGAGATTGTTGAAACGAATGGCTCTTTGTTTCCCTTCTTCCGTATGATGAACTCTTCGTGTTTGCACGAGTGCAGAATGGAGATAAAGATTATGAGGCATTACCGTCGCGCCGATGATTCCGATGGCAATGTAGAGAGCGAGATTATTTTGAATGGACGGAATGAATCCTTGAATGACATCGGCAGGATTTGGCTTCGCAAAAAATAATTCAACAAAAAACGAAACGCTGATGATGAAAACGAGAGAGAAAATGAATGCTTCCATTTTCCGTATGCCAAAGTTGATAATGAACAGAAGCAACACTGCATCAAGAACAGCAATTGAAACCCCGGCGAGCATGGGAATTCCGAAAAGCAAATTCAACCCGATGGCGAGCCCGAGCACCTCAGCAAGATCGCAGGCAGCAATTGCAATTTCAGCAAGAAGGTAGAGAGGAATATTTATGAAATTCGGATAAGTTTCTCTCGATGCCTGGGCGAGATCGCGCCCTCGCACAATTCCAAGTCGTGAAGCAAGCGTTTGAAGAAGTATTGCAATTAGGTTGGACATCAGCAGCACCCAAATGAGGTTGTATTCAAAGCCGCTTCCACCTGCAATATCAGTGGCCCAATTGCCCGGGTCCATGTATCCAACACTCACGAGATACGCAGGTCCGACAAACGCAAATAATGAACGGAAAAATCCATAGCGCTTCGTGGTGTCCACGGTGCTGTGAACATCTTCGAGAGATTTGCCGGTATGCGATTTGGCGATACTCATTTTGCGATCAGGATATTTTTTGCGATGTCATAGCTTATGTTGGTGGAAGAATTGTAATTCACCACGATGTTCATGCTCTTGTCAAATTCCACTGTATCCAGCACTTTAATCGGTGTGCCCATGTGGATGTGAAGTTTATCGAGGTGCTTCAGGAAGGAGGGCTGCTGCTCGATGACTGCGGCTACTTTCCCTTTCTCATTTGAATGAAGTGTAGAGAGCTTTCTGAAATTAACGGCAGCTATTTTCCCCTGCACGTTGGGAATCGGATCACCATGCGGATCGAATTTAGGTCTTCCTAAAAAAGAATCGAGTTTGTCGACAAGCAGGGGAGAGTCAACGTGTTCTAATTGCTCAGCAACATTGTGCACTTCATCCCACTGAAATTTCAGCTTCTTTACGAGGAAATATTCCCAGAGCCGGTGCTTGCGTACGATTCCAATGGCTTTTGCTCTTCCTTTCAGAGTAAGCAATACACCCTGATATCTTTTGTAGTGAATGAGTTTCTTCGTCGCCAGTCGTTTTAGCATATCTGTAACCGATGCCGCCTTGATTTTTAGTATTTCTGAAAGTTCATTGGTGGTAACCGGAAGATTGCCATTCTTCTCGAGCGCCAGGTAAATATTCTTAAGGCAGTTCTCCTCACTTGTTGAAGACATAATTTAAAATTTTAGACAAATGTAAAAATAATTTAGGCTGGTCTAAAATAATTTTACGGAATAATCAACAAAATGATTCAGGAGATAAACGGCATTACCTGAGCACAATATCCTCTATCATGCCGGGGGCAATTTCAGCGTTGATGCGATCTATCATCTTCTGCTTGTTAAAGAGCAACTCCTGTTTGAGCGAGGCGGAGTCGATGGAGAGAAAAAGCTTTTTGTCTTTCACCCGGATTTGTTTTGTGTACTTCATGATAAGTTTTCCGAACAGCGCTTCCCACTTTTTCTTCAGCCGCTCTTCATTCACGCGTTCATCGAGACGGAGATCGCGCAGCATTTGGGAGAGCGCTTCTTTGATGGACTGATCGTTGCTGCGTTTCATGAAGTGAAATTACGTGATGCTATGAAAATAGTCACGTGAATAAAATATTAACATGAGTCATTCCCAACTTCATAAATCGTGAATTAGTTTTGCCTTCTCTTCACAAGTCAAATGAACAATACCGAAGTCGCTGGGAGGAAAAGTTGGGTGATTGCAATGTTCGTTTCTTCCATTGGAAGAAAATATGTGATGTCGCTAACCGGTTTATTTCTCTGTAGTTTTCTTGTTATTCATCTTATAGGCAACCTGCTCACGCTCGCCCCTGACAATGGTGTTCTCTTTGATGAGTTCACGCATTTTATGGAATCGAACATTGCGATCAGGATTCTGGAGTATGTGTTGTTTGCCGGTTTCATTATTCATATTCTGCAATCGCTTGTGGTCACAAGAATGAATCAAAAAGCGCGGCCGGATAAATATGCAGTAAATCCCGGCAATGCGAGCAGCACGTGGTATTCACGGAACATGGGGATTCTGGGCACAATCATTTTTGTTTTTCTTGTGATTCACCTGAGAAATTTTTTCTGGGATTTGAAATTTGAACCCGAGGAACTCGGAACGGATGCAAAAGGCGACATAAATCTTTACAAGGAAGTAATAGAAACATTTGGACTCTGGTATTATGTTGCATTCTATGTTGCTGGGATGGTTGCGCTTGGTTATCACTTGTGGCACGGATTCGCAAGTTCATTCCGATCCTTAGGTCTTATGCATTCAAAATACACTCCGGCAATTATTTTCATTGGTAAATTGTACACGATTGTGATTACGGGTGGCTTCATCATTATCCCTCTTTACTGGTACTTCAAACAACTTTAAATTGAACAGTTGAATGACGTTGGATTCGAAAATACCCGCAGGAAATTTAGAGGAGAAGTGGACGAAGTTTCGTTCCACGGTGAAATTGGTTAGCCCTGCGAATAAACGCAAGCTCGAAGTAATTGTGGTGGGAACGGGACTGGCCGGTGCATCAGCGGCTGCTTCACTCGCAGAGTTAGGATATAAAGTAAAAGTGTTTTGCTTTCAGGATTCGGCACGCCGGGCGCATTCCATTTCTGCGCAGGGAGGTATCAATGCGGCAAAAAATTATCGCAACGATGGCGACAGTACGTATCGTTTGTTTTATGATACAGTAAAAGGCGGCGACTATCGCTCGCGCGAAGCCAATGTTTATCGCCTTGCTGAAGTAAGTGTAAACATCATTGACCAATGTGTGGCACAGGGGGTCCCATTTGCCAGAGAGTATGGCGGGCTGCTCGACAATCGTTCTTTTGGTGGTGTGCAGGTGGAAAGAACTTTTTATGCTCGAGGGCAAACTGGGCAACAACTTTTAATCGGTGCATATCAGGCACTCGAACGACAAGTTGGATTGGGCAATGCACAATTGTTTACCCGGCATGAAATGCTTGAGGTTGTTGTCAGAAACGGGAAAGCCTGCGGCATCATTGTTCGTGACCTGGTCACAGGGCAAATCGAAAGACACGGTGCGCATGCTGTGGTGCTTGCCAGCGGCGGATATGGGAATGTATTTTTCCTCTCAACCAATGCGAAGGGATGTAACACGACTGCAATTTGGAGAGCGTATAAGAAAGGAGCGTTCTTCGGAAATCCCTGCTTCACACAAATTCATCCGACGTGTTTACCACAGCACGGCGATTATCAATCGAAGCTCACGCTCATGAGCGAGTCACTTCGTAATGATGGAAGAGTTTGGGTTCCGAAAGCAAAAGCCGATAAGAGAAAGCCGAGCGAAATTCCGGAAGGAGAACGCGATTATTATCTGGAAAGAAAATATCCTTCATTCGGAAATCTGGTTCCGCGTGACATCGCATCACGCGCAGCGAAAGAAGTTTGCGATGATGGAAGAGGAGTAGGAGGTACAGGTCTCGCAGTATATCTCGATTTTGAAGATGCAATCAAACGCCTCGGCAAGAATGTGATTACCGCACGCTACGGAAATCTTTTCGAGATGTATGAAAAAATCACAGCCGATGATCCATATCAAACACCGATGATGATTTATCCAGCCGTTCATTACACGATGGGCGGACTTTGGGTTGACTACAATTTGGGAACAACGATTCCGGGATTGTACTCGATCGGCGAATGTAATTTCAGCGATCATGGCGCGAACCGCCTCGGCGCATCTGCGCTGATGCAGGGCTTAGCGGATGGATATTTCATTCTTCCATACACAATCGGTGAATTCCTTAGCGGTGAAATTCTTTCAGGGAAAATCGATACAAAGTGGAGTGAATTCGATGATGCAGAAAATTCAGTTAAGAGCCGTATCGATAAACTGCTGTCCATCAAAGGCGGTCATTCTGTTGATCATTACCATCGTGAATTAGGAAAAATTATGTGGGATGATTGCGGCATGGCCCGAAGCAAAGAATCACTGACACGGGCTTCCGTTGAAATCAAAAAAGTGAAAGCGGCATTTTGGAATGATGTGAAAGTGACAGGAAGCGGAACAGAATTCAATCAGGAACTGGAAAAAGCCGGTCGTGTTGCTGATTTTCTTGAGCTCGGCGAACTGATGATTCAGGATGCTCTGCACCGTGAAGAAAGTTGCGGAGGACATTTTCGGGTTGAGCATCAAACTCCGGAAGGCGAAGCCTTGCGGCATGATGATCAATTCATGTATGTAGCGGCTTACGAATTCAAAGGCGAGAATCAACCGGCGCAATTGCATAAGGAAGAATTGAAGTATGAGGTAGCGCATCCGAGTCAGCGCAGTTACAAGTAATTTTCAAATCAGGAAAGAATGAAACTTACTCTGAAAGTTTGGCGACAGAAGAACTCAAGCGATAAAGGACATTTCGAGACCTATGAGCTTGATAATGTGGATGTGCATGCTTCTTTCCTCGAGATGTTTGATGTGTTGAACGAAAAGCTCATTAACGAGGGCAAAGAGCCGGTAGCATTTGATCACGATTGTCGCGAAGGAATTTGTGGCACCTGTTCGATGGTGATTAACGGAAGAGCACATGGTCCTCTTCACAATACAACCACTTGCCAGCTTCATATGCGCCATTTCAAAGACGGAGATACAATTGTTGTGGAACCCTGGAGGGCGAAAGCATTTCCTGTAATCAAAGATCTTACAGTTGATCGCTCAGCATTCGACCGCATCATCGCTGCCGGAGGATTTATTTCTGTGAATACGGGACAAGCTCCGGAAGCGAATTCGATTCCAGTCCCGAAAGAAAAATCAGACATGGCCATGGATGCTGCTGCCTGCATCGGTTGCGGAGCTTGCGTGGCGGCGTGTAAAAATTCCTCGGCGATGCTGTTCGTCGGAGCGAAAGTTTCTCATCTCGCATTGTTGCCGCAAGGTCGTCCTGAGCGATTCAAGCGTGTGCTGAGTATGGTGGGTCAAATGGACAAGGAAGGATTCGGCAGTTGCACGAACACAAATGCCTGCGAAGCTGAATGCCCGAAAGGAATTTCCGTGTCCAACATTGCACGGCTCAACAGAGAATATTTGGCTGCGAGTTTAGCTAAGCAGAAATAATCTTCCGTGATATTGATCGCACTGCAAATACGGTGATTTAAGAGTTCTTGTTTGGCGTAATTTTCTCTCTCATTCATTTCACCTCCCCATTTTTACCGTAATTTGCATACGCAGCTTGATCAAATGTATCTAAAGGAAACAGCGGCAGTCAGTTTGAGAAGATGGAGCTCGCACTTTCTTGCGGTTTTCTCACTTATCATTTTTCTTTTGCCGAAGCAATCATTCGCGACACACAATCGTGCCGGAGAAATTTATTATTCTCATGTTTCCGGATTCACCTACAGCGTAACCATCGTCACTTACACCAAAGCGAGTTCAGTTGCAGCGGATCGTGATAGTCTTCCGATTGTATGGGGTGATGGAACACAAGACACATTGCCGCGAACAAATGGTGGTGGCAATGGAGTTCTTCTCGGAAATGATATCAAGTACAACCTTTACACTGGCACACACACGTATCCCGGCTTGGGCACCTACGTAATGTCAATGACCGATCCGAATCGTATTGCCGGCATTCTTAACATCAACGGCGGCAACAGTGTGAATGAACCATTTTTTCTCGAAGACACACTGAAAATTCTCGATCCGGCATTTTACGGTTATGATAGTTCTCCGATTCTGCTGAATCCCCCGATTGATTTTGCAAACGTTCACTACATCTACATTCACAATCCAAATGCATACGATCCTGACGGTGACAGTTTGAGTTTTCAATTCATCACTCCGAGAAAAGCTTCCAGCATTGATGTTGCGAATTATGTTGATCCGAACAAAGTTCCCGGCACACCGGACACGATGACGTTCACGATCAATTCGCAAACCGGTCAGGTGACGTGGAACAATCCGTGGTTTGTCGGCACGTATAATTTTGCCATTCTCATTCGTGAATATCGCAGCGGAATTTGCATCGGCACAATGGTGCGCGATATGGAAGTGATTGTTGACAGCGTGAACAATCGGCCGCCCATTGTCGCAGAAATTCATGACACGTGTGTTGTGGCCGGATCGAAGCTTGTGTTGAATGTTTCGGCAACTGATCCTGATTTCAATCAAACAGTTTCGCTCACATCAAACGGAGGACCTTATGAAACGCCAACAAGTCCGGCAACATTCACTGCTACATCAGGAATTCAGCAAGCGCAAGGAACATTCACATGGCAAACTACATGCGATCATATCCGTCTTCAATTTTACCAGGTCATCTTTAAAGCGCAAGACAGCTATGTAACTCCGCTCGTTGATTTAAAAAATTGGCTCATCACTGTCGTAGGCCCACCGGTGGAAGCGGTGACGGCAACGCCCTCGGGAAATGATATCACCGTTTCGTGGCAGAATCCGTATTCATGCGCGACCACGCAGAACTTCATTGGATTTTCTGTCTGGAGAAAAGAAGGAAGCAATCCCTTCACTCCCGATACGTGCGAAGTGGGCCTTGCCGGAAGAGGATATACGAAACTCGTAGAGCACCTGATGGACTATTCGTACGTCGATCAAAATGTAGAGAGGGGAAAACAATATTGCTATCGTGTGCTCGCTGAATTTGCTGATAAAGCGTTATCTCAGAATATTGAAATTTATTACAACAACGTTTACAGTCTTCCCTCGAATGAAGCATGCTCTCAGCTGCTGAAATCAATTCCTGTGATCACAAACGTGAGTGTGCAGACCACGGATGTTTCCAACGGTGAAATGTTTGTTCAATGGTCGAAGCCGAATGCAAATGATTTGGACACATTGCAAAATCCCGGACCTTACAAATATGTGATCTCTCGCTCGACAGGTTTCCCCGGAGGAACGATGTCTCGGATCGATTCCATTCAGGCAAACACATTCAGCACACTTGTCGATACGAATTTTGTTGATCAGGGACTTGATACGAAGGACAATCCTTATTCCTACAAAATTGGTTTCTATTCAAACGGAAATTTCATAGGAGAAACGCTTGTCGCGTCGAGCGTTTATCTCACTACCATTGGCACTGATAATTTGATGGAGCTTTCATGGAATGAAGTGGTGCCGTGGGAAAATCAATCTTATGTTATTTACAGGAAAAACAGCAGTGGAGTTTTTGATTCCATTGGTGTCACTTCAGCGATGTCATACAACGATGCTCCGCTGGTGAATGGAATCGAGCAATGTTATAAAGTGAAAAGTGTCGGCGGTTACAGTGCACCGGGCTTCATCAACCCCATCATCAATTTCTCTGAAGAGCAATGCGCCGTTCCCGTTGACTCGGTTCCGCCGTGTCCTGCAACACTCGAAGTTCACAACGTTTGCAACACGCCTGATTTTGCGTTGGAAGGTTTCGTGAATCAGTTGGTGTGGACTTTCCCTGATCAAACATGTGCGCACGATGTCTTCTACTACCTGATTTATTATTCTCCTGACATCAATGCGCAACCTCTTGCAATCATTGACACAGTGAAAGATTTAAGTTCAAAAACATTCACGCATACACTCAGCGGAACTGTTGCCGGCTGCTACGGCGTGGTGTCGGTGGATTCAACCGGAAACATCAGTCAGCCGTCGAACACCGTTTGTGTTGACAATTGTCCTGTTTATGTTTTGCCGAATGTATTTACACCGAATGGCGATGGAAGCAACGATATCTTCCATCCATTCCTGCCGATCCGTTTTGTTGATCGCATCGACATAAAAATTTTTGATCAGTGGGGCATTCTGGTTTTTCAAACTACCGATCCGATGATTAACTGGAACGGAAAAGATCAGCAATCAGGAAAAGATTCGCCGCAAGGAACTTACTATTATGTTTGTGATGTGTACAGCGGTCAGCAGAAAGTAGGACAAACATTAAGCGGCTACATTCACATTTTCAGATAAAATTATTTCTCTTACCTCGATTCACTCACCACTCACCTTGTTCACCGGAATCATTGAATCGCTCGGAAAAATTATCTCTGTTCAAGACGAAGGAACAAACAAACGTTTCACGATTGAATCTTCTATTTCTTCCGAATTGAAAATTGATCAAAGTGTTTCGCATGATGGAGTGTGTCTCACTGTTGTAAATGTTGGCGACAAACAGCATGAAGTGATCGCTGTAGATGAAACGTTAAATCGTTCCGATCTTCGAAGAAAAAAAGCAGGCGACTTCATCAATCTCGAAAGATCGATGATGATGAACGGAAGAATGGATGGGCATCTTGTGCAAGGTCATGTCGATGATGTTGCCAGAGTGAAAAAGATTTCTGAGAAAGACGGAAGCTGGATTTTCGAATTTGGTTTCAACCAAAAAAATTCTGACTTGCTCGTGGATAAAGGATCAGTCTGCATCAACGGAGTCAGCCTCACGGTGATTAAACCTTCGAAGAAAAAATTTTCAGTTGCCATCATTCCTTACACTTTTGAAAACACCAATTTCAAATTCCTGAAAGAAGGAGAGGAGGCGAACATCGAGTTCGACATCATCGGGAAATATGTTCAGCGAATTCTGAAACGAGATTAACCGGCTACATTTGCCGACTTTTACTCTATGGCAGCAACTCCCGAGTATCAGCAATTGATTTCTGCAATCAAGAAAAAAGCAAAGAAGGAATCTAGAGAGAACAAGAAATTTTTTCGTGCACTAAAAAGGAAAAAACCAGCGGGGCTTTCAAAAGCATTTAAGCAGTATCACGATGAAGCTTTCTCTCACATCAATTGCCTGAACTGTGCGAACTGCTGCCGCACTTCACTTGCTGTCTTCGGACCGAAGGATGTCGCAAGAATTTCAAAACATTTTTCGATGAGCAAAAAAGAGTTCATCAAAAAATATCTCGATCCGCACCCTGATTACGATTACCTCATCAACACGTTGCCGTGTCCGTTTCTTGCTAAAGACAACAAATGCACGATCTATGAAATCCGCCCTGAAGGTTGCAGAACTTATCCTCCCGCGAAACTTCGCTTGACAGATGAACAACTTGATGTGATTCACGATAACGTTGGCATTTGTCCTGCGGTGAATGAAATGGTCGATAAGATCAAGAGTAAGTTTGAAGTTAAAGCTATAAGCCAAAAGCCAAAAGCCTTCTAACTCCTATCATGAAAAAAGTCATTACTCTTTGCTTTTCCCTTTTGGTTTTTGACTTTTGGCTTTCTGCGCAAACTTCCGGACGCACGACGTATTGCAATCCGCTCGACATAAATTATCAATACAATTGGGAAGAGATCAACGAAGGAATTTCTTATCGCTCCGGTGCCGATCCAGTGATCGTGAATCAGGATGGAGAATATTTTTTGTTCGTGACTATTTCAGGTGGCTACTGGAAATCGAAAGATCTTTTGCGTTGGGATTATGTGGTGCCCAGCAAGTGGCCGATGGAAGACATCTGCGCGCCGGCTGCACTTTCTGTTCGCGACACACTTTATCTTTTTCAGTCCACCTTCGAGCAGCGACCGATTTTCTACTCTACAAAACCTGAAGCCGGCGAGTTGAAATTTTACAATCGCTGGATGCCGCAGCTTCCCGATAAAGTGGGTCCGTGGGATCCTGATATTTTTTATGATCAGGATAAAGACAAGTGGTACATGTACTGGGGCTCATCGAATGTGTATCCGATTTACGGAAGTGAATTAGATAAGAGCAAGCATTTAAGTTACAAAGGAGATTACAAAGAGTTGCTTCGTCTGCATCCCGATCAATACGGGTGGGAGCGATTCGGGCAAGATCATCGCGACACAAGTGTTGTTCCTTACATCGAAGGTTCATGGATGACGAAGTACAACGGGAAATATTATTTGCAGTACGCAGCGCCGGGAACAGAATACAATGTGTATGCAAACGGAACGTATGTAGGCAACGATCCGCTTGGACCATTTACTTATGCACCATACAATCCCATTGCGTACAAGCCCGGCGGATTCATGCAGGGTGCAGGACATGGCTGCACGTTTCAGGATAACTATGGAAACTATTGGAACATGGGAACACCGTGGGTTGCTGTGAACTGGAATTTCGAGAGGAGAATCTCCATGTTTCCTGCGGGATTCAATAAGGATGATGAGTTGTATTCCGATTCGCGCTTCGGAGATTTTCCGCATTTTCTTCCGACAAAAAAGTGGGAGAGTGTGGATGAATTATTTACTGGTTGGATGTTGCTCTCGTACAAAAAACCATGCACCGCTTCTTCTTCGATTGATACCGTAAATGATTCAACCGGAAAATTTTCTTCCGTGATCAAGAAATCCGGAGTTCAATATCTCACTGATGAAAATCCGCGCACATTCTGGCTCGCCGCGAAAAATCAGCCCGGCGAGTGGGCAATCATCGATTTGCAAAAGGAATATGAAGTGAAAGCGATTCAGGTAAACTACACCGATTATCAGTCGGGAATTTTCGAGAGCAATGAATCCGTTTATACGCAATTCAAAATTTATGAATCGAAGGATGGAAAAAACTGGAACCTGATTGTTGATCTCACGAAAGAAAAGAAAGACAGACCGAATGCCTACATCGAATTGAATCAGCCGGTGAAAACACGTTACATCAAATACGAGCACGTGTATGTCGCGGCAAAAAATCTTGCTATCAGTGACATCAGAGTTTTCGGAAATGGTGAAGAGAAAATTCCAGACACACCGAAGAAATTTTCAGTGAACCGTGACAGCGACCCGCGAAATGCTTTTGTGAGCTGGCAGAAAGTAAAAGGAGCCGTTGGCTACAATGTTCGCTGGGGAATTGGAAAAGATAAACTCTATCAAACGTACCAGGTGTGGGGCGATCAGCCCTCATCACTCGAAGTTCGCGCGCTGACTGTCGGACAGGATTACTGGTTTGCGATTGAAGCCTTTGATGAGAATGGAGTTTCGAAGTTGAGTGATGGGATGCATATTGAATGAGGAGGTCACCCACTATCGCTCGACAAGAAGGACCTGCAAGATCACGCCGATTACTCTGTTCCTATTTCAGGTAATGAAGCGCAACTGCGCCTGATTTAAAAAACTTTGACTCAACAAGTTTTAATTGTAGTCGCTCCGGGTAAATACCTTCTAACAACCGTCTTCCTTCTCCTGCAATGATTGGCCGAACGACAAAATGATATTCATCAACCAGACCAAGCTGTATAAGTTGTGATGGAATATCTACACCGCCGGTTAAAATATTTTTCCCTTGCTGTTGTTTTAATTTAAGTATCTCGTCCTGAAGATTCGATCGAACAATTCTTGTATTTTTTGCTTCAGCCCGCTCTAACGATTTTGAGAAGACCACCATTTTGCTTACGGCGACAAATGCCCCGGCAAATTCGTTCTCTGATTTTGTCTCACCGGAATGGTTTCTTGCAACCTCAGGCCAAAAAGGAACCATCAATTGATAGGTTTTGCGTCCAAAGACGAGTGTATCAACATCGCGCAATAGGTTCGTGTGATATTCATGCAGTTCTTCATCGGGGATCCCTTTTGTATGGTCGCAGCAACCGTCGAGCGTAATGTTGATTGCGAAGATTACTTTTCTCATTTGATAAGCTTAAATGTTCTGTGTGGACAGATGACGCTCTCGCCAACTCACCAACTAAATCAAAGTCTCTTTTTTTCACCAATAGGATGAAACTCAAACCTTCCTTTCTCCTCTGCATTCTCCAATTTCAAAACACCTCTCGGGCAAACTGCCGCACAAACTCCGCAGCCTACACAAGAGGAGCGAACGATGTTTTGTCCGCGCTGTGCATACCAGCGAACATCAATTCCCATTTCGCAATACGTTGAGCAGTTGCCGCAGGAAATGCATTGTCCGCCATTGGTTGTAATTCTGAATCGTGATTTAAAGCGCTGCACCAATCCGAGATAGGCAGCGAGCGGACAACCGAAGCGGCACCACACTCTGTTTCCCATCAGCGGATAAAATCCCGTGCCGACGACTCCGGAGAAGACAGAACCGATGAGAAAGCCATAAGCTTTGTGAAGCGTGTTCGTTTCATTTCCCAATATTTTATATCCTGAAATGAAATTGATGAGCGTGACTGCTGTCATAATCACGGCAAAAACTAAAACGGAATGAACGAGCCATCGCTCAATCTTCCATGCGATTAGTTTTTTACTTGACAGTTGTCTGAACGGATCACCGAGTGTTTCTGCCAATCCGCCGCAGCCGCACACCCACGAGCAATACCACCGCTTCCCGAAAAAATAAGTGAAGACAGGAACAGCAACTATGATGAGTGCAATTCCCCAGAAGAGCATGAACCAGCCGAGTGTTCCGTTTTGCATGAGTGATTTCAGATTCCAGTCATAAAAGAAACTGTAATTGAGCGGCCAGATATTTTTGAAATCGAACCACGGTTTATTGAGTGAAACTAGAATTTCAGGAATGATGAATGCAAATGCGAGTTGAAAAAACATCACCGATGAAGTTCTGAATTGCTGATAGAAATTGCCGCGATATTTCAGCAGCATTCGAATCCCCATCACGATTACGGCGATTGTGTAAAGCACTCCATAGAGATACCATTGTGTGGCGTCGTGTCCGTTGGTGAAGCGGCTCAGCGGATCAACGAGGATTACCCAATTGGTGATGTACTCAGGAAAAAAGTAGAGCAGGATGTAAAATAAAATCAACAATGTGCCGAAGAGAATTCCTATCCAACCGAGCGCATTCACCTTGTTTCTGAAAATGTTGTTGTGATGAATTCCTTTCTCCATAAAAGCATATCTGGGAATGATGAAAAGCAATGAGCCAACAATCACAAGAAGAAAGAGAATTGTGAGAAGAGTTATGTTGTGATCTCTCACAAATCCTTCGTTGGAATTTTTTGTGACGGTGAATGTGTAATCCGTGTAAATCACCTGATCCCATTTTTGCTGAGAGCGATTTTTTTCATTCACAGAATTCACTGCCGACTTGAAGTCTTTGACAAATGAAAACGATGAACTGTACGGATTAAACATCATGAAAGAAACAGCGGGCTTAATCTGCTCAAGATCTTGCTGATTCAAAATGGATGTATTGAGGATTTCCGGAGTCAATTGATATTTCGCTCCGAAAAAGCAGGAGAGGAACAGCAGCAGCGCTGCAATTGAAATGGCTATTCCGATTTTTTTGACAAGCTCCATTTGGTTTTGTTATGGTGCCGCAACTGCTGCTTGAACAAATCCTTGTTTGAATTTCCTGGTCATCGCCTCTTCATTGCGTTTGTAAAACTCCCCATCGAAGTTTGCTTCCTTCAAATGATTCATCACAAAATCAACACTGCGTTCTTCTTTGATCCATCGCTCACACACTTCATGTCGGTATCGAATGCCGAGCAAATTAAATCCCGTGACAGCCCGATCATTTTTTCTGAAAACAATCCGCAAACATTTTTCTTCATCAACATTTTCCCAGTAGAATGAATCAAGATGATCCGGAATTTCAGCCGGCACCATTCCATACGTTTGATATTCGATGTTGAGAAATTTAGCCGAGTTAAACCAAATGCCGCGTTCATAGGGAATTCTTTTTCCGAGAAGATTATTTGCCAGCACTTCACCCTGCATTCTTCCGGTGTACCATAATTGTTCGACATGAAATTGCCCCGGCTTGGGATTCATGAACTCAGCGCAATCCCCCGCAGCGTAAACATCTTTAGCCGTCGTTTCAAAAAATTCATTCACTAAAATGCCGCGGCTTGTTGCAACATCCGAGTTGCGAACGAAATCCACATTCGGGCTTACACCCACAGTGACTCCAAGAAACTGACATTCGATTGCTTCATCCTGATCGGTGATCACAGAGCGAACACGTCCGGATTCATCCTGCTTAATTTCATAAAGCTGCGTGGAAGTTTTCACTTCGATTCCGTGCCTGCGAATGTGCCGCGTGATCATTTCTGATTCTTCCATCGGCAATGCATTGTTCCAATAGCTTTTTTCCATCACGAGGATCGTAACATGAATGTCCCGTGAGTGAAGCATCTCGGCCATTTCAATTCCGATTAAACCGCCGCCGATGATCACCGCTTTTGAAATTCCCTTTGTGTTTTGCTCCATCAATTCCAGATCACTCAGCGAATACAATCCCTGCGCGCCTTTGATCTTCGAGAAATTAATTCCGATGTCATTGGGTTTTGAACCTGAAGCGATGACAAGCTTGTCATAAGAAATTTTTTCGCCGTTGCGCAGCCAGCATTGTTTGTTATCAAAATCAATGTTGTCAACGTGATCGTGAACAAGGTTAATGCGATTCTTTTTCCAGAACCAATCTTCATACGGTTTTATGTGCTCAAACTTCATGTGACCCATGTACAGGTACATAAGTGCCGTGCGCGAGAAAAAATATTTGCTCTCGGAAGAAATGACTGTGATGTCATGATCGGAAAGTTTACGCACATGACGCGCTGTAGTGATGCCGGTGATTCCGTTTCCGATGATGACGATGTGCATGCAAGATGTTACCGGAGCGAAAATAGAAGGAGTAAATGAAATCAAACTGCAACCGTGTTTACAATTTGACTATTGTACTGTTAATTGTTCGAGCCTCTGAGAAGATTGTGTCCAGTTGTTCATTTCCTCCTCCAGTTGCTGCTTGTATTTGTAATAGAGCGAGTAAATATCTTTTGATTCAATTTCAGAGAGCGTTTCTGGTTTCGAGAGTTTGAATTCGATGTGCTGAATTGCACTTTCGATCTCTGCAATTTTCTTTTCCGATTCTTTTATTTGCCGCTCGAGTTTCTTCTGCTCCTTTTGCTTTTGCTTCGCTTCATCATTATTGACTGAATGCTTTGAAACTTCAACCTCCGGCTCGGGTTTTTTCTTCAGTTCAATCTCCCGAAACGATTCCGCCTTCTGTGACTGAAGAAATTCATAAACTCCTCCGAGATATTCTTTGATGTGATGATTGCGGAAGTAATAAATCTTATTCACGAGTCCATCGAGAAAATCACGGTCATGCGAAACGAGAATCAGTGTGCCCTGATAATTTTTCAATGCTTCTTTTAAAACATCTTTCGATCGCATGTCGAGGTGATTGGTTGGCTCGTCGAGAATGAGCGTGTTCACGGGTTCAAGCAAAAGTTTGGCAAGTGCAAGCCGTGATTTTTCTCCGCCGCTAAGCACTTTTGTTTTCTTGTAGATGTCATCTCCGCGAAAAAGAAATGCGCCGAGCAATCCGCGAACGCGTGTGCGCATTTCGTACGGCGCTATTTTATCAATGGTGTCAAATACGGTCTCGTCGTTGTTCAATCTGTCTGCCTGATGTTGCGCATAGAATCCGAGTTTGACATTGTGCCCGATAGTAACAACCCCGTCGGTCACCGGTTCTTCTCCTACCAGCATTTTCACAAGAGTAGTTTTTCCTTCACCATTTCTGCCAACAAAAGCTACCCGATCACCTCGCTGAATCTGGAAACTCACTTCACTCAATATATTTTTCTCTCCATAATTTTTCTTAGCATGCTTTGCTTCAAAAACCAATTGACCACTTCGCTCGGCTTCCGGAAACTTGAAGCGGATTGCGGAGTTGTCTTCATCTTCCACTTCAATGCGTTCCGTGCGGTCGAGCTGTTTGATGAGGGTTTGAGCAAACTTCGCTTTGCTCGCTTTATACCGGAATTTCTCAATGAGCATTTCCGTTTGCCTGATTTGGTTATCCTGATTTTTTTTCTGAGACATCAAATGATCACGGCGCTCCTGCCGCAGCGTGACGTATCGTGTGTATGAGCACGGATAATCTTCAATTGTGTGATTGGCAATTTCAATCGTGCGCGATGTCACCCGATCAAGAAAAGCGCGATCATGAGAAACTATTACCACTGCACCTTCATAATCCTGCAGAAATTCTTCAAGCCAAATGATCGCTTCAATATCGAGGTGATTCGTTGGCTCATCGAGTAAAAGCAAATCCGGTTTTTGAAGAAGAAGTTTTGCCAGCTCAATGCGCATCTGCCATCCGCCGCTGAACTCATTGACGTTTCGGTTGAAATCACTTCGCTCGAATCCAAGTCCGACGAGAATTTTCTCCATTTGCTCTTCCAGTGTTCCTATTCCGAGAATTTCAAGATGATGACCTGCGTCGTTCCAGTCATTAAGCAGGTCAAGATATTCTTTGGAAGACGGATCAGGATGAGTGCTCACTTTTTCTGTGAGTTCGTTGTAGTGTTTCTCTTTCTCTTTGATTTCTTTAAAAGCTGACTCGGCTTCCTGCAACACGGTGTTTTTCCCTCTGAAAAGGATGTCCTGCGACAGGTAGCCCGTGGTAAATTCCTTCGGAAAAGAGATTTCACCGCCATCCGCGTGATTGATGCCGGCCAGGATTTTCAGCAAAGTAGATTTCCCGGCGCCGTTCCTTCCCACCAAACCAATTCGCTCGCGCGGATTGATGAGAAAAGTAACTTCCTCAAACAGCGGAACACCACCGTGAACGACGGAGAGATTATTGATGAAAATCATTTTGCAAAGTTAGCGGGCAGACTTGAGACTTGCTGATCGCGGTGAATCATTCAAGACAATTTGCTCTCGGGAAAAGTGAAGAAAGGAAGAATCTTGTAAGTGAATCTTCCGGCTTTGAATCCCGGATCATCTTCACAACATTTTTTCACGAACTCAACATCAGTTGAATTGTAAATGCCGATGCCGATGATGTTTTCATCTCCGTCGGTCGGGCCGTAAATGGGAAGAACTCCCTGTTTTCTCAAATTCATGAGATGCTTCAGATGACTGAACTGAATTTCATCCAATGTTCTCTCATCCTGATCTCTGTTTTGTCCTTTGATCAGTAACACGAGTGAATAAGGTTTTACTCTCGAGACGATTTCCTGAAGAAATTCCTGTTGTGTTTGTTGCATGGCTGCAAAAGTTTTTTCAAATATCAAACGTAATTCCCTGCGCAAGCGGCAATGTGTTTCCGTAATTGATCGTGTTGGTTTGTCTGCGCATGTATTGCTTCCATGCATCGCTGCCTGATTCACGGCCGCCGCCGGTTTCCTTTTCTCCGCCGAATGCGCCTCCGATTTCTGCGCCGCTCGTTCCGATGTTTACGTTGGCGATTCCGCAGTCACTTCCCGATACAGAGAGAAATGCTTCCATCTCTTTCATGTTTTCAGTGAAGATGGAAGAGCTTAATCCCTGCGGAACATCATTCTGAAGTTGAATCGCTTGTTCAATAGTTTTATATTTCATTAAATACAAAATAGGAGCGAAGGTTTCGTGTTTTACGATGGGAAGATTTCCGGAAACTTCAACAATACACGGCTCCACATAGCAACCGGTTTCAAATCCTTCTCCTTGTTTCACTTTGCCGCCGATCAAAACTTTTCCTCCCTGCTCTTTCACTTTCTCTATGGCGTTTTCAAAATCTTTTACTGCATTTTGATCAATGAGCGGGCCGACATGATTATCCGGATCAAGCGGATCGCCGATGGCGAGTTGCGAATAAATTTTCTTCAAACGATTCTTCACCTCATCATAAACACTTTCGTGAATGATGAGTCGACGAGTTGTCGTGCAACGCTGTCCCGCTGTGCCGACTGCACCAAATGTGACGGCGCGCATGGCGAGATCGAGATTTGCATTTTGGGTAATGATGATCGCATTGTTTCCGCCGAGTTCAAGAATGGATTTCCCCAGTCGCGCATTTACTTTTTCTGCGGTACGCATTCCGATGCGTGTTGATCCTGTCATTGAGATCAGCGGAATTCTTTTGTCTTCGAGCATCACATCGCCAACAGCTTTCGAACTTCCGGCAATCAAACACAGCACTCCTTCCTGCACATTATTTTTTTCAAGCACTGATTGAATAATCTGGTGTGTTGCCACGGCGCACAACATCACTTTAGAAGAAGGCTTCCACACAACAACATCACCGCAAACGAGTGCGAGCATTGCATTCCAACTCCACACCGCCACAGGAAAATTGAATGCTGTGATCACACCAACAATTCCGAGCGGATGCCACTGCTCATACATGCGATGATTCGGTCGCTCACTCTGCATTGTCAATCCGTAAAGCTGGCGTGAAAGTCCCACTGAGAAATCGCAGATGTCAATCATCTCCTGCACTTCACCCAATCCTTCCTGCAAACTTTTTCCCATCTCATAACTCACGAGCATGCCGAGCGGCTCTTTGTTTTTGCGCAACTCATCGCCAATCTGTCGCACAATCTCGCCGCGTCTCGGGGCGGGAATTTTTCTCCACTCCAGAAATGCTTTTTGTGCCTGAGCGATCACGGTTTCATAATCTTCCCGCGAAGCCGTTTTCACTTTCCCAATCAAATGACCATCCACCGGCGAAGTGGATTCAATGATCTCACCTGAAGTTTCAAGCCATTCATTTCCTGTGCATGCACCCGAAGAAATGGGTTGAAGTTTCAGTTTCGAAATAAAATCGTGAGAGATGGATTTTGTTTTTTCCGCAGTGGCGATCATGATATGAAGTTTGAAGCAAAGTTACTCTGTACAGAGCGCAATTCAAATTCATCAGGGCTGAATGTTCTTCGCTATTTCAAACGGATTCACTTTCTCCAGATTGAACGTAAACGTGATTCGCTGATACCAGTATTTATAAAAATCAGTGTTGATCAAATTATTTTGGATGTCCTTCGAATAGAATGCGGGATAATAAACTTCGATGATTTTGGGAATGATGGTGAGCCCAACGCCGGCATCATACTGAAATGCATCGTAGCCGGCGAATGAATTCGATTCATCTTGCGGTGAAAGCCCGCCATCGGCAAAAACGAAAAGCGGAGTGAAGAACGGCATCGGCACTTTCAGGTTCATGCTCAATATCCATTTTGAAGATTCACCGATGCGCGGGGAGACACCATTCGTTCGCATTTTGAATCCGCCATCATCGCCAACAGAAATTTGCTGCGCGAAAAATCCCTGCTCTTCTGATCTTCCGAGGAAAACATCATCGAATAGATAATCATCAAGTCCCGTAGTTGCAGTCAATCTGAGTTTGTAAGCAGATGAAGTTGGCGGATTTAGAAAAACACCACTAAAAAATCGGATGTCAAGTCCCGTTCGGCGTTTTGGATAAGTGACAATGAAATCTCCTTCGCCGAAAACTTTCACGTAATCATCACTCTTTGAATTTCCGAATTCAGTCGCGGCCCGAAGATGAAAAGGATTAAT
>Ga0335085_10000885_pt1 | contig 73435 bp, 57 predicted proteins | sample Lox_Sample_45_FD_206712 | JGI IMG/M metagenome (GOLD analysis project Ga0335085, IMG submission 206712) | Soil microbial communities from Loxahatchee National Wildlife Refuge, Florida, United States - Lox_Sample_4.5 | ecosystem: Environmental > Terrestrial > Soil > Wetlands | place: USA... | reverse complement strand
TACGCCAGCACGCTGACATTGCCATGCAGAACCGCCGGACTATTATACCAAAGATTCGGCTTCGCAGGATCGTTAGCAAAAAAGCAGTCATCAACGGTGGCTGGACTTTCTTCAATAAACACCCACGTCCTGGCCGGGCCGGGCTGGTTCATCTCTGACAGCTTCAGGTAGCGTTTGTAGCTGTGATCCCCCCACCACTCCATGCCGCCCACGTAGCAATTCACCGAATAGGTGCGTTCGGAAGGAACAGAGAACTTTGATGGCGCGCCAAAGGGACACACAGACAGGTCAGCCGGACATTTGTAAACCGCCGTCGTCTGGAGATACGGATAAATCAAACCCGCCTTAATCCAATTGGTGTAATAATGGCCGAGAGTCATTTGACCATTCTGCAAGTTTCCCGGACAAAATTGCGCCAAATACCCTCCGGGTTGGAGTTGATAATCGGTCAACGGGTTCTCAGCGAGATTAGCTGGTTGATACCCCAAGCTGCCAACTGGCACCAGTTTGTCGTTGTTGTCGCGGGCGTACATCGTCCACGCGACGATTAACTGCCTCTGGTTGGCCTGGCATTGAATGACCTGGGAGTTCTGCCGGGTCTGGGCAAGCGCCGGCAACAGCAACAGCGCGAGGACGGTAAGTGTGGCCAGGACCACCAGAAGCTCGACCAGGGTGAAACCGTTTCCGCTGTTTTTTTGTTTTGCGACCAACGGCGGTACGAAGCACGGATTGGTTCGGTTCAAAAACCCGTAGTGAATTTTGTTTTGTTTCATATTATCTGCCTTTCTCTTTGTTGGGCGCCGCGCTGACATCGCGGGCGCAACTCTTGGCGTCGGTTCATTGCGCGACGATCCGGTAAAATCGCTGGCCGGAAAGAGCAGTCGGATCTGTCAGGGAAGCCTGGTTCCCGTTGTTGTTCACGGTGCCGCCGATAGGCTGCCAGGTACTTTCGCTCAGGTTGTTCTTGTATTGGACCTGGTAATTATACCCGGGAACGTACGGCCAACTAAGGGTCGGTCCTTGGCCCGGAGCGCCCAGGGTGATATCGAGGTAAAAGAACGCGTAAGCGAACAGGTCGCTGAAATGGTTGAAATCGTCGGCAGCCAGATTGGAAGCCCAGCTTGCGAAAACGAGCGTCCGGCTGTTGCCACTGAACACCGATGTCAGAGGACGGTTGTCCCCGCTGGCAATTCCGGTCGCGGAGGTGCTTAGCAGGATGTTTGTATCGGACAATCGGTCATAAACGATCAACTGCGGAACGCCGTTGGTGCTGCCGGCGACCAGGTCGGTGGCGGCACTGCGATATGCGATGAACCGTCCATCGGCGCTGATGGTGGGAGAATCCGAAGAGCCGCTGGCAGGCAGAAGCGTATTCGGGTTCTGGCTGATGAGCAAGTTGGTCCCGGCTTGAAAATCGTAGAGATACACGTTTTGAGTCGGCCAAGGGATGGAATTCGATGCCATGGCGTAAGTGAGAAAACGTCCGTCGCCACTAAACTGCAAGCCGAGCGATGGCGACAGAAACGTTCCGTAGGGTTGCACGACCCGAGTGATATTGGAGATCGCATCCGCCGCATATAGTGTCACTGGCGCCCCTCCCTGCAAGTATGCCAATTTCAGCCCGTCGGGGCTGAGGGCCAACACAAATGCAGAAGATGAGGCGTTGGTATAAGTGAGCTTGGCCAGCGCTGAATTCCAAATGTACACGCGTTGCACCGGTATTCCAGGTGGGGATCCGCAGAAGGCGATATTTTGGCCGTCCGGGGTCATGGTTGCCGCGTAACCATAGATACCTCCCGACGTGAGCACGTACGCGATCCCATTTTGCAAGTCACGAAAGAACAGGTTCTCGTAGCCACGGCCGTCCGAACCCACAACAAGGTTGGACGCTCTGCTGTGGAACAAAACATAACGCCCGTTGGCGCTGATGGTGGGTGAGAAAGAGTTCCCGTTCCCGCAATTAACTCCATTTGTGCTCACGCTCACCAGGGTTGTCATGCCGGACCGCACATCCCGCACGAACACATCCTGCGCGTTGTTCGTGTCGTTCGGAACCAGGTCGTCGGCGCTGCTGGTGAACGCGACATACCGGCCGTCGCCGCTGATGGAAGGGTCAGTGGAAATCCCATCACCGGTCACACCGTTCGTGTTCAGACTCACAGGAATGTTCGTGCCGGTCATCAGGTCGCGCACAAAAACGTCCCGGCAGCCGTTCATGTCATTGGGCGTCACGTTGTCCGCGTCGCTGAAAAACGCGAGGTAACGACCATCCGCGCTGACCGAACTGGCCGTGAGGGCGCTGGCCCCGCCGCTCGGCGTCACGGACGGCAGAGACGGATTGTGGTCGGAAACCATTTCGGTGGTTTGTGCCGCCAGTTGGCGGACAAAAATGTCGTTATCACGGTTGTGATCATTCGCCACGAGGTTGCCATCAGGCGCATCGAACGCGACCACGCCGCCATCGTCGCTCAGGCTTGGAACGGTGGCGGCGTTGACTCCCGCACCCATGCCATTGGTGTCCACGTCCAGCAGGGCCGTCGTACCTGCCTGCGTATCTCTGAGATACAAATGATATTGGCCTGACAACGGATTCGGAACCAGGTTGGTGCCACTGCAAAGGAAGGCCACGAACTGGCCGTTGGTGCTGACAACCGGTGAATCGCAAATGCCGATGGCCGGTCCGGCGGTGTTCTGATCCGGGCTGACCAGCGTGTTGGAGCCGGTTTGCGCGTCCCAAAGATAAATCGCGGTATTGGTCAGGGAGTTACTCCCCACATTCGCCACAAACGCGATGAATCGTCCGTCAGGCGTCATCGCCAAGTTGTGGACATTCGCGAAATTTTCGACGAAGACCGCGGCATTCGAATAAACCAGATCGGTCGCAGCGGTCTGGACGTTGTAACGGAGAATGATTCCGCTGCCCGAACCTGACGGCGGGTTGGAGCAAGTTTCGAAGCCGACGAATTGTCCATCAGCGCTGAGGCCGAAATTACATGAAACCTCGTTCGTGCCACCGGTCAAAGATTGGAAGATGGCGTAGGCCGCGGCGCTGACCCAGGTAGTGGTTCCGGAAGTCAAATCACGGAGACAGATTTCGCCCGTTGTGGTTACGCCCGGAACCAAATTAGTGGCGGTGCTGTAAAATCCAACGTACCGTCCATCCGGCGTGATTTCGGGCGACTCGGAACTGCTGACTGAACTGCTGGAAATTGCGCCGACACTGACCAGCGTCGTCGTCTGCGCCTGCAAGTCGCGAACAAATATGTCCGGAATGCCGTTGGTATCACCCGGCACAAGATCGCTGGCGGCGCTGACAAATGCCACGTAACGTCCATCCGGTGTCATGGCCGGATCGTGCGATGCGCCACTGCCGCTCCAACCATTTGTGTTGACGCTGACGAGTGCGGTCGTGCAGTTGACCAGGTCGCGGACAAAGATGTCCTTGGCATTGTTCGTGTCGTTGACGACCAGATTACTGGCGGCGCTCTCAAAGAGCACATATTGGCCGTTGGCGGAAATGCCGACCGGGAGTGAATCACTATTACCACCACCCGTTCCCGTCAGATTGACGCTGACCAACATCGTGGTGTTACTGGCGCAATCGCGAAGGTACACATTCAGGCACGGCATCGTTGCCACCGGCATCGGCGCGCCGTTGCTTAGTAGCGTCAGATTGTTCGCTGTGCTGGCGAAGAGCACGTAACGTCCGTCATGACTGGCAATGGGCATCTGGGAAGAACCACCGCCGCCAGCGACTGGCGGCAAGGAACTATCGTGCTGCGAAACCAGTTGAATAAAAGAGGCCGCCGCCGGAAAAGCAATCAACGCAACGACCGTCGCGACGGCTGACGATCGCCACTGGTTCAATGAGCGTTTCATATGGGGGATTTGAGTTTTTAAAAATATTTTGCGCTTCGTGGATAACTCGTGAACGGCAGGATGATTCTTTCAAAAAATCTTCATTTGAATTAGCCTCAGCCGCAACAGTTTGCATGAAATCAGCAAACCGAGCGGTTTACGGTGGAAGTTATGAGCGGTCCGGCAGTGTCATACTGCCACTTTCAACCTGCTGAAACTGGCGCGAAATAAAGAAATGGTCGGAGCGACAGGATTTGAACCTGCGACAGCCAGCTCCCAAAGCTGGTGCTCTACCAAGCTGAGCTACGCTCCGAATGATCCACGGCGGACGATTTATAATTTACTATTTTGCCGCGCCGCGCAAATCATAAATCGCAACTCAAAAAGGATACACGTTGAACGGGATGCCATGCGACAATTGCAATTAAGGGGTGGAAACGAGTCGGAAAAAGACGGCGTCTTGCATTGCGTCCATCGGCACAGTGACCAGACCAGTGCCGCCGCCTGGATAATCCGACCAGTTGGTGCTCAGCCCCACAGCCAGGTTGTTGGTCTGCGACTGGAGCCTGTAGGTTCCGAAACTGGTGTTCCATGAGAATTGCAGGTTGCCGCCGGTTTGAGTGAAGTTCAACGTCGGCCGGGTGATCTTCGTGACGCTGACGCTGCCGTCTACCGCGAGGTTGTTGGTCCAGGTCGCGCCGGCGCTGTTGGCGCCCCCGTTGAAGCTAAACGCTCCGCCGTTTGGCAGGGGCTGGCTGAATAGCGTGAACTTGTCTCCTACCTGGAGCGCCGGGCCGAGGTTTGCGACCGAGATGAGTCCCGGGCCGGAGTTGGTCAAAAGGCCGGTGACGACCACGAAGTCGTTTGACTGTGAAAGTGACTTGTTTACTTTGACGTTGAGATTGCCCCCGGTCAAGCTCATGTCGTTGTTCACGGTCAGAGTTCCGATTGAGCCCACGCCGCCCGGCGAGAGTGCGGCTCCCTGTTTGAGTGTGACGGGTCCATACAATGTGCCGGTTCCTCCCAACCCACTCTGCGGAGTGGTTGTGTTTACCAGCGTGGCGATCGCATGGTTGTCCGAATTGACGAGCAACGTGCCGCCGTTGACGATGTTGGAGCCAGTGTAGGTATTGGCACCTGCCAGCGTCAGGGATCCAAATCCTGACTTGGTCAACGAACCTGTGCCACTGATGGGGCCGAGCAAGGCAAAGGAGCCAAAGTTGTTGAAAACGAGGGCGCCATAGTTCGTGATGGCACCGTTGGCGTTCAACTTGCCGGTGCCTCCGTTCACACCCAACTGGAGCGTGCCATTGCTGATCGTGGTGCCGCCCGCGTAGCTGTTGTCAGCGGGGAGGATCAGAGTTCCTGCGCCGTCCTTAACCAGGGAGCCGTTGCCACTGATCGCGCCATTGTTGGTCAGATTGTCCGAGCGATTGAAGATCAGTCTGCCGTTGTTGGTCACACTGCCGCTGCCGACGGAACCGCTCGTGCCCCCGGCACCCGCCTGCAATGTACCGTCGGCGATCATTGTCCCGCCGGAATACGTGTTGCTTCCGGTCAACACCCACTTACCCGGGCCGCTTTTGGTCAAAGTTGTCGCGCCGCCATTGTCTGCGATGGAAGCGACCAGGATATTGTCGTCCATGCTCGTGCCGGTCAGGGCGAAAGAGCGCGGTGCGCCGCCGCCGGTGTAGTTGAGTGAGCCGGGGTTGCTGAGACTCAACGCGCCAGAGCCAGAGGCGTCAATCGCGCCACCGTTGATGCCGAGGGTGAATGAGCGATCACTGCTCGCGCCGGTGCCGGTGTATTGCAGCGTCCCACCGTCCAACACCAGGTTGGACGCGCTGCTGCCGGAACTTCCAATGTCGCTGGCCGTCCCACCGTTGGCGAGCGCGCCCACGCTCAAGGTGCCGCCACTGATGGTGGTTATACCGGTGTAAGTGTTCGCGCCGCCGGCAAGGGTCAAGCTGCCGCTGCCTTGCTTGGTCAAGCCGGCGCTTCCGGCGAGGTTATTCCCGCCGGAGGAAATGAGGTGATAAGCAATGCTGTTATTGCTTACGATCACAGTCGTGGGCTGGACCAAGGCATCGATGGTGACCTGGTTCGTTGCAGCGGTGTCGTCGAACAGCACCGGTCCGCCGCCGGCGAAGACGACCGACCCGCCATTTTGCTGCCAGTTATTCGGGGTAACCAGGTCCCATGCGTCGTTGTTGTTACCAGTCCACTTGTAGGCCGTCGCCGTGACATTGAGTTGGATCCGGTTGCCATTGGTGGACAGATTGCCAATGAAACCGTTGAGAATTCCCAGACTGACCGGCGGGGCTGAACCACTGGTCCACCCGAGCAGCGGATAACTGCTGCCCGGCGCCAGCGGACCGCTGTTGATGTTGATGGAGATGGGGCCGCCGACAGAGACGGTGCCCGCAGCCAACGGCGGAGTCGTCGTGCTGCTCACATTCTCGAATTCCAATGTGGAGCCGGTCCCCACCGTCAGCGTGGCCGGCGTAACTTGTGTGCCGGTGGTGAAGACCGTCAGAGCGGCGCTGTCACCCACGGCGATGTTGCCGGTGCCGGTCTTGGTGCCTTGAATCACCAGTTTACCGGCACTGATGGTGGTGGTTCCATCGTAAGTGTTGGCGCCCGCCAGCGTCAGTGTGCCAGCACCGAGTTTGGTGAGCGTGCCGCCGCTGCTCGACAATCCGTTGGTAAACGTAACTTCCTGGCCGCCGGTGTCGAAGCGATAGGCCTGACCCGCCGCCGTGCTGAAGCGAGACGCGTCGAGTACGTTATTCACGCTGAATCCCAGCGTGCCGCCATTGAAGGTGATCGTGCCGCCGACACCGAGGGGGCCGGAAACGCCGACGTTCTCGGCGCTGCCGGCGATCAGCGTGCCGCCGCTGAGGAGAGTGGTGCCGCTATAGGTGTTCGCGCCTGCCAGCGTGAGCATGCCATTGCTCACCTGTATCAGACCGCCGCCGGAAATGACGCCGGAGAGAGTCTGCGATTGCGCGGGAGCATTGAATTGAAAAGTGGCATTATTGACGATGGCCTGGCTGCCCAGCCGGGAGTGACTGCCCGCGAGAACCAGCGTTCCTGCGTTGATGGTGATAGCGGGACTGGAAAAGGCGCTGTTGCCGAGATAGCCGGTGGGAGTCCAGGTCATCGTGCCGGCACCATCTTTTTGGATGAGAACTCCCAGACCAAAGTTATCGTTCAGAAGGTAATTGTTGACCGCCCAATTCCCCGTTCCGTCAAAGTCCAGCACATACATAGTGCCGCCGCCAGCCAGCCAGCTCACGTCCCCGTTGATGGTCGCCGGGTTCGCTGAATTATTCAGAAAATTGTGGATGCCGGGGGGTCCGGAGGCGGATCCGGAGGGCCGGGTCACGATTCTCAACAAAAATGTATTGCCGGGCCCGGGCCCACCGCTGTTTCCGAACGTTACCGCTCCGGCGCCACTGGCGATGCTGATATTGTTGATGCCCAGAAGTGCGGAGCCGGGAAACGCTGAAGCCGTGGAGGTAAAGTTCACCGAACTGACCTGATTCGACGTGAACACAAAACGTACTCCAAAAGTGAAACCGCCGGTGTTGGGCAAGCTGGATGTGCCGTAGGTTATGGTCAGAGGGCCAGCTGTCACGCCGTCCCACTGGGCGGTGTCGCCCGGGCTGGGGAGACCGCCGGGAAGACCATGCGGGTTCCAATTATTAGAGGTGGCGAGGCCGCCATCCGCGGCGTTGGTCCAGGTATAGGTCGTCTGACCGAAAACAACCGTGGCGGCGAAAATGCTGCACAAATGAACGAACGGTTTCAGAATTCGAAGTCGCGTTTTCATGGGTTGCCGGATTTCTATTTTTCTTAACTCTAATATTAGGCACCCTTACAATCGGAAAGGCAACCGTAAATTGGGAGAATTGCATGGAGAATTCTCTGGCCTGCCAGGGGTAAGCACCTAAGGCGTGGAAATGAGTCGGAAGAATATCGTGCCGTTCAGCGCATCAATCGAAACGGTGACCGGGCCGGCGCCGCCGCCCGGATAATCCAGCCAGTTGGTGGCGAGGCCTACGCTGAGGCTATTGGTCTGCGACTGGAGCTTGTAGCTGCCGAAACTGGTGTCCCAAGAGAATTGCACGCTGCGTCCGACGTTCGTGAAGTTCAGCGTCGGCCGGGTGACTGCAGCGACGCTGATGCTTCCGTCCACCGCCAGATTGTTGGCCCAAGTCGCGCCCACGCCGGTGACCGCCAGCGCCGCGCCGTTCTGCACCAGCTTATTGAAAAGGGTGAACTTGTCTCCCATCTGCAGCGCCGGGCCAAGGTTAGCCACCGTGAGCGTTCCCGACTCGCTGTTGGTCAGAGCACCGCTAACCATCACCAGGTCGTTGGATTGCGCGAGGGATTTATTCACTTCGATGGCCAGATTGCCACCAATGCTGAGAACGCTGTTGACCGTGAGCTTGCCGACGGCGCCGATTGACGCGCCGGGCGCGAGCGTGGTTCCGGTAGCCAGTGTGACTGGTCCGGAGAGTGCGCCGGTGCCGCCGAGCGTGCCGGAGGTGACTATTGTCGCAGCCGCAAGGTTACTCCCGTTGATGATCAACGTGCCGTTGCTGACGGTGGTGGTGCCGCCATAAGTGTTCGCGGCGGCGAGTTTGAGTGTGCCGGAACCGTATTGGACCATTGAGCCCGTTCCAATGATGACATTGGTGAGAGTTACGTTGTCCGAGCGGTTGAAGAGGAGAATACCGTTGTTGACGACCGCGCCGCTGCCGAGCGAACCGCTCGCACCGCCGCTGCCGACTTGCAGCGTCCCGTCGGCATTCGTCGTCCCGCCCGAGTACGTGTTGTTCCCGGTCAGAACCCATTTGCCGGTGCCGCTCTTCGTCAGCGACGTCGGGCCACTACTCGGGCTGTCGGGCAGTATGGCGGCGAGGGTGTTGTCGTCCATCTCGGTGCCCGTCAAAGCGAGCGTGCGCGGGCCGGTGCCGCTGTAGCTGACCGCGCCGCCGTTGTTCAGGTTCAACGCGCCGGTACCCGAGGCGTCAATCGCGCCACCGCCCGTGCCGAGCGTGAACAAGCGATCGCTGCTCACTCCACCACCAGTATATCGCAGCGTGCCGCCGTTCAGCACCAGATTTGCCGCGCCGTTGCCCGATGAGCCGATGTCGCTGGCTGCGGCGCCGTTGGCCAGTGCGCCGACGCTCACGGTGCCGCCGTTCAGAGTCGTGACGCCGGTGTAAGTGTTGGCGCCACCCGAAAGCGTCAACAGGCCGGTGCCGCTCTTGGTCAGACTGGTGGTGCCGGTAATGTTGTTTGGGCCAGCCGAGATAATATTGTAGGTCAAGATGTTGTTGTTGGCCGTAACCGATGTCGGCATAACCGGTGCCCCGACGAATACGTCGGTCGTCCCGGGTGCAGTGTCGTCAAACAATACCGGGCCGCCGCCGGTGAATTCCACCGGGCCGCCGTTTTGCACCCAGTTGCTCGGGCTGACGTAGTCCCAGATTTCGTTGCCGTTGCCGGTCCACCTGGCGGCGGTCGCTGTGACGCACAACTTGAGCGTGTTGCCCGTGAACGACAGGTTCCCAATAAAGCCGTTCAATATTCCCAGAACAACCGTCGGCACTGGACCGTTGGTCCAGGTCAACAATGGATAACAGTTTCCGGGAACGAGAGTGCCGCTGTTCACATTGATGGTAATCGTGCCAGCGGACGACAGTGTGGACGGCGCCAGAGGCGCGGTTGTGGTGCTGTTCACGTTGTTGAATTCCAACGTGCAACCGGAACTGCTTCCCAGGGTCAATGTGCCCGGCGCGATTTGCGAGCCGTTCTCAACGACACCAAGACTCGCGCCGTCTGCCACCGTGATGTCGCCGGAGCCGGGCTTGGTGCCTTGGAACACCAGTTTGCCTGCACTGACGGTAGTCGTGCCGCTGTACGAACTGGTGCCGGCGAGCGTCAGCGTGCTGGGCCCAAGTTTGGTGAGCGTGGCGCCGCTGCTGTTCAAATCGGTCACGAAGGTCACGTTTTGTCCGGCGGTGTCAAAGGAATACGCCTGTCCGGCTGCCATGCTGAAACGCGGAGAGTAGTCGAAGGTGTTGTTCGCGCTGAATCCGAGCGTGCCGCCACTAAATGAAATCAGGCTGCCGACGCCGAGCGGGCCGGAAGTGCCGGGATTCTCGGTGCCGGCGACGATCAACTCGCCGCCGTTGAGAAGAGTGTTGCCGGTATAGATGTTCGAGCCTGCGAGTGTGAGTGTTCCATTCGTCACGATCAACTGGCCGGTGCCGGAAATGATTCCGGCGAGGACTTGCACCTGCGAAGCTGCATCAAAAGCAAAATTCGCATTATTGGTGATTGGCGCGTTGCCGACAGGAACGTTTGGCGGAAAAGCGCTTTTTAGTACCAGCGCGCCACCGTTGATGGTGATGCCACCGAGCGGGCTGTTGGGATTATAGGTGCCGGTACTGCCCGCACTCCAATACACAATTCCAGGACCGTCCACTTGGACGTAGTTTGCACTGAACGCACCGCCGTCTGGCATCAGGTCATTGGTGATAGTCCAATTTCCCGGTCCAATGAAATCGTAGGTGTATCCGTTGCCGCCGCCCGCTTGCCAACGCACGCTTGGGTTGATGGTAACCGGGTTGGTTGAATTGTTCACGAAATGGTGAACAGCACCTGCTGGCCGGCCAAAAGTCAGCAGATTATTTGCGGTGGTGTCGCCCCAAGTAAAAGCGCCGGCGCCACTGGCGACTTCGATGTTGTTTACACCAACGCCTGCGGATCCGGCCACCGAGGAGATAACCTGCACCGAATTGGTTTGATTCGTCGTCATGACCAGATTGATTCCAAGCGAAGCGAAACCGGTACCGGGCAGGCTGACGGTGCCATAGGTTATAACCAGATTGGTTGTTGTCCTGCCGTCCCATATGGCTGTGTCACCAGGGCTGATACCATCTAAGCCATGGCCACTGGGGAGAGTCACTGCGGGGTCCACACCATTGGTGGTCCAGTTGCCGGCGGTGGCGAGGTTGGTGCCATTGGCTGCGCCGATCCATATATAATTCGTTGCCGTCTGGCCCAAAACGGCCGTCGTGGCGAAGGCGCTGTACAGAATAATGAGCAGTTTTAGATTTCTGAGTTCAGTTTTCATAAGCAGCAAATTTTCCAAAAGTGGTCCGAGGCGTGGGAAAGTGATTCGAGCGAGCGGCAAGACAATTTGCCGGGCCGCTTTAAGAAAGAACATGCTACCGGTCAAGAACCGAATGGAGGGTTCACTTCCAGGAATTCGTAATCGCAGACTGGTCATAAGCCGCGCTTTGACCTGGAATTTCATACTGACTACCGGTCAATTAGACGCCCTTCCGAACGAGAAACCAACCGCAAAATCACAGAATTACATGGAGAATTCTCTTTTTCGCGCGCACGGCGGCGGCTCGGCGCGGCATCGTTCACGCCGGGCCAACGGATAACGGTGCTTGAGCGCTGCCGAAAATGCTCCTTACAACTCGAATCAAATCACAATTGGACGCCCAATGGCGGTTTTGCTAGATTATCTCTGCCATGGCAATTGAAGCGCCTGTAGAACAAAAAAAGATCAACCTTCGCCGGCCCGACATTCTCGAAGCCGTGCAGGCCCAGGTTCTCTCGCACTATCGCAGCGAACTCGTCGAGCGCGTCCGCGCCAATGGCTGTGTGCTCTCCGCCGACCACCTCACCGTCAAGCTCGCCAAGGAATTCGGTTTTTGTTATGGCGTCGAGCGCGCGATTGACCTCGCTTACGCCGCGCGGAAATATTTTCCGGCCGACAAGCCCATTTATCTGCTCGGCGAAATCATCCACAACCCGGAAGTCAACGACCAGATTCGCAACATGGGCATCCAGATCATCTCGCCCAAACCCACCGAGGATGAAATGACGCGGCTGCACGCGGGCGACGTGGTGATGATTCCCGCGTTTGGCACGGAGGTCGGCACCCGCAAGCGCCTCGAAGAGAAGGGTTGTGTGCTGGTGGACACTACCTGCGGCGACGTGATGAGTGTCTGGAAACGCGTGCGCCAGTATTCCAAGGAGAGCGTCACCAGCATCATTCACGGCAAGGCGTGGCACGAGGAGACCAAAGCCACCAGCTCGCAGGCGCGCGCCTACGGCAGCGGCCATTATCTGGTCGTCTTCAACCTGGCGGAGACGGATTACGTCTGTCGTTACATCGTCCACGGCGGCAACAAACGGGAATTCCTGGAAAAATTCAAAGGCGCGTATTCACAAGGATTCGACCCCGAACTGCATTTGCAGGCCATCGGCGTCGCGAACCAGACCACCATGTTGCGCGGCGAAACCGAGGAAGTGCAACGCCGTTTCAAGACGGCCATGGAAGAAAAATTCGGCACGGCGAACGTCGCGGAACATTTCCGGTTCTTCGACACGATTTGCGGCGCCACGCAGGACCGCCAGGACGCGCTCCAGAAACTTCTGCGCGAACCAATGGATTTGCTCATCGTCATCGGCGGCTACAATTCATCAAACACGTCGCACCTGGCGGAAATGGGCGAGGGCAAACTGCCGACCTACTTCATCAAGAACGCGGCCAAGATGGAATCGGACAAACTCATCCGCCACTACGACCAACACGCCAAGAAGGAAATCGAAACGCGTGATTGGCTGCCGCCCGGCAAAATCACGGTGGGCATCACCGCCGGCGCGTCCTGCCCGAACAACCTGATCGAGGACGTGATCCATCGCTTGTTTGAGCTGCGCGGTATCTCCGTGCAAAAGCTGCTTGCCACGCCGTAGCTTTTGGCGATGGTTGGCTGGCCAATTTACGTATTTGCCGTTCCCCAATTCCCGCTGAGTGCGTCCGAATACAGCCATTCACGAACCTTGTCGGGTCCGTGAACGGCCATAAAACGAGTTGGAAACTACCGGCGTTGTGCTAATAGCACCGCAGCCGATAGAACTTGTTGGTCGGCGTCACCGAGTAGTCTGTGAAAGGCGATGTCGGCAAGCCCGGCACATCAAGGTACGGCCCGTTCACATTGGTGGCCGATTGTAGATATCCGGACCCCGGCCAGGTCACCACCACATTGGTAGGCGGCAGCCAATGGATCCTGACAGGACCACACATCGTAATCTTGAACGCCAGATCAAACGGCACCGGTGGGCCGCCCACCGGGGGCTGGTAAACCGTCGGCGTCCAGCCCGGATTGTTGTTCGGCGGCGCGCCAGGCCAAATGGCATGGACGCTCACATCGTGTTGCTGATTGGTTGCAGTTTTCCAGCCGTAGTCGGTAGTTCCGACCGGTAATTGGGCATACGCGGCCAACCAGTAGGTTTTCGAATTGGTCGGCGTACCCGTCTGTTGAAACGCGTTGGTCGGGTAGAAGCAATAATACCAGACTACGGAGTCGGTGCCGAGGATGTTCGTCGGACCCGGGTCGAGGAATTGCTCGGAAGCGTTGGCCGTCGCAATCGTTTCGGCGTATTGTCCGGGCGTGAACCATTGCTGCCACATCAGGTTGGTGCCGGGATGGCTGAAGAGGTTTCCCGGACCGGCCGGCACGTCATCATAAATTCCCAGCCAGAAGACGATGGTGTTGGTCAGTGCCGAGTTGTTCAGCCACGAGCCCCACAAATGAATGTCGCTGACCGGGCCGGTGTCGGTGCAGACGAAATCATCCGCCAGCACATACGGATCGTTCCAAATGTCACAGCCGCCAAGAACTTGAGGCCATTGGACATATTTTTCATAGTCGCTTTCCACGCAGACCACCGGCGGTGGTGTCGGGTTGTTTGTGGCAGTCGTAATCTTGAAAGCCAGGTCCACGTGGCCGCTTTGGATGGGATCAAAGAACGGGTTCCAAGCCCCGCTCGGCTGCGGGAACGCCACGGTCGTCTGCACCGCCGTGTCGTTGTAATGGTCGAATGATGATTTCCAGCCGAAAGGTTCTGCGCCAAGGGGCGAAGACTGAACCGACACCGAAAGCCAATAGTTTGTCGGCTGGTTCGGTGAGCCTGCTTGTTTGAAGATGTTCGCCGGGTCGGGGAAGAAGCACAAATAGTAAAGGTTGGTTGAATTGCCTTGCGTTGCGGCACCGCCCGGATTGTAGAAGGGTTCCGCCACGTTGGTGTAAGGACAAATTGTGTAGTTGCCCGGCGCAAAAACTTGAGACCACAGCAAATTGCCTGGATGGCTGAAAGGTTTATCCACATTGGTGGGCGCGTCGCTCCAAATCGCAAGGGTGTAGGTGGCTCCCGGATCCACCTGGTCCGACAGCCACGATCCCCAGAGATGAATGTCCGTGATCGGGCCGCTGTTGGTGCACTTGAAATCGTCAGCCAGCGTGTAAGGCTGGGTGGCATTGTAATCAATCCCGCTGACGAGATCCGGGCGTTGCACCCATTTAATGCCGTTCGTATCCGGGCAGCAGCCGGGAGGCGTGCAGACCACGGTTACGACTTGAGTGCAGGTATCGCTGACGTTGCCACAGCAATCCACGGCCTGCCAGACGATGGAAACCAATTGTGTGCAACCGGTCCCGTTGGTGAACATGTTCACAATAAAGACCGTAACATTTGTCCCACAGCAGGCATCAATCGCCGTTGGCGGGTCGGGCGTCCAGGGTGTTCCTGCCACCACGGTCTTGTTGCTGGCGCAGGTGATGACCGGCGGGTTGGTGTCCACCACCGTCACAGTCTGTGTGCATGTGCCCAGTACGGTGCCGGTACAATCAGTCACGGTCCAAATGCTGGTGTAACTCTGGTTACACGAGCCGGCACTGTTCGTGATGACCATAAGTGTGATGGACGGCGGTGCCGTGCAACAAGGATCCGGGCCGACTATCGGCGGGTCAAAAGACCACGACGAGCCGCACTCAACAGTCTTGTTCGTCGGGCAAGTAATCGGAACGATGCATTGATTGGTAACCGTCGTCAGTTTGAAGGCCAGATCCAGTGGGCCGCCGGTTGGCGATTGTTGGGTCGGCGTCCAAGGCGCACCGGCTGGCGGTGGCACTCCGGGCCAGGGCGCGTGAACACTGGTATCGGTCTGCACCTGCCGCGTGCTCTTCCAGCCGTATTGAACCGGGTTACCGGCCGGCAATTGCGCATACACCATCAGCCAGTAAATCGCCGGCGCGGCAGCAGAGCCCTGCTGGACGAAAATGTTGGTGGGATAGAAACAGTAATACCAGACTTGTGAATCCGGTCCCAGAGGAGCCGGTGGACCGGGGTCGAGAAACGATTCCTGGCCGAAACTCCAGAAAGATTCAATATATTGACCCGGCCCAAACTGTTCCTGCCAAAGCAGGGCGCCTGGTTGGCTGAAATTGTTGACCGGACCGGCCGGCACGTTGGTGTAGATCGCCAGCCAGAAAGTCAACGCATTGGTCTGAACCTGGTCATTGAGCCATGAACCCCACAAATGAATGTCCGTGATCGGACCGGGATTGCTGCAAGTGAAATCGTCCGCCAAGACCCACGGGCCGTCATTCCACACGTCAAACCCGTTGTCGAGGTTCGGCCCTTGCGCGTATTTGGTGCCATTGCTTTCCACGCAACCCACCGGCGGCGGCGGGGGCGGCGGATTGGTTGGTGTCGTCAACTTGAAGGATAGATCAATGAGCTGGCCGGTTTGGACATTGGTCATTGTCTGCCAGTTTCCGATGGGCTGGCCGCTGGTCGCGAGGTAATTTCCCCAGACGGCACCATCATGGTAGGGATAAACGGCTGTTTTCCAGCCGTAGGAGCCTGTCTGACCGCCCACCTGCGCATAAACCGCAAGCCAATAGTTGGTTGGCTGGGCCGCCGTGCCCTGTTGCGCAAAGGGATTAGTCGGATAAAAACAATAATACCACGCCTGGGTGTCACTGCCGACGTAACCGGGTATGCTCGGATCATAAAACCCTTCGCTGCCGACAGCATAGGGGCTCTCGGCGTATTGCCCCAATCCGAAAGACTGTTGCCACAGCAACGCACCTGGATGGCTGGGCGTGACCTTGCCGGATGAAAAATTAGTCACTGCCGGCACGTCGCTGTAAATGCCCAGCCAGAAATTGGTGATCGTGCCATGAACATCGCGCAACCACGAACCCCAGAGGTGAATGTCCGAGATCGGGCCCTTGGTGTCACAAAAAAAATCATCCGCCAGCACAATGTTCCCACTGCTGTTATTTACGTCCAGTCCACCGTCCGTGTTCGGCGGCAATACGAACTTCTGGCCGTTGGTTTCGACGCATTGCAGGGTTTGGGCCGGCGCGCTCAACGATGCCGACAACAAAAGGGCACCGGCCAGGATGACAGTGGAGCACGGAACTTTGGAAAAGATTGACGCTTTCATTTTACCCTCGTTCAAATCAGATTCTTGTTGACTGACCTCAACAACGTAATTCGTGATTTTCCCTTCCGAGTCAGGGCCGATCGCGCTTCACAGCCTGGATTCGTTTCGTGCACCTCCGCACTGGATCATCCGAAGGCCGCCAGTTCCTTTGAGAAGCCCCGTCACGTCACCTGCCTTTTCCGGATTCAGCTGACTTTGCAACAATGTTTACAAATAGTCAATACAAAAATATCTAATTTCCGTTACGTTTGCGCAACGGGTTCAAACCCAGGGATTCCTGATTCAAAAAAAACATGGTCAGTTGGAGAGGACCGGGGACCAGCAACACGGGCCTGGTGACTAGCAAAAGAAAAAACCGCTCGCCACCAGCGCGCTTTTCATGTCAGCTGTCGTTCGTCACTGGTCACCAAATCGAACCATGCCGCGCACCCGTCAGGAATTGGAACAGATCGAACGGCAGACGCTCGCGCCCTACGCCCAGTTCAGTGGCGACACGCGCGGCCGCGAGTATTCCGAGCCGCCTCCGGAATGGCGCACGCACTACCAGCGCGACCGTGACCGCATCATTCATTCGCGCGCCTTTCGCCGGCTCGAATACAAGACGCAGGTTTTCCTCAACGGCACCGGCGACCACCTCCGCACGCGCCTGACGCACACTATTGAAGTCGCCGCCATCTCGCGCAATATCGCCAGCGCCCTGCGGCTCAACACCGACCTCGCCGAGAGCATCGCGCTCGCGCATGACCTCGGCCATTCACCCTTCGGTCACAAAGGCGAAACCGCGCTCGCGCGCCTGATGAAAAAACACGGTGGTTTCGAACACAACCGCCACAGTCTCCGCATCGTCGAGCAACTGGAACAAAAATATCCCGGTTTCCCGGGCCTGAACCTGACTTGGGAGGTCCGCGAAGGACTGGTCAAACATTACACCGCTTACGACCATCCCGGACGGCGCAAGGGGTTCGCCGCGAAAAATTCCTCGCTCGAAGCGCAAATCGCCAACCTGGCCGACGAAATCACCTACTACAGCCACGACCTCGACGACGGCCTCGACTCGGAGTTGTTGTCGGAAAAGGAATTGGCCCGCAACGTCCGCCTCTGGGCTCATGCCGCGCGGCTGGTCAAAAAGGAAAATGGCGATTTGCCCGACGAATCCCGCCGTTACTTCATTATCCGCAGCCTCATTGACCTGCAAATCCGGGACGTCGTGGAAAACAGCGAACGTCTCATTGGGACGGCGGGTGTGCTGTCCGCGGACGATGTGCGGCGTTTTCCGAAAGCGCTCGTGCAATACAGCCCCGAACATCGCGGGTTGAATCTCGAATTGCGCAATTACCTCTACAAAAATCTCTATTACAATCCCGTCGTCCATGAGCCGAACCTGCGCGCCGTCCAGATGCTCAAACGCCTTTTCTGGTATTACCTCGCCCACCCGCGTGAAATCGGCGAGGGCGCGCGCCGCCGCAGCCGCCAGACCGGGCTGCACCGCGCCGTGTGCGATTATCTGGCCGGCATGACCGACCGTTACGTCGCGCTGGAATACAAGCGGAATTTTGGAGAAACGTCCAAGGTCGCGTAGCGTTTGGGAACGCCAGGGCCATGGGCGGTACTTGACGCGGCGATAAATGCCGGGTATAGGGACCTTCGACATCGGGGTGGTGCGGCGAGATCGCGATGTCAGAGGACGGGCGGGAAATCCGGTTGCGCTTCTTGAGGTGTCAAACCTCCGACCAGTCCGGAAACAAATCAACGAGCTTTACGACGAAGTTGTGGCCGAAGCCAGGAGCGGACAAACATGAACGAAATCATATTGATGTTCCATGTCCTGTTCGGCGCGGGCTGCGTCATCACGGCGGTGTGGCTGTTCGTGGACGTGTTGCATGCCGACGCAGCGAACCGCGCGCGGATCAGAAGGTTGAGTTGGGCCGCGGCTGCTTTCATGTGGTGCGCTTTCCTGATCGGCGGTTATTGGTATGTGGTAGATTACCCGGCGGACAAGGCCATCATCTTGCATGGCCCGTGGCCGTTCGCCCACAGTTACTTCATGGAAACCAAGGAACATCTGGTCATCATGCTTTTGCTATTGACCAGTTTTCTTCCCGTCGCGACCGCCAACAACCTCGCCGTCAACCGCGAGGCGCGCCGGCTGGTTCTGTGGGTCCTGGCGGGGATTGCGTTGCTCGGTCTGATGATTGAGGGTGATGGCGCTATGATCGCGATGGGGGTGAAAGTCGCGCTGCTGGCGGGACAACATTAACAACCGGAGAACAAACATGGAAAACACCGGCGTCTCGAAATATACGATTTCCTTCGGATTGTCGCTGGCGCTCTGCAGCGTGCTCAACGCGCTGCTGGTGGTCACGAAAGAAAAGAGCCGCAGCGTCACGTCCGCGCTTCAACGAATCACCGGTCACCAATGGGTCACTCACGTTATCATCGTCCTGGTTCTTTTTCTCTTCTTCGGCTGGCTGTTTGCGAAGTCCAACCAGGGTCAGGGAATGAAGCTGGCGGTCAACCGTTTGACGGAAATCATCCTCGCGGGAATCGTGGCGGGCGGCCTCATCATTACCGGGTTCTATTTGGTCGCCGATTGAAAACCAAACCGCCATCCCTAGGTTTCGGCTTATGACGGGCGAGAGCGCACGGATTGCCAATTATGGCCAGAACCAGTAAAGCCATTCTTTAAACAATTCCCAGAATCTTTGAGTAAAAGCGCCGGCAATCAAGCCGACCAAGACTGCACCACCGCCAACAAGCATCAGACCGACGATCCAAGACTCGTCTTCCGCGAGCCAGACCCAAGACGCACCACCTAGAACCGCTCCGGGAATCGCACCGAAGAGAAAATGGGCCCAGAATTCAATCCAGTCGAATTTCTGTGGCTCATTCATTGGACAGTATCGCAACTTCTTCGCCGCCCCTGAGGGCATCAAGCAGTTGCGAAACAGTCTTTCCCCATCCTGGCAAAACCAAATCCGGCGCAATTTCGCTCAACGGTTGAAGCACAAACCGCCGCACCGGCGCCCGGGGATGTGGCAAAATTAAATTCGCCGACATGCGGGTTTCTGCGCCAAAGGCAATCAAGTCCAGGTCCAGTGAACGTGGCTCGTTTACAATTCCTCTGTCGGAACGGCCAAACTCCGTTTCGAGCGCCTGGAGCTTTTCGAGCAGGGATTCCGGCGTCTCGTCTTTGCGCGGCACCAGTCCGATAACCGCGTTCACAAATATCGGCGACCCCGGCGGACAATCCACCGGCGAGGTTTGCCACAAGGAGGATTTGAGAATCGGCTGGTCGGAGAAATTTTGCAGTCGTGTCATCGCGTCCAGGATGATTTGCTGCGAATCACCGAGATTGGAGCCAAGCGCAATGATGGCGATTTGGGATTTCGGATTTCGGATCTCGGATTGTTCAACCATGGCGACGACAACTTCAATCCTCAATCGTCAATCGTCAATCGGTAATTATTTGAGCCCCAACACATCCTGCATGTCGTAAAGCCCGGGCTTCTGTTTGACGACCCACAACGCCGTTCGCAATGCGCCGTTGGCAAAGGTGTCACGGCTCGAGGCCCGGTGCATTAATTCCAGGCGCTCTCCGGCATTTGCAAATATGACCGTGTGATCGCCTACCACGTCACCGCCCCGGATCGAATGAACGCCGATTTCCGAACTCGTCCGTTCGCCGACAATGCCCTCACGTCCGTGCCGCGCCGCTTTGCCGAGTTGCAGCTTGCGGACATCCGCCAGGATTTCCGCCAGCGTTTTAGCTGTGCCGCTAGGCGCATCCTTTTTCAGGCGATGATGCATCTCAACGATTTCCAGATCAAAGCCCGGACCCAGAATCTCCGCCGCCTTGCGGGTCAGCCAAAACAGGGTGTTAACCCCGGTGGAAAAATTGGAAGCTAAAACGATGGGAATTTGGGTTCTTCGCTTTCCGATTTCCACTTTTTCGTTTTCGGAATGGCCGGTCGTGCCAATCACCAGCGCCTTTTTCTTCTCGGCACAGAGCGAAACGATGCCCGCTGTCGCCGTGTGCGAACTGAAATCAACGACGACGTCACCTCTGGCGATGACATCGCCCAGGTCGTCGCCCTGATCAACCTGGCCGGCGATTTCGAGTTCGCGAAAGTTTTTTGCGCAGGCAACCAGCGCCTGGCCCATGCGCCCTTTCGAACCGGTGATGATAATTTTGGTCATAAGACTTTGACGCGAATTTCGCGAATTATCTCGAATTTAAATCCGATTCGCGAAAATTCGCCCAATTCGCGTCTTCCTGCTTTACTTAAAAAATGCCGACCGCTTTCATCGTGGCGCGGAGTTTCGCGCGATTTGCCGCGCACATCGGCACCAGCGGCAGACGATACTCTTCCTCGATCACACCCATCATCGCCAGCGCGGCCTTGACCGGCACCGGGTTGGTTTCGAGGAACAAATCCTTGAATAGCGGGGTGAATTTCGCGTGCAACTGCCCTGCCCTTTTGGCATCGCCCCGGGCAAAGGCGGCTACCATCCGGGCCACCTCGCGCGGAATGACGTTCGATGCCACGCTGATGACGCCTTGCGCGCCGACCGCCATGAACGGCAGCGTCAGCGAATCGTCACCGGACAAAATCTCGAATCCCGGGCCCAGCGCCGCGCGCAACTGCGACACGCGATCGCAACTGCCGCCAGCTTCCTTGATGCCGATGATGTTTTTACATTCCGCAGCGAGCCGCCGGACAGTTTCAACACCAATCTCTACGCCGCACCGGCTGGGAATGCTGTAAAGCACGATGGGCAGCTTCGTCGCGCGCGCGATGGCGCGGAAATGATGAAATAAACCTTCCTGCGTTGGCTTGTTATAATACGGCGCGACCTGCAGCGAACCGTCCACGCCCACGTCCTCGGCACGTTGCGTCAGGTAAATCGCTTCCTTCGTCGAATTGGCGCCGGTGCCGGCAAGCACTCTGACTTTGCCGTGCGCGAATTTCACCGCCAGCGCGATGATGTTGATGTGCTCGTCGTAATCCACCGTTGGCGATTCGCCTGTGGTGCCGACGGGCACAATGCCGTCCACCCCGCCTTTGATTTGGAGTTGAATCAGGCGGTTCAGAGCAGTTTCGTCCACCTCGCCGTTTTTGAACGGGGTGACAATCGCGGTGTAAGTGCCGGTGAACATAATCCAGTCGAGAGCACAGCATCGGCGAAAACATCGTGCTTGGCGAGCAGGATTTTTAAATCGCGAACCCGGATGCGACAGCCGGGCGCACGGCGCTAAGGCAAATCCCTCTTCGGGTTTAATGAGCTTGCGCAACAAAGAAAAACAAGCATCTTCGGGTTTCATGAAAAGATGTTCCGGTCTTTTAATCGCAATGATCGCGCTATCCGGCAATTGCACTGCGCAATCGCCCGCCAATCCGAACGCCAACTCTCAGGCTAAAGCCTTGCTCAATTATTTCCAGGGCCTGGAAGCGCGGCCGGACAGACGCCTTCTCTCCGGGCAATTTTCCAATTTCGGCGACCGTGCGAACCTGGGCCTGCTCGCGGAAATTCATCAGCAATCGGGGCATTGGCCAGCGATCCTGGGCGTGGATTACGCCGGACGCGGCGGCATCCGCACCGAAGAACCCAACCGAGCCGCCATCGAGTATTGGCGCCAGGGAGGGCTGGTGACCATCAGCGCGCACATGTATGACCCAACCTTGACCAATTCCGCATTCGGTGGTTTGCGCGACAAGGACGTTGATTTGAACACACTGCTGGCGCCGGATACGGAAAGCCACGCCCGCTGGATACAGGAACTGGACAAAATCGCGGCCGGTTTGCTCGAACTCAAGACCAACGGCGTCGTGGTTCTGTGGCGACCGTTCCACGAAATGAACGGTGACTGGTTCTGGTGGGACGGCAAGGATCCGGAGACATTCAAAAAACTCTGGCGGCAGGAAATCGATTATTTCACGAAAACGAAAGGTCTGGACAACCTGCTCTGGGTTTATGCGCCGAATCACCGCGCGAACACGGCGGTGTACTATCCCGGTGACCGCTACGTGGATTTGGTCGGGCTTGATGCCTACACCGATTTCGTGGACACCAATCACATCTTCGGCTACGCGGAGGTGGCCCGATTGCCCAAACCATTCGGGTTCACGGAATTCGGCCCGCACGCACCCGACAACCCGCCTGGCGATTACGATTACCGGCGATTTCTCGCCGGCGTGAAGGCGAACTTTCCGCGCACGGTCTTTTTCATGAGCTGGAACGCGAAATGGAGCCTGGCGTCCAACACCAACGTCACCGAAATGCTGAATGACCCGTGGATGGTTAATCGCGAGGACCTGCCCAGAGATCTCACTGGTAGCCGGTGAGTACAACGTTCAACCGCGAATCAACGCGAATGAACACGGATGTCTAAGCACAAAAACCAAGGCGTGACACGGATTTCACGAATTGCCACGAATTCAAAACTGACTGACGACAATTCTCCCTCTCTACTTTGGGGAGAGGGCCGAGGTGGGGTGCTGTTTTAAGGATTTTCAAAGTGTTTTCGCCCGGGTCCCTCCGTTGTTTAAACGCATCCGTGCCATCCGCGTCATCTGCGGTTAATTCTCCGTTTTGAGGACGAGGGCGCGGAAGATTACGAAATCACTCGACCGGCGTGATTTTCACTTCCACTTCCATTTTGCGGTTGAGCGTGCCGCGATAATTGCCGGCCACCGGCGGCACGTCGGCATAGTCGCGGCCGATGGCGATCTTCACATACGTTGCGCCCGTTTGGCAGTTGTGCGTGGGGTCCAACCCTCGCCAGCCGATGTCGGGAATGAACACCTCCACCCAGGCGTGCGTCGCGCTGGCTGTCTCGGTAGCCAGATATCCGCTGACATACCGGGCCGGAATTCTCAAGCTGCGGCACAGACCAATCATCAGGTGCGCGTAATCCTGGCACACACCGCGATTCTGCGCGATCACGTCGCGCATGTGGGTGTGAACGTGGGTGGAGTGTGGTTCGTATTTCAAAAAACCATGGACGAAACGCAGGAGAGCCAGGGCGATCTGCCAGACATCGGTCAACCCCATGGTCGCATCTACCGCCAGCCGCCAGGGTTCCACGTCAATTTCCACAAAGCGCGTGCTTTGCAGAAAATCGTGGCAGCGTTCGATAGCGCGCGCACTGACCAGTTTGCTCATGGGACAAGGCCGGGCATCCTCCGCGAGCGGCGCGGGCGGATTGGTTTTCACGCGCGTCTGGCTTTCGACGAGCAAAAAGAGATGCGCCTCGGGCACTTCGAAATGATGGACCCAATTCGAGTAGAAATCGGTGTACCGGCTAAGCCGCGTCGCCGGCAGCACGCGCAGCAGAAAGGATTCGACCGTCTGCTCGCCGTTGGACAACGGTTCGAGGCGGGCGTCGTTGAAACTGTCGTGCACCGGGAGCGAATACACGTAGCGTGTGCGGTGAAAGATATCGTATTTCATTTCTGGTTTTAAAAAGGAAACGCATAACTCGACCGGGGTAAATCAGATGCGCAGGTTTGTTGCTGCTGTTCCTCCTGTTGGACCATGTGGCCTTCGCTCGGGTTTTGAAACGGTTGGAAAATGTAGGTGCGAAACAACGCGTCGCCGATGTGGTTCAGTTTGGTCTGCGTCTCGTCGAGATATTGGTGCAGGCCGCGGTCAAATATCTCGTCCACGGTGTTGAATTGCAGCTCGGCCAGCAATCTTCCGGTCAATTTCTCCGCGTCGTTGCTGAAATGGCCTTCGGTCACGCCGGAAATCCGGCGAAGCGCGCGGTTCAATTCACCGGCGCAAAATCGCACCGACCGGGGGAAATCATCATTCAACAGCAGGAACTGGGCGACCAGCCGCGGGTGAATGTCCGCGCCGTAAATGGTTTTGTAGGCGTCCCAGGCGCTGCACGAGCGCAGCACGGCCGACCATTCCAACGCCCCGGCCTGGTTGACGATCTTCGGCGCACCGCGCTCCGGCAGCGTCTGGTGGCGGACGTCAAGGATGCGCGTGGTTTTGTCAGCACGCTCGATGAACTGGCCGATCTGCACAAACCACCAACCCTCATTGTGTAAAAGCGTCGCGTTGGCAATGCCGATGAGGTGTAGTGATCCCGCCTTGATTTCCTGAAAGAATTCGCCGGGACCGGTGCGCCAGATCTCGCGCGCCTGGGGCGACCGGACAAACAGATACAACCGGTTCAATTCCTCCCACAATTCGAGTGTCAGCTGGTCGCGCACCATCCGGGCGTTTTCACGCGCCTGGCAGATGCACTGAACGATCGAATTCGGGTTTTCCGACTGGAACACCAGAAATTCAGTGACCGTCTGCCCGCTGGCCCGCGGATGCAATTGAAGAAACAGTTGTTCATCGCCGGTGGCCTGCACGATGGGCAGCCAGTATTCAGCAAGTTTTTTCTCATCCAGACCGCGCAGATCGAGCAATAATTGCAGGTTCACGTCCACCAGACGTGCGATATTCTCCGCGCGTTCGATGTAGCGCGTCATCCAGTAAAGCGAATGGGCGACCCGGGAAAGCATCTACGATTGATGATTACTGATTGAAGTTTTGAAGCGCGCTTCGAGCCCCTCAAATTTCCAGAATCCGTTCTCCCAAATCGTAAATCGTAAATCGCAAATCATAAAATCGGTCACTCTTCTCCATACAAAACCCACGTGTCCTTGCTGCCGCCGCCCTGGGAAGAGTTGACAACGAGCGAGCCCGGGCGCAACGCCACACGCGTCAGCCCGCCGGGAATGATCGAGATGCGCTCACCTGACAGAATGAACGGCCGTAAATCCACGTGTCGCCCTTGGACCCGGCCGTCACAAAAGGTCGGATGTTGCGAAAGGAAAATCATCGGTTGCGCGATGTAGTTGCGCGGTTCAGCATTGATTTTTTCCCGGAACTTTTCGATTTCGTCGTTCGACGCCTTCGGCCCCATCAACATGCCGTACCCGCCGGATTCGTTGGCGGCTTTTACGACCAGTTCCGGCAGGTGCTCCAGAATGTATTTGCGATCGGCTTCTTCGCTGGCCAGATACGTCGGCACGTTCGGCAGGACAGGATCCTGACCCAGGTAATACTTGATCATCCGTGGCACGAAACAATAAATGACCTTGTCGTCGGCGACACCAGTGCCGACGGAATTGGCGAGCGAAACGTTGCCGGCGCGGTAGGCGTTGACCAGACCCGGCACGCCCAGCAGCGAATCGCGCCGGAAGACCGTCGGGTCGAGAAAATCGTCGTCAATACGCCGGTAAATGACGTGGACCGGTTGCAAGCCTTTCGTCGTGCGCATGAAGACGCGTGCATCACGCACGAACAGGTCGCGGCCTTCGACGAGTTCGATTCCCATCTGCCGGGCAAGATATGTGTGCTCGAAATAGGCGCTATTGCACGCGCCGGGCGTCAGCAGCACAACCGTCGGTTCCGCCAATCCCGCCGGGGCTACATATTTGAGGCATTTCAACAACTCCTCCGGGTAATGCTCGACGGGTTGCACATCGATGCCCTCCAGCAGCGCCGGAAAAGCCCGCTTCATTGCGCGCCGGTTCTCGAGCACGTAACTCACGCCGGAAGGACAGCGCCCGTTATCTTCGAGCACGAAATACGTGCCGTCGTGGTCGCGAATCAAATCGGTGCCGCAAACATGAATATAAATCCCGCCCGGCACTTCGAAATTGACGAATTCGCGCCGGAAATGCCTGGCCGACAGTACGTAAAACTCCGGGACGACGCCGTCTTTCACAATCTTTTGTTCGTGATAGATGTCGTGCAGAAAGAGATTCAGTGCCGTGATACGCTGGGCGAGCCCGCGCTCGATGTGCATCCATTCCTTCGCCGGGATGATGCGTGGGATCAGGTCAAAGGGAAAAATCCGCTCCTCGCCTTGTGCATTGCCATAGACGTTGAAAGTAACGCCCTGGCGCAGGAAGGCCGTCTCCGCCGCCTGCCGTTTGGCATCGAATGCCGTCGGGGTCATTCCGGTGAAAAATTCACGGAACTTGCCGTAATGAGGACGTACCTCTCCGGTCGTTTCGAGCATTTCGTCAAAGCCGTCGACGGCGTTGTAATTTCCAAGCATAGCAACTAACGCGCGTTACTTTTTGCGCCGCGTGGACATTTTCAGACACTTGCTTCATCCCGGTTCATTCCGGGATTTTGAATGGCAACGTATTGCCGCCGCGCCAGTTTCGCATGGTATTCCAAAGCTGTTTTGCGATTTACCTGGTCTGGCGCGGTTCCGAAACTTCGGTCATCGTCAAGCAACCGCTGGCTTAAAGCAGCCGCCTTGCCGACCAGCTTCCGAACTGAACGAAGACATGCTTCTCCCGTTGTGGTCACGACGGCTCCGGTTTCGAGGCCGGACACACCAGGGGCATCACAAGCGGTTCGGCATCAGACTATTCGCATACTTGCTATTCAGCATTCGCCAACTTAATCTCTGCGCCCTTGAAAAAAAACGGTCGGCCAGCCATTCCGCGCAAGACGATTTATCGCCTGTCGCTGTATTTGCGCTGTCTCGTGCGGCTGCGCGAGAACGGTATCGGCACCGTTTCCAGTGAGATGCTCGCCCGGGCCGCGGGCGTCAAGTCCACCCAGCTTCGCAAGGACCTCGCCTGCTTCGGCACGTTCGGCACACGCGGCCTGGGCTACGACGTGGCGGCGCTTTCCAAACGGATCGCCGACGAATTGGGCACGTCGCGCCTGCAACCGGTGATTCTCGTCGGCGTCGGCAACCTCGGTCTTGCACTGTTGTCTTACCGTGGGTTTGAAAAGGAAGGCTTCGAAATCGTCGCCGCGTTCGACGCCGACCCGCGCCGGAAGCGCGACAAGAAAACCAAGCAGGCGATTTTCGGCATGGATGAATTGCCGGAAGTGGTCCGGACGCAAAACATCAAAATGGCGATTCTCAGCGTGCCGGCGGCCGTGGCCCAGGAAGTGGCCAACCAACTGATTCAGGCCGGCATTCTGGGGATTTTGAACTTCGCGCCAATTGTACTTTCAGTACCGGAAGAGGTCATGGTTAACAATGTCAACCTCGCCATTGAACTGGAAAACCTGAGTTATTTCACGCAGGAATGATGCGTGGACCGCGGCGAGTCATTTGCAGGCCGACTGAACGCCGGAGCGGATTTTATCCTGGCCGGATTTGTCCACAGCCAACGGCACCACTGCATCCGGCGTTGAAACTACGTGCAAAGAGTTCTTTGGAGGCCGCGCTTTCCGGGCCGGTCTCGGTTTGGCGGCCGCCCCGGGCGCCGTGGTCTGGGAGGAGTCGGATAAATAAAGATACCGACCACAGCACTCGCAAATCTGGATGTCTGTGTCGTGCATCAACGTCGTGACGACGCCGATGGGCACGCGCATATGGCAGCCGGCGCAGACCTGGTTGCGGACGGCCGCCACGCCTTTCTTGCCCCGGGCGACCAGGCGATCGTAGTGGGCAATGATTTGCGGCGGGATTTTGCCGCGCAGGTCCGTGATGATGAGGTCGGAGTTTTTTTCTTTGCTTTCGCCGAATTCGAGTGATTGAAGCTTGATTAGATTCTGAAGTAATTCATTCATAAACCATGCTATTTGTTTATCCCACATATTGCGAAATTCTGCAAGCTGAATCCGCGCGCCCCAGCCAGCGCAACAACCCGTCCAAAATCGTGATCGGGTGCGGCGGGCAGCCGGGAATGTAAAGATCCACGGGCACAACGCTTTCGGCACCGTTCCGCTGTTCGGCGTGGCCCAGGTATGGTCCGCCGGAAATCGCGCATGCGCCCACAGCAATCACCAGCTTCGGTGGCGGGATCGCCTCGTAAGATTCGCGCAAAGCCGATTCCATGTTGCGCGTGACGGGACCGGTGATCAGCAGTCCGTCAGCATGCCGCGGTGACGCAACGAATTGAATGCCGAACCGGCCCAAATCAAACACGACGGTGTTCAGCACGTTCACGTCGGCCTCGCAACCGTTGCAGCCGCCGGCGCTCACCTGGCGCAACTTGAGCGAGCGCCCAAAAAGTTTGCGCGTCCTTTCGTCGAGTGCGCGCGCCAGTTGAAATTCCATGTGGGTAGGGCCGCGCTGCTGCGCGGCCATGGACGACCAGCAGGTAGTCCCTACCAATGCCTCCCGAGACGATGTGGCCAGGCGATGTTCGGTCGTGAAGCGAATAGCACCCTCCGGGCAGGCACGCTCGCACTCCGGACAAAAGAGACAACGACCGAGATCGAGCCGCACGCCCTTTTCATCAACCGTGATGGCATCCGTCGGGCAGACATCGGCGCAAACGCGGCAGCCTTCCGGACATTTCGCGGAATCAATCTGCGGCCGGCCGCGCAGCCGGTCGGGCAACACCGGCGGTCGGTTTGGAAAACCAACCGTGCGATGCCCCTGATGGGCGCGCGCTAAAAGAGCCTTGAACATGAGGTCATCCCAATTTGTTTAGTAGCTGGCGTCTCGGAAGAGCGCCGCAAGCTTCCGAAATTCAAAGCGTCCGGCTTTCTGCCGAAAGCCGCTACGTTTGAATCGCAAATCGTAAATCATAAATTCACAGGTCATGTCCGCAATACGACAGGTTGAAACTTTTGTTGCAAAGCGGGAAATCGGAAATCTGCTGGTCGCGCAACGCCATGGCCAGCCCCATCCAGTTGTGAAACGACGGGTCCACGACCTTGTAATGCGCAAATTTTCCAGCCTCATCGGTAAACGCCACGTGACAAATTTCGCCGCGCCAGCCTTCGGTCAGCGATACCACTGCGTGATTGGCTGCCAGCGGGCCGATTTCAGTCCGTATCGGTCCGTCCGGCAACGCCCCAAGCTGGTCAAAGAGGAACGCGATGGAACGCTGGCTCTCCATCCACCGCACGTGCGCCCGGGCGAAAACCGTGCCGGTGTGATACAACGAAACAGGAATTTGCGCGAACCGGTAGATCCCGGAAGGAAATTGCGCCCGCACATCGCGTTCGATGCCGCTGGCGCGGGCGGCCATGCCGACGAGACCCAATGCCAGCGCGGTTTCGCGTGATACCGGCCCGGCATTTTCAAATCGGGAGCGGACTGACGGCGCTTCCCAAAGCAAATTCACCGCGTTGGCCACGTCTTTGCGCGCTTGCTCCAACCGCTCGTTGAATTGCGCCAGGCGGGCTTCGTCGAGATCAAACAAAACGCCGCCGGGCCGGACCAGACCGCGTCCGAACCGGTTCCCGCAAATTAAAGCCGTCAAATTCAGGAAATCCCCGCGGATGCGTCCGCAAAAACTCGCGGTGGGCAGGTAGCCGACATCGCCGGCCAAAGCGCCGAGGTCGCCGGTGTGATTGGCAAGCCGTTCCAGCTCGAGCGCGATGGCGCGCAATGCCTGCGCCCGCGCCGGCACACGGCAACCGGCCAGCGCTTCGACCGCCTCGCAATATGCCAGGGTATGACCGATGGTCGTGTCGCCGGCGAGCGTTTCGATGTAAGCTACTGTCCGCTTGTTCGGTCCACCGACGAGCGCACGTTCCACACCGCGATGCTGGTAGCCGAGCGAAATTTCCAGGTGATAAACTTTCTCACCGTGGCATTGGAACCGGAAATGGCCCGGTTCGATAATGCCGGCATGCACCGGGCCGACGGCAACTTCGTGAACTTCCTCGCCGGTCATCGCGAAAAAATCTGTGACACCCGGTTGGATCAACGTCGTTGCGGAACGGTTCCAGGCCTCGTGCCCGTCGCGATACGAAGGGTGAAAACGGATTGGCTTCAACCACGGATGGCCTTCCGGACGAATGCCGCATTGCTCGGCGATTTCGCGCTCGAACCAGTGCGCTTGCGGGCAATCGGGAGTCAACGCGGGATACGCGTCGCCAACGCGCGTCGAGGTTACGGCCAGGGTTCCTTCCGCCTCCCGCGCCAACACCCCGAATAATCGCAGGTCACCCAGGGATTCAGTGCCAAAAAAGGCACTGAGGCGTGCGCCGGACTCAACCGCTGACAACATTGTGTCCTGGAATTCATCGAAAGCCAGCGGCAGCGATTTGGCAAGGTTGACTTTCTCGCCATTGCGAATGTTGAAAGTGGACAGCGCGCTCATGGCGCCATTCCTCCCGCGGAAGCGGTGAACGCGTTGCCGGTCTGGCGAATGACATCCGCGGCGTTGTTCAGGGCTGCCTGCAGCGATTCCGGCATCCACAATCCCAACACCAACAACAACCCGAACGGCACCACCACCAGCAGTGATTCCAGTATGCCGATGCGGTCAGGCCGGGCGACGGGGCCGGCTTTTCCCCAGGCCAGTGGAATGGCATGACCCAATGCCCCCACAAAAACCACCCCGGCTCCGAACAAAAACAACACCAGCGTCAGGATGGCCTTGCCGTCCATGGCCGCCTTCAGAATTTGCAGTTCGCTCATGAACAACGCGAACGGGGCCACGCCAATCAACGCCAGCAAACTGCCGAATAACCCCATCCCCCACGCCGGCGCCACCCGCATCGCGCCGGATAACCGGTGCATGTCGTGCGTGCCGAACGTCTGCCCCAGCCGGCCGGCCGCAAAAAAGGCAAGCGTCTTGCAAAGCGAATGATTGAGCGTGTGAAAAAGCGCGGCGAAAGTTCCTAAACCGCCCAGTCCGACGCCGAGCGTGATAATGCCGAGGTGCTCGACGCTGGAATACGCCAGCAGACGTTTGAGATCTCGTTGAAACACGATGAACGCCGCCGCGACCAGAATCGAAAAAAGGCCGAATCCGACCAACAACCGCAAACCCCAGCCGGTGTTGCCCGTGCCCGCCTCAACCAGCGGCACGTAGCGCATTACGCAATACAACGCCGTGTTCAGCATTAATCCGGAAAAAAGCGCCGAAACCGGGGCGGGCGCCTGGCTGTGCGCATCCGGCAACCAATTGTGCATCGGGGCCAGACCGGCCTTGGTCCCGTATCCGACCAGCAAGAAGATGAAAGCGGCTTTGAGCCAGACCGGGTTCAACAAAGCAGCGTGCGCGTGCAATCGCGTCCACAACAGAACTTCCGGCGCGCGCAGGCCCAGCTCATGCGTTGAGGCGCCGACCAGTAGCGTACCCATGAAAGCAAACGCCACGCCGACGGAGCAGATTAAAATATATTTCCACATCGCCTCCAGCGATTCGCGCGTCACGTGCACACAAATCAAGAAGCCGGTCAACAGAGTGGTGGCCTCGATTCCCACCCACATGATGCCGAGGTTGTTGGAGATGAATACCAGCGTCATCGCTGCCAGCGCCCCGCACCACAGACTGGCGAATTGCCGCGCCTGCCTCAGCGTCAACCGGCCTTCCTGCCATTCCACCCCGAAATACACCGCCGCGTAAGCTGAGCACAGTCCGTAGATCAGCAGCATAACCGCCAGGTTGTAGGCCGACAACGCGTCCAGATAAAGCCATTCCGCACCGGCGCATACCGGTCCTGACAGCAGGACTTTTCCAGCCACATACCATCCCAGGGCCACGGTGATTCCGACACCGGCACAGAGGGCGCGCAGGAGGGCCTGCGCCGAGGTCAACGGGAGCGTCAATCCGCCCGTGACCGCCGGCACCAGAATCAACAACCAGAGCATGGTTTCGTGTCTCATCAGCCATCAGCCTTTCAGGCGATCCAATCGGTCCGTCTCAATGTGGTCGAACTCCCGGTTGATATGGTAAACCGCAATCCCCATTACAAACACCGCCACAAACACATCCAGCAAAACACCCAGCTCAACCAGGAACGGTGTTTCCGCTACAATCCCGACACCAAACGTGTAGATGCCGTTCTCCAGCACCAGAAATCCCAGCACCTGGTTCAATGCGCGTTTGCGCGCGACAATCAGAAACAACCCGGCAAAAATGGAGAAGAGCGCCACCGGCGCCAGCCACGGTGAAGCGATGTTTTCCGGCATCGTCAGGCGCGCGCACATCCCGAACGACACGCCCAGCGCCAGCACGCCGGCGACGAGTGACGCGACGTACCCGACATACGGCTCGATTTCGCGTGCCACTTCCGCTTCCCGCACCGCCCGGAAGAGCAGCCACGGGAACACGATGCCTTTCAGCGCGATTGTTCCCAAAGACAACAACACAAAGTGTACCGACAAATTTTGCAGATGCGCCAGGACCGGCAGTAACCCGAGCACCATGCCTTGCAGGGCCACCATGCGAATCGAGGCGCCGAGCCGGCTGGAGCCGAGCAATTTCAGATTGGTCAGTACCACGAGGACGAGGATGAGATTGGTGGTCATGACGGGTTGTGAATTTTCAACGTCAGCTCCAACAGAAATGCCATCGCCGCCAGCACTCCCGCGCCGACCAGCAATTGCGGCACCACGACCAGGCGCAACCGCGCCATGATGGATTCGATCACTCCCACAATCACGGCGACGACCAATACGCCACCGGTGGACAATAGCAGGTCCAGCCACACGCTGTTCGTCACCGGCACCACCATTCCGACAATGAGCGCCGCGAACAACCACAGTTTGAGTCCTGCGCTGTAAAGAATGAACGCGAAGTCCGGCCCGCTGTGGTCGAGCACCATCACTTCATGAATCATGGTCAATTCGAGATGGGTATTCGGGTCGTCCACCGGAATGCGCGCGTTTTCGGCCAGCAACACAATCATCAGCGCGATGATCACCAGCGCCAGCACCGGACCGGAGTCCAGCCAATGCGCGCCGGATAGCGGGCCGAATATCGTTGAGAGCGAAAGCTGTCCGGCTTGACGTGCCAGCGTCACCAGGGCGATGAATAAGGCCGGTTCAGCCAGCGCCGAGAAGAAAACCTCCCGGCTCGCCCCCATGCCCTCAAAACTCGAACCCGTGTCCAGCGCCGCCACAACCGTGCAAAACCGCATCAACCCGAGCAGTCCGGCAAACAGCAGAAAATCCGCCGGGAACGCGATAAGCGCCGGGAAATTCCCCAGCGGCATCAACGCCGCCGCCACCAGCACCGCCGCCAGTCCCAGCACCGGTCCGGCGCGGAAGATCCAGGTTGTCGTGCGACTATAAACTGCGCCTTTGCGGAGCAGCTTCCACAAATCAAAATACAATTGCAGCAGCGGCTGGCCGCGTCGTCCGGCAAAAAACGCTTTGGTGCGGTTGATAACGCCGAACAACAGCGGCGATAACACGAGCGCCAGCAACAGCGGGATGAAGGAAATGGAGATCATCGTTCAACGAAGCTTCCAGACCAACAGCACCACCAACGTTATGGCGATGTAAAGCACATAGAGCTGGACTTTGCCATGTTGCAGCCAGCGCACTTGCGACAACCAGTCGTTGGCGCGCTCGAACATCGGCCGATACATCTCCTCGTGGGTCAGATCGGGCGTCTCGGTTTTAAGCGCTGCGCCAACGGGGAACAGGCCGTTCGGGGGCACGATCCTTTTCCTTGTGCCCAACAATGGCCGGAATAAATCTGTCAACGGCTGGGCAAATGAGGAAGCGGTATATTGCATTCGGGGCGTCGGCCTCGCGTAGCCGCAACCCCAGGTCGCGCTGGTCCCCACCTTTCGGCCTGCCAATAAACTGCGTCGTAACAAAACCAGCGCCGCCGTCACCAATAGAAACGTCAGCGCTCCAATCACCACGAATGTCAGCGTGTTGGTCGTGGTTGCAAGGTTTATACCGACAACGTCCCGCTGGATTCCGGATAGTTCTTCCAGAACGGACCGTAGCCCGCGAACGACCAGGGGTGCCAGCAGACCAATGAGTCCGCACCCGAACGCCAACGCCAGCATGGGCAAACGCATGGCCCAGCCGGTTTCGTGCGCGTGCGCCACGTGTTCGCTCCGAGGTTCGCCCAGGAAAATGATGCCGAATGCCTTCGTGAAACATGCCACAGCCAGACCACCAATCAGCGCCAGACCGGCAATCACCGCCAGCAAGGGCACTGCCACCGGCCCGGAGGTTAAAATACCGCCCTTGAATGCGCCCCAGAAAATCAGAAATTCGCTGACGAATCCGTTCAGCGGCGGAAGCCCCGAAATGGCTACGGCCCCGAAGAGAAACGTTGCCGCCGTCCATGGCATCCGTTTGAGCAGCCCGCCCAGATCGTCAATTTCCCGGGTCCCGGTGCCGTGCAGCACTGCGCCGGCGCCAAGGAACAGCAGGCCCTTGAACAAGGCGTGATTAACCACATGCAGCAACGCACCGCCGAAGCCGAGCACGATGAGCGCAGGCGCACCTGTGTTCATGCCCAACAAACCGACGCCGAGTCCCAGTGCGATGATGCCGATATTTTCGACGCTGTGATATGCCAGCAGGCGTTTCAGGTCGTGCTGGGCCAGCGCAAACAAAACACCCAGCACGCCCGAAGTCACCCCGATGGCAATGAGTCCCCAACCCCACCACAACGGCGGTGTCCCCAAAAATATGAAGGCCCGTATCAGTCCATAAATTCCCGTTTTAATCATCACCCCCGACATCAAAGCCGACACATGGCTCGGGGCGGCCGGGTGCGCTTCCGGCAGCCACACATGCAACGGCATGAACCCGGCCTTGCTGCCGAATCCGATGATTGCCAAACAAAAAAGAATCCCGGCCAATCCTTGCGTGTGGATCCTTTGATTCACCCAAACGTTGAAATCCATCGAACCAGTCTCCCGTGCCAGCAACAGGAAAAATGCCAGCAAAAAGGCCGTGCCCAGATGTGTCGCCACAAAATAAATCCAGCCCGCCTCGCGCACCGATTCCAGTTCGTGCTCGAACGTGACCAGAAAGAACGACGCCAAAGCCATCAATTCCCACGCCACGAGGAACAACACGGCATTGCGCGCCACCAGCACGAGCACCATGCCTATCACCAGGAGGCAATAACAAAACCAGACCGGCCCGAGCGAACGCTTTTCTTCCCACGACCGCAGATATTCCACGCCGTAAATCGCCGACAGCGCTGAAAGCAGGAGCGTCGGCAAAAGAAACCAGGCCGACAGTGGATCAAGTTCGACGAAGAATTCACCAAACGGCACCGACCAGGCACACCGAAACTCCAGAGTGAAACCACCGACCAGAACTTCTACTGCTGGAATACAACCCATGACCGCCGCCACGACCACGGTGAATGCGCCAAGCCAGGAATAGTTTTTGCCCACCCGGTTCACCAACAGCATGATTATCCCGCCGCAGAGCAGGACGACCATCGCCGACAACAGCAGAATCACGCCGCCGCCTCCTTCCGTATGCTGGTGGTTGGATTGCTCAAGCTGTCACTGATTCGTTTTGCCGCCGACAGGATTTTATCCCGGCTGGCCTGCCGTGCGATGAGCGCTTTAAAATCTGGATCCCGCAGCGCAAACGCCAGGCGGGATAGCAGGTGCAGATGCGCTTTGACCGTTGGACTGATGAGCGTGAACAGGGCGTGCACCGGCTGGTTGTCGAGCGCTCCGAAATCCACCGGGGCTTCGAGAAAGCAAAGGGTCACGATCGGCTGGGGCACGTGCAGGACAATCGGGTTCCGCACGTGCGGAATGGCGATGCCGTCACCGATAGCGGTGGATTCCAAGGCTTCCCGCGCCAGCAACACTTGCAGCAGGAACTCTCGGTCCACCATGTCCGGCAACCGCAGCACCTCCACCACGCTGCGGAGAACGGCCGGTTTGTTCGTACCGGCCAGACGATAGAAAATGCCCCCCACCTCCAAGGCGTTGGACAACTCAGGTAGCGATCCAGAGCCGCCATCCGGTTCCTCAAAAATTCGCGGCGAAACATTGATGCGGTTTGCCGTAGCCCATTCCAGCAATTCGGCACGATTAAACCGGTATTGTCCACTCAACCGATAACCTGGCAGTTTCCGCTCATCAATCCAGCGGTAAACTGTCTTTTCCGATATATTCAGCAGGCCGGCTACGTCTTTGACTGTCAATTGCATCTGCTAAGAACATTCAAACAGCTGAATGCCGTTTGGACATCTCTAGACAGAATCTCCGGAATAGCATTAAATGTCAATAAACCGCTTAATACATTGTAGTCAGGCTAATAGCCAGGATTACAGACCGTCCCATCGACTATTTCCCGGTTGTTACTTCGGAACATCAGAACGATTTTCAAGGGGAGACAACGCGATAAAACTGAGCTGGGTGTTGCTGGAAATCCGTGAACGTCGCCCCGCTGGTTCCGAATGCGCCGCTGGAGGCAACCGTCCATTGGTTGATCGGCAAAGTCACGTCGGTTGTGGCCAGAACCCGATAATTCTGACCGTACGGACCTGCAAACCGGATTTGTGTGCTCGCGGTTCCCGATGAGATTCCGGTCAGAACAGGTTGGCCGGGAAAAAATGTCATGAGCGACACGGTTCCCGGCGGCACGGTGTTGGTGAACGTGGACGACACCGCAACGAAGTTGGTGGCGATGTCCTGCGAACCAGGCGTAGGATCGTTCGTCCGCGTGGCTTCATCCTGGGCTATGCCATAGGAACGGACCATGGCCGTTCCGCCGGGCATAAATCCGCTGACGTTGATTTGAGCGGTGAAGCTGGTCGCTAACTCCTTGTTCATGACCAGCAGGTTCAACAATCCATCCGAACGCAGCACGCCATAGGCCGAAACAAGCGGGTAATCGCTGGTCGGGTTCAGTACGGTATCGCCCGGCTGGATAAAGTATCGCATCAACTTGTCCGTGTAGAACATCGGATACCGGGCATTAGAGTAAAGCAGGAGCCCCTCGTCGCCGTTGGTGCGCCAGCCATAAATGGTTGGGTCAAAACTGCCGCGGGCATCGGGCCCGTTCCGGAGGTCCCACCACACGTAAGCGTTGAACTCGGTTTTCATGAGCTGGCTCAAACTGTCGGCCAAGTACAGTCCGCACACGATACTGGTGGATTGCCGGCCCAGCGGACTGGTCTGGTTGTTGTTTTCCGTGCACAGGAGTTCCACGTTGGTACTCTGCGGGCCGAGGTAATCCTGAAGTTGCTGGCGCAAATCGGCGGCATCCATCGCCCAGTTCACCGAGGCTTGCAGCAACAACGGGTCGCTTTCCGGTCCGGCCCACTGGGGATAAAAATGGTGGATGAGAAAATCCGGCGTCACGCCGAAGTTCTTCAGGTACGTCAACATCACCGGTGTCCAGCCATAATGGGTGACGCCGGTTCGCGGATTGACCACCGGATGCGCCGCGTTGTTGGAACTGCTGTCCTCGCCCGGCGTGGCGACGACGCCGATCTTGATCGTCGGGTCTGCGGCTTTCATCAGGGCAAAATAGCCGGCCGCGCGCAGCGCGTAGGTATAGGGATCGTGCGCCGGAACGTTGGAATCGGTTTCCCAAAGGCCATGGCACTCATTGCCGATCTCCCAGTATTTGAAATTGCAATGGTTGGTTACATTGGCGGAAAATACCCAGGCTGCGGCTTCGTTGCTGGTGCCGGTGCCGTAATTGACGGTGATGATCGCCTGCGCCCCGACGTTGGTGGCCACGTGCATGAAATTCTCAAAGTTCATGGCCCAGGTCCAGGTATTGGTCAGGCTGGTTCCGGTCGCCCAATGATATTCATCGGACAAGGAGCCGCCGGGAAATCGGAGAAGCGACGTTCCGAGTTCTTGCAGGGCGCTGATCGTGTCCGGGGTATCCAAATAACCATCGTAAATCGCCGTGTTGACTCCGAACCAGCGGGCATCGGCAGTGCGGACTTTTATCGTTGGATCAATGTTCACATGGACGAGCGCCGGCGCGGGATTGGCGGTGAGTTGGACGTCATCCACGTAGAAGGTTCCGGTGGGACCGATATTCACCTGGATGATGATGTGATTGACGTTGGTGAGGCTGGCAGCGCCCAGGGATGAAATCGGGATGACGATTTGTTGCCAGTTACCGGCGGTCAAGGGAGCCAGGTATACCGAAGGCCCTTGTCCGCTGGTTCCATACAGCAAATAAACGTAGAGATTCTGTCCGCCCGCGGTTCCCCCGTGCACCCAGAAAACCAGGTTGGTATAAAGCGTGGCGTTGAAATTAATGCTGCCAAAGCAAATGCCGTCCCAGGTGTTCGGAGTAAGGCTGATGGAATCATTGCCGGAATGGGCCTGCGCGGTGTCGGCAAAATTGTGATTGCCCCAACTCCAGTCCTGGAAGGTATTGACCAGGTGGTTGGTGTAGATGGGCAGATTCGCCTGACCGAAGGCGGTGGTGGCTGCGAACAGACCAACGGCAAGAGGAATGCGAAAAGCCAGACGTATAATCATTGAATCTTCACGCCTCAAATTTCAGTCAGTTTGCTTCCGAAGTCAAAATGTATAACTGAAGCAGCACGGTATCTTTTCCGAAGGACCGGGATGGGAAGTGAAATTGTGACGGACAGAACCCTTACCGGACGCCGGCATACATCACTCCTTCTTCGCTGCTTTCACTTCGATATGCAGGTCGCGCAATTGGCGGGCTGTGACAACTGCTGGTGAGTCGGTCATCAAGTCCGTGCCTTTGGCCGTTTTCGGAAACGCAATCACATCGCGGATGCTCGGGGTGCCGCAAAGAATCGCATTCAGCCGGTCGAAGCCCAGCGCGATGCCACCATGCGGTGGCGCGCCGTAGCGGAACGCTTCGAGCATGTAACCGAAACGCAACTTCGTTTCTTCCGGCGGAATTTTCAGCACTTCCTCGAACACCGTCTTTTGGACGTCGGGTTGGTGGATACGAATCGAGCCGCCGCCGAGTTCCACCCCGTTCACCACTACGTCGTAATGCTGGCCGCGGACTTTCTTCGGGTCGGTCTTGAGCATCGGAATGTCATCGGCCACCGGCGCGGTGAACGGATGATGGCTGGAATACCAGCGGTTCTGTTCCTTGTCGAAATGAAGGAGCGGAAAATCCACGACCCACAGGAAATCGAACCGGCTTGGATCAATCGTCAATTTCCCCTGCTCTTTCAAAACGTTGGCGCAGTAACGGCGGATTTCGCCCAGGATTTCGCACGCGTTCAGCCATTGATCGGCGGCGAACAAAATCAAATCACCTTCCTCGATTTTCAGTTTCTGGGCGAGCGCGGCTTTCTCGGCGTCGCTAAAAAACTTAACTATGGGCGATTTCCATTCGACTGGTGGCAGCGACGCCCCCGTCGCCCCGGCGGCTTTTGGCGACGAGGCGTCGCCGCCACGTTCGACTTTGATGTAAGCCAGACCTTTGGCGCCCAGGCCCTTGGCGTATTCGGTCATCGTTTCAATCTGGCCTTGGGTCGCGCCAGCCAGACCTTTCGCGTTGAGCGCCTTCACCACGCCGCCGGCAGCAACCGCGCCGCTGAACACTTTGAATTTGCTGGCCCGGAATTCTTCGGTGAAATCCACCAGTTCCATGCCGTAGCGCGTGTCCGGCTTGTCAATGCCGTAGCGATTCAGCGCTTCCTCGAACGTAAGGCGCTTGAACGGCGTCGGCACATCAACGTTCAGCGCCGTCTTCCAGATGCGTTTGAGCATGCCTTCAACCAACGCGTAAATGTCCTCGCGTTCGATGAATGACATCTCGAGGTCAATTTGCGTGAACTCAAGCTGGCGGTCGGCGCGCTGGTCTTCGTCGCGGAAACAGCGGGCCAATTGGTAGTAGCGCTCGATGCCGCCGACCATGAGGATTTGCTTGAACTGCTGCGGCGATTGCGGCAGCGCGTAAAACTGGCCGGGATTCACGCGGCTCGGCACGAGAAATTCGCGCGCGCCTTCGGGTGTGGACTTGAAGAGCATGGGCGTCTCGATTTCGAGGAATCCTTGCTCGTCCAGGTAATGCCGCGTGGCCATGGCGACTTTGCTGCGCAGACGGAGATTGCGCGCCATTTCGGGCCGGCGCAAATCGAGGTAGCGGTATTTCAAACGCAACTCCTCGTTCACCTTGCTCGCCACTTCCGGGTCGTCCACCGGAAAGGGCAACACGTCAGCGACGTTGAGCACTTCGAGTTCTTTGACCATCACTTCAACTTCGCCCGTGGGAATTTTTGGATTGTTGGTGCCTTCCGGGCGTTGGCGGACTTTGCCAGTGGCGCGGATGACGCATTCGCTACGCAACGCGGCGGCGCGTTCGAACAGGTCCTTGGGCAAGTCGGACGGGTCGAAAACGGTCTGGGTGCGCCCTTCGCGGTCGCGGACGTCAATAAAAATCAGGCCGCCGAGGTCGCGGCGAGAATGGACCCAGCCGGTCAGCGTGACTGTCTGCCCGATATGCACAGGGCGTAGTTCATTGCAATGATGCGTGCGTTTCATGCATTGTAGCGGCGCTCTATGAGCGTCACTCAAAATAGCGTCGGTCACAGACCGCCGCTATAGCTAAAAAGCGAACGCGCATATTGGCGGGATTTGCGTCGAAATTAAAGAGAATTCTGACACCGCTCGCGGCTGTCACGGCGAGCGGATACGATAGAAACGGCTCGGATAATTCGTCCAGTCCGGATCGGCAAAGTAAATCGAGCCGTTGGTCAGGTTGCAGCTTTGGAGAGTCGTCCACACCGGGTTGGCCAGATTCGTGTTGGCCTCCAACACGATGGGAATGTTGGTTGTCCCAGTGATGTTGAAACCGAATCCGTCGGCGCCCACGCCAAACCTGGTATCGCCGGTTTGAAATTGCGGATTCCACAGGGCCGTCGGGCGCTCGGCAAACGTTTCCCCCCAGCCAGCGGCGCCGGGCAAATAATAAATGATCTCAATGATTTCGCCGAAGTAGAGACCATCTCCTCTAAAAATGTCGTCTTGATAATCCGAAGGCGCGTTACCTCTAAAATATACCCCCGATAGATTGGTGCATCCTGCAAAAGCATCATGGCCGATACTGTCGACATTCATGCCGACGACAACCGTTGCCAGGAGAGGGCAATAATAGAAAGCGTTGTTGTCAACCTCGGTCACGCTATCCGGTATGATCGCATTGGTCAGGCTGGTACAACTCGAGAATGCTGACGCACCGATGCGGGTCACATTGCTGCCAATGGCGACACTCGTCAGATTGGCGCAGTACTCAAACGCATGCTCTCCCACCGTGGCGATATTGCCAGGAATGTTGACATTGGTAAACGCACAACCGGTAAACATGTAGTCGTCGATCTGTGAAATGTGGCTGGGAATTACGATGCTGGTCAAAGGACTAGCGTAGAAAGCGTACTGTCCGATGTTGGTAACGCTGTCGGGAATGACGACCGTGTCCAGGCTTCCGCACTGAGCAAAAGCTGCACCTCCAATGTTGGCGACCCCGTCGCAGACAGTAACGCTGGAAAGACTGTCGCACAAATCGAATGCATTGTTCCCAATGCTGGCGACGCTGCCGGGGATAACGATATTCGTGAGACCGGTGCAACGGAAAAACGCAAAGTCACCAATGCCCGAAATTCCGTTGGAAATCGTCACGCTCCTCAAGCCATCGCATTGCGAGAAAGCGAATGGTGCCAAATTGGTGACGCTGCCGGGAATGACAAGGTTGGTAAGCCCGAGGCAGGATGGAAAGGAAACAAGGGTCAGGCTCCAATCATCAACTCCGAATGCCTCGTCGCCGATGCTGGTAACGCTGCTTGGAATCGTAAAGCTGCCCGCTTTGCCGGATGGAAATTGTATGAGGGTGGTCCGGTCCTTGTTGAATAAGACGCCCTCCGCACTGCTATAGGACGGGTTGGCCGGATCGACGTCGATGGCCATCAACCTGGTACAGAAAACGAAGGCATACTCTCCGACCGTAGACGCGCTGGCGGGAATTGTGATGTTGGTCAGGCCATAGCAAGAATTGAATGCGGCAGCCCCGATATTGGTGATGCTGCCGGGCAATGTGAGGCTGGCCAGATTGAAGCTTTCGCGAAATGCCTCGTCGCCGATACTGGTGACGGTGTCGGGAATAATAACCTGCGTCAGATTGGTGCGGCCGGCAAACGACAAATACCCTATGCTGACAACTGTACGACCATTGGTGGTCTCCGGGACGACCACCACGCCATTGGAACCGGTGTAGCCCGTGACGGTGATCGTGTCGTCGTCATTGGTGATGAATGTGAACTGCGCCTGCGCTACAACAGGCAGCGCGAATAGCAGCGACAACGCCAACAGTTTATGAAAAGCGATTTTCGTGCAAGCCGTGAATTTGCGGAGGGTTAAAATCAGAGTTTCTTTCCGATTCATACGGCAAGATTAACCGCAACGGAACAAGGAAACAAGGATATTTGCATCGTCGAGTTGGTGCGAAGGCGAGGAAAATGACACCCCGAGCGCGTGCGCTCTAACTCCAATCACGATGTTCGGGTTAAGCGCGGGGACGCGCGCGCAAGCGAACACCGCCCCAATATGCGCCTATGCTCAACACCAGCATGGCCCAGGTCGAAGGTTCCGGGACAGATATGGCAATACCCACAGGACCATTCAGGCCGGAGGCGAAAACGCTGCCAACCCCGTTCGGGCTGTATTTCATAATCTGATTGCTCCCGTAATCCGCCACGTAAAGATTGCCGCTGCTGTCGAAGGCGATGTTCTCAGGTTGGACCAACCCCGAGGCAAAGACTGTTCCGATCCCGCTTGAATTGTATTTCAGAATTTCACCGATAGTTACCTCTGCGACGTAGAGGTTGCCGCTGCTGTCAAACGCGAGGCCCTGGGGACCATAGCTCAGGCCGGGGACGAACACAGATCCGGCCCCGCCCGAACTATATTTGAGAATCGAGTAGTAGGTGCCTGCATTCGCCACGTACAGGTTGCCACTGCTGTCGAAGGCCACCCCAAACGGATAACTTAAATACATCGAGGCGAATCCGGTCCCGACTCCGCTCGAGTTGTACTTCATGATCGAGGCGCTCCCGCTATTCGCCACATACAAATTGCCGGTGCCGTCGAAGGCGAGGTCAAACGGACCATTCAAGCCGGCTGTGGCGAAGGTCGTTTCGGCCCCTGTCTGATCGAACCTCTGGATAATGTTTTTCGGGTAACTCGAAACATAAAGGTTGCCGCTGTTATCGAAAGCCATGCCAAATGAACCTTCGAATCCTGTCGTGCCAAACACCGAACTTGGCCCGCCACTTGAATTGAACTTCTCAATCGTCCCGTCATATTCCGTTACATAAATGTTGTCGGCGACCGCGGGTGCGGCGCAGAATAAAATGGCGGCGAGGGGAAGATATGGCCTTGGGGCTGAACCGGTTTTCATAGATTTACGTCTCTGAGTTTGCCTTACATTATTGCAGAACGCGCACAGGCCGTCAATTTAATCCTTATCCCGGCACCCGTATTCGGGATCGAAATTTGTCCCGAATCGCTGAAACGATCGCGGTAGGCAAATTCTGCGCTCGCCACCGGCGCTGATTTGAATTAACCTGCACCGCTATGACGGATTTGACGAAGCCAGAAGTCATCATTACCCACGAAAGTGATCTCGACGGATTGCTGGCGGGGGCATTGCTGCAACGGCTCGCCAAAAAACTGTTCAGTGCGAACGCCCCGCTGGAGGCATATCACTACAATTTCTGGAAACAGCGCGACCTGCGCGAAAGGGCCGGGTGGGTGGCGGACTTTACTTTCGAACCGCGGCTGGACAAGCCGGAATGGGTCGTCTTCGACCACCACGTCACGGAGACTCCGCCCAAAAACGCCACGCTCGTCCACGATGTGAATAAGTCCGCCGCATTACTCGTTTACGAGCTCTGCAAGGAGCATGACCTCGGCTCGCCTGCGCTCGACCGGCTCGTGCACTTGAATAATGTCGCCGACTTGTTTCTGGAGGATGATCCGGACTTCGTCATCGCCGGCGATTACGCGAATCTGGTCAAAACCTACCAGTTCTGGAATCTGCACGCGCTCATCAACGGCGAAATCGAAACGCTGCTCGACCATCCGCTGCTGGAAGTCATGGCGACCAAACGCCGCGTCGAGAACCCGCTCGGCTTCGACTGGAGTAAAAGTAACGTCACCGAACTCAGCCCGACGATCGGCTACGTGGACACCGTCGTCGGCAACAACAACCTCGTCGTCCACCGGTTACTCGAGGAGCGGGCCACGAAATATCCGGTGCTGGTGACGTTGTTTCGGCGGGGGAACCTGGTGTTTGCCAGCTTTCGCAGCCGGGAGGGCGAAGCCCTCAAGGTGGCGGAAAAATTCCAGGGCGGCGGCCATGCCAATGCCGCCGGCGCCATCCTGCCGAAATCCATCCGGAACATCCCCGACGCGATTGAATATCTGCGACAGATTTTAAATCCCCGGCGCGACACGCCATTGAACAGTCTGGAGAATTTATTTGCCAGCATTGAAGTCGAAAAGAAGTGACACGGTATCCATCGTCAATTATCGGTTGCCGGCAGAACGAAATCAGGCATCGCAACCATCATCACCGGCGCCGTGCTGGTCATTCTGGGCGCTTTATTTCTTCCATTATTTGTTCTCGCACTTGTGGTTCTGCAACATGGCCACGAGGTGCAATTCAAAGTTCCGGGAACCCAGGAGGTTAATATCGAGAAACCGGGACGATATTATCTCTGGAACGATTTTCGAACGGTCTATGCCGGCAAGAGTTACGATCAGTCGGAACATATTCCCGGAGGAATGCAGATTGAAATCCGGGATGCCGATGGCAACCTGCTCCCCTTCACCAGTGACATTTCCATGTCGTCAATCGCAGAAGGCAGCGCCAAGAATGTGATTGGTTACGTAGAAGTTAAAAAACCCGGCAGGATGAAGATTGATGTTTCTGGCGGGAGTGATGAGAGAGTTTTCTCTTTGGGCCCAACGAATTCGGCCAGGATATTCCTCTTGCTTCTTGGCGGGTTCGGCTTGTCGGCCCTCGTCGGGCTTGCCGGTTTTGGACTTGGGATTTGGGGTATTATTAAACTGGTGAGATCAAACAAGCAGGACAAGACGATTCACGGAAATCTACGTGATTCGCGTCTGCATTCCCTTTAAGGCAAACGCAGCCGCCCGCCAGCGTTCAACCGCCGGCCGGATCACTCCACGGAATGGTTGCGCTGCCTCTGTTACTGGCGAATCAGGCGAAAGAAACGATTTCCGGCCGGCGGATTCACAATGATGAACCGGTTGGTGCCGTTGTCGCCAACATCCCGCGGCGGTGTCACCCAGATTGTCGCACCCAGATTGGTTTTCTGTTCCAGGTTCCAGCCCGTTGAATGGGATGGCCACGAAATAGCGACAGTGTTTGCTGGACGCTCTCGAATAATCAGGCGGTTACCGGCGTCGCCGCTTGAGATCTTATGTTTGCCAGCGCTCATTTTGCACAATGTTTGCTCCTGTGCTTTTACTCGACACAAACACGATAGAAAAATACGCCGCCGTTGGTCGCCGAAAGATCCAGATAGGAATTCTGCGGCGGCGTGGAGAGAAGGTGTTCAGCAATGCTTGTGAACATCGGCGGACTTCCCAAACCGGACGATCGCTGCACCGCGTAAAATTTGTTCGTCACCGAGCCCCAAGTGATCGCGACCCCGTTGGCCCCGCCGACCATGATCGAGTTAATGCGCAAATACGACATCGGGTCGCCGGGGTCTGTACCGGACAGATACTCCGCCAGGTTGCTTATGCCGTCGTGATCGTAGTCCAGCAAGGCGTCGGCCGGGTTTGTGGCGCTGAGAAACGAATACTGGTTTTCGTACCAGTCCGGCATGCCGTCGCCGTCGGTATCGAGCGTGAGGTTCACGGTGAACGCCACCGTGTTGTTGCCCGGGTTAACGTCGGGGTTGACCTGCGTGTCGTCGGCGAAGAGCCGATAGGCAGCCGTTCCAGCCGGTTGGGTACCGGCGGGCAAGTCCAGCGCTATTTGCGCCAACTGCCCGGGCCCAAGGGCCGGCACGGTTGCGGTGGCGAGTGGAGCGCCGGTGTCGCCTTCGCGCCGGATGGCCAGAACCGAATTGCTCGCCGTGGGCGCGCCCAGATTGTGGACCTGCGCCAATACGCGGACCGCGCCGTTGGTTTCCGCCTGGTACGACACGAACGCCGCCGCCAGGTCCGTGCCGCCAATGTTCACAGACTGCAAGTTGTTTGACTCGTCGAACTCGCTGGCGATACCCGCGCGATTGACCACTGTGTAAAGGACATGAGGCACGGCGGGTTCAGGCACTACCCAGACGGCACTTGCCACGTTGGTCGTGGCTGCTTCAAACCAGCCCGAAAACGTCACGTTAGTCAGCAACATACCGCCCGCATCCGGGTTGCCGTCATAGAAACTCACCACAACATTGTTCACGGCGAGATTGCCAGGGTTGCGCACCACGGCCGTCAGCGCGAGCGGGTCGCCGGGCAGATAGTTGACGCCAGCCGCGATGAAATCACCCGGCTGGACGGCGAGGTCCTTGACCAAGGCGCGTTTCGTGACCACCAAATCCACGCGGCCCCGCTGCGGCACGTTGGTGAGCGTGATTTGGCCGCCGCCTTCCAGTTCGATGGTCCGATTCGTATAAAGCATCTGCACCTTGTTGTAAGCCACGGTGACATTCCCCGCATCGTCCCAGACGGGCGCGAACGACCGTTCCAGCTCTGGATCCGCGCACAGCAGATCATCTCGGCTCCACGTGTCCGAAACCGGATCGTACACGGCGTAATGCGCGTCCGACCCGTTCGTGCTCATGCCTTGCCAGAGCAGCACCAGGTTTCCGGCCGGGCCGAGCGTGACGGCGTAGTCGGTAAAGCCGGCGGTTTGCGAACCCGATCGCACCAGGTGGTTGGTGCCGGAGAAATTGCGATCCATGACCAGATTCAGGTCACTCTCCCAGAGCAGGTAGATGTCGCCGGCCGTCGAGACCGCCGCGCGCACGTTTTTGTTTGCCACTCCGGTCGGGGTGAACTGGACCGGCGCGCTCCACGAACCACTGGTGTAGGTTGCATAGAAGATTTCCTGGTCCGTGTCATCGGTAAGCACGCCGTCCAGATCCTGACTCCACGCATAAACCGCAGTCAGGCCGTCGCCGGCCAGCGACTGGGACAGGCGATAAACCAGTCCGTCCACCAACACTTGCGGCGTGCTCCAACTCCGGCTGGCGGCGCTCCACTCGCACCAACGCACGGTGTCCGCCCCCGGGCCGTTCGCGCCCATGAGCAGGTTGGCCTCGTTTTCCGTCCACACCAACAGGACGTCGCCGTTCGCCATCGGCCCGCAAATCAGTGGAGTGTTGTCCAGATGATCGTTCGCCGTGAGTGCGACGGGGTCGGACCAGGTGGCGTTTGTCGAACTCCAGCGCGACCAGACGATTTCCATCCGGGCGGCCTGCGCGGTCAGGTTGACATTCGTGAAATTCGGGTCGGCGATTCGCTGCCACACCGCAATCGCATCGCCGTTCCCGTCGTACTTCACCTGGGGCGAAAACTCCGCCCGCGGGTCGGTGTGGATGGCTTGGGGTACGCTCCAATTCGTTCCGTCCCAGCGTGTCCAGTCGATTTCCGTGAACTGGATGGGATTGCTGCTGCCATTGTCCGCCACGAAGAGCAGCATCAATTCCGGCCCCCGCGCGGCTATGGCCGGCCGTGAGAACGGGAAGGCATTTTGGAGCAGTGTCAGGTCAACCTGGTCGGTGTCGCCTCCCGGACCCTGGAACTGTGGAATCGGCCCCAGCCCATCCATTTTCACCGGCGCGGACTCGATCCAGGAAATCGAACCTTTGACTGGCGCGTGGCTGATCTGGCGGAAACCGTCCAGAGCGGACAGCGCCGAGTTTAAGGCCGGCTTGGGCACTTGCGATTCGTCGGCGAGGAATTGCGCTGGTCCGGCGTCGAGGTACGAACGGGCGATCGGACGGGGGCCGGGATTAGTCGCTTTCACCAGCACGCCTTCCAGGACCGCCGGCGGGCCATTCGGAACAGACAGCGGCAGCCGGACTTGGGTTTGCGCACTCCAATTGCCAGAACTGGCAATATCCCCCGAGAGCAAAACCCACCGCCATTCGTCATCCACGAGTTGCCAGACGTAAATGGACAAACCGAACGAAACTTCGCCCGATACTGCCCAGGCCTGGGGCGACGTCACACGAATGGGAAAGTTCAACCAGCCGGTCACATCCGCTTCGAGCGAAGCCAAGTAAAGATCTGGCCCATAGACCGCCTGTACTCCGCCGCTCGGCCTTAACACCGCCTCGGTAAAGGAGCTGTTGCGGCAGCTCCAAGTCAGGTCGGCATCGAATTTGAACAGGCCGTTGATATCAACCCGTTGCAGGCTGTTCACGTCCAGACCTACGCTTCCGAGCGCATCCAGCGCCTCGTTGACCGCGGCCCCGCCCGGTATCCAGTCGGTGAAGTGAATACTGAAAATGTGCTCCGTTTCGTCCAATCTCAAATTGGCATGTATCAGGTCCAGCCCAAATCCGGTCCGGTCGCCGGCAATACCCGAGGCCGAGGCAGTTGCGGTGAGTCCGGGTCCCCATAGCCCCCAGTCCAAATAAGGCGGTTGCAGCCGATGCAGGAAGGGCACCAGCATAGAGGCGTCCGGCCCCAGGTCCCAGGCGCCGGTCGCGATAGAGTACGTCAGCTTGTAATCTCCCGACAGGTGCAGGCCGAGTGTGTTGAGCAGGGGCATGGCCAGGCCGAAATTGCCCAGCAGGTCGGCGGGCGGGATCTCAACGCTGAAGCGCTGGACCGTGGGGTCATAGAATACTCCATCGAACAGCGGGTCCCACGCGAGGGGTACGAGCGTCAATCCTTGCGGCGGTGGAATGACCACGATATTGCGGGCGAAAGCGTCCGACCGGCGTCCTTGCTGGTCAACCGCCACAGCCAGGAGTCTGTTCGCGCCGGGCGTGTAGCTGCCCGAAAAGCTTTGGCTCATCTCGATGTCCGTCGGCGCCGATCCCGCGGACCAGGCCACGGTGGAAACCGGAGGTGAGTTGGTGCTGTTAATGTAATACTCTACTCGATTCGGGGTGAATCCATTCCAATCCACGAGCACGCCGTATTGGTTTGGAAAGGGAACGCCGGAAATGAAAATGCCATCGTACGCGGCGACGAGGTCAGTCACCACCGGCCGGTTGGTGACCATCGTTGGCCGTAGGCGGGTGTCCTGCATATTCATCTGGACGCTGCCGGCGGCGACGGGCGCGATCTGCGACACGGCGCTGAAACCGGGCGAGACGATGGAGAGCGTGTTCCCGGCTGAGAGCGTGACGTTGGGAATACTGAACGAGCCGTCCGGGCCGGTCATCACGCTTTGTCCTCCCAACGTTACCTGCGCGCCGGCCAACGGCAGCCCCGTCTGCGCCGACCGCACGCGGCCGGCTACGGTCAACGGGATATCCCGCGTGTCCACTGTCGTTACTTTGGAGGCCGGCCGGCCTTCGGGCAGCACGCAGCGGAAGCCGCCGTAGGTCAACGGGCTTGGAAGCGAGAAAACCCGGTAAGACACTCGGCGATGGAAGGCTCCGCTCGATCCCCAATCACCGTACCAATTCCCGCCGCGAACCGCGTGGGCAAACAACGTCGTATAGTCCGGATCCGGACCATGAGGATCAGTCTGGGGTGCTGTTGGATAGACTGTCCAACCTCCCCAATCCCAACACCATTCCTGCACGTTGCCGATCATGTCATACAACCCATACCCGTTGGGCGCAAAGTGTCCCACCGGAGTGGTGTACGGCCAGCCGCCGATCGAGCCATCCGGGTGGAAACCGCGTGTGGGGCTTACGTCATAACTCAGGTCGATATCGGTATCATTGGTGTCGCTGAAATAGTTGGCCTGGCTGTGGCTGATGGTGTCGGTATCCGCCCAGGAAAAGCGGTGGCCGGCAGCTCCGCCGCGGGCTGCCTTTTCCCATTCCGCCTCGGTTGGCAATCGGTACCCGGCATTCCAGTTCACCCAGGCATTTCGTAGAAAATTGACTACTCCCGTTCGATATACCGCCGTGTGGTCCGCACTGGTATAGTAGGCCGGGATCTGTCCCTCCATCTCGCTTCGGGCATTGCACCATTTCACAGCACTGAACCAAGTCATCCCATAAGCCGGATGATTGGGCGCCTTGCCTTCGGCCGCGGCCACTCCAATATTTTCATTCTCGAAGTCATACCCATGATTCGTCGCCCAGTCATGCACGTCATCCCACAAGGCCTTAGTGGACCTCAAACTGGTCCATGGAAAACGCGCTCACATAAACCGTGTGCACGGGAATCTCGGTATCGAGGATGTTGGTCCACATGCCTTTGCCTGGCCAATCGCTCAACGCGTCACCCATCTGGAACGGGCCGGCGGGAATGTAAGCCATGACCAGGGGTACAGACGAATCGCCAGCCATGACCCGGAAGCTCACGTTGGCGGAAAACCTGCCGGACCAGTCTGCGCCGGCGTCCCAGACAATCTGCCGGTGCATCCCCGGCACGACGCTGGCGCCGTAGCCAGGTCCGCCGAAACTCGCAGCCGGCAGTGTGTAGCTGAGCCCGCCGTTGGTGGACACCTTCACGTTCACTTGAATGACGCTGTTTGTGTTGCCGGTGACGTCGTAATAGATATCCACCAGCTTTGTGCCCGGCCGTTGCGTGGCGCGCACGTTCGAAACCACCGGCATGGTCGCGTGGACCGTGAAATCAAAGGTAAGGCCGAGGACGCAGCCGAGCACCGCAACGTGGGGCAACTGCCAGACAGATCGAAGGATGGTCGTTTTCATGGCTTGGTTATTTGAGGGTTGAGGGTTGAGGTCAGGAATATAATCCCCACCACCGGCTTTCCATGGCATACGGCACTTTGCCGGCTGGCAAGCTGCCTTGAACGATCTGACAAATTCACGTTCTTGGACGAATTCGATTCTACCAAAACAATCGCGGACTATTCAATAGACATTATTTTGCAACTTTATTTCAAAGGATAGCTAATGACAACTCGACCTACCGGGCCGGGAAAGGATTCCGAGGCGATGGTTTACCGTTCATTTCCGTTGCCATCGCGTTTGGACGCATTAATATCGGCCTGCTTTATGGCTGAAGTGCAACCGGCAGTTCCTCCCGCGGCGCGCGCGGATGGCCGCGACCCGAATCAATTGCGGCCCGTCCGTTTCCAAAGCGACATCGCGCCGCACGCGACCGGCTCGACGCTCATCGAGTGGGGCAACACCCGCGTCATTTGTGGCGTGACTATCGAGGAAACCGTGCCGCGCTGGATGAAGGAACAAAAAATCGCGGGCGGCTGGCTCACGGCCGAGTATGCCATGCTCCCCTACTCGACCCTCGAACGCAAACCCCGCGAGAGCACCCGCGGCAAAATTGACGGGCGCTCGCAGGAAATCCAGCGGCTCATCGGCCGTGCCATGCGCGCGGCGCTCGATCTTGAAAAACTCGGCGAGCGCACGGTGTGGGTGGATTGCGACGTATTGCAGGCCGACGGCGGCACGCGCACGGCAGCCATCACCGGCGCTTACGTCGCTCTTTCGCTGGCGATGAAAAGGCTCCTAGTCGAGGGCAAATTGACGGAGGATCCGGTATTGCACGCTGTAGCGGCCGTCAGTATTGGCATCGTGAACGGCCAGCCACTGCTGGATTTGTGTTATACCGAGGACGTTGCCGCGACGGTGGATATGAATCTGGTGATGAATTCCGCCGAAGAGTTCATCGAAGTCCAAGGCAGCGGTGAGGAAGCAACGTTCAGCGAAAGGCAACTCAACGATCTGCTCGCGCTCGGCAAGGCTGGCATTCGTGAACTGCTTTCCCTTCAACAAGCGGCCCTGGCCTGAATTTCCATGGCAATAAAACCAAATGCGGCGCGGACATCTCGTCTGTGCGATTCAACCCAACCGGCAGTTTCAGAAACTCACGGGCGAGACGCCCGTGCCACTACGGCGCGATTGTTGTTGATTCGGCATGGCGAAATCGAGCCGCCCCACCAACACACGTTCGGCGGGCGCATTGACATGAATCTCTCGGCACGCGGCCGTGAACAGGCCAGAAGCCTAGCCAAATATTTGCGCGGCAAGACCATTGATGCGATTTATGCCAGTCCGATGAAGCGGGTCCAGCAAACCCTGGCACCGTTCCTGAAAGTGGCGGCGACGCCCCGTCGCCGGGCCTGCGACGATGGCGTCGCGGCCACGGTTCTGCCGGCGTTGCGCGAGGTGGATTTTGGCGATTGGACCGGCCTGGGTTGGCACGCCGTCAGCGAGCAATTCGGGTTCGAGGCCCACGAATGGCTCGACCAACTGGAATCAAGAGGAGCGCCGAACGGCGAAAGCGGCAAAACCTTCCGGGCGCGGGTTGAACCATGCCTCCGCGAAATCGTCCGGGGGCATCACGGACAGACCGTTGCCATCTTTTGTCACGGCGGCGTGGTGCGTATGATGCTCGCGATTTTGCTCAAACTGCCGCTGCCGAAAACAAACCACTTTGAGATCGAATATGCGAGCGTCACACAGGTCGCGTTGCAGCCGCACATGGCCGAGGTGGAATTGCTCAACTTCACCCCGTGGCGGGATTTGCTTTAACACCCAATCGGTGGGGCGAGACTCCGTCGAGCCCAGATTCATTCGAACTAAACTCAGTCATGGCTCGACGGGGTTTCGCCCCACCAACAAGATAAATGAAACCGGCCGGTTCACTGTGGAAAGTTTCCATCGTCACAACGCGTGAAGCCGAAGAGGCGGTCCTGGAAGCGGTCGGCGCCATTTTAAACCGCGCGGTATCGTCTTATTTCGATGTCAAAACCGGTCGCAGCACCGTTTCCGTCTTTTGCGAGCGAAGGCCGGCAACCAGCGTCCGCAAGAACATTTCCGCCGCAGTGCAGCGAATCAGCGATTGCGGATTGAAAATCGGTCCCGGCAGAATCACCATCGCCAGGGTCCGGCGCGAGGACTGGGCAGAATCCTGGAAACGGCATTTCAGACCGTTAGAAATCGGCTATTCCCTGTTGATCAAACCGGGCTGGAGCAAACGCAAACCGCGGAAAGGCCAGGCCGTCGTCGTGCTCAATCCCGGCCTTGGCTTTGGCACCGGCCAGCATCCGACGACAGCATTTTGCCTGAACGAACTGGCGCGCTCTGGAAGATTTCACGCAAACCGGTCATTTTTAGACATCGGCACCGGCTCGGGAATCCTGGCGATAGCCGCAGCGAAACTGGGATACTCACCCGTCCACGCCATTGATTGCGATCCCGAGGCGGTCCGGGTCGCGCGCGCCAACGCCCGCGCAAACCGCGTCCACAAAAAATTGCGGATTACGCGCCGGGACGTGGCCACCCTGCCAATTCCCGCGGGAAAACAATACGATTTGATTTGTGCCAATCTGATTTCGCCGTTGCTGTTGGCGGAACGACGGCGAATTGTGGCGCAATTGAAAGGCGGCGGCACGCTCGTGCTGGCGGGCATCCTGAAAACAGAATTCCCGCGGATACACAAAACTTTTGCGGAACTTGGTTTGAAACTTGCTGCCGCCAAGACCGGGAACGAGTGGCGTTCGGGTTCATTTGGTTGCGCCTGTTAAAATTTTGCGGCGAACTTTGAATGACCGGCGCCAGGATCGGTCTCATAGTCAGGAGTGCGGGCAGCGGACTCTTGCCGGCAAGGAAGGCGAGACCCTGCACAACTCCACAACCAGAGTCGCATTATGAAAAGAATGATGGAAGTCATCACCGAAGCCGTTCGGGATCCCAAACATCCATTCCGCAAGCTCGATCATCAACCCAAGAAATCGTTGAAAAACCGTTACGAACGGAGAAAGGTCAAGGAATATCTCCACCTGGGAGACTGGCAGGAGGAGCTGGTGTAAGAGCTTGTCCAACCGTCAAGATTGAGCCGCGCGTGAGCGCGGCTCTTTTGCTTTTTGGAAGGCAAGCCTATTGGCAAGCCGGGCAGATGCCGAAGAATTCCAGTTTGTGGCGGACGGCCTTGAATTTGTTTTTGGCGGCAATGCGCCGCTCAATTTCCGCCGGAAAGCATTCGTCGATCTCGACGACTCCCGAACATTTCGTGCAGACCAGGTGATGGTGATGGCCATCGTCACCCTCGGCGATCAGTTCAAATCGCGCCGCCCCGTCACCGAAATCGAACCGCTGGACCATGCCCATCGCCTCGAGCAGGTGCATGGCCCGGTAAACCGTCGCCAAATCACACAGACCCCGCGGCAAAGCGGCGAAAATTTCCCGGCTGGTGAGCGGATGCGGGTGCGCGCGCAAGAAATTGAGGATGGCCTGGCGCGGGCCGGTAATTTTGCGCGCCTGCCGCCGCAGACGCCCGGTCAGCGCTGACAATGCCTGTCGCGAACGCGGTTGGGAATGCGGACGTGTTTTCATTACGCCTGAAAATCACACCAACAACCGGAAAAAGCAAGGCGGGACGGGGCTTCTGTGGCTTGGCCAACATGAGATCGTGGCCCGCGCCGCCGCAGCTCACGCATCACGTTTCACGCCGCCCACTTCACTTCATCAGCAGCATCTGGCGGGCGCGTTTGATGGCGCGGGTCAGCCGACGCTGATAGTGCGCGGGCATGTTGGTGTACTTGCGGGGCAAAATGCGGCCCTGATCGGTGACGTATTGCCGGAGCAGGTTGGTGTTTTTGTAATCGAGCGCTTCCGCCACGAAGTCAATCTTCGGTTTGGGGCGGGGGGTGCGGGTTTCCATCTGGCCGCGGCGCTGGCCGCGGCGCTCAGGTTTGTCGGTATGCGTTTTGCGCGGCATAATTATTTGATTTCGCGGTGAAGCGTGTGGCGGCGCAGAAAACGATTATACTTTTTTATTTCGAACCGTTCGGTCTGCGTCTTTTTATTGCGGGTGGTGGTATAGCGCGAAGGCGATTTACCCTCCTTGCGCGCCTCGGTGCATTCGATGGTGATGATTTCGCGCGGCATAAATCATTCTTTCTCCTTGGTCTTTTCCTCGGATTCCTCGTCTTCACCCTCCACTTCCGCCACAGCGGCGCTGTCAATCGTGCCGAGCGCGCCCAGCCGGCGCTGGCGCAGGGCGCCTTCGCGTTCCAGTTGCGCCTGGGCTTCCACCCGGAAGCGCGTCCACGGAATGGCATCCAAACGCGCCTTGGGAATGGTTTTGCCGGTCAACTCGCAGACACCATAGGTCTTTTTCTCGATGCGCTTGAGGGCCTCCTCGATTTCATAGACTGCATCCTGATCGGACGAAAGCAGGCTTAGCGCGAAATCGCGGTCGAAGTTGTCGGTGCCGGAATCAGCCATGTGCAGGCTGTAGCCGGGGACTTCCTGGGCAGATTCCTGGGCCAAACCATTCATCTGGTTGAGCAATTGCTCGCGCAACTCGAGCAATCGCTGGTAATACTTCTGCCACTCGGCTTTGATTTTTTTGGGGCCGGCGCTCGTGGTATGCTTTCTCGCCATCGGCCGGCCAAGAATCGCCGCCGCCGTTGCGGGCGTTTGCGGCGTCGGTTTTTTCATCGTCTTACTCATTTCGGTCATAGTTTAAAAAATTGATTGCCGGCTTGCCTAGCAATTTCCGGTCCATCAAAGGCGCGGGAATGTAGCAGAGGAAACCGTTTACGCCACAAAAATGTTGAAAAATATTCGCGCCAGAGCGCTTCAGCCTTTTTCAATGCACGCGTAGGCATTGTGATTGTGGATGCTCTCGAAATTCTCCGCCTCGACCTTGTACCAGGTCACGAGCGGATGGGCATTGAGTTGGAGCGCCACATTCCGCACCAGGTCCTCCACAAATACGGGATTTTCGTAAGCGCGCTCGGTGACGGCCTTTTCGTCCTGCCGCTTGAGCAGCGCATAAAGCTCCGAACTCGCCGAACTTTCGATCATCGCCACCACATCCTCGATCCACACCGGCCGGGAAAACCGCAGGGCCACGGTCACCAGCCCGCGCTGGTTGTGCGCCCCATACTTGGCAATCGCCTTGGAACACGGACAGAGCGTCGTCACGTGCGCCTTCACCGTCAGCACGAAATCTATCTCGGCGCCGCACGCCGCCGCATCGAAGCGCGCCACATAATCCATCACGCTTTCCTTGCGTGAGACCGGCGATCGTTTGGTCATGAAATACGGGAATTCGACTTCCAGGTGCGACGTGGCCGAGTTCAACCGCTTTTGCAGCGAATGCAGGATGTCCCGGATATTCTCCACGTGGATGACGCTGCCGTGTTCGTTGAGCGCCTCCACAAACCGGCTCATATGCGTGCCTTTGAATTCCTTTGGCAAATCCACGAACATCCCGATGGTCGCCACCGTGTTCTGGACATTGTGCGCCCGGTCGCGCACCTGGATGGGAAACCGCAACCCGCGCACGCCCACCTTGTCAATCGGCAGTTCGCGATCGTCGCGCTGGCTCTGCATGTCGTGCAGCCTCTGCGGCACATCCCGTTTTGCCCGGCGCGTCGTGAAACCAGTTCGCCCGATTTTGAGCATGGGGGAATAATATCAGCTTTTTGGAGTTTGGCAAAACTTTGGTGCCTACTTGGCCAGGAAGTGGAAAGCAGGGCACCTCACTGTTCTCACTCCGTCCGCTCGATGAACCAGGAGGCCACATTTTTAACCGGCTGGATTTCGCCGCGTGGGCTGAAGTGCAATGGAGCCCAGAACTGGAAATCATGGCCCTTGATGCCGTCGAGGTTGGACCCCCAGCGATCGCCCATCCAAATGAATACCGGTTCTCCAGGCGTGGGAATTCTTGCCACCCAGGTTTCCTGTGCAGGAATGGCCGGCGCGTTGGTGGCATTGATGACCGGGGCGTTCGTGGACGGGTGCAGCACAAATGTTCCTCCGGGGACCAGAATCTTCAGACCATTCGTTTCCGGCGTGGACAAGTGAGGAATCGTGGAGACGGCCAGACGATTTATGTTCCATTGAGGTTTCGTGGTGAAAGGGCCCAATGGCGAGGCCCCGGTGAAGACCTGCACCTCGCTACCCTGGGGACAAGCTTCGCAGCGGGGTCCAAGCAACGCATAATAAATGTCGTTCCGTCGGAACAGAATGGGCGCTTCGCCGCCAGCGGCCAGAATGCGGCTCGTCTGGCCAGTGGCTCCCAAGTAATCCGCGGTCAGCCGTTCAACACGCACCGTGTACCCTTCGCCAATGGCCGTGTAGATGTAGTACCCCCCGCCATCGTCATCCACGAAGAGACTCCCGTCGCCGGGATCAGGACTGAGCAGGTGGACGTTCTCGTTGACAATGATGAACGGGCCAACCGGACTATCGCTGACAGCTACACCGGCTTGTCCGTTCCATTTCGTGGGATACCAATTATACCAGAGCACGTACTTGCCGGTCCGCGCATTGAAGACGACGTAAGGCCGGTAATAAACGCCGGTCGGCGGATGCTTGAGCAACTCCCCCTCGAAAGTCCATCGCCCCAGATCCGGTGAGCTGTAAACCCGGTATCGGTTGGAGATACCGTAGCCATCGCTGTTCCCGTAGGCGGTTCCGTAGAGATAAAAACGGCCGTGGAACAACTGAAGACAGCCATCGTGCGCGTCAATGATTTCTCCCGTCACGTCGCGTCGTGGTGCCAAATTGTCAATTTTGACAGTGTGGAAAGCATCTGTACTGAATCGGCTGGCCCCTGACGGCTGCTTTTGATCGCATGAAACCACGAAAATCGCCAGGCAGAGCGCAAGCAACGGAAGCCGGCCATATTTCGTTAAGTTGGACGAAGCCGCGCCGGCGCAGGCAACCGCTGTCGGAGACAACCGAAAACACGCATCATGAATTGCGGTGGCTCCATGCACGAGAGGAAATTAGCCCACGGTAACATGCTCAGCAAAGAGTTTCCTTCGTTTCGGGCAGAACCGAGTCGCGCCCGCGTTCAATTTCCTGACTGCGGCGAGATTTGCCATTGGGCATTGGTCGCGATCGGCAGCAGGTCGCCTTCCGGGTAATCGTGAGTGTCCAAAATTGTTCTGCGCGGCGCTTCGGGATGGTGATCCGTGCGTCCGCTCACATGAAATCGCCAGAGGCACGAGCAAGAGGGCGAGCAAGGCCGACTGGCATCACGCACGCGACGCTTGGTGCCAGAATCGGGCCCAAAAGCCCGACACCTGAGGAAATCCGCGGGCGGCGGCAACGAATCGGCAGATTTCAAGCGCGGACGGAAATTACCTTCCACGCTGCGTTTGGCAAAAATTCTTGGGGCGCATCTAAAAGAGAATTGGAACCCCTTTTTTCCGTCCTCGGTGCCTGATGATATCTCCGACTTTAAAAGAGCGAGGATGAAAACCCTGAAGAGAACAATTCATGCTGGTGGGAATTGGGGAACACGCTCCGGGCTACCGGTTTGCGAATTCAGGGAAACGGCCGCACGTTTCACTGATGACTCCGCAGCCAGGTCAGGGACCAGCGCGGCGCATATTGAATCGGCTGGATCGTGCTGTCCGGATTGAATTTGAGAGGCATGCTCCAGAACTGAAAATCGTGGCCTTTAATCCCATCGGGAGCACTTCTCCAGCCATCGGCCATCCAGATAAATATTGGCTCTTTTCCGGTTGGAATCCTGGCCACCCAGGTTTCCTGCGCGTGTATGAACGGATCGTTTCGGAAATAGTTGGTGAAGTCCTTGGTGCCCTGGTAAATGTACGTTCCTTTGGGAGTTGGAACTTGGACGCTTTGGGTTGCCTGCAAACTGTCACTTCTGGCGCGGCGGTTAATGTCCGCAGCGCCGTGATATGGACCCAAGGGTGAGGAAGAAATATTGACCAGTACATCGCTGCCTTCGGGACAAGCTGCGCAGCGCGGGCCGCAAAGCACATAATACAAGTTATTTCGGCGGAAAAGCACAGACGCTTCAGCACCCAGCGCCACAGGGTCGCTCGCCTTCCCCGTTGAAGCCAAATAGTCCTGCGTCAATCGCTCAACGCGGACGGCATACCCCTCATCAATTGCCGTGTAAACGAAATAACCTGCCCCATCGTTATCCACAAAAAGGCTGCCGTCGCCGGGGTGACGCTGAGAGAGATGCACATTCGGATTAGCAATTCTGAAAGGGCCGGTCGGCTTGTCGCTGACAGCAACTCCAATTTGGCCGTCCCACAACTTTGGATACCAGTTGTACCAGAGGACATATTGGCGCGTGTTGGAATTGAATACCACATAAGGCCGGTAATAAACGCCGGTCGGCGGATACTTGAGCAACTCCCCCTCGAAAGTCCATCGCCCCAGATCCGGTGAGCTGTAAACCCGGTATCGGTTGGAGATACCGTAGCCATCGCTGTTCCCGTAGGCGGTTCCGTAAAGGTAAAAACCGCCCTCGAAAAACTGGAGACAGCCGTCGTGCGCGTCAATAATTTTCCCGGTGACATCACGCCGCGGTTCAAGATTGTTGATTGTAACCTTTTGAACAGCATTTGTTCCGGATTGCGCGACCGGCGGCAGCTTCGTCCGGCTGCATGAAACTGCGAAGACGGCCAGGCAAAGCACGTGCAGCATCTTCCGGAGACGCTTTGTCATTATCAGGTACGCCACTCCCGCCAAAAAGACCGTTTGCGAAGGTTCCGGGCCGTTCGGGTCACCGCTCCAGCTGCTTCCAAGCACGGCCTGAAACTATCGCGTCAAGGAGACTTTGGCAAAAGAATCTTCCCCGGACCCGCCCGCACCTGGATTGTGCCCGCGTTCAATTCCTCAACGCCGGCGAGATTTGCCATTGGGCATTGGTCGCGATCGGCAGCAGGTCGCCTTCTAGGTTGAACTGCAGCGGCGCCCAGAACTGAAAATCATGGCCCTTGATGCCGTCCGGCGAGGATTGCCAGCGGTCCGCCATCCACATAAAGACCGGTCCATCCCGCGCGGGAATTTTCGCCACCCAGGTCCCTTGCGCCGGAACGATCGGCGCGCCTTTGCCGGACTGACGGTTGATGTTCGAACGGACGTGGTAAGGCCCCAAAGCTCCGCTGGCCGTCAAAACTTGCGCGCCGCTTCCCTGCGGACAAGCCGGGCACACCGCGTCCGTCAGAACGTAATAGAGGTTTTGGCGGCGGAACAGGACAGGCGCCTCGCAACCTGTGGCCAGAACCTCGCTGGTCTCGCCGGTCACCCCGAGATAATCCGGAGTCAATCGTTCCACGCAGACCCAATATCCTTTGCCCATGATCGTGAAGATGAAATAACCCGTCCCGTCGTCGTCCACGAACAGGCTGCCATCCCCGATGAAGGAATCCGCCCCGGCCACTTTGACGTCCGGATTGACAATGGTGAATGGCCCGACCGGTGTGTCGCTGACGGCGACTCCGGCGCGTCCGTCCCATTGTTTTCGATTGGAATACCAGTTGTACCAGAGCACGTACTTGCCAGTGTGCAGATTAAAAACCACGTAGGGACGGAAATAAATACCTGCCGGACGTTCCCGCAGGAGTTCACCTTTAAAAGTCCAATGTTCAAGGTCTGGCGAACTGTAAACCCGATAGCAGTTCGTGACACTGTAACCGTCACTATTCCCGTAAGCCGTGCCGTAGAGGTAAAAGCGGCCATCAAAAAATTGAAGACAGCCATCGTGCGCGTCGATAATCTGCCCGGTGACATCGCGCCGCGGCTCGAGATTGTTGATCGTGACCTTCCAAAAACTGTTCTGCCCGGCATTTCCAGTTGGAGACTGGTGCGCGCGGTCACACGAAGTCGCAAAAACCGTCAGCAAGAGGGCGACCACAGCCGGCGGGCAACACCTGCGAGAAACCATCAGCCCCAATCGGGTCAACAAACCCGTCAGCAGTGCGGGTCCGTGGATCGCAGCACTGAATCGGCGGAGTGCAAGCACGGTCGGAAATTATCATTCACGCCGCATTTGGCAAAGTTTCTCGCGCAAAGCTGATTCCCCCCTGCGAGGTTCAAAATGCGGGACGATACAAACGGAAAAATTGGTTGCTGCCGAGCGGCAACGTCACAACATTCCGGTTATTGGCGACGCCAACGGCATTGGTGACCATCGTCCACAAAACGGGCGGGGCCAGACTCGCGGCCGACTGAAGCTGGAAACCGGTCGGCGCCACCGCCCAGGAAATCACGGCATCGCCGTTGGTCAGCCCGACACTCAACGGCATGGTGAACATTTCAAACGCCAGCGCGTAGGTTTCCCCCTCAGAAACCTGGGCGGCACTCCCGTTTTTCAGGACCTGCAAATCGTATCGGCCCGCCGCCAACGCCGGCAGATAAATGTGTTCAACGTTGTCCACCCGGCTCGTGCTGCACGTTACCAGATTACTGTTGGCCGCGTTGTATAAAAACAGGTCCAAATCATTGATACCCGTCTTCCCATATTGCCGGTTCCAAACCAGCGTCACCGTGAGCGTGTAGGCATTGGCCGCCGGCAGATTGAAATAGTAATGATTGACTGTGTCGTTGGTCGTCCGGGTTGAAATGGCGCTATAATCCCAACCGGAAAGAGCCGGTTCATTGTTGGTGTTCGAGCCAGGCGGATGCGCTCCGCCGCTGCTGTTGGTGGTGGAGGCGATGCAGCCGTGCTGGCCACCTTTCAACTGCGCCCACGAGTTGAAAACATTTGCCACACCGGCGCCGTAACGTGCGTCCAACGGCGCCGCGGCGCCGTTGGTCCAGCCGTTGGGTTTAATCGCCCCGTTGAGCAGGAGCGCCTTGATGGAACGCGGATCGCTTGCCGCATTTGTATTGGCGCCACCGTCGCCACGACTGGCCGCCTGTACCACAACTGCTGCCGCACCCGCAACCAGGGGCGTGGAAAAACTGGTGACGCCTGCCGGCGCCGTGATGTCCGGCTTGCAACGCCCGTTGTCGAGCGTCGGCCCGATACACGAACTGCCACCATACGCCGCTACACCCAACCCGTTGTAGCAGGTTGCGGCCGGATACACTTGCGCCTGATTGGTGGGCCCGCCGTTGCCCGCGCCCGAGACAAACAGGGTATTGTATTGCGCGGCGTAGTCGTCGTATTGCGAGTCAACGAGTTCTTCATCGCTGAGCGCGAGATGGCTATAATCGCTGTTGCAGAAGATAAAACTCTGGTTGACCACCGGATCATTGATAACGTTGGTGGCGACGATTGAATTGTAAAAATAATCGGCGTCATAATTATCCACGCGGGCAATGTTGGTCGCCACGCCCGACGGAATGCCGTAGAAATTTGCCGCCACGCTGTCCGCATGGCCGGATTCGGAACTCAATGCATTGGGGAAACTGTTGGTCGAGCCGGCCGCGGAAGTGTAAGTGAACAGACTCACGGGTTGCCCGACGGCGCCGGGATTTACCTCCCAGTTCGTGCCGAGGTCATAGCCCGCTTCCGGTTGCGCCACGCGCACGGCCGTGCCTGTGAGGGTGGGATCAACCTGCCTCAAAACCGTGACCCCGATGCTGTCCAGAGTCCCGCCCCGCAGCGAAACCGTCCACGCCAAGCAGATGAGGGCCAACAGTTTTTTGTCCATAACCTTTTGTGGCGGCTGATTTAAACCTTTAATCCAACCGGCGTATGTCCGCAACTTTTATGCCTGAAAAATGTTACCGGGTGGAAATGAGCTTTGACTTGTTTCCTCGCCGCGATTATTAGCCGCTCATGGCAAAGCGTTCTTCCTTGCCCGCCCGCTGGGCTGTTTGGCTGTTGATGTTTTCCGGGTGCGTCCCGGTTGGAGCGGAAATGGTCCGCGTCGCCACCTACAACGTCGAAAATTATCTCGACCAGCCAACTGAATCGCGTCCGCGCGTCAAATCCCCGGAGGCCAAGGCAAAAGTCCGCGAAAGCATCCGCGCGGCGGATCCCGACGTGATTGCCCTCCAGGAAATCGGCAGCGTCAGCGCGCTCCTGGAATTGCGCGCGTCGCTCAAGGCCGAGGGCGTGGATTTCCCCGATTGGGAATTTGTCAGCGGCATGGATACGAACGTTCACGTCGCCGTTTTGAGCAAACTGCCCATCATCGCGCGGCATTCACACACGAACGAAACTTACCTGCTCGATGGGCACCGTTTTCGCGTCAGCCGCGGTTTCGCCGAAATGGAAATCCGCGTGAACACCAATTTCACGTTCACGCTCATCGCCGCGCATTTGAAATCGCGCCGGCCAGTGCCCCAAGCCGACGAAGCCGAGCAACGCCTCGAGGAGGCCAAAATCCTGCGGGGCGTTGTGGACGGACATCTCACCAATCATCCGAATGCAAGGCTTATCGTGCTGGGCGATTTCAACGACGCGAAGGACTCGGATGCGGTTAAAGCAATCGTCGGCCGGGGAAGATTCAAGCTCACCGACACTCGCCCCGCCGAGCGCAACGGCGACAGTGCGTCCGGCGAAAATTCACGGTTCGACCCACGCAATGTCGCCTGGACCGAATATTACGGCAAGGAAGACACCTACAGCCGCGTGGATTACATTTTGCTTAGTCCGGCCATGGCGCGCGACTGGTTGCCCAACGAAACTTACGTGCTGGCGCTGCCGAATTGGGGCGTCGGTTCCGACCATCGGCCCATTGTCGCGACGTTTGTAGCAAAATAGGGGTGCAGGCGTTTCGCCCTTGAGTTCAGTTCTTACCCACTGGCGTCGGGCACGCGTTATGGTTACAGCCGCTCTGGATGTGCCATCAAATCCGAGACGTGCTGGAGCAAACGGCCAGCTGCGCCACCATCGAGCACGCGATGGTCGAAACTCAGAGTCATGTTCGCCTCCATCACCGGCACAAATTGGCCTTTGACACCATCCCAATGCGGTTTGTGCCGCGCCGCGCCCAAGCCCAGGACCAGTGCCTGCTCCGGCAGCGGAATCGGTGTCGCCCATTCCAGACCGAAGGTGCCGAAATTTGTGACGGTGGCGATGGAACCGCCGGTGGCGTCCGGCGGCAACTTGCGCGCGCGCGCCAGGTCCACCAGTTCGTTGTAAGGCGCAATCAAATCCTTCAGCAACCGTTTGTCGGCGCCGCGGATTACCGGCACAAACACTCCGTCCTCGGCCTCAACCGCGAAGGCGATGTCAATCGAAGACGGATGCACGATTTTGCTGCCGACCAGGCGCCCGGCGGGCGCGCTGTTTTCCGCCAGCGCCACCGCCAGCGCCCGCAACGCGCAGAGCGCCGGTCCGGGCTTCGGGCGGGCAATTTTACGATAGGCGAACAACGGATCGAGGCGCACCGGCAAACCGACGTGCGCGATCGGCCGCGTCCAACTGCGCCGCATGGCGTCCGCCACCGTCACGCGCATCGTCGAGGCCTGGCTCATTTTGTGTTTCTCGATGTGCGCGATGAACTTTTCGAAATCTTCGACGGTCACCCGGCCTGCCGCGCCGCTGCCGGGGATGCCCGCGAGGTCGGCGGCGCTCAAACCAAGTTCTTGCATCCGCGCCTTGAGCCGCGGCGAAAGATAACTCGCGCCCGCTGCATTCGCCGGCACCGGCAAACCGCGGATGGTCGGCTGCACCCGGTTCCTTCCGCCATTCGCGTCCGATTTTGCCAGCCGATCGGTGTCCGTAACCTTTACCGGCGCGGGGACGTCCAGGCCCAATCGCGCGGCTTCCTCCGGGGTGGCATCAATCTGGCCGAGCACCGCGCCGACCGCGTAGCTATCGCTTAATAGCGCCGTGAGCTTTTCGAGGCGGCCGCGACACGGCGAGGTGACCGCCATGGTGGCCTTGTTCGTCTCAACCTCGATTAAATCCTGGTCGGCTTCGACCGTGTCTCCAGGTTTGACCAGAAAATTGACGACTTTGGCCTCGGCGATGGACTCGCCCAGCTGCGGCATGATGATGGGAATTTGCGGCATAAATTTTCAGAGCCTCAAAAGATTTCTGGCCGCCGCCGCGATGCTGCGCGTGGTCGGGCGGTGGGCCGTCCACAAATTCGGATGATACGGTACCGGGGTGTCTTTGGCGTTGAGCCGCTGCGGTGGCGCGTCCAGCAAACCATAACCTTCGCTCGTCACGCGGGCGATGACTTCCGCCGTCACTCCGCCCCACGGCCACGCCTCGCCCACGCACAACAACCGCCCCGTCCGCGCCACCGAGGCCATCACCGTGTCGGTGTCCAGCGGTTTCACCGACCGCAAATCCACCACCTCGACCTCCCAGCCTTCGGGCGAAAGCTCGGCCGCCGCTGCCAGCGCGTCCTGGACCATGGCGCTGTGGGCGACGATGGTCATGTCGCGGCCTTCGCGCGCGATGCGGGCTTTGCCCAAGGGCAACGCCTCACTCGGCAGTTTTTCGGCTTTGAGATGGTAATAAAGAAATTTGTGTTCGCAAAAAATCACCGGGTCGTCAATGGCCACTGCTTCGAGCAACATGCTATAGGCGTCCTCGACCGTTGCCGGGGCCACCACGACCAGGCCGGGGTATTGCGCATAGACTGATTCCAGGCATTGGCTGTGGAACGGTCCGCTCCCCGGGGTGCCGCCGACCGGCAGGCGCACGGTGATGGGGCACGGCACGTTCGTGCGCCAGAACAGGGTAGCGGCTTGATTGACGATCTGGTTGAACCCGGTCGTGGAAAAATCCGCGAACTGCATCTCGATGATCGGCCGCAGGCCCTCAATCGCCGCCCCCACCGCCAGGCCAATCATGGCGTCCTCACTGATGGGGGAATCCAGCACGCGGCCGGGAAATTCCTTCGCCAGATTTTTCGTGGCCTTGAACGCGCCGCCGAACGCGCCAACATCCTGCCCGTAAATGAACACCCGGGGGTCGTCGCGCAACGCATGCGCCTGCGCTTCGCGGATAGCTTCCAGATACGTGATGCTCATGCGGCAATTGGCGAAATCATCGCATGGTCGAACCGACGGCCCGGCCTGATGGCAAGCGGTTCGACAAAATTCATGGATGTCCTTCGCTCAGTGGTTTTGAGGAAATCGCCCGCCACTCCTCGGCAAAAGGATCCGGCGCCGGTTCGCGCTGCACCCGGGCGATGGTGTCCTCGATTTCGCGAAGCGCTTCATGACGCCACACCGCCAGTTGCGCGGCGTCGGCCCGACCTTGACGCAGCAACTGTTCCTCGGCCACTTTGACGCAGTCGCGTCCCGCGGGCGATTTTTTCAATTTCGGGTCAACATAACCGGCGTCATCGTGCTCGCCGTGGCCGCAAAGCCGCAGGAGGGTGGCGACGACCATTTGCGGACCGCGCCCGGTGCGCGCCAGCCCGACGGCGCTGCCGACCACGTTCAAACACGCGGACAGATCCGTGCCGTCCACCGTCTGGACCTCCATGCCGTAGCCGATGGCCTTGTCGGCGAGGTCGCGGCAGGCAAACTGGCGCTCGTTCGGCGTCGAGTAGGCATAAAAATTGTTGGCCACCACCAGCACGAGCGGCAATTTTTCAACGGCAGCCTGATTGAGCGCCTCGTGAAACGAACCGGTGGACGTGGCGCCATCACCGACGGAAGCCGCGCCCACGGAGCCCGTGACACCCTTCAGGCGGCGCGCGAACAAAACGCCGTTCACTACCGAAATCATTGCTCCGAGATGGCTGACCATGGGGAGATAACCTTCCCTCGGTTTGCCGCGATGCACATTGCCGTCGCGCCCGCGCATCGGGCCGAGCGGGGAACCGAGGTGCGTGCGCACGGTGTCCAGCACCGGTTCGCCAAACGCCAGCCGGCCCGCGGCATCGCGGATCAGCGGCGCGAAGACATCGCCCGGTTTCAACGACAAACCGAGCGCGGCACTAAGGGCTTCCTGTCCGCGTCCGAGGAACACCCCGCCATGGATTTTGCCGGCGCGGTACAGTGCGGCGAGCTTGTCGTCCAACAACCGCGCCAGCAGCATGAAACGGTACGCAGCCACCTGTCGCTCATGAAAAGAGACGACCGGCTGCACCGTGCCGGATTCTAGTACCGTTTCCAGCATGGCTCGAGTTTATCGCCAATACGTTGGGCCAGCAATACTTCTTTCCAAAAGCGGACCCTGGCGGCGGCAAAATTCAGGTTGGCCGAGCATGGAAATTGCTGTATTTGTCCAAGTTCAGAGGCATGCGCAAACAGGACATAACCGGTCTGGTGGCTGTGAATCGACAGGCGTTTCAAGTTTTGCTGGTCAGCAATGACCCGCAGATGCCGGCGGTGTTGACAAATCTGCTGGAGACGGATGGCGTCGCGCTTTCCTTCGCTCAAAACGCAAATGACGTGTTCCGGCAGATTCACGAGCGGCCCCGTGACCTGGTCCTGGTGGATTTGGAATCGTTGCAGCAGCCGGGTTACGATGTGTTGCGCTGGCTCAAGGATGAATCTTCGTTGCCCTTCTCGCTGGCCATTGCCCTGACCGCGGCGAACGACACCGCGGGCCAGTTGCGCGCGTTTGAACTCGGCGCCACCGGATGCCTGGCCAAACCGTTCGACGCCACCAGTCGCGCGCGGGTGTTGGCCCATTTGCACACCAAGCGCCGGCATGATGCCCTGAACCAACACAGCGTGGATTTGAACGAGGCGCGCCTCAACGCCGAGGCCGCCGTGCGCGCCAAATCGGATTTCCTCGCCGCCATGAGCCACGAAATCCGGACGCCGATGAATGGCGTCATCGCGATGGTCGGCCTGCTCATGGAAACGTCGCTGACCGCCGAACAGCGCGGCTACCTCGAAACCATCCACACCAGCAGCGAAGCGCTCCTGACCATCATCAACGACATCCTGGACTTTTCCAAAATCGAGGCGGGCAAGATGGAATTAAGCTCGCGCCCCTTTGATCTGCGGGCCTGCGTCGAGGATTCACTCGACCTTCTGGCCGTACGCGCCTTTGAGAAAAACCTCGACCTGGCTTATCTGGCGGGGGACGACGTTCCCGCCATCATTGAGGGCGATTCGCTCCGCCTGCGCCAGGTGCTCACCAATCTGTTGAGCAACGCCGTCAAATTCACCGAACACGGTGACATTTTCGTCCGCGCAAAATTGCTATCGAGGAAGATTGACGAGAGCCAGAACCGCGCGCTTCTGCACCTGCACTTTTCCGTGCGCGACACGGGCATCGGCATTCCGCCCGACCGCCTGGTCCGGTTGTTCAAACCGTTCATGCAGGCGGATGCTTCCACCGCGCATCTCTACGGCGGCACCGGTCTGGGCCTGGCCATCAGCAAGCGGTTGGTCGAGCTCATGGGCGGCAAAATGTGGGCCGAAAGCGCGCCGGGCGAAGGCTCCACGTTCCATTTTACCGTCAATGTCCTGGCCGAACCCAACGCCGCGCCCGCCGCCCTTCTGGCCCGCCAACCCAAGCTCGCCGACCTGCGGGTTTTGATTGTGGATGACAACGTGACGAGTTGCCAGGTGCTTGCCGAACAAACCGCCCGGTGGGGCATGATCTCACGCAGCGTGCAAAATCCGCCCGCGGCGCTTGACTTGCTCAGTAAAGGCGAACAGTTCGATGTCGGCATCATTGATTTGAAAATGCCCGATATGGACGGCGTGGCCCTCGCTTCGGAAATTCACAAATTACCGGTCGGGGCCATGTTGCCGCTGGTGCTGCTCGCGCCGATGGGGCTGCACGCTGACGCGCCCAACGAAACGCACCTTGTCTTCGGGCATGTCGTCCCTAAACCCGTCAAGCCCGCCCAACTTTGCGAGGCGCTCACCAGCACCCTGCTCAGTCCCCGGGCCGTCCCGCTGCAGGCCCCGCCACCCAAACCAGACCAACTGCTGGCGGAACGGATCCCCATTCGCGTCCTCTTGTGCGATGACAATGCCATCAATCAGAAAGTCGCCGCGCGCATCCTGCAACAACTCGGTTATCAACCCGGCCTCGCCGGCAATGGACTCGAAGCCCTCGATGCCCTTGACCGCCAACCGTATGATTTTATTCTGATGGACGTGATGATGCCGGAGTTGGACGGCTTGGAAGCCACACGTCTCATTCGCGAACGTCAGCGGAGCGGCGCGCCCAACTATTCCTCGCGCATCGTCATTGTCGCCCTGACCGCGCACGCGATGCAAGGCGACCGCGAAAAATGCCTTGCCGCCGGCATGGACGATTACCTCGCCAAACCCATCCGCCCCGCAGACGTGCGCCAGGTCATTGAACGATGGAATCCCCAAAGCGGCACGTCGCGCTGTGCCAATTCCGCGCCGGCCGCGGAATCCGCCGCGCCGCCGCCGCCCGCCGAACCGCCCGTGGATATGGACCGGCTCAACAGCCTCGTGGACGGCGACCTTGGTGGCCTGCGCGACCTCATTGAGCTTTATCTCAAGCAAACCACACAGCAAATCTCCCAACTCGAGGCCGCGGTCCGCGCCCAAAATGCCAGTGATGTCCGGCGCGTGGCCCACAGTTGCGCTGGCGCCAGCGCGACCCTCGGCATGACCCGGCTCGTGCCGCTGCTCCGCGATTTGGAAAAACGAGGCGCGTCCGGAACGCTGACCAACGCGGCGGAAGTCTGCGAACAGGCCGCGCGCGAGTTCCAACTCATCCAGCACTTTCTGGCGGCGCTGCCGGCCCCGGCCGCAACCCCGGCCATTTCCCAACCATGAAAAAGATTCTTATCATCGAAGACGACCAGATTGTGGCGCATGTTTACCGAAACAAGCTCACCTCGGAAGGTTATCAAATCGAGACCGCGCCGGACGGCGAGAACGGTTTGAAAACCATGCGCACCCTCAAACCCGACCTCATCGTGCTCGATCTCATGCTGCCCAAAATGTCGGGCCTGGACGTCATTCGGGAAGTCCGTAGCGAGTCGGAATTTTCGAAACTGCCCATTGTGGTTTTTTCCAACACTTATCTGACCAACATGGTGCAACAGGCCTGGAAAGCCGGCGCCAACAAATGTATTTCCAAAGCCACCTGCTCGCCCCGGGAGGTCGTGGACGTGATCCGCAACACCATCGGCGCCAGCGATGTGAAGCCCCCCCGCCCGGCCACCGACGCCGAGGCCGCCAAAACCAAGGGCCTCAACGCCGATGCCGAGGCCGACGCAGCCTTCCAAAGGGAGCTGCGAAGACAATTCGTGGAAAGCCTCCCCGCAACGCTCGCTACCCTCCGTACCAACCTGCAAAACCTCATCAAAGCCGAGGATGAAGCGGTCCGCCTGAGGCACATTTACGAACTCTACCGCCGCATCCACGCCCTCAATGGCAATGCCGCCATCGCGGGTCTGCTGACCATCGCCCAGATGTCCGCCGCCCTTGAGGCCCTGCTCAAGGAACTTTACGAAAAACCGAAAAACATCAATCCGTCCACCCTCCGCACGGTTGCTGCCGCCGTGGATTTTCTCGGCGTCCTGTTTGAAGACGGCATTCAGCCCGAAAAACAGGAAATACCGCCGGCCAACATTCTGGTGGTGGACGACGAAGCCATTTCCCGCCGCGCCATCGTTTATGCCCTGGAAAAGGCCCAACTCCAGTCTGTCAATGTGGAGGACCCGAACGCGGCTTACAAACTCCTTTCCGAAAATCCGTTTGACCTGGTGTTTCTGGACGTGGACATGCCCGGCATGACCGGTTACGAACTCTGCACCAAATTGCGCAATCTGCCTGCTCACAAGAAAACCCCCGTCGTCTTCGTCACTGTCCTCAGCGATTTCGACAATCGCACCAGTTCCATGATGGCCGGCGGCAACGATTTCATTGCCAAACCGTTTCTCTTCATCGAACTCACCGTCAAGGCCCTTATCCACGTCCTGCGCGGCAAGATCCAGCCGGCCACAGCGAATTGAGGGTTGACGGTCGCGGCGTGTTTAAGACCGCTGCCGTCATGAGGATGCCGGTCCGCGGCTTCCGCACGAAGGATGGATTGGGCACCGGCGTTTCCGGGCTGGCAGATTCATTTGAAGCCGTGGACAAAAACAGACACCCGTGTTAGCGTGGCGGTCAAGGTGAAAGAATCAGGCTGCGAAATCCCGGAGATAGGCTGCGAAAACCTGCCTGCTCGCAGCTCCCTATAGGTTCGGCTGCGACCATCCACCATGTTTGACGCCCTCAAGAAACTGCTCTCTGGCCAGGAGCCCGAGCCGCCAGGCAGACGGCACATGATTAAAACCTGCCCGGATTGCGGAGTGCGGACCGGCGAACTTCATGACCTTTTCTGTCTCAAGGAACGATGTCCGTTCTGCGGAGGCCAGTTGGCTTCGTGCGACTGCATCCGCAACGTTCTAAAGCTGTCGGATTCTGAGCGGCAGGCCTTGGACAAATGCATCGATGATTCGGTCCCGCCGCTCTCCGACGTTATGCAACGATGGCGTGACGCCCTCGCCAGCAAGGGCAGAATCCCTTTTGAAGCATTTCCTGATGACCCTATTCGAGCAGCATACCGAGGTGACGTCAAAGCCATGCAGCAGTTCCTTGATGACCGTTTCCCGGTAAACTCCGGAAACGAGGTCGGATATACTGCTCTTATGGGGGCTGCTCGTGGCGGAAGCCTAGAGATGGTTCGTTTCCTCCTTTCGCATGGCGCACAGGCGACGCTGTCTGATAAGCGGGGATACACAGCACTGCATTGGGTTGTGGCTCAGCCAGTTCACGACGCTTCGGGTCAGATGGCCTGCGTGTGTGCCTTACTCGATGCCGGAGCCGTACCGAACGTACAAAACGAGGAGGGAATTGCTCCGTTAATGAACGCCGCATGGTTTGGTCGCCACGATTCTGCTCGAGAACTCCTCCGGCGGGGCGCAGATCCGCTGCTGCGGGACAGTAAGGGTAGAACCGCAAAAGACCTCGCCACCGAGCGGGGCCACAGAGATGTTGTGGAGCTTCTGAAATGAAGAACGAGCCGAACAAGCCAGATGGAGTTGACCGCCGCCGGCCCTGCTGTTTCCGGCGGCTAGTCCGCGCGGGCCGACGTTCGTGGTTTTCCGGCGGCGGCAGCTCATCTGAAGCGTTAGCCCGTTCGTAATATGGCAGACCCCTTCGCAGACATATTTTCCGCGTTGCGGACAATCCTCGAGCGCCATGCCGGCAACATGGTGGTGAGCGAGAATAGCGCGACGTGTTACCGTTTGGAGGGCGGTGTGCATCCGAAGCACAAGAAGCCAATGCCGATTGCGTGGGCGCAGGTGGGGAAGAATTACGTCAGTTTTCACCACATGGGCGTCTACGTCCGACCGGACTTGCTGAAGGATGTTTCGAGAAAGCTAAAGGCAAGGATGCAGGGCAAATCGTGCTTCAATTTCACTTCGCTCGACGAGCCATTATTTGCCGAGCTTGAAAAGCTGACAGTTCGTGGATTGGAAGTTCTCCGGAAGTTGCGCTTCACGAAATGAGCCCGAAACGGCCCGGCACCGCGCTGAAGCCAACGCCCACCGCCCCTCCCGCCTTCGCCTGGGTTACGGTGGACAGGTGAGTTTTGGATTGAGCGATGAGATTTGAAAGTCCAGATTGCCGTCGTGAGCCGGCCGCTCCATGCCCCGCAGTGCACCGACTGTTGGGGATAGCCGGAGGGCCGGACGTTGGATCGTCAGGTACTTGATATCAGCGGAGATTTCGAAACTATGAAAGTGTCAGAGGTTTTTGGTCTGGTTGTGCGCATAGTGGGATTTCTTATCGTTATCTACGGCCTGTGGAACGTTTGGGCCGGGATTGAGGGTATTCCAGAATCCCTGTTCCAGAACGTCAGCGGAGGCGACCAGTCTGACGAAGCGTCCATTTTCTCAGATTTTGCATTCGGCATACCGACAACCGCATTGGGAGCCTTTTGTCTTTTCTGCGCTGACTGGATTACGAAGTTGGTGTATCGAGACCGATGAGCGTAGCACCTGACTCCGCCCCGGATATGCTGCTGGCTCAGGGCCGGAACGAAATAAAACCGTAGCCGCAATCCTTCAATTGCGTCTGACGCGACTTAAAAGTCGCGGCTACAGCGAAAATTAAGTCGCGCTAACGCCGACTGCCTGTGAGCTCACGGATGATTCGAGTTACCAAGCGGATACCGAGCTTGGGAATCATTCGCCAGTTGGCGCAGCTCAATCTGTGATCATCAGGCGGCATCGGGCGTGAGAAGTCGTGGGTAGCTTTGTCAAAGCGATTATATGAAACCACACGCGTCCTCACGCTTCTTTGGTTCATGTGCAATCGTGGCGATACCACTTACCATCCTCACGTGGGCGACGCTGGAACTCCTGCGACCCGACCGCAGCCCGTTACGCAATATGCTCAACGAGTATTTAGGCGGTCCTTTCAGTTTCCTGGGACGGGTTGCCGGCTGCCTGCTGGCCGCAACATTTCTCATGCTCTTGCTCGGACTTCGGATCAGCGTCCGTCCCTCCGGCTTTCTCACCGCGTCGTGCGTGCTATTGGGTGTGGTGGTTGTGTCTCTGTGTGTGACCGCTGTCTTTCCCGCCGACACAATGTCGCCCGATGACAGCCGACACATTTTTACCTGGGCAGGCATCGTGCATATGGTTTCCGCGGCTCGGTTTTATGCGTTACTCATGGCACTCCTTTTGACACTGCCCAGTGCCTATAAACGCGACGAGAAATGGCGGTCATTTTCACGCGTGACACTCTTCCTGGGATTTTTGATTCTGGCATTTGACGTGGGGCTTATGTTTGCCCCTTTAGATTTGAGGGGGCTGGTTCAACGAGGAACTGCTTTGGTGATTCTAGCCTGGTTGCTTCTCACGAGCTTGCGCCTTCGACGGATTATCCCTTTCACTCACGGCACCGC
>Ga0335085_10000884_pt1 | contig 73539 bp, 61 predicted proteins | sample Lox_Sample_45_FD_206712 | JGI IMG/M metagenome (GOLD analysis project Ga0335085, IMG submission 206712) | Soil microbial communities from Loxahatchee National Wildlife Refuge, Florida, United States - Lox_Sample_4.5 | ecosystem: Environmental > Terrestrial > Soil > Wetlands | place: USA... | reverse complement strand
AGCCCTTAGCTCTTGGTGTTCTGGGGAGTCGCCGCTGAGAGCCAAAACAGAAACGCCGCAGCCTAATCCCTAGCTAGGACGCTGCGGCGCTTCCAGATTCCCGACCAGCGGGACAGGCTCGGGATTGCTCCCGTACCTGCCCCCATTATAACGCACCTTAACAGCAAGGGTCTAGCGGGTATGCCGAAGCTGACCGGCAGCGCAGATGCACCGCTCATGGTGTATTCACATGCTCATTTTTGTTGACGAATCTGGCGACCCTGGCATGAAGGCGAAGATCGGTACGTCCGAATACTTCATCGTCACAGCCATAATCTTCGAGGATGACGAAGAGGCAGAGTGCTGTGATCACAGGATCGCTACGCTCAAGGCGGAGTGTGGTAAGGGAGAGGGTTTTGAGTTTCGCTTCAGCCGGTGCTGTGATGAGATGCGTAGCACGTTTCTGGCGGCGGTGTCCGGTTGCAGTTTCTTCTACTATTCGTTGGTTCTGAACAAGGCTAAGCTCTACAGCAAGGGATTTCACAATAAGGAATCGCTGTACAAATACACAACCCACTTGGTTTTCGAGAACGCCAAGCCCATTCTACGAAACGCTAAAGTGACCATTGACCAGTGCGGAGAGAGGCAGTTCCGGGAGAGCCTATCTAAATACCTGAAGCGTAAGATGAACGAGCCGGGCGATACCCTTATCAAAAAGGTGAAGATGGAGCGATCTCACTCAAACAACTTGCTCCAATTGGCGGACATGGTGTGCGGCGCAGTAGCGAAATCTTTCAAAAGAACCGACACGGATGGCAGGTCATTCAGAAGGATGATCAAGCACCGCGAGGGGAGGGTTCAGGTGTGGCCGAGGTGAAATAAAAAGCCCGCCAGCCTATCCCCTTCTCAGGGGAACGCGCACCATACGGTGACAGTTCGGCTCAGCGGGCAATTCCAAGATCATAATGAACCCTTTTGGCGTTTCGTGTCAAGGGGTGCGGTTTCTCTGCCTTTCTTGCGTTCGGGCGGCCTCACCTTCGCCAGCGCCGTATTGCATCCTCTGGTTTCATGGGGCAAAGAGAGAGCCTGCCGAGCCGCTTCGGTTTAGGGGTTTCCATGCGCCCATGATAGCATATCGACTCGCCATGAGCGCCGACGTAATCATTGGGCTGATTCTTTTCGGTGCTTTTCTCGTCGTTCTGACGTACCGTGAGGCCACCAACCGAACTGGTGAGCCGGGATTGGTGATCTTCTCAACGCTTATTACGTGGGGGCCAATTCTGCTTGTGGTGTTCGTAATTCTTCATTTCATCATCAAGTACTGGTGACAACGACCCAATTAAGCGGGCTCATCAAACTCAAGGCTGATCTCGAATGGCATCGCCGCCGATTCATTCAGCACCCGGATATCCGCAAGCGCCTTAACCAATCTGTCGAACGCTGGCGATCGGTCCTCATGCGGCCTTGGTAGCTTACGCCACAGCTCACCACAGTTCGGGCACTTGTCCGGCACTTGAACAGCCTCAGCAGAAAGTATGTGCGGCCTCTGACAAGCCACGCACGTAAGCGTGATTGTCCTTATTTCCCCAAGATCGTACGTCACACTGCGTTTTATCCTCATGCTCCGCTGTTACCACTGCGTAGTACCGCAAATCAAGACCTTTTCGCTAGATTGCCAACCCCTGTCAGGGCGTTACAAGTTGTAACATAGTTTGGGTCTGTAAAACCTGCTAATTCCGACAGATTTTTCAAACCGGCAGAGCCGCTACCCCTGGCCAAACATCCTTCCCCCAAGCCGGGGTTTTTCCACAGGTTAAGTCGCTGAAGATAATGAAGAAAATAAATTGTCCCACTTTTCCCAATTTCACCCACCGTCCCAGTCCGCAGGCCCAGAATGGATAGTCGGCTGGGTTGACAGTCCACAATCAGCAGTTCGCAGTTGACAGTCAACAGTCAACCGTTCAAGGCAAGCGGCCATGGCCAGGCAGCAATCGAAGATCAACGATCAGCAGTCGGTGCCGCCACAATCGGCAGTGGTCAAGCGACAGTCCAAACGCTCTCGAACACCGAACTCCGAACAGCGAACCCCGAACTCGTCAATCGCCCATCGCAAATCGCCTATCGCCCATCGCCCATCGACCCTTCGGCGTCGCCCGATCTCCGACAGCCAGCGTGAGGCCTGCCGCCGCAATGGCCGCAAGGGCGCCCTCGTCTGGCTCCGCATGCTGCAGGGCGGATTCGTGCTGCCGGCCGAAACGCTGCAGCGCATCTGGGAAGGTCTGGTCAAGGCCGCGCTCTGGCACCTGACCGACTGTTCGGCGCGCTACGCTTCCCGCTTCCGCGAAGGCATTTACGCCATCAGTCTGGTCCGCAGCCTGGCGGCAGCCGGCGAGACCCTGGCGGATTACGCCCGGCACCTCCACCACGTGGTCTGGGCGTTCACCGGAAGTGACGAGACCGTGGATCGTAATTCGTCGATCGTAGCCTCCCACACCGAGTCTCTCCACGTTCAACAGGCGACGGACAACGATCCACGATCTACGAACAACGATCCACGATCTCCGAGCATCGATCCACGATCTCCGAACAACGATCTACGATCTCCGAACATCGTTTCCATTCTAGCTATGGCGCTAGCCCAGGTATCTTGGCGCCGCCTGCGCGCATCGCGCGCTCACGCCCGGTGGGAGCGGCGCACCGTGGCGCGCCTGTTCCGGCAGGTCGCGGAGGAGCGCGACGCCGGAGACCGGGTCTCTCCGCAAAGGCTTACCTGCCTGGCCGAGGACCTGCACCAAGTGCTCTTCGCCGCCGCGCTGAACTTCGAGGTCAGGCTGCGCCGGCTGAACCATCGCTTCGAAGCGCTGGCGGCCCGTTTGCTCCAGGAACTCGGCCTGCCGCCCATACCCGTACACACGCGGCCCAGCCCCGCCGTGGCCGCCGCCACCGCCGATTCGCTGGCGGAAGCGCTGGGCAATCCGCTGGAGCGTCCGCGCAAAGTGCGAGCCCTGTCGAAGCCGCGTAGCCCGCGGGTAAAACCCGCCGAGCAGTGGGATCACCGGCAGGGCGTGCGGAACCCCCGGCGGCCCAGCGCTGCCGATCGCCGCTACCTCCGTTCGCAGTCAGTCGGCTTGCGGTCGCTCGGTCCCGAGCCGAACAGTTCGGAGTTCGGAGTTCGACGTTCGGAGTTGCCCGGGTCGGAGGTAGCCGCTTCTGAATCCGAGCGTTCCGCGAACCCCGAACTTCGAACTTCGAACCCCGAAATTTCCGATCGGCAATCGTTCGGCGATCTCATCGTCCGCGCGCTGGGCCCGAACCCGTCGCTCAAACCGGGCGAGACGGACTCGACGCCCGCCGGCCTCGCGGACGCGCTCTGGACGCGCCTCGAGACCGTGAGGCTACAGGCCGAGGCGGAGCGGGGGACGTTCGGCAGGCTATTGGATGATTACGTTGCTAGCCTCGCTGCGGCGGGAGTCGGGTGTGGGGAGCCGGGACTCGAGACGGGGGTAGGGCGTCGGGTGTCGGGCGCCGGAAGGAATCCAATTCCTGATTCCGGCTGCGAGATGCCGGGCCCCGATTCCCGCAATCGCCAAGCGCCCATCGACAATCGTCAATTACCGGCTCCCGACACCCGACACCCGGTTTCCGCTCTGGCCGTCACCCGAATCCCGGCGCCCGAACTCACCGCCCTCGCCACCGCGCTCGTCCTGCTGCTGCGCGACGACGACGCCGACGAGCGAACCCAGGCCGAACGGCGAATCGACGCGGAAATCCTGCGTTTCCGGACCGAGATCTGGATTTACCTGATGCTGGTCACGCGCGGCGTCGGGCGCGGCGAGATCGTGCGGCTTCATCCGCACGTGCCCTCGGACTGCGGCCTGGTGTGCAGGTTCCTGAAGCTGGGACACGCGCGCGACCCGGGCCGCCGGGCGCTGGCCGAGTTTTTTCTCGACCAGGCGGACCGCGTCGCGACGGAGTGGAAGCGCTGGGAGCCGGTGATCGAGTCCGGCGATAGTCAGTGGGTCAGTAATTCAGTATGTCAGCGGGTCAGTGAGTCAGTGGGTCAGTATGTCAGTTCGTCAGTCAGCGACTGGCAGACTTCGGACTGAGAAACTGACGTACTGAAAAACTGAAGTACTGACACACTGACCCACTGACTTACTCACAGACCGGCCGCCCAGGAGGCACCCGGATGTGGTACGATTTTGATGGTCGAACGATGGACCAGCCGCAAGGCCATATGTCAGACTTCGGGCGCTGTGCGACGGATGTTTGTGAACCCCGCCAGGTCCGGAAGGAAGCAACGGTAGCAAGCCTCTCCGTGTGCCGCAGTTTCCCGAAGTCTGGCGCTCAAGAAGAGTCGACAGTTAACAGTTTACAGTCAACAGTTTTCACTTCCAGATTCTCGGGCTTCGACGCTCAGCGTTCGAACTGTTTTGACTGTCAACTGTCGACTGTTAACTGTCGACTGTTAACGTGACATGGCATACCAGGTTATCGCGCGTAAATACCGGCCGCAGACCTTCGACGACGTGGTGGGCCAGGGGGCTGTCACCGGGACGCTGAAGAATGCCATCCTGCACGACCGCGTGGCGCACGGTTACATCTTCTCGGGCGCGCGGGGCGTGGGCAAGACCACCACGGCGCGCATTCTGGCCAAGGCCCTGAATTGCGCCCAGGGACCGACCGTCACGCCGGACGGCACCTGCGATTCCTGCCGCGAGATCGCCGCCGGAAACTCCGTGGACGTGATTGAAATCGACGCCGCCTCCAACCGCGGCATCGACGAGATTCGCGAGCTGCGCGAAACGGCGCGTTATCTCCCGGCCCGCGATCGCTACAAGGTTTTCATCATCGACGAAGCGCACATGCTGACCACCGAGGCTTTCAATGCGCTTCTCAAGACGCTCGAAGAGCCGCCGCCAAGGTGCCTCTTTATCCTCGCCACCACCGAAGCGCACAAGCTGCCGACCACCATCCAATCGCGCTGCCAGCACTTCTCTTTCCGCTTGCTGGATTATTCGGAAGTGGTGGCGCGCCTGAAGCAGATATGCGCGGCCGAGAAGGTGGAAGCCGACGAAGGGTCGCTCGGTGCGCTGGCCGAAGCCGCCGCCGGCAGTCTGCGCGACGCGCTCTCCATGCTCGACCAGGTGATCGCCGGATGCGGCGAGAGGCTCACCGAATCCGAAGTGCAGCGTCTGCTGGGCGTGGTGCCTGGCAAGGTGCTGACCGGGATGGTGGACTCGATCGTGGCCGCAGACGCCGAACGCGTGCTGCAGCAGATCCAGGGACTTGCCAGCGAAGGCTACGAGCCGGCAGCCTTTCTCGGCGAGTTGACCCGTTTCATCCGCAACCTGATGGTCGCCCGCAGCCTGGGCAGCGAAAGCCCGCTGCTCGAAGTGCCGTCCGACATGCGCGCCACGCTGGGGCGGCTGGCCGGGTCGCTCGCGGAAGAGGACTGGCTGCGCGCTTTTCAGATTTTGCTGCGGGCGCAGAGCGAGCTGCGCTATTCGATCGAGCCGCGATTCCATCTGGAACTGGCGCTGCTGAAGCTGGTGCATGCGCGACGCTTGATGTCGCTCGAAAGTGTAATCGCCGAGCTGAAGGGACCGGCGCCCGGCCCGAACCGGGCCGCGAACTCCGTGCCGCCGCCGGCGCCGGCGAGGCCTGCTAGCGCAGGTCCGGCCGCCGGAGCGGCGGGTCCGAGACCCGAACCACGCCGCGATACCGCGCCCGTTCCCTCATCCGCGGCGGCATCGCCGGCGCCGCCGGTCCAGCGTCCTGCGACCACCGCCGCTCCGCCCCTCGACGCCCGGCCTGCGGCGGGAGCCGCCGAAGACCCGAGGCTCGCGGAAGTGAAGCGTCTGCTGTTTGAACAATCCAAGAAGTTCGTAAGCAGCTGTCTCGAACACCTGGCGGAATGGCGCGTCGAGGCCGGCGTGGCCCACTTCGTCTTTTCCCGCCAGAATTCGGGAAGTTTCTGGGCCGACGTGCTCGGCAACAAGGAGAACCACGAGGCGCTGCGGCAGGTGTGCTCGCAAGTGCTAGGCGAGCCCATGAACATCCGTGTTACACTTCGGGATGGAGACGCAAAGCCCGCTCGAGCCATTCCGGACGCGCGCGAGCGTGCTGCCAACGACCCCGCGGTCCGGGCGTTTGAGCTGCGGTTCGAGTGCGTGGTGTTGGATGTTGAGGATCTGAGGGGGTATTGAGCCAATGAAGAATCTGCAGCAGATGCAGCAGATCATGAAGCAGGTTCAGCAGATGCAGGAGCAACTGCAGAAGCAGCTTGACGACCTGCTGGTGGAAGCCTCGGCGGGCGGCGGCATGGTGACCGTGAAGATGAACGGCGCCAAGCACCTGGTGAGCGTCCACCTCGATCCCGAGGTGTTCGCCGGCCGGGACGCCGAGATGCTGCAGGACCTGGTGCAGGCGGCGGTGAACGAAGCCGCGCGCCGCGTGGACGAGCAGCTCTCCAGCCGCGTGGGAAATCTCGCCGGCGGCCTGAACCTGGGCCTCAACCTTCCCGGCATGGGCTAGTTAATAGCCTACACTCATGAAGGACTTCCCCCAGCCCCTCGCCGACCTGATCGACGAGCTGAAGCGCCTGCCGGGCATCGGACAGAAATCGGCGCAGCGCATCGCCTTTCATCTGGAGCGCGGTCCGCGCGAGGACGTGGAGCGCCTGGCGCGCGCCCTGATCGAAGCCAAGGACAAGGTCCGACTCTGCAGCGTCTGCAATAATCTGGCCGACTCCGATCCCTGCGCATGGTGTTCCGATCCCGGCCGCGATTCGAGCGTGGTTTGCGTGGTCGAGACCCCGTACAACGCCATCTCCATCGAAAAGACGCGGGAATTCCACGGGCTCTACCACGTCCTGCACGGCAGCCTGTCGCCGCTGCAAGGCATCGGCCCGGAACAACTGAAGATCAAGAGCCTGATCGACCGGCTCAAGGACGGCAAAGTTCGCGAACTGATTGTGGCGACCAATCCGAATGTCGAGGGCGAAGCCACCGCGGTTTATCTCTCGAAGCTCATCCGTCCCCTGGGCGTCAAGGTGACGCGCATTGCCATGGGAATCCCGGTGGGATCGGAACTGGAGTTCGCCGACGAGGTCACCATGATGAAGGCGATCGAGGGAAGGCGCGAGATCTGATCCGCAGATTACGCAGATCGTTTAGGAAGCCCGGCGCTTCAACCCGAGAGCTTGGAGATCAGGCTGAACAGCGGCAGGTACATCGAAATCACGACGCCTCCCACCACGGTCCCCAGAAAAACGATGATGGCAGGCTCCATGAGGGCCAGCAGGTCCGCGACGGCCACGTCGACTTCATCCTCGTAAAAGTCGGCGACTTTCCCCAGCATGGAATCGAGCGCGCCCGTCTGCTCGCCGACGGCCACCATCTGCACCGTCAAGTGCGGAAATACGCCGCTGCGCCGCATGGGATCGGCCACGTCGTGCCCCGCCTCCACCTCGCGGCGCACCACGTTGATGGCGTCCTCGACGACCGCGTTGCCAGAGGTGCGCGCGGTAATGTCCAGGGACTCGAGCATGGGGACGCCGCTGGTGATCAGGGTGGAAAGAGTCCTCGAAAAGCGCGCCACCGCAATCTTCCGCAACAACATCCCGAGGACCGGAAGCTTCAGCAGGATTCCATCCAGCACGCGCCGTCCGCCCTTGGTAGCGTAGTAGCGTTGGAGCCCCACCACGCCGCCCACCGCCACGAGTCCGACCAGCCAGATGTAACTGGCCACGAAGTGGCTGAGGGCGATCACGAATCGCGTGGGCAGCGGCAGAGTTGCGTCAAGGCCCGCGAACAGATTCGCAAAAATGGGCACCACTTTCCACAGCAGCATGATCACCACGCCGAGCGCGATCACGAGAACCGACACCGGATAGATCAAGGCCGACTTCACCGCCGCGCGCAGTTTCACGCTTTTCTCCAGGTGGACCGCCAGCCGCTGCAGCACCCCTTCGAGCACGCCGCCCGTTTCACCGGCTTCGAGCATATTGGTGTAAAGCGCATCAAAGATCGAGGCGTGTTGCCGGCAGGCTCCCGAGAGAGTGGACCCGCCTTCCACCGAACTGCGAATGGCGCTCAGCGCTTTGCCGAACGCCTTGTTCTGTTGCTGCTCGGCGAGAATCTCCACCGCCTGAATCAGCGGCAGACCGGAACCCAGCATCACGCCAAACTGCCGCGTGAAGACGGCCAGATCCTTCGTCTTCACCTTAACCTTGCGGGGGACCGGCCGGGAAGCGGCGGCGGCGGGCATGGCGGCAGCGACGGACCTCTGCTTCCCTGCGAGGCCTCCGCGAGTGAGTGGAGCGGCGTGCGAGTTCGTGACTGGCATTTTGGACTAGTCTCCTTTGACTCTCGTGATGCGTGCTCAATGCACCGGGGCCCGCTCGGGCCGCGCGTGTACGTGATGCGATGGAGTGGCCCGGCGCACCAGGGCGTCAAATTCCTCGGCGTTGTGAGAACATTGTCGCGCCACTTCCAGCGTTATCGCGCCCTGTTCGCAGAGCCAGCACAACGACTGGTTGAACGTCTGCATCCCGTACTTTTGCTGACCGGACTGCATCGAGGAATAGATCTGATGCACCTTATCCTCGCGGATGAGATTCCGAATGCCGCTGTTGGGCACCAAAACCTCCATGGCCATGACACGCCCGGAGCCGTCGGCGCGCGGCAGCAAGGACTGGCACAACACCGCTTCGAGAACCATCGAGAGTTGCGTGCGGATCTGAGACTGTTGATGAGCCGGAAAAACGTCGATGATGCGATTGATGGTGGACGCGGCGGAGTTCGTATGCAGGGTGGCGAATGTCAGGTGGCCGGTCTCGGCGATGCGCAGCGCAGCTTCCACTGTCTCGAGGTCGCGCATTTCACCGATGAGCACCACGTCCGGGTCTTCGCGCAGAACGGCGCGCAGCGCGGTGGTAAACGAAGACGTATCGCTTCCCAGCTCACGTTGATTGACCAGGCACTTTTTGTGGTCGTGCACGAACTCGATGGGATCCTCAACGGTGATGATATGTCCGCAGTGAGTCTGGTTGATCAGATCGATCATGGTCGCCAGGGTGGTGGACTTACCGCTGCCGGTCGGCCCGGTCACCAGCACGAGGCCGCGCGGCTTGTCACAAAGGGACCGCACGATCGGGGGAAGGCCGAGTTGCTCAAAACTCTGGGTTTTCCAGGGAATCAACCGTAAGACCATGCCTACGGCGCCGCGCTGCATGAAGAGGTTCGCGCGGAAGCGACCCAGGCTTTTCACCGCGAAAGAGAAATCGAGTTCCAGATTCTCCTCGAACCGGTGCTTCTGACTGTCGGTGAGGACGCTGTACGCAAGCTGCTTCGTTTCACCGGATGTGAGTGCCGGAAGGTCCTCGCAGGGCTTGAGCTCGCCGTAGACGCGAAGGCGCGGCGGGCTTCCGGCGGAGAGGTGCAGGTCCGACCCGTGATGCTCGACCAAGCTTTTCAACAGTTCCGAAAGCGTCGGTATCGCCATATGTATTTCTCTGCGCTTTCCCGGCCGCAGGCCCGACCGTTAGAATCACGCCGCCTTCGCGCCCAGGATCTAGGGCACGGTCTCGCGCACAACCTCTGCGAGGCTGGTTATGCCTGCCGCCACCTTAATGAGCCCGCTGCGCCGCAGCGTCACCATTCCCTGTTCCATCGCGCGCCGCCGCAAATCGAGCGCCGAGGCGCCCCTAAGGATCATGTCGCGAATCTCGTCCGTCACCTCCATAACCTCGTATAAGCCCACGCGTCCCTTGTAGCCGCGTCCCTGGCACGCTGGACAGCCTCGCGGGTGGTGAACCTCGACGGTCTGTGCCTCCTCCGGTGTGAAACCGGCGTCAGACAGCGCATTGACTCCCGGGTGTTCCCTGAGCTTGCAGGCCGGGCAGAGGCGGCGCACCAAGCGTTGTGCGCAGATCAAATGCACCGAGGTCGCTGCCAGGAACGGCTCGACACCCATATTGATCAGGCGCGTGATGCTGGACGGTGCGTCATTGGTGTGCAGGGTCGACAACACCAAGTGGCCGGTGAGCGCAGCCTTGACGGCGATCTCTGCGGTTTCGATGTCCCGGACTTCTCCGACCAGAATGATATTGGGATCCTGCCGCAGAAAGGATCGCAGGGCCGCAGCGAAATTCAACCCGATCTGTTCCTTCATCTGCACCTGATTGATGCCCGGCAACTGAAACTCAACGGGATCCTCGGCGGTCAGGATATTGATCTCCGGCTTGTTCAGTTGCGCGATGGAGGAGTAGAGCGTGTTGGTTTTTCCGCTGCCGGTCGGACCTGTGACGAGCACCATGCCATAAGGCTTGAAAATGGCTTTCTGGAATTTGGCCAGCGATTCGGGCTCAAAGCCGAGCTTCCTCATATCCAGCTGCAGATTTTCCTTGTCGAGCAGCCGCATCACGATCTTTTCGCCGTACAGCGTGGGCAGCACCGAAACCCGAAGATCGATCTGCTTGCGCCCGCTCTCGTTTTGCAGCTTGAGCATGATGCGCCCATCCTGCGGCAGGCGTTTCTCGGCGATGTCGAGCCGCGCCATGATCTTGACCCGGCTCGTGACGGTGTCGCGCAGCCGGAGTGGAGGGCTCATCACCTCCTGGAGGATTCCGTCAATCCGGTAGCGAACGCGGTACTGCCGCTCGTAAGGCTCAAGATGAATATCACTGGCACCGCGGCGGACGGCATCCAGCAGAATGTAATTCACCAGGCGGATGATCGGCGCCTCGCCGGCCGTCTTGTCGAGCGAGGCCAGGTTCAGGGCAACATCTTCCTCGGCCTTCAGTTCGACGCTGGCGGCGTGTTCGGCGTCAATAAAGCCGACGAGATCTTCGAGATGCTTTTTGCGCGCGTCTTCCTCAGCCGAGCTGTACCAGTCCCCGATCGCCTTCAGAACCGCCGACTCCGCCGCCAGAACGCCCTCCACATTCAGGCGGGTCATGAAGCGAATCTCATCCAAGGCCAGCATGTCGGTGGGATCCGCCATGGCAACCCGCAGCGTCCCGCCGGCCCGTTCCAGAGGCACCAGTTCATGCTTGAGGGCAGTCTCTATCGGAACCAGCCGGAGGACTTCAAGATCGGCGCGACGACCGGAGAGATTCCGAGGCGGTGTTCCCAGACGCTCCGCCAGCGCGTTGGTGATTTGTTCTTCGGTAACAAACCCGAGCTTCATCAGGATCGCGCCCAGTCTGCCATTCTGGGCGCGCTGGCAGGCGAGCGCGTCATTCAGTTGCGCCTCGGAAATTACACCGAGACTGAGCAGAGTCTCACCGAGTCTTGGCGTCAAGGGAGCGTCCTCACTACGCATTATCGGCTGTCCGGACGGAATCCTTATGCGCTGTGCCACGTGCTAAATTGAAGCCATGGACACTATCGTTGAGTGCGTACCGAATTTCAGTGAGGGGCGCGATTCCGGCAAAGTCGACGCGATCATCCGGGCGCTGCTTGCCGGACCCGATGTCTATCTCCTGGACCAGGAAATGGACGCCGATCACCATCGGTCGGTGATCACGCTGGTTGGGACGCGCGAAGCCATCGGTGAGGCGGCGCTCCGCGGTATCGGCAAGGCCACGGAATTGATCGACCTCCGTCAACATCAAGGCGCGCATCCGCGGCTGGGAGCCACGGACGTCGTCCCCTTCGTGCCGGTGCGCGGAGTGACCCTGGACGACTGCGTCCGCATCGCTCGGTGGGTGGCCGAACAAGCCTGGCGGCGCTACGGCGTTCCCACTTATTTGTACGAGGCCGCGGCGCGGACGCCGGAACGACAGAACCTCGAAAACATCCGCCGCGGACAGTTTGAGGGCGTTCGTGAAGAGGTGAAGATCAATACTGAGCGCCGTCCCGATTTCGGCCCCGATCCGGCCGCTTTGCATCCCAGCGCAGGCGCCACCGTGGTCGGCGCGCGAAAATTCCTCATCGCCTTCAACATCAACCTCTTCACGCCCGACGTTTCTGTGGCCAAGGCGATCGCGAAGAAGATCCGCGCCTCGAGCGGCGGATTCCCCTGCGTCAAGGCGATGGGCGTTGACCTGAAGGCGCGCCATCGAGCCCAGGTGTCCATGAATCTGACAGACTTCGAGACCACGTCGATCGGAACCGTGTTCGACGCAGTTGCGCGCGAGGCAGCCGAAGCCGGAGTCGAAGTGGAAGGCAGTGAAATCGTCGGGCTGGTTCCGCGCGCCGCTTTGGAAGACGCCGCTGCCCACTACCTCAGGGTGGAAAACTTCCAGCCCGGATTGATTGTCGAAAATCGTCTGGAGAGCGTGCTCCTTCAGGACGACAGGGCGGGCTCTGATATTTCCGCCGGTTCGAAGGGGCCGGGGACGCCCGCCGCGACGCTCGCTAGCATGGCGCAAAATTTCGTCGACGCGGTGGCCGCGGATACGCCGGCGCCGGGCGGCGGAAGCGTCTCGGCGCTTGCCGGCGCGCTCGCCGCCGCTCTAGGCATCATGGTCGGGCGTCTGACCCTTAAGAAGAAGTCTTTCACAGAGCACTATGACGCTATCAACCGCGCGCTCGAACGCTTGGCGCGTCTGCGCCCGCGCCTTATGGAGACGATCGATCGCGACGCTGAGAGCTACAGCGGTGTACTCCGCGCGATGCGATTACCCAAGGCGACCGAAGCCGAGCAGGCCGCCCGGATCGCCGCCCTCCAAGACGCCAATAAGGCGGCAACCATCGTTCCGCTCGAAACGGCGGAAATGATCGCCGAGGTGCGGCGCATGATCGAAGACATCCAGCCGATCACCATGCCGCAGGCCGCCTCGGACCTCAAAGTCGCGCTGGCCATGGCGGACGCGGGGCGCGCGGGCGCGGTTGAGAATGTCCGTACCAATCTCGGATCCATTCAGGATCGCGCGTGGGCCCAAGAAGTCGAGGCGAGACTCGAAAAGCAGGTTCTGAATTCAGACTCGTCAAGCGCGTAACGCCAGACTCGTTTAGGCTGTTTCCTGATGCGCCGCTACAAGTACCTCGACACCCTGGTGCTTACGTTCGTTGTCATCCTGCTGGTGTCGAATCTCGTGGCGCAGAAGATCTGCCGACTCGGGCCATTCAAAATCAGCGGTGCTCAACTGCTCTTTCCGATCACGTACATCTTCGGCGACGTCTTCACGGAAGTCTATGGATACGCTGCCTCGAGGCGCGCGATCTGGATGGGATTTCTGGCGATGGCGCTGCTCACCGTGCTCGGCTGGATCGTCGTGCAGCTTCCGCCCGATCCCGCCTGGCACGATCAGGCCGCGTTCGCCGAGATCTTCGGATTCGTACCCCGTATCTTCGCCGCCAGCTTGATCGCCTACTGGGCGGGCGAATTCGCCAACTCCTACACGCTGGCGCGGATGAAATTACTGACCAACGGGCGCTGGCTATGGACGCGCACGGTCGGCTCGACGGTTGTGGGGCAGGCCGTGGACACCACGACGGTCATGGTGCTGGCCTTCTGGGGCCGCACCTCGTGGAGCACCATGGGTCAGCTTATTTTGTGGGCTTACCTGGGAAAAGTAATCTATGAGACGGCGGCGACGCCGCTGACTTATTGGGTGGTCGGACAGCTCAAGAGCAGCGAGCACGCAGACGCGTTCGACCGGGATGAGAATTTCAATCCCTTTGCCTTTCCTTCGGAGGCTGATTGAGCAATCCACGAAGGGCGCCCTGAATCCTCAGATCCGGGCGCAGGCCAGGTGCCTTCCTCACGGCTTCGGCGGATTCTTTTGCTTCTGCTGTTGCTGCTGATCCTGATCGTTGACGATGCCGATCACGCGCGTCTTCACGGACGTCTTGAACTGCTTGTAGTCGGTATAGCGGATCACTTCCTTGATGTGAACCGGCGCGCTGGTGAAATAGAGCGTGTCATCGGCAAGCGTAAAGGTCGGAAACCAGAACTTGCCGTCGATCTGCTCGCGCCAGGTGGTGAAGTGCGGGAAAAGGTTCTCGTTGTTCTTGGTCTTGATCTCGGGAACCTGCTTGCCTTCCGACTTCACGATCTGCAGATCGCGGTCGTCCACCCAGACCATACCCTGGAAATACTGCCTGCCCTTCTGAATCACCTTCGGCCGGATGGAGAAGACATACGCCGTGATCTGGTCCACCTTCACATGGCCACGATATTGGACGTCGTAATCCGGCAACTCAGCCGTGGTGAGAACGAAAGGATTAATCTGGCGGAAGGCGTCGTAATCCTGCTCGGTCAGGATGATCTGGTGGAGCGTGTCGAGGGGCGCATAGGTCACGCGCTCGATGCGGTTACCGTTGTCGTCGTAAAGAATGTCCCAGTCCTGTTGGAACTGTCCCGTCACCTCGCTGTCGGGCCCCAATTCTTGCACTTTGTTGATCTGATGGAACGTATAGTTGTCGCGAGCCGCTTTGAACAGCGTCTCTTTGGCGGCGAATGCCTGAACGATCTGCTGGACGCGATCCGTGCCGGGATCGCTGAGATCAGCCGAAGGTGGACGATTCGCCGGAGTGGACGAGGTGCTCGCTGCCGCTGGCGACGATGCTGAGTCATGGTGAGCCAGCACGACGGGAGCAGGCGTCGCAGGCGGTGAGAGGGTGGGCGCGGCTCCCGCAGCCGGATTGTCAATTCCGCTGCCGGGCGACCTGGGCACAACCGGCGGAGGATTCGCGCTGGTGGTTGCCTTTGAACCAGTCGGAGGATTGTTGGCAGCTGGAGCGGTGTCGCCGCTGGAAGCCGACAGTGAAGGATGGAAAGGCGCAGGGGCAGAAGCGGACTCTCCATGGGTGGCAGCACTGCTGCCGGTACTTCCCTGCTGGGCCGCCGTTTGATTGTCGGGCGGGCTCGATGCCTGTCCTGCGGATGGAGTGGTGGCCGGGCTCCCGGACTGGGTCCCCTTACCTGCGTTTTCAAGCGCCTGGATCACAGAATCGTCGGCGCCATCGCGGCGAAACTCCGTGGCCAGCTCGGCAGTCATCTGAAATGCGATGCCCCGCTGATGAACCAGATCCACCACTTTTTGCGGGCTGGCGCCGCCGATGAGCAGCAGGGTGAGGTCATCCTGTGTTAAAGGCTTGTCGGCGGCCCTCACGACCGGAGCGCTAAGGGCGCACAACAGCAACCCCACGGCAACGATCTTGAGATAGGCAACCAAGGTTTTGAACAACTGGATCCTCACTCTACGCTGACTCGTCGCGAATGGATGCGCCCTCGCGACCCCGGACGAGCTTATTCTCGCACAGGAAGACTCCTGTAGATAGACTCAGATCGTTGCTGCCCGGTTGCTTGAACCGGGCACGCTGGATTTGTTGAACTCGAATGGACCACGACTTTGGAAGGCTCGGGATCAGCCGGGCGGCACATCGGGATCAGCCGGGCGGCACAAGTGTTCCTGCCGCTCCCAACAGAGCTAACGCGCACGCCGCTTGTTCTTGAGGCGGGACTGCCGCGCCTTGCGCGCGCTCCGCTTCGGTTTGGAAATGGCGAAGGTCACCGGGCCGACGCGACGGACGCTCCAAGGTGCGTTCTCTTGCTTGTTTTCCATGAACGGAATTTTCTCCAGTCTGAATTCTCGTGAAGAGTCTCACGACTTCATTTCGCCGGTTCGATTTTGTAGGGCACAATGGTGTCGCCGTGCAGCCGCCCCCTGATCACGACGCTCCGGCCGGGAAAGCGGCTGGCCAGCGCCTGATTGCTCAGATTATAGACGCGATTGTGGGCAGCATCGGCAAGCACGTAAGCTGCGCCCCCCTTGACGCAGGTAACGGTACACGCTTTATAGTCGCCAGGCGGAGGGTGCTTGAGACCGCACTTGCTGTCACTGATATTGCCGTAGAAGACCGTCTGCGTGTCCTGCGCAGGCCGGGCAAAGCTCAGGCTGCTGCTGGGAATTGCCAACGCCGATCCAAGCGTCGCAATGGCGATCAATCGTCTCATCCCCACCCCTGCTGGATACACTCCCGCTTCCTTCGCGGCGCCTACTCCGAAACGGTGCAAAGAAAAATCGGAAGAGCCGGCCGAAGAACTGGCCGGCGCCCGAATCGCTCGCGAGTGCCAGCCTATTGAGTTACCTCAATCGATTTGGCCATGTTGCCGCGCTTCTTCTGGGCCACGAACATTACGGTCGCCTGTTTGTTCGTGTCACCGGAGAGGTCCGCCAGCTTCGCCTTGCTGCCGCCGACCGTGATCTTCGTACCGCCCGTGACCATGAAATTGTAAGGCACGCCGTTCGAGCCGTTAACCACCACCAGTTTCTTGTCCGCATCCACGACGCTCAGGGTTCCCGAGAGAGTCTCAGTGCTTGCGGCTGCCATGGCATGATGCTTCGCCGGTTTGGGGCTGCTCGCCGCGGGCGTCGCTGCTGATTGGTCCTGGGCGGCTGGCTGATCCTGCGCCACGCCCGAAATGGCTCCGAAGAGCACAACCGCAAAAACCGCCACGAGGCTTAACATCTTCTGTTTCATCGCCATTCACCTCATTGTTTGAAGTTAACGATCCCTTAAACATAATAGCCGATTTTGGCCCTTGTGAGCCCACGATTGACGGGCGGCCGGCTCATTCAGCAGCCGGATCTGCCGTTCTCCGGGCACCATTTGGACGCCAAAGCGATGGCCAATAGGTTCAAATCACCCTCCTTGTTGGTAGACTGCATGCGGCCGAGTGCTCAACCTCGCTCGGAATGCCAAGTGGAGGAAGTTGTGAAAACTGACAAATCCAGATTGACGCCGATCGCCGTCATCGCCGTCGCATTGTGCGGAACGACGGCGACGTTTGGCCAGCATGCCGCCAACCCACTCATGCCCCAGACCGATACCACCGCGATCGACCCTGACGGCACCGCGCACATCACGCGTGTAGTCCCGGTGCCAGGAACCATCAGCCCCGAGGCGCAGGCGTTCGTTTCCCGGCAGATCTCCTCGACTGCCGCCTCTGGCGGTCTCGCCGAGCGCCGCAAGGGCACGGACGAGTTCCGCATTGGGCGCGCCGCTGAGGCACGGCGCCTCTATCCGGTGAATATCGAGGAACAGACTCTCGGCGGCGTGCGCTGCGATATCATCACACCGTTGAAGATCCCTGCGAACAAGCGCGATCACGTGCTGATCAACGTGCATGGCGGCGGCTTTGTAACCGATTCCGGTTCACTGGTCGAGGGCATTCCGATCGCGAGTCTCACGGCGACGACCGTGGTGTCGGTCTACTATCGTCTCGCGCCCGAGCACCCCTACCCCGCGGCCGTCGAGGATACAGTTGCGGTCTACAAAGAACTGCTGAAAAAGTACAAGCCGCAGCATACCGGACTCTTCGGAACATCCGCCGGAGCCATTCTTACCGCTGAAGCCGCCGCAGAGATGAAGCGTGAAGGACTGCCCCTGCCCGGCGCGCTTGGTATCTTCTCAGGCACTGGAGACCTCAGCCAAGCGGGCGATTCCGAAGCGCTCTACACGATCTTCGGATTCGGCGGCGCCATCGAACCGCCGTCCAGGAAGCATGAACCCGGCGCGTACGTCGGAGCCACCAATCCCAGGGATCCCGTGCTGTCGCCACTCTATTCGGATCTGCACGGTATGCCGCCGGCGCTCTTCGTGACCAGCACCCGCGATCTCCTGCTCAGCGGCACGACCGTCCTCCATCGAGCGTTCCTGCGCTCCCGAGTGGACGCCCAACTGGTGGTCTTCGAGGCGCTGCCGCATGCCTTCTGGTATGACTATCGACTGCCGGAAACGAAGGAGACCCTCAACCTCATGGCCGATTTCTTTGACACGAAGCTTAGCCGGTGACCGTATCAAGCACGCTGGTTGAAGTCCGAAATTTCCTCCACTTCGTGGACAAGATCACGGATCATCCGCGCTGCTTCTTTCTGTTCTTCGGCACTTGCCTGGCCCCGTTCCAGAGCCGCGACGATCCTTTCCTGTTCATTCGTCATAAACTCACTCCTCACTTGCTGCTTAGACGCTTCTCTTGCGACCCGGCATTCACCGGCGGCGAGTAGCATCCGGATTCCGACGTAGGGGCGGCCCTTGTGGTCGCCCGGACAATTGGTCTGCCGTCACCGGGGCGGCCACGAGGCCCGCCCCTACGTCGGAATCCGGACAGCACCCGTCGTCTTCGGTACCCGCCGCCTGTTGTTTATGATAGGCTCTCTGATCAAGCGGTTCCCCGGATGGTACGCTCGACGTAAGAATAGAAGAGGAGGAATCATGTACGGCATTCGCGCGATAAGATTGATTCTGCCGCTGGCGCTGCTCGTAACGGCCCCAGCGTCCATCTTGCAGGCTCAGGCAGGCTTTGAAGTCCTGAGTGGCAAACCATTTGATTCGGCTTTTGTCAAAGACTTCTATCTTGAGGGCAACTCCATACCAACGGAGAAACGCAACGCCGCCCTGATCAAGACGTCGTCCGGAGCGCGTGTCGAGTTTGCGCTGCTCGACACCAGCGGCTACAGCTCGCAGGTGCAGGAGAAGTACAACGGCATGATCATCAGCGAAGGCCCGATCAGCGTCTGCGCAGTCAAGCTCGGAGTGGGCAGTTACGGATTCGGAACCAAGCTGCCGCATCCTTCCGGCAGCGGCGAGGCGCAGGTGTTTTTCTACGATCAGGCAGGGAGCAAGCTGGGCGAGTGCAGCGCTCCAAAGGACACGCAATTGAAGACCCCGAAGCCGCTGCAGGTGACGGTCGCCGGCGGAAAGGCGAAATTGTACCTCGGAGTTTACGGGCTCGACCTGCAATAGCCACGCTCTGAAGCGGCGGTCCTGGCGGGTGTCAAACCTGCCCTCGCTGATTTCCCAACCTGACGAGACCCTGGAATGAGACTTGCCACCTTTGAGCCTCAACCCGGACTGCGCCGAGTCGGCGCCGTCACCGGCGAGAGCTCCGTCATCGATCTGAACACCGCCTGCGCGCTTTGGCTGCGCGACATGAAGGGCCAGTCCGCGTTCTATCAGCCTGCCGATAATCTGGTCCCGCCGGACATGCGGCGGCTTCTCGAAGGCGGCGATCGCAGCCTGGAATCGGCCGCGGAAGTCTTCGCATACGCGAGGGCGCAGGGACCCGGGGCGGTTGGACCGTCCGGCGAGCCGCTGCGCTATGCCCTCGATCGCGTCAAGCTCAGAGCTCCCATCAAGCCCGTTAAATTCTTCCACACCGCCGGGAATTTCCGCGAACATCACGAGGAAGCCAGCCGGTCCGGATTCTCGCATCCGGTGTTGCCCTGGATCGTTTTCTTCCAGAACGTGGACGCCATCATCGGGCACGACGAGCCAGTGATCTATCCGCAACACCTCACGCAAGAGCTCGATTACGAACTCGAACTCGCCGTGGTGCTCAAGAAGTCGGGCAAGCACTTCGGCGCGGACCGCGCTGCGGATTACATCGCCGGCTACGTGATCTTCAACGACATCACGGCGCGGGACATTCAACGCCAGGAGATGAAATCCGGCGTCTTCAGCTTTTGCAAGGGAATCGACACGTTCTGCCCACTCGGTCCCTGGATCGTGACCGCGGACGAAATCCCCGATCCCCACGACCTCGCCATGGAGCTGCGTGTCAACGGCGAGCCCCGCCAGCGCTCGCACTCCGGCAAGATGTCCGTCACAATTCCCGAAATCCTGGCGCACTACTCCCCCATGGGTTACAGCGCCGGCGACGTTCTGTCGACCGGCACTATTTCGGGCGTAGCGGCCTTCAGCAGCGATCCCAAGGCGTGGTTTCTCAAGCCGGGTGATGTGATGGAGTGCGAGATTGAGCGCATCGGGGTGCTGAGGAATCCGGTAATTTCGTGGGAGCAAGCCTATCCCGCAGGTGGGCCGCCCACCTAACCGACCCTTCAGGCATTCCTGAAACACGGCAGCACCGCCTCCCCAAACAATCGAGCCTGCGCGGCGCGGTCGTCACCCCAAAGCTCGAGCAGAATGTGGGTGCAGCCTGCCTCCCGATAACGCGCGACCGCCTCGATGCAATCGTCGGGCGTTCCGGCGATCGGACAGACCTTGCGCAGCACCTCGTCGCTTACCGCGCGCGTCGCGGCTTTGCGTCCGCCGGATTCCATCGCTTCGGCGATCGGCCGGATTTCATCAAACGTCAGCCGGGCCTTCTCGAGCAGCACGTCCGACGAGCCTTGGATGTTCTGAACTTTGTTGGCAAGATACATCGCCGCCATCTCGCGCGCGTTGTCGCGCGCCTGCGCTCGATTCGGACTGATGCTGCCCACAATCACCGAGCCCAAGTCGAGCGCGGCCGGATCCTTTCCCGCCGCGCGAGCGCCTTCCTCCATGGCGGAGCGGGCATAGCGGACGAAATCCGGCGTGGTGATACTTGCCGTGAGCAGACCGTCAGCGTGCGATCCCGACAGGCGCTGCAGCACCGGTCCCGTGGCGCCAATGTAGATCGGAACCTGGTTTCGCGACGCGTGGGCGTCCGATTTCAGCGCGGGCGCGTATGCCGAGAACGCCCTGCCTTCATAGCGGACTTCGTCGCCGCCGAGCATGGCGCGCACGATGTCGATGGACTCGCGCATGACGACAGCCGGACCTGCGCCCTTACCGGACTGGCCTTCGCCGATCTCCTTCATGAAAATCTTGGACGCGCCCAGCCCGAGCAGAAACCGTTCCCGACCGGCCACGTCCTGCATCACGCGCGCTTCCATCGCGATCTGGACCGGATGCCGCGTGTAAGGCGAGATGATGCCCCATCCGACGGCAATGCGGCGCGTCTCTCGTGCGACGATGGCGGTGATGGCCGTGGACGATCGCGCTTCCATGGAGTGCTTGCGCCACCACGGATAGGCTTCGGCCAGCCAGAACGTGTTGAAGCCGGCTTCATCGCAGGCCCGCGCCATCTCGACCGTCTCCTCGACGGGTTCCATGCTCAGTTGAAGTACGCCGATGCGAAATGGGGGCATGGGTTCCTCAGTACGTCAGTGCTTCAGTTCGTCAGTACGTCAGTTCGTCGGTGAGTCAGTACGTCAGTACCTCAGTTCGTCAGTGGGTCAGCTTCAGTGTCGAGGTCCGTACGCCGGAATTCGCCTCGCGTCGATCCGTGTCTCACTGACGTGCTGAAGTACTGAGGCACTGACAAACTGACGTGCTGACTCACTGACGCACTATTCTCGCCTCCACGATTCCTCCAGTCCTTTGATCAACTGCCATAGAGCCCGGTTGAGCGGCGTGGGCACGCCGGCTTTCTCGCCCCACTGGACGATGGCGCCATTCATGAAATCGACCTCCGTCTGGCGGCGCGCCAGCACGTCCTGAAGCATGCTGGCTTTGTGCCGTCCCGGAGCGCGCGCGCCTTTCTCGACGAGCACGCGCGGGTCCTGATCGAGCTTAATTCCGAGCGCTTGCGCCACGGCGCACCCCTCATCCATAAGGGCATTGAAGAGTTCACCGGTCGGCGCAAAGCGCGTCGCCGAGCCGTGATCGAGACCCGTCAGAGCGCCAACGGGATTCGTGGCAGCATTGAAAATCAACTTGGTCCACTGTGCGCCGCGGGCATCCTCCAGCGCGATGGTGTTCATGCCGCTGCGAGTCATTATGGCGCCGAGTTCCCGCACGAGGTGCAGGGGGGTTGCGGAAGGCTCAAACGGGCCGATCCAGGTGTCGCCCTGGATGTCGTACCCGACGTGTCCCGGTTCAATCAGGTGCCCGGCAGGAAACGTCGTGCCTCGGATCACGTAACGAACGTGTCGCGCAATGATCTCCTCATTGCCAGCGCCGTTCTGCACCGAGCACACGGCGCTTCGTTCATCGAAGATGCGCGCGGCGGCGGCGATCGCTGCCTCAGTGTGGATACTCTTGGTGGCCACGATGCCGTAATCGCAGCGCGGAATCTGCTGCGGATCGGTCGACGCGTGGATTCGCTCTGTGAACTCCTCGGCCCCCGAGAGCCGCAGACCAGCGCCATTGATGGCGCGCACATGATCGGGCGCGACATCGTAAGCGTAAACCTCAACCTCAGCCAGCCGGCCGAGGTGCGCAGCGAAGATGCCGCCTACGGCACCGCATCCGATCACACAGATCTTCATGAGCGCTCTTTCATATTTGTGACCTAGGGGCGGCCCTGGTGGCCGCCCAAGTGACGGCAGCGCAAACTTCCGGGCGGCCGAAGGGCCGCCCCTACGTCGAAATCCGGAGAGCACCGACCTCTTCCTGGTTCGCCTTGTCCGGTGTCCGGGCCCGCCGGCGGAACCAGAGAAGGTAGGCCGCGCTGATGAACGCGATCCAGGGCACGCCGGCCAGCAGCGTGTCGCGCATGCCGGGCACCCACCACGTGGTGACCATGATTCCAAGCAGCAGCGCCGCGCCCAGGATCGATGTGTAGGGATATCCCGGCATCGACACGGGCAGCCGCGGATGTCCGGCTGCGATCCACTTCGCCCGGAAGAACAGGTGCGTGACGAAGATCGTGCCCCACACGAACAGCCCACCGAAAAGCGACACGCCGAGGAGGATGACGTAAGCGTTGCCCGGCGACAGCGCCGCGATTGCGGTCGCCACGAGCATCCCCGCCGCCGAAATCAGCAGCGCCGGAACCGGCGTACCTCGCGACGACACGCGGCCGAACACGGCAGGCGCGTAGCCCGCACGCGCCAAAGAAAACATCATGCGCGCGACCAGATAGAGATTACAGTTCAGGCTCGAGAGCGCCGCCGTCAACACGACGAAATTGACGATGTTCGCGGCGCCCGGAACTCTCACCAGCTCGAAGACGCGAACGAAGGGGCTGGCGGTGACGTCGCTGCCCGGCTGGATCTGGTTCCACGGCACGATGGCAAGCAGTACGGCCATTGATCCGAGATAAAAAAAGATCAGGCGCGCCACCATCGATCGCATGGCCTTCGGGATTGCTTTCGTGGGGTCTTTCGCTTCGCCTGCGGCAACCGCGATCACCTCGCTGCCGATATAGCCGAAGATCACGAACGCCAGCGCCATCCACATGTTCCAGATGCCGTTGGGAAAGAAGCCGCCGTGAGCCGTGTAGTTCTTAAAACCCAACCCCGCGCCCCGATGGCCACTGCCCGTGATCACCGCGATCCCGAAAACGATGAAGGCCACGATGGCCACCACCTTGATCATCGAGAACCAGTACTCGAACTCGCCGAAGCTGCCCACGTTTCGCAGATTCACGTAGAGCAGCAGCGCTGAGAACAGCACCACCCAGAACCAGGCGGGGCTGGAGGGAATCCACCAGCGGCAGTAGATACCTACCGCGACAGCCTCGCTGCCGATGGCGATGCACCACGCCGCCCAGTAGGTATAGCGCACCACGAATCCGGCCCAGCGCGAGACGTAGAGATCGGCGTAGACGCCGAACGATCCGGCTGTGGGCTGCGCGACCGCCATCTCGGTCAGAGCGCTCATCAGCAGCAGTGCGATCAGCGCGCCGATGCCGTAAGTGAGAATCACCGAAGGGCCAGCCAGGCGCACGGCGAGCGAGCTGCCCAGGAACAGACCTGTGCCGATCGCTCCGCCGATGGCGATCATACTCAACTGGCGCGCAGTCAATTGCCGCGCGAGTCCGCGCTCCAGTTCCAACGGATCGCCCGCCGGCGCGTGCGTCGGTTTTGCGCCTGGCCCATTCATCTTCCGAATCGCCTCATGTACTCTTCAAGTACCCGCCGATAAGCCGCCGGCGTGTCGAAGTCTTTCGTAATCGACGAGTCGCGCACGGTGACGAATTTCACACGGGCGCGATCGCGGTAAATCACAGCGCGCGCGCTTTCCGCCTGCGCCAGCTCACCGCGAAGTTCAGGCCCAAAGATCACCGGATGTCCCGCGCGTCCTCGAAATCGCGGCAGCACGATCGACTGGTGCGCGAGCCTGGTCTCGAATGCCTTCACCAATCGACGCACCACGGCCGCGGTCAGCAGCGGATAGTCTACCGCATAGATCATAAAAGGGGCCTCTCGCGCGACGAATCGCAGCCCGGCGAGGAGCGAACCCAGCTGTCCACGTCGGCCGCGTCGATGGAGAACGACCCGAATTCCGCAGCTGTAGCGGCGCTCTATGAGCGCCGGCTTCTCTTTTGGAGAAATGGGGTGCCCTGTCCGTGCCGGCCCTTCCCCTTCGCAGATCCGGCGCTCATAGAGCGCCGCTACAGTCCCGACCTCGCCTGCGAGCTGCTTGGCGAGCGTCGGGCTCGCGACCACGATCGGCGGCGCGAGCCCGGCGCAATTCTCGAGCGCGATCTGGAGCGCCGTCTTTGTGCCGAACGGGGCGAGGGCCTTGGGGAATCCGAGGGCAGCGCCAGAGTCGGCGGCCAGGATGATGGGGACGATGGCGATGGGGCGATGCGTCTCTGTTCCGGTCGGGAGCGTGGACTCGTGTGTTCGCAAACGCGAAAGTGTAGAAGACTCGGGCCTTGGCGCGCAAGATCGCCTTCGTGCAAAATGCACGAATCTTCGCATTTTCGACAAGCGCAGTTTGCAGGTCCCGAGGCACGCAGCTGTTTGATTCCGTGTTGCTTAGCCCGCTTTTGTAAACTACTTGGTAAACTGGGTCTTTTTGCCTTTGCTCTAGCCCTCCGCCTAGCCCCCGGTTTGCTGATTTTAAACGAGTTCCACGTTTTGGCCCGAAATCCCGTTTTTCGTATGTCATTGATTCTATGCGACCGCACCTTTTCGAGGGCGCATGAAAAGAGTTTTTGTTTTTGGTGTTTTTTCGTGAACTAGGCGAAGGTTCTGGGCTAGTCTTGACGCTAAATTGAGGGAAGCGTGAGACATATCTAGAAGCGGCAATTTCACACTGCGCCAGCTGATTTACACTCATTTTGACACCTGTTTTCAACCCTCACGCTATCCACCTCATTCTATGAGATATGCGGAGCCCGTGCTGACGAGTTGCCAGCGCAACGCGGCTTTTCTTGGGCTGTTTTTTCGGCTGTGTGGGCTGCTTCTTCTGGCCTAGGCCGGGAACTCTGAGCGGCGCAACGGTGAAGGTCATTTTGCGGTTAATCTTCTGCAGGCGGCGGCCCTCGAGTTCAGCCCCGGGGTTATGGCCGACGGTCAGGGATTCCGGGAAGCCGAGCAGCCGATGAACATCGCGCCAAGTTTTCGCGGGCAACGCATCCCGGCTGAGCTTGGCGAGTTCCACTGTGGCTTGGGGGCTATGGGTCTTTTCGAAATCGTCGGCGGCACGGGTGACGGCCGTGAGACGGTTGCGAGGGAGCATGACAAAACTCCGGACGCCTGGCCCGGCCGAGAGGCCGGACACAAGCGGGATTCTTGTCCCTCCCCACTTCGAATTCAGTACAAATCGGCGGGAATTGCAGTGATACGCGTCACCGACACTGGTTTTCGAAATCAAGCGGAAAAAGTGGCGAGGTGTAGCGGCCACGACATGAAAACCCATGTCGTGGCCATCCGTGGCGCCGGTGAGAGTGTAGCGGTCGTGACATGAAGAGCGAAGGCGTGGTCGGCCGCGGTGGCGCGGGAACATGTGATAAGCTGACCGGCGTCCGTTTCGCGAGACCGCACGCGTGCGCGACAACGGGCAGAAACGAACGCGCCCGGAGAGCAGAGTGCATCCCGGCCCCTTTCGATACCATCGCGCGGCGTCACTCGAAGAAGCCGCCGTCATGCTGCAGCAGCTCGGCGAGGACGCCCGTCCGCTCGCCGGCGGTCAGAGCCTGGTGCCGCTGATGAAGCTTCGCCTCGCGCGTCCCAGCGATCTCGTGGACCTGGCGTTCGTCCCCGGACTTTCCTATGTTCGGCATGACAGCGACAGCGACGAGGTGCGCTTCGGGGCTCTCACGCGCCACGCCGAAATCGCCGAGTCCGACGCGGCCGCGCGCTTCCCTATCCTTCACGATTGCGCCGCCGGAATCGGAGACGTGCAAGTGCGGAATCGCGGGACGATCGGCGGATCGCTGGCCGAGGCCGACCCCAGCGGCGACTGGGCTCCCGTCCTGCTCACGCACGCCACTGAAATCCGGTGCCTCGGTCCAGACGCCGAACGCACCGTGCCCCTTCGCGAATTCATTCTCGACGCCTACACCACGGCGCTCGAACCGGGCGAGTTGGTCCGGGAAATCGTCATGAAAGCGCCGCCGCACGCGAGCGATGAGCGGATCGGCGGGGCCTACATCGCCGCCAAGCGCTGCGCCCAGGTGTATGCCACGGCGAGCGCCGCGGTGCGCCTGACGCTTTCGGGCGACGAGTGCCGCGATGCTGCGATCTTCCTGGGCGCGGTGGGATTGACTGCGGTCGAGGCCACGGAAGCGGCCGACGCATTGCGCGGCCGAGCGCTCGACAAGAAGAGCATCGAAGCGGCGGCGAAAGCAGCCGGGGCAGCCGGCGATCCGCAGCCCGACATGCGGGGGTCGGCGGAATACAAGCGCGTTCTGGCGGCGGCTCTGGTGAAGCGCGCTATCCAGATCGCAGCCCGGCGGGCGCGGGGCGAGCACGTGGAGGTCAGCCACGAATATGCCTGAGACGGGCGATCGCGTGTCGATCAGCGTTATCGTAAACGGAAAGCGCTATCAGGCGGAAGTCGAGCCACGGCTGCTCCTGGTGGATTTTCTCCGCGAGAAACTGAACCTCACCGGGACGCACATCGGCTGCGACACCAGCTACTGCGGGGCCTGCACCGTGTTGCTGAATGGCGCGAGCGTCAAGTCGTGCACGGTGCTCGCCGTTCACGCCGACGGCGGCGAGGTGACCACGGTCGAGGGTCTCGCGAAGAACGGTGAGCTCGGCCCCATCCAGCAGGCGTTTAAAGACCACTACGCCCTGCAATGCGGCTATTGCACGCCGGGGTTTTTGATGTCCACGTGCCACCTGCTCGCCCGGAATCCGAATCCGACGGAGCAGGACATCCGCAAAGCGATCGCCGGCAATTGCTGTCGTTGCACGGGCTATCAGAACATTTATGAGGCGATCGCCGATGCGGCGGCACGGATGTCAGCCGCAAACGCGACAGACTCTATTGGAGGACACCAAAGGTAGCTGTAGCGGCGCCGAAAATCGCCGGGATACCGGTGGTACAGGGCCGGCGGGTCTCAGTGTCCGCAGAGGTGAGATGAGCGCCAGCATGCAGGTCGGGAGACGTCCGGTCCTCGTGTGGTTCTTCTCGATGTTCTACATCGTGGCGGCGCTGGGCACTCTGGCCTTCTGCCAGATGGCGTTCACTACCACCAGCCTGCCGCCCGGGTACGTTTTGTCCATTGCCGCCACGGCGCTGCTGACGCTGGTGGCTGCCGTGGCCTTCCTCTTCCTGCGCCGCCAGGCATTTCACCTGTTCGTGCTGGCGCTGGCGGCCTCGCTCGTCATGTATGCCTGGCCTTTCGTGAATCGTGGCGAATTCCCGGGACCGTGGTACGCCCGGATGGTGAGCACGGTGGCCGGGTTCGGCATGATGATCGCGGTGGTGCTGTACTGCCGGACCCTCAGGAACGCCGGGGTTTTGAAATAGGGTAGTGTCCTGATTTCGTGGTGGAGGCGGCCCTTGTGGCCGCCCAGGCAGGGAGCACGAGTATCGGGCGGCCACAGGGGCCGCCCCCTTCCACGAGAACCCAGGAAACAACTATGGCGCTGCAATTCGGTGGCGAGTTCCAGGTGCAAAGAAGTCTCGATGAAGTCTACGATTTTCTCACGGACCCTCATCGCTTCGGACCCCTGCTCCCCTACTTTCAAGGTTTGACCGTCGCGGACGACAGGAACTTCGAGGTAAAGGTCAGGGTAGGTATCTCGCACATCCGCGGCACGGCGGACGTGAGGCTGAACCTGGCCGAGGCCGATCGTCCGCGCCGGCTGGTGTATCGCGGCAGAGGGAGCTTGGCGGGCGGAGCGGTGGACTTCAACGCCGGGTTTGATCTCCAACCCAACGGAAATGGATCCAGGGTGACCTGGAGAGGCGAAGCCCAGGTCTTCGGTGTGCTGACCTCAATTGCCGGGGGCCTGCTGCAGCCGCTGGCGCAGAAAAATGCGAACCGCGCGATTGACGGGCTAAAAGCCGCGCTCGAAATGTCAGGTGTCAGTGGTCAGCTGTCCGTCGTCAGCGACCAGCCCTCAGCGGTCAGCAGTCAGTCGTCAGTTGTCAGCTGTCCGTCGACCTCAGTGAACGATCAGCCGTCTGTCACGGACATCAATCCCTCCCCTTTAGAAATCCCGAACTCAGAGCCGTCGGTCCCGGCGCCAGAAGCTCCCGTGGAGGGAGGCCAATGACAGAAGAGGAAAAACCGGCACCGAAAGACCCGTGTGCCAACCGGTGGGTCGGGCAATCCGTGGCGCGCAAGGAGGAGTCTCGACTTTTGCGCGGCCAGGGCAAGTTTGTGGACGACTACCGCCTGCAGGGCACGCTGCATGTGAAGTTTGTGCGATCCGCCTACGCACATGCGCGCATCGCGAGCATCGATGTGGAGCAGGCAAGGACGGCGACGGGAGTGGCTCTGGTTTTGACCGGCGCCGAAGTCGCCAAACTCGTCCGGCCCTTCATCGAGATTGGACCCGATCCCGGCGGCAAAATCCTTGATTACCCGATGGCGGTAGACAAGGTCCATTTTCAGGGCGAGCCAGTCGCCGCCGTCATTGCCGAATCGATCGCAGCCGCTGAAGACGCCGCCGAGTTGGTGGGCGTCGACTACGAGAGCCTGCCGGCGGTGGTGGACGCCGAAGAGGCGTTGACGGACCGCTCGATTCTGCATCCCTCATCGGGCACCAACCTGGTGTGGCAGGGCGAATTTGAATACGGCGACGTGGAGGGCGCGTTCCGCACCGCCGCGCACGTGATTGAGATCGACCGGCTGCACTTCCACCGCTTCTCCAGCACCCCGCTCGAGTGCAACGTCGTGATCGCGCAATGGGATCCGGCCGATAACCAGGTCTACTTCTGGTGCAACAATTCCTTCCCGGCCTTCGCCATCCAGTTCCTGTCGCCGGCGCTCGGCGTAGGCATCGATCAGATTCACTTCCAGAGCCACGACATCGGCGGCAGCTTCGGAATCAAGATCACCAATTACCCGTACATGGCGGTGTGCGCGCTGGCGTCGCGCGCCTGCGGCGGACGGCCGGTCAAGTGGGTGGAGACGCGGACGGAGCACATGACCGCCAGCGCCCACGGCAACGAGCGCACCTTCCGCGACACGCGCGTGGCGCTGGACTCCGCTGGCGTGATCACGGCGATCGAGTCGCGCCACATCGACGATTGCGGTGCTTATCCGCGCTACGAGCCGCTGGGATGCATCATCTGGGCTCAGGTGCTGCCGGGCGCGTATCGCATCCGCAACATGCGGATTCACTTCAGCCAGGCCGTGACGAACAAGTGTCCGGTGGGTCCGAACCGCGGCTACTCGCGCATGCAGCATCTCTGGTTTCTGGAGCGCGTGATCGACATCTGCGGCCACAAGCTCGGCATCCCCGCGGACGAGATGCGGCTCAGGAACTACATCAAATCTTCCGAGATGCCCTACACCACGCCCAACGGCTGCGTGTACGATTCGGGCGATTACGCCGCGATGCAAAAGATCGCCAAGGACCTGATCGGCTGGGACGAATGGCAGGGGAAGATCGCCGAGGTGCGCCGGCAGGGACGCCTGATCGGAATCGGCATCGGCACCACGCTCGATTCCGGCACCAACAACTTCGGCCAGTCGCAGATCATCAATCCGCGCGCGCCGTATTCGGGCCAATCGGAAGGCGCAAACGTCAAGCTGGACATCTACGGCGAGATCGTGGTCAGCATCGGCTCGGTGCCACAGGGCCAGGGTCACGAGACGACGGCGGCGCAGGTGGTGGCGGATGTGTTAAACGTCCACCCGGATATAGTTAAAGTGCGGCCCGGTTTCGATACCGACCGCAATGTCCATACCGGGCACTCGGGAACCTATGCGAGTCAATTCGCCGTCACCGGACTTTCGGCGGTTCATGGCGCGGCGGCCAGGCTGAAATCGGAGTTGTCCCGGCTGGCGGCCTTTGCCCTGGCGGCGGACGAGAACGATCTCGAGTTTGGCGTAGCCGCGCAGGGTCCGGAAGTGAAGGACAAAAAGAGCGGCAAATCGATCAATTACTGGGCGCTCGCGAATCTCGTCAACGTGAACAATGCCGGCTTGCCGCCGGACCTCGACGTGACGCTGAATTGCCGGTATGTCTATCGCGCCCCCTTCAAGGTTCCCGACATCCAGCGCAAGTACGGCAATCTGACGCTGACCTACGCAGCACAACTTCACATCGCCGTGATCGAAATCGATCGCGACACCTACGTCCCCAGGATCCTCGACTACGCCGCCGTCGACGATTGTGGACGCGTGATCAATCCGGCGATCGTGCGCGGCCAGGTGTTTGGCGCCACGGCGCACGGCATCGGCGCGGCGCTCTATGAAGATTGCCGCTACGACGAAGCCGGAAATCTGCTGGCGAGCACCTTCAGCGATTACATCCCGATCACCGCGCTCAACATGCCGCGCGTGCGCTACGGGCATCTGGAAAGCCCCTCACCGTTTTCGTACAACGGCGCGAAGGGCATGGGCGAGGGCGGCGCCGCGCCGGTCCATACGGTCTGCGCCGCCCTGCAGGACGCGCTGTGGTCGAGCGGGGTGGTCGTCAAGGACTCGCACAACACGGCGGACAGCATCTTTCGTGCGCTGAATCGTGAAACAATCGATGCCAAGATCCGCCGGGGGATCAGCCAACTCGATCGCGACGAGGGGATTCCCGAAGCCCACCTGGACGACTACTTGGCGAGACTCAAAGCCAAGAGTGGATGAGCGCAGGGGATCGAGCCAGCGCACGCCTCTCGATTCGGGGTTTATGAGAGTTTGCATCATTGGTTGCGGTTCGATCGGCAGCTTGTACGCGGCGCACCTGGGGCGCGTGGCCGACGTTTACGCGTTCGTCCGGCGCCCGGAGCACGCTCGCGCGCTCAACGAATCCGGCCTGCGCGTCTCGGGAACGCACGAGTTCAGCGTCCCCTTGCGCGCCGCTTCCGATCCGCGCAACTTGCCGGCCTTCGATCTCGGGATCGTCTGCACCAAGGCGACACAGACTCGCGATGCCGTGGCTCCTGTCGCTCACCTTTTCCGCCAGGGCGCGGTCATCTCGGCGCAGAATGGCCTGGGCGGCGAGGAGATCATCGCGAGCCTGACCGGCGGATACGTCATCCGCGGCACAACCTTCATGAGCGGCACCCGGCACAGCGATATGCACGTCCAATATGAGCTTGACACCGCAACCTGGCTCGGTCCGTTTGAGCCCACGCACACGCCATTCTCGCTGGTGCGCGAGGCCGCCGACCTGATTGTGGGGTCGGGGTTGAAGGCCGAAGCACTCGAAGACGCGCGACCCGCGCAGTGGTCGAAGCTGATCTTCAACGCCTCGGTGAATTCGGTCGCTGCGCTGACGGGGCTGCCGCATTGCCGCGAGTTCAGCGACGAGAGCGCGCCCGCGTCGCTCGGCCATCTGCTGCAGGCCCTGATCAACGAAGGAAAACAGGTCGCGACAGCGCTAGGCATTGCGCTTCACGAGGATCCCTGGAAGATGAACTGTTTGGGAGCTGAAACCGATCACCCACCGTCGATGCTCTACGACGTCAGGAATCACCTCGCGACCGAAATCGATTTTCTGAGCGGCGCGATCGTCCGCGAAGCCGAATGCGCCGGCGTCACTGCCCCGCTGCATGGGGCGATGTGGCGGCTGGTGAAAGGCAAGGAAGCCTCCTGGACGCTGCAACCGTAGGGCGGGCCGCCGGTGGCCGCTCAGGCGGCAGCACCACGAAGTGTTCCCGGGCGGGCACGGCCCGCCCCTACGATCCGAAGTTGAGAGCCTGATGCCCTACCCCGTCGATCATCCCAAGCTTGATCGCGTCCGCCGGATGCTCGAAGAGCAGCGGCTCGACGCCGTGGTCGTGCGCGCGCCGGACAACGTCCTTTACCTCACGAATTACTGGCCGATGAAGGGCTACGCGGCGGCGATCTTCCCTGCCGACGGCGAGCCCACGCTGATCGCCCTCGATCCCCAACTGAAGGACGCGCAGCGCAACGCCTGGACGGGCGACATCCGGACATTCTCGGGCTATCACCCGTCCGATCCGCGGCCCCCGGTGGCGCGCTCGCTCGATCTGTGTCTCGAGGTCTTGCGCGAGCGACGCCTGACGGGGCGGGTCGGAATCGAGCTCTCGAACTTCTCGCAGGGCTGCGATCGCATGGTGGGCGAGCCGACCGTTTATACGCAAGGCTACTTCGACGCGTTCAGGACCCTCGTACGTGAAGTGGTCGATGCCACGCCGCTGCTCTCCGCGGCCCGCGCCATCAAAACGGCGCAGGAAATCGACCGCATGCGGATGGCGAACGAACTCGCCGCGCTGGGCATGGAGCATGCCCGCGATCGCATCCGGCCGGGCATGAAGGAGAGCGAAGTCGGGGCCATGATCGAGGGCCACATCCACGCGGTGGGCGTTGGCTACAGAGGCGTGGTGGAGATGGCCCGTGCGTTCACGCTCGTGTGGTCGGGACCGGGAATCGCCACCTTCACCGCTACGGGCGCGCGTCCGGTGCAGGAACACGAGCCGACGCTGGTCGAGCTGTGGGTCTGTGCGGATGGTTATTGGACCGATCTGACCAAGAACTTGTGTCCCGGCACGCTCGACCCGCGTTATTCCGATCTTCTCGAGCTCTTGCTGGGCACAATGCATGACGCCGCCGATTTCGCGCGTGACGGCGCCAGCCTCGCCGAACTCGATCGGCTGGTGCGGGCACGCATCGATGCCGGTGGGTATCCGGGCCAGCCGTCGCATCCCATCGCGCACGGCGTCGGCGCTCGCGGCCACGAACCACCCTATGCGCACCAGGCCGGCGCCGGAATCATGCGGTCGGGCATGGTGCTCGCGATCGAGCCCGCGGCGTACTGGGAGGGCGGCGGCGGATTGCGCGTGGAGGACAACTTCCTCATCGGCAACGGGCCAAGCGAGAAGCTGTGCTCTTATCCCGACGATTTCCGGCGTGTATAATTATGGCGATGGGAACCGAAGTCATCACGCACCTGTCCTACGACGAGTTCCGCAAGCTCCCCGATGACGGAAAACGCTACGAGCTGATTCGCGGGGAGGTTCACGTGAGTCCATCTCCGGATACGAGGCATCAGCGGGCACATGCACGGCTGTTCGGTAGTCTCCAGCCGTACGTTCAGGCGCGCAAACTGGGCGAAGTTTTTTCGGCGCCGTTCGACGTGCGGCTGAGTGTGGACATCGCCGTGCAGCCCGATTTAGTTTTCGTCTGCAGTGCGCGCTCCGAGATCATCCTGGACAGCTACATCGCCGGCGCGCCCGATCTGGTTGTTGAAATTCTATCGCCTTTCACCGCAGCTCACGACCGGGCCACCAGGCTGGCGTTGTACGCCGAAGCGGGCGGGTCCTGGGTCTGGTTCTTGGACCCTGAAGTGAGGACGGTCGAGAGGCTGAAGCTCGAAGGCGGCAAATACTATTACGATTCTGTTCCGTCAGGGAATCAGATTCTGACCTCACCCTTGTTTCCCGAGTGGCAACTCCCTCTCCATGATCTCTTCGACTTTCGCACCAGCTTCTAGACGGCCCTTCTTCCCGCTAATCTCATCCTCATCGCGCGCCGGGGAGGGTCGATGAAATCTGCCCTCGAACACGCCATTCTGGCCCAGGTCAATGAAGACGAGATCGTCGCCATGTCGCGCGACGTCATCAATATCCCGAGCCCAACCGGCTTTGAGAGCGGCATGAGCGGCTATATGCGCCGGACGTTCGAAGGCATGGGACTGACCGTAAGCTCACAGGAAGTCGAGGAGGGACGCGCAAACGTGGTCGGCCGCTGGCCAGGCAGAGGCGGCGGGCGCAGTCTGATGTTCAACGGCCACATGGACACGTCGTACTCCGGCCAGGAGGCGCATCTGACGGGCCGCGGCTACAAGCCCCGAGCGGTGGTGGACGGCGGAATCATCTACGGGCTGGGGATTTACAACATGAAAGGCGCCCTGGTCTGCTACATTCAGGCTGTGAAGGCGCTGCAGGCTGCCGGAATAGAGCTGAAGGGCGACCTCATTCTGGCGGCGGTGGTTGGCGAGATCGAAAAGACGCAATGGGGCGAGGATTTCGTCGGCCGTGAGTTTCGTGGATACGGCGTGGGCAGCCACTATCTGGTGACGCACGGTGTGGTGCCCGATATGTGCATCCTCGGCGAGCCAACCGACATGAGTTTGGTGCTCGGCCACTATGGTTCGCTCTGGGTCCGCCTGTCAGCGCGAGGTCCCTTCATGCACACGGGCTTCAGCACCGGGCGGCAGCACGAAAACTCCATACGCCGAATGCACGACGTGGTCGGCGCGGTGCTCGAATGGATGCCAGCCTGGAGCGAGCGCACCGCTTACGGCAACAAGCAGGGCGTTGTGAACCTGGGCGGGATCCGCGGAGGCCATGCCTGGCGGGCCAGCCGCACACCGGAACGCACCGACCTGTTCTTGGACGTGCGCGTGCCGCCGACGATACCCATGAACGACGCCCGTCGCGAGATCGACAGCCTCGTCGCGACTCTGCGCCAACGCTTTCCGGATTACGGCATCGAGTCAGAGACATACGTATCAGTTCCCGGTGCCGAGATCAGCGACAGTCATCCGATGGTGAAGGCGATCGAAGTCAATCACCGCCGCGTGACGGGAGAAGCCGTTAAGCGGGATACTGTGCTCTGGTCTTCCGATGCCTCTGTGCTGACGCGCTTCGGGATTGAGACCGTGAATTATGGTCCGTCAAGCGGCCCTCGGGACGCCGAGGGCGAGAAAGTAAGGATCCAGACGCTGGTGGAGATCACCAAGATCTATGCTCTTACGGCTGCGGAGTTGTGCCAGCCAGCCTGAACGCAGAACGATATCGTCATGCCCACCCAAACCGAGATCGATCGCCGCTACCGCAATCTGCGGAACGCCATGGCATCCGAGAGCATCGACTGCCTGCTGGTGTGCGGAAACCAGTACACCGGATTCGAGGGCGCCCTGCGCTATGTGTCCGGATTCGAGATTGTGCACCGGTACGCCTACACGCTGCTGCCGCTGGAAAGCGATCCCACGCTTCTCTTGCCCAGTGAGGCCCGCTGGATTGGCGACAAGTGCAAGCCATGGGTCAAGGATCAGGTCTGGGCCGACGTTCCCGGCAAGTGGATTCACGATCAGGCGGGGTCGCGCGGCTGGAAGCGGCTGGGCGTTTATGGACTCGACTGCGTCATGCCGGTGCGTGATTATCGCGAGCTTGCCGACGGCACGATCGAGCTCGTGCCCTTCGATTTGCAATTCGACATGGCGCGTGCCGTGAAGAGCGACGAGGAACTCGACTCGGTGTACGACAGCATGTCCATCATCGTGGCTGGATTCCGCAGGCTGGTCGAAGCCTATCAGCCAGGCCGGACCGAGGCTGAGATCATGGCGCCCGCGGTAGAATGTTTCTTTGCGCGCGGCGCCGGACCGCGCATGATGAACATCGTCCTCTCAGGCGCGCACGGGGAAGCCGAGGCGTATTTCAAGGTACCCGGCAGCCGTGCGGTCCATCCTGACGATCTACTGCTGTACTCGCTCGAAGTCACCGGCGAGGACGGCTATTGGGTGGAATTCTCCCGCCCACTGATTCAGGGCCGCCTGGGCCGGCACGCCACGGCGGTGAGCAAGATCTATCCGGAGGCGCTCGAAGCTGCCCGCCGGCGGATGCGGGAGGGTGAACGCGCCAGCGCTGTGCATCGCGCCTCAGCCGAAATTTTCGAGCGGCACGGATTCAAGCTCGGCCATCTCACCGGCCACTCCATCGGCATGACGATGATCGAGCATCCTTCCATCGGCGCAAACAGCGGCGTCGAACTCCGCGAGAACATGATCCTCTCGTTTCATCCCCAAGTCGTCGATTCGCAGGGCCAGGTGTGCCTCTACACCCAGGACACGTACCGGGTCGGTAAGACCGAAGGGGATTGCCTGGCCGAAGTCCCATGGGAGATCTACGGGCGATAGCAGGCACGTTGTTTGAGATGGGAGTAGCTTGAGTGATTGCGGTCCTCACAGGCGGCACCGGAGGCGCCAAATTCGTCCAGGGTCTGGCCCAGGTCTTGCCGGCCGAGGAACTCGTCGCGATTGTGAATACCGGCGACGATCTCGTCTGGTGGGGTCTGAATGTTTCGCCTGACCTCGATTCGATTACCTACGCGCTCGCCGGCCTGCTGAGCCGCGAACGAGGCTGGGGCGTGGACGGCGACACGTTTGAGTGCCGCAAAGCGATGACGCGCCTCGGCGAGCCCGCCTGGTTTCAACTCGGGGATCGCGACCTGGCGACGCACCTCGTCCGCACGCGCCTGCTCCGAGATGGCTGCACCCTCAGCGGGGCGACCCGGAGGATCACGGAGGGCTTCGGCATTCGATCCACAGTACAGCCCATGACCGATTCCCGTGTGGAGACACGAGTCCGGACGGACCAGGGCGAGCTGGGCTTTCAGGAATACTTCGTTCGGGAACGGTGTAGTCCCAGCGTCGAGCGGATAAGATTTGTCGGCGCGGAAGCTGCCGAGCCTGCACCGGGGGTGTTGGATGCAATCCGATCTGCCGACGCCGTGCTGATTGCACCGAGCAACCCGATCACCAGCATTGGGCCGATTCTCGCCGTGCCCGGGATTGTCGGCGCGCTGCGCGAAACCGCCGCGCCCGTGGTGGCGGTCAGTCCCATCGTGGGAAACGACGCCGTGTCGGGTCCAGCCGGCAACCTGATGCGCGCGCAGGGGCTGCCGGTCTCGATTGGCGGCGTGGCGCAGGCTTATCGCCCCTTTCTGGACGCGTTGCTGGTGGCGCCTGACGACGCGGCCGCAGCCGGTGAGCAAGACATCGAGGCTCGCTTGCATGCCACAAACATACTGATGCGGAGCGATGAGGACAAAAGAGCGTTGGCCCGCGAAGCTCTGGACACGGCACGGTCCATCCAGCGGCGAGCCCGTGTGGCGAGCGTGTGAAGCCCAGGCTGGGAGCAGGCGAGCAGGACATAGACATGATGGATTGCTTGATCCTCATCCCGGCGAAAGGGTTCGTAGCTCCGAAGCAGAGGCTATCGTCCGTGCTCGATCTGGCCGAGCGCTCGAGGCTGGCGGCGGCCATGCTGGATGACGTCCTGACTGCGCTTGCGACGTGGCGGAAACGCCCTGACGTTGCCGTCGTGACTGGCGATAGCGCCGCGAAGGAGATGGCCCTTGGGCGAGGATTCAAGGTGATCGAGGATCACGAATGCGCGGGCGAGACCGATGCGATCGCGGCGGCGACGTCGGTGGCTATTGGGTGGGGCGCTGCAAGTACAATGGTCATTCCCGCCGACATGCCGCTGGTCATCGCGGATGAACTGGCGGCAGTATTGAACGCCTTGCCGGCGCCTCCTGCGCCCGGATCGGTCCTTGTGCCCGCCGCCGACGGGCGAGGCACCAACGCCGTCCTTCGCCGTCCCGCCGACCTGTTTCCATTGCATTTCGGCAACGACAGCTTTCAACCGCATTGGCGAGCGGCGCAGTCCACCGGATGTCTCTGCAGGGTCCTGAAACTGCCCGGCATCGGTCTGGACATCGACGGTCCCGCCGATCTCGCGGCGTTGCTTCACGAACCGGTCCGCACCGAAAGCCAGCGCCTGTTGCTCTCCTGGAACGTATCCGAGCGCCTGGCAGCGCTGTCCGGGGCCTCTGCGATCAACGCCGCCGCCATCTCATGAGCGAACTGCGCGCGATTCCGGTGCGTGGCGTCGGCGAAGTGAAGGCGGGCGACATACTGGCCGATCTAATTCTGGCAGCACTCAAGCGCCAACGCTTCCGGCTCATCGAGGGTGACATCCTGGTCGTGACCCACAAGATCGTTTCTAAGGCCGAAGGACGAGTTGCGGCTCTCGACGGCGTAAGGCCGACGACGGAAATGAAGCGCTGGGGCCAGCGGTACAAGCGTGACCCGCGCGTGATCGCGCTGGCGCTTGCAGAGAGTCGCCGGATTGTACGCAAGAAGAACGGCGTGCTGATCACCGAGACGCGCCATGGCCGCAAGGGCCTGGTCTGCGCACAGAGCGGCGTGGACGTTTCCAATGTCGATGGCGGCAAAAGCGCCGCATTGCTGCCCCCCGCCCCTGATGTCTCCGCGAACCGGCTGCACCGCGAGATTCTCCAGCGAACCGGGAGCTATGTGCCGGTGATTATCACCGACAGCTTCGGCCGCCCGTGGCGCGAAGGTCTGACGGAGGTTGCCATCGGCTGCGCAGGGATGTCGGTATTTCGCGACGCACGCGGCCAGCTCGATCCCTACGGTTACAAGCTTCAGGTGACACGCGAAGCCGTGGCCGACGAATTGGCCGCGATGGCGGGCCTCGCTTGCGGCAAACTCTCGCGCATTCCGGCCTGCGTGATCCGTGGATTCAATTATGAAAGGGCACAGGGCCGGGCCGCCGATCTGATTCGCGATCCTGCGCACGACCTGTTCCGATGAGTCGCATCATTGCCATTGTCGGCGGTACCGGACCACTGGGCCTCGGGCTCGCCTCGCGCTGGGCTCGTGCCGGTGAGACAATCATCATCGGCTCACGCGACGCCGCTCGCGCTCAGGCGGCCGCCGAGGAAATCCGGTCGCACGGCGGATCCGGCGTCCGGGTCACAGGGGTCGCTAATGCGGAGGCGGTCGCCGCCGCCGAGGTTGTGATGCTCACGGTGCCTTTCGAAGGACAGGCGGCTTTGCTGAAGGACCTGAAGTCGTCCTTCCGGCCGGGCACCATGGTGATTGACGCCACCGTGCCTCTGGCGGCCGGCGTCGGCGGGCGCGCCACGCGAACCCTGGGCGTCTGGCAGGGATCGGCAGCGCAACAGGCGTCCGAGCTGCTGCCCGCCCACGTCAAGGTGGCAGCGGCGTTTCACAGCGTCTCGGCGGAACTGCTCAAAGGCGTGGAATCGATCGACTGCGACGTGCTGGTCTGCAGCGACGATACCCAGGCTCGCGAAGTTGCATCAGAGCTGGCGGAGAAGATTCCTGGCGTGCGCGCCGTGAACGCCGGAGCCCTCGAGAATGCTCGCATCGTCGAGCAGATCACGGCGCTGCTGATCACGCTGAATATCAAGCACAAGGTCCACAGCGCCGGACTGCGGATCACCGGGCTTCCAAAGCCGTAGTGCCAAAAGAAAATCACATTTTGGAACGACGGCAGTCGCTTTAGCGCCGGCGTCCTCACCGGCGATTTCCGGAGCCGGGGACAGCGCCGCTACAGGGATCCGCTCAGAAAGCTCGCGTCGAACGCTTCGGGGAAAAGGGCCTTGAGCTGGTGCTTTTCGCGCCTGCCCTGCGGGTTCGCCAGAATAATCTCGATATCCCCGGCGTATTCCCACAACAATTGCCGGCATGACCCGCACGGCGTCGCCGGACGCTCGCTCTGGCTCGACACCGCAATGCGCCGGAAGCGCCGCTCTCCTTCCGAGAGCGCCTTCCACAGCGCCACACGCTCAGCGCATACCGTTAGTCCATAGGTCGCGTTCTCGATGTTGCAGCCGGTGTAGATCCTGCCCTCTTCGGTAAGAAGAGCCGCTCCCACCTTGAAGTTCGAGTATGGCGCCACCGCATTCAACCTCGCCGCAAGAGCTGCTTTCACCAGTTCGTCGGTCGACATAGGAATTCTCCTGCCGGACAGCGTGCCCGCGCTCCAGCATTCAAGCGTCAATCACTGCCCGAGCTGCGCGAGCATTCTCTGCGCCAGCGCGTGATCCGGATGCCGCACCAGCAGTTGCCGCAGAACCGCCTTGGCCTTGTCGGGCTGGCCTTCAGCCACGTCCAGCCTGGCAAGATTGAGGTAACACTGGTCGTACTCGGGCGAGCTCGCCATGCAATCACTGAACGCGCGTTCCGCCTCGCCGCGGCGATCCGTGCGGACAAGGAGCACCCCGAGATTATTCAAAGCATCCGGATAGCCGGGACGCAATTGCAGCGCTCGGCGCAAGTAGCGCTCGGCACTCGCGGCTCTGTTCTGTTCGGCGAAGACCATGCCCAGGCCGTAATTCGCGTCGGCATTGTCCGGATCGGCCGTCAGCGCGGTCTCCAGGATCTTCTCAGCCTCTGCCCACAGGCCTTGGCGACGGTAGACGCTGCCGAGATTATTCAAAGCGATCGCGTCGCCCGGATTCAGGCGGATCGCCTCATTGAGATTCTTGATGGCGGCATCGTTGTCGCCCGCTTGCGCGGCGAGCATGCCGAGGTTGTTCCACGCGTTCGGCCGCGTGTCAGGGTAGGACGGCTGGTACTTGAGCGCCCGTTCAAAACTCTCTCGAGCTTCCGCCTTCATCTGCTTCTGAAGGTAGATCATGCCCATCAGATAGCAAGTCTCGGCGTTCTGCGGATCGGCCTCGAGCGCACGCCGCGCGAAAGCCAGGGCCTGATCGGAATATCCGCGCTGCATGAAGATCAGGGCATAGGTAAATTGGTTGCGGTCGAACTCGCCGCCAAACCATTGGCCGGCGAAAGGCAAGGCTTTCCGCTGCCGATCTGCGGCAGTCGCGGGAATCTGGCGCGCGTCGGCGGCAATCGTCTCGGGATCAAGCGCGCCCTGGTAGACTTTGACGATCAGTCTCTGTTCGTTCAACAGGAAAGCCGTGGGCACGCCGAGATCGCGGCGGCGGTCGAAGAGGTAGCGATAGAGAACGTCGTAGACCGCGACCACCTCTTCCGAAGCCACTGATACGGAAAACGTGAGGCCGTTCTTCTGCACGAAAGCTCTGACCCTGTCTGTCTCGGTCGCACCGTCCACGCTGATTGCGATCACTTTGATTCCATCCGCACTCCGTTCCGTGTGCCGTTTTTGGAATGACTTCAGTTGACCGGCCGCAACATCTGAACCCAGCGCCCAGAAGTAGAGGAGAGCCGGGCCGCCGCGCAGGTCCTCGAGAGTCTGCGTCTTGCCAGATATGTCCGGCAGTGTAAATTCGGGCGCCTCGACCGGCGCTAACAGCCAGGTCCCGACGTTCTCCGGCAGCGGCGGGCTGATCTGGGTCCCGCCGCCGTGATCCTCGCCCGCCGCAATCGTCGCAAAGGACTCCGCACGATGTTGCTCCGATCCCTCCTCGATCGAAATGCGATGCCCGACCGGCAGATCGTCAAGGCGCTGCACGAGACCGTTCGGCCAGCGCACGGTGGCGCGCACCGGACCAGTCTCCGAGCCCACCCCGAAGAACAGCTCCTTGCTGTGCTGCGAGAGAAATCCAGAGCCGGCCTGCAGAAACTTCGAGACGCGCAGGGCGCCGGCCTCCACGGTCACCTGCGCTCCGATAGCGTCTCGATTGCTCCTCGTGCCTCGCAGCCGGAACGCGATGGCGTCGCCAAGCTGGGGTAAGACGTTCTTCAACAAGCGCAACTGCGGACCGCTGCGATTTTTGAGGAACACTTCCAGCCTGCCGTCACGATCGAAATCCGCCAGGGCAAACGCCCGGCCGTCCTCGATGAAGTCGAGCCCGACGGCGCCTGCGATATCGGAGAATGTGCCGTCGCGATTGTTGGCGTAAAAGTTGTTTCGCTCGTAGCCGGACCAGGTGCCGTCGGCGCGGATCAGCTCATTGATCGCATTCCAGCCCTGCTCGTACTTCTCAGAAGGCACCGGACCGGTGGGCGTCTCGGCCACCACCTGCCGCCAGAAGAAGCTCGAAAGCTCGCGCGGGTCCGGCCCGGAGATCATACCGTTTGCAATGTAAAGATCGGGATAGCCGTCATGATCGAAATCCCAGGCGTCGCTCGACCACGCCCAGCGTCCCATCCGGACGCTGGCCGCGTCGCTCTGATCGCTGAATCGCCCGGCAATCGGCGTCGCCAGTGCCTTCTGCGTAACCTGCGTAATCTGCGGATTGCGGAACAGAGAGTTCCCCATGGCATGCTTCCGGAGCAGCGCGCGAACATCAGGCGGCGCGTCTTTCATGAACACATCCTGCGTACTGACCCGATTGCCCGCGGCCGTCCACATGTCCGCGACGTAGAGGTCCTGGCGACCATCGTTGTCGTAATCAACCCAGCAGACGCTCATGCCGGCGCCGAAGTCCTCCACGCCCGCCTCGCGCGCGACGTCAGTGAATGTGCCGTCACCGTTGTTGTGGTAGAGATTCTTCTTGCCGAAATCGTTGGCGACGTAACAGTCTGGCCAGCCGTCGCCGTCATAATCCACCCAGCCGCAGGCGAAACTGTAGCGATTGTTGTTCCGATTCATCCCCGTGGCGGCAGTCACGTCCCTGAACGTGCCGTCGCCCTCGTTGTGCATCAGGAAATTCGGCGGACCGTTCTCAGCGTCGTAGTAGGGCGTCGGAAAATGATATTGGTCAAGTCCAAGATAGTAGCTGTAGAGGCAGAAGTAGACGTCCAGCCGGCCGTCGCGGTCGTAGTCGGCGATGGCCGCGCCGGTAAAAGTCCCCTGCGGCGGCGTGGCGAACCTGAAGGCGCCGGGCTTCAATTGGAATCTTCCTCCGCCCTGGTTTAGAAACAGCAGAGGTCCATCCACGCGCACCACGATAAGGTCCTGGCGCCCGTCGTTATCCACGTCCGCGAAGAGAGCGCAGGGAGAGTTGTCGAGCACTCCGACGCCGGCCGCGTCTGTGACGTCTTCGAACGAGCCGGCGCCGCGATTCCGATAGAGCCGGTTGGGCAGTCCTGCCGGCTGGCATACATACAGATCGTCGAAGCCGTCGCCGTCGATATCACCAACCGCGACCCCGTTGTTGCCATAGACGTCGATCCGGCTCGCGCCGTCGAGAATCGTCCGCCAGTAATCGACGCCGGGCAGCATCTGCGCGCCATACGACGGAACATCGCGGAACCAGTGTTCGGTCACGTCGACAAATACCGGAGTCGCGGCGCGGCTTTCGATCTCCTCGCGTGCGTACCACACGCTGACACGCCAGACGCCGCCCTCGTCGGCCCAATCAATCTCCCATTCGCCAACGCGCTCGGCGCGGTGGAACCCTGAGCCGGTGCCGACAATGTCGTAGCGAATGCGCGTGCGGATCACCGATGGCGCGCCGCCCGTGATGTTGATGCCATCGCCGGAGACGGCGGTGAGCTTGAACTCCGCCGTCACGATCGCTGAAAACGCGTGCAGCGACTCTGCCAGTTCCCGAAGGAATGCCTCTCTATTGAGCTTCGCCTCGTCGGCAAAGGTGTTGCGGTGGATGTCGAGACCTGAGCCCTTGGGCATGGGGCGCAGTTGCTGATGCTTGATTGGACGAACGCTCGCAGCGCGCACGCCGTCCGCGAGCGAAGCCGCGATCACCCTCGGATCGGGCGGCGACTGGCGCAGTGCAGCGCTCCATTGCGCCAGGATACCCTCGATCTGCGCGGCGTGCTTCTCGCTGATGAAGGCATCGGTGCCGGGCTCCACTTTGGCGAGCAGATCTTCGAGCGGAGGCTTCTGGCGATAGTGCGGAATGACTCGATCGTGAAGGGTGAGGCCTGACGAGCGGTCCGCGGGCCCGATGGATAGCGCGCGGCCTGCCCAGACGGGCGCCGGGATCAGGGCGGCTGCGGCCCACTGAAGCGAAGCCGTCAAAAAATCGCGACGACTCACCCCCCAGGGTCCGCAGGTTCCTGATCCTTTGCCCAGTGCAGCCCTCCTTGACTGGCTAATTCACAGTGATGTTGACGGCGGTCGACGGGATGCCGTTCGCCACCACCACCAAGGTGCTCGCGCCGGTCTCGATTCCAGCGGGCACATCGAAGTTCGTGGATACGATGTGGCTTCCGGTGGCCACGCCCATGCTGCTATGGCCGTGCGTTTTGGCATAGAACACGTGACCCGTACTCTGATTCGTGATCCGCACCAGAGGATAATTGGTCGCGGTCTCGAACTCGTCGCCGAAGGCATTAGCCTGCGACAAGCCATTAAACTGCTTCCCGGCGATCTTGTACGTCTGACCCGCTGTAACGGTTGCCGGGAATGAAAGGACGCTCGGCGCCCATGAAGACTGGTACGTTCCGGTGGAGGTGTAGATCTCCGATCCGCCCACCAGCACTTCGCCCGTAGGCAGCACCATCAGGCTGCCCGGTGTGAACGGCCCCGGAGTCAGCGTGGTCCCGTTAAAATCGTACGAGGTTCCGGAGACTCCCTCGACCAGCACGTCGCCGTTGGTAAGCAGGACCGCAAAAGAATCACCGGCCTGATCGCCGTTGGGGAAATCCGGACCTGCGGTCCATGTGCCCGGATTCCTCGAATTCAGCGCGGGCTGATAGATCGCTGTGTGTCCGGCCCTCGCGCCGGCGTGCGTTGCGCCGGTTGCGAAGACGGTCCCGTCCGGACGCAAAATGGCCGGACCGATTTCTCCCGGCGGAAAATAGACCATCCCGTTTCCGTACTCAATCCTGCTGATCTCCGGCGGGCCCTGCAGGTTCTGAACCGTGTTGCCGGCCGTGATCCATTGCCCCGGGCGGCTTCCGCTCTGCGGAATGTACTTTTCCGAATTCGGATTGTCCTTTACGTCCACGGTGAGCACGCTGCCGTCCGGCAGCAAGGTCCATCCTTCCTCCGCGTCGAAGTCGGCCTTGCCACCGTCGCCGACCTCGGTCCACGTCAGGGTGGCAGGGTCAAGCGTCGCCATCCGTTGATCGAACTTCCTTCCCAGCAGAAACCTGCCATTCGGCAGCACCGTGGCCGGCGAATCCCCAATGAAGCCCCAGTTGGCAGGAGGCTGAACCGGCGTCCACTCGTTCGTGGCCGGATCATAGATCGCACCCAGATCGGTGAACGCGAAAACACCCTCGTTGTATTCCCCGCCCTCGATCAGCAGCCGGCCGTCGGCAAGTACCGCGGAAGCGAAGGCGTAAGGGACGTACCCGGAGGGCAGGCTCGCGAGTTGCTTCCAGGTACCTTTCAAATAGCTGCCGGTGTTGTCGGGCGTCAGCTTCCACCAATCCGACTCGCCGCCTCCCTGGCACATCACCGTGCCGTCGGTAAGCTGAAAGCTGATGAGGCAGCCGTCGGGAGGCTGATGCGTAAGCGTCTTCACAGTCTGCGCCGTTGCGGCGCCCGTCATGAGAAGCAAAAGCAGAAACGTAGCAAACAGAGACTTCCCCTTCAAGCGTGAACCACCTTTCTTAAATTGAGATTAGCCTCGGACGACAACTCCCCCCGGAATTGCTCTCCTATTTTACACCATCCCACGAGCCTCACTTCCCACTCCTCATCTCGTCAGTCGTCACTCGCCACTTGTCACTTGTCACTTGTCTCATCGTCTCTCCCACTTGTGCGCTACTTTCTTCGCGCGGGGCGCGGCGGATGCGGATGGCGTTCTTCCTCTTCCTTGCGAGGTCCGTGGTCAGACTTCGCGTTCGGCACAGGCTCTTCGCCGGCCGAGCTGAACTGGGGCCCCGTTTCGTCCACAGGGAGCCCCGACGCAGGCGTGTACATGGCCTCGTTGTACGTGCTCCCGCTCTTGGCTTTCGCCACCGCAAAAACGCCGAACGCCTTGCCGTTCACGAACGAGGTGGAGATATAGTCGCCGACCATGTAGCCGAGGCTCGTGCTCGCCAGCCAGCTGAGCTTCATCCCGCCAGCGAGCGCCCTCGGTCTGCTCCAGGTTGCGCCCCCATTGGCAGAGGAAATGAATATCGCCTGGAGATTGCACGTGCTGGTGGTGCAGTTCGTCTGCGGATACTGATAGTACGTCACGGCCAGATGCGCCGTGCTGCCAGCCGTATTGGGATCGGCGGCGATACCCGGAATGAAGTGATCGACGGCGCTCGTGACCGGGTCCGCAGGGACGCGCGCCGGGGCCGTCCAGGTTGTGCCGTTGGTGGACGTGCTGAACACGATATCGTTCTCCGCGCATCGCGTGCGGAAGCGGCAGTCTTGCCACGCCACGTACACGGTCCCGCCGCCGTCCACCGCCGCCGAGGGAAGCGGTCCGCTGCGGAGGTTGCCGGCGTCGAGATGATCGCTGATGGTCGCAATCGTGGTTGCCTTCGACCACGTCGTGCCGCCGTTCGTGGAACTGAACACCTGAATGGCGTTTCCCTCAAAAGGAACAAGCACGGTCCCGTTCGGCTGCACCACCGGCTGACCGCCCAGGCCCGAGGCGTTGCCCGGATGCAGCGCCGGTCCCCAGGTCTGACCGCCGTCTGTGGACGTGCTCATCATCAGCTGGTCGCCGGTGTCGGGATTGTCCCATTCCACGTAACAGTTCCCGTAATAGGGGCTGCCGGACCACGTGTCGCAGACGATCCAGTCCTTGTCCGAACTCACCACGGGCCCCGTCACATCGACAGGATTGTTCCAATTGATGCCGTCCGTCGAACTGCTGACGATGACGGCCGGAATGGACCGGCTGCTATCGACGATAGGCAGCGAGGCGATAAGCCACACGCCGTGCTTGGGATCATAGGCGACCGAAGGATCGCTATCGCGATCGTACGGATTGCCAGCGCCCTGGATGTTGGTGATGCCTGGCAGAAAACCGTAGCTCCAGGTGCTGCCGCCATCAAGCGACGTCGCCCAGCCGATGTCGGACGCACCGCCGTCATAGAAGCGTCCGGCCTGGTAAGTCGCCACGATGGTCGATCCGAACGCGAAGGTATCCGGCTCCACCTCAGTAGCGTGCTGGCTGCTGCTGTTCGTAAAAGTGTCGCTGCTGATCTGGTTCAGCGTCACGGCTGGGGGCGTCTGGGCCTGCAAGCCGGACGCGATACAGAAAAGGACAAAAAGTGCAAAAGCCGGAACCAACCGCAACGCGACTTGGCTTAGCCGTTCCACCGGTACGAGCCATCGAGTCATGCGTATTCTCCCCTGGGAATTGTGGTTATCCGTCACACGAGGGTTTCTCGCGATTTCACCTCCGTCCGACGGATCAAAGATGCTATCACGCAATGGAGACTGGGATGTCGCACGAGGGCCGAAGCGAGGCATTAAGAGGGTCACCGGCGCCATGCCGAAAGTACCGCGGTTCGCAGTCGCGACTCCCGATTGCGATGTAATTCTTACTCTGCCGCAAGCAAGCCTCCAGACGCGATGCCCATGGCCTAAGGTCGTCACAAGCCATTGAAGCCGGAACGCTTAGTCACATTGACGGCCGTCCGGCAAACGGATTGCCCTAACCGGCTAGACGAGGCTCGGGAAGTCGCGCCGGCCTCGCGCGGGGGGCTAGTACTCCTCTGCGCTTCGAGCACAGAGAAAAGGGAGGCGCATGATGCGCAAGGTATTCGTGTACGCTACGCTGCTTGCAACCGTAGGCGCGGCGGGCTTATGGGCCCAAAACCCGCAAGATCAGCCACAAGACCAGTTAGACCAGACTCAGGCTGTGCCCACGGAAAAAGACAGACTGCCCAATGGCACCGTGGCCATCTTTAAAGTGCAGGTGGTCGGATATACCGCAAAGGCGATCAACTATCGCAATCGCCAGTCGACGCATATCGGCTTTGCCGGCACCAGCCTGCTCGCGGATCTGAAAGGAAAGGCCACCGTCGAGAACAAAGAGGGTGCGGCCCGCATCCAGGCGGAGTTCAAACACCTGCCGGACGCGTCCGTGAAGTTTGGACCGCCGTATCTCACTTATGTCCTCTGGGCGATCACCCCCGATGGACGCCCCATAAATCTCGGCGAGATTGTTCCGAATGACGATCATGATGCCAAGATCGACGCCGCGGCGAGTCTCCAGACGTTTGGCTTGATCGTGACCGCCGAGCCTTATTTCGCCGTCACGCGTCCCAGCGACATGGTGGTAGCCGAGAACATAGTCCTGGGCGATACCACGGGGACCATCGAGCAGGTTGACGCCAAATTCGATCTGCTGAAACGCGGCTCGTATACCAGCAACGTGGCCAGCAGCCAGGTAACACCTTTCCCCATAAACGGTCAGGCTCCGCTTGACATCTACGAAGCCGAGAATGCGATTCGCATCGCCAGGTGGGCCGGCGCAGACGAGAAAGCGTCGGACACCCTGAACCAGGCGGAGACGGATCTGCAGAACGCCCAGGCTGGGGAAGAGCATAAGGGCGACAAGAAGGAAGTGATGAGCAATGCTCGGGAAGCAACCCAGGTTGCGGAAGATGCGCGCCTGATCTCACTCAGCAAACGCGAAGCCGAGCATCAGGCCCAGCTGAGACAGCAAGCGGCGGAAGCCCAGGCTCAGGCCCAGCAGGCTCAGGCTCAGGCCGAGCAGGCCCAGGCTCAGGCCCAGGCAGACGCCCAGGCTCGGCAGCAAGCCGAAGCGGCGCAGCAGCAGGCTCAGGCCGCCCAGCAACAGGCTGAGGCTGCCCAGCAGCAGGCCCAGCAGCAGGCGCAGCAAGCGAATCAGCAGGCGACGCAGGCGCAGCAGCAGGCTGAGCAGGCCCAGCAGCGAGCCGAGCAGATGCGCGCCCAGCTCCTGCACCAACTCAACTCAATCCTGCAGACCCAGGACACGTCCCGCGGCTTGGTGGTGCGCATGTCCGACGTACTCTTCGCCACCAGCCGCTATGAGCTCAGACCTGACGCCAAACTGGCCCTCGCCAAGCTGGCGGGTGTCCTTCAGGCCTACCCGGGACTGACCCTCACGGTCGATGGCTACACGGACAGCACCGGAGGCGATGAATTCAATCAGACGCTTTCGGACAAGCGCGCCGAAGCCGTTCGAACGTTCCTGGTCTCGCAAGGCGTCTCTCCTGACTCGATCACGGCGCAAGGCTTCGGTTCGGCCAACCCCATCGCCAGCAATGACACGGCGCAGGGCCGGCAAATGAATCGGCGCGTCGACATGATCGTCTCCGGCAGCGTGATCGGTACGGCGATTACTCCATCAACTCCGGAGACCGCTCAGAGCCGATAGCGGACTACCGTAGCGCGGTGGCGACGACATAAAAGACGATGTCGTCGTCACCCGCGGGCCGGCGCCCTTACAGATGCGGTTACCGTTCTGGCCGGCTTGGGTCAGCCGACGGTCACTGAAGCCGGCCCACCTTTCGCCAGCCCATGGTAGGGGCCGACGGTACGGGTGCAATCTGGCAGCGTCGGATCGTTTTGGCCAGGGCACTTCTCGGCATCCGGATCAACGGTCACAATCAGGTAATCGTGTCCATCCTCCAAGGGAATGACCGTGGGTGGACTACCTATTGCGGCGCCGCAGCCACCCTCGGTCCACTGATTTTCGATCGACGCCTTTTCCACCCAGCCCGTGCCCGCAGTGAGGTCATTCACCCAGATGTGAATCGTGTGCCCTTCGGCAGTGCAGTTGTAGAAGAGCACTGAGCTGAATCCGAAAGGTTGAGGCTGGGGCGGCGCCATGGGCGTGATTGTGTTCGAGGTCGCCTCGCCGCTGTGCAACCCGGCCTTGTTGAAGGCCTGCACGGTGAAGTAATAGTCGGTTTCATTTTTGAGGCCTTGGACGCCGAGCGAAAGCACATTGGCGGACCCGGTGGAGATGATGCTCTGCTTTTGCTTGCCGGCCGCCAAATACGTATTCAGCCGGTACGATGTGAGCGGGCTAAATCCGTCGCAGTCCGGTGCGGTCCAGCTTACTTGTGCGCTCCCGTTGCCCGCGGTCGCCTTGACGTTTGTAGGTTCAAAGGGTGGCCAGGGCGGTGGCAATTGGAACGGATTGCCCGCAAGCACGGACCAGTTTCCCCAGTCCGTAGCCGGCGCGTTCGGCTGCGTTTGTTCCGTATACCAGATGTTCCCGTCCCCGCCCTGCGCGAACAGCGCCAAGCGGCCGTCCGCATTGCGGCCGGAGGCGATCTTCTGAATGACCGAAGCTCCTCGGTCAACCCAGGGGACGAACGAGGCGTTGGGAGCAGCTTGCTGTGTGCTGAAGACGCGCCAGTCGGTAGCCAACCCAAAGACTACGAGACTGCCGTCTGCATTGCTGGCGACTTCGATCTCGCGAAGAGGAACGCCAGGTTCAGCAGCCCAGCTTCCCCACGCGCCGTTGGGTGAGGTCTGCCAGATGTGGTAGACCTGCTGGTTCCCGCCGAGAACAAAGACCTCCAACCTGCCGTCCGAGTTACGAGCCGCCCAGATCCTTTGGAGGTCGGTTCCTCCCAGGGACTGCCAGCCGCCCCACAGTCCGTTGGGCGTCTCCTGCCAGATGTGCCACAACCCGCGGTCGCCCCCGAGAGCAAAGACCTCGAGCCTTCCATCAGCATTGTTGCCTACGGCGATTTGCTTCAGAGCTGTTCCTCCCAGCGACGCCCATGCTCCGAAGGAAGCATCCCGTCGAGTCTGCCAGATGTGCCACAACCCGCTGTTGCCCCCGAGAGCAAAGACCTCCAGTCTTCCGTCAGCATTGCGGCCTACCGCCAGTTGCTGGAGGTTCACTCCACCCAGAGGATTATCGGGCACCCACACATCGCTGTCTCTGGTTTGCTGGGCAAGCCGGTAGGCGCTGCCGGCGTCCAGGAAAAAGACGTCGAGTAAACCCAGGTCCTCCATCAGAACCTCGGGTCCGTAGACGCCCCCGGGAATATAAGTCCACTGGCTTGGCCATGGACCGTTCACATCTGTTTGCCGCAACACGTTCCAACTACGGAAACCTGCGCATTGCTGGTACGTATCCTCCGTTATCGCGAACAGCCACAACCTGCCGTCATCCTGATTGCGGGCCTGCATCCAAGTTATAGGCATGATCTCACCCCTTCCAACTGAGTTTTGAGCTAATTCCTTTTTCCGCCGGTCTGTCCAACACCCCGCGACGCTGCGCCGGAGCCTTGGATCACGGCGCGCCAAGCGCGCCAACAGCAACAACCCGACTCTGGATGAGACGCGGGCTACCCCCGGCAACCGGGCGTGACCGCAGACGACGGACGGGCCGGCGCGGAAGTCCCACATCTCAGGCTGCCCGCGCCGCCCGCCTCACGGCTCAGTTTGTTACCGTAATGCGCGTTGCTGTCAACGTTCCTTTGATCTCGTCCTGGAGGATGCCATTGACGTCGAACAATTTGTAGTCGAAGGTTCCTTTGTAGCTGGCACCATCCGAGGAAAGGAAATTGGTCTCCGTCAGAGTGAACGTTCCTGCCGGGTTGCCGTTTGCGTCGAAATTCCACCCGATGTGACTGAGCCTGATCGTGTGCGAGGCAACCTGTTTCCACACTCCTTCACAAACGTTGCCTTCGGTGGGAATCACATACGCGTTCTCAAACTCCGTTCCATCGGAGTGCCACTGGTCGAAAGCTTCATAGAACTCCTCGCCGCCTGACTCGTAAGTCACGTGCCAGAGCCCGACGATCGAATTGCTGTCGGCGGCGCTAACTTCGCCCGCCATTTGAGCAAGGAAGGGCATCTTCGGGGCCCCAAACAAACTAAATGCTCTTGGGTCCCCGCAAGCTGCTCTCGCGCCCACGGACGTGAACAGCGCGCTGAGGCCGGCAACGGCCAAGAGAATGCTCCGGCGCAGCAGGCCGCGCGGGCGATCGTTGGTTACTTTCAAGGTCTTCATGTGAGTCTCTCCTGTTTTAGAGTTTTGGTGCAGGAACCGGCCCTGAACGGCTGAACTCGTACACGGCCAAGGGAACCCGCAGACGCGAAGGGGAAACTACCGACGCACGGACCCGGCTGCAAGGGATGGCGGATGAAGATTGTCTGACTTTTATATGACTCGCTAACCTAATTAGAATCAATACCGTAGCTGGTCAGAACGGCTGGTGCTATACTGGCGGCCAACCGTATGCCCACGGATGCCCAGGCCGGCAGACCCCGAATTGACCTCGCCAGCTACGAGTTACGGCTCAACGGCCGGCGCGTGAGGATGGAGAGGCAGCCGCTCGATCTGCTGATCTACCTGGTCCAGCGCAAGGGCCAGCTGGTGACCCGGCAGGAAATCATTGACAAGCTTTGGGGCCAAGACGTGTTCGTGGATGTGGACGGGGGCATCAATGCAGCCATCCGGAAGATCCGATCCGCTCTCAAAGATGATCCTGCAAGTCCCAGGTACCTCGAGACCGTCGTAGGAAAGGGCTATCGCTTTATAGGGGGCGTCGAAATCGTCGCCGCTGGTTCGGCTCCTGCGGCTGAGCCCGAAGCTGATGCGACTGCGACGGCAGCACCCCTGAGGGCCTTAAAGGGGAGGACTGCGGTCGTGGCGGTCGTGATCGTCGCCCTAGCCGCGCTGGCCGCTGTCGGCCTCCCGCGCTGGATCTTCGTCCGCCGGACGGCGCCTCCTCCTGGGATCCACTCCATCGCGGTCCTGCCGCTTGAGAACCTCTCGGCCGACAAAGAGCAGGAATACTTCGCCGACGGCATGACCGAGGAGCTGATCACGGACCTGGGCAAGATCAGCGCCCTGCGCGTGATATCCCGAACGTCCACCATGCAGTACAAGGGTGCCAAGAAGCCGCTGCCGCAAATTGCGCGCGAGTTGAACGTTGACGCCATTTTGGAAGGAGCAGTGCTGCGGTCCGGCAACGAGGTGCGGATCACAGCCCAGCTCATCGACGCCTCCACCGACAGGCACCTTTGGGCGGAGAGCTACGAGGGCAGCCTGAGGGACGTCCTGGCCCTTCAGAGCAAGGTAGCCCAGGCGGTGGCGGGGCAAATCCAGGTGAAGATCACGCCTGAAGAGCAGAACCGCCTCAGGACAGCCCCGGCTGTCAACCCCACCGCGCACGATGCCCTCGTGTTGGGCAGGTATCACGTCGATAGGGGCTCGAAGGAGGACCTCGAAAAGGCCCGCGGCTACTTCAGCCAAGCGCTTGGCATCGAACCGGGCTACGCGGCCGCCTACCTCGGCATCGGCGAGAGCTACCTGGGTGAGTCGCCGATGTATCTCGCTCCGCGCGAGAGCATGCCCCCAGCCAGCGCGGCACTCCTCAAGTCTCTCGAGCTTGACGACAATGTGGGGGAAGCCCATGGCGCCTTGGGCTCCGTGCGGCTCGCCTACGATTGGGACTGGACGGCCGCAGCGCACGAGATCGCGCGAGCGCTCGAACTCGATGCCAACTCAGCGGAGGTTCACGAAACTAATGCCGCTCTTCACGTTGCGCTTGGCCACCATGACGCGGCAGCGCAGGAACTCAGTCGCGCGCAGCGGCTCGACCCGCTTTCGGTTGGCTCTGGGAATATTGCCGATTATGCTTGGATCCTTTACATGAACGGCGATTACGACGGGGCAGTCAAGCAGTGCCGCAAGGACCTGGATCTGAATCCGCAGGATGGCTCCGCGCGCAGTGTGCTTGGTTTGGTCGCCCTGGACCGCCGACAGTGGTCCGAAGCCCTGGCTGAAGCTCGGGCCGGAGTCGCCCTGGACCCCAACCCGTTTGACCTGGAGATTCTGGGCGCCATCGAGGCCAGCCTCGGAATGCAGAAGGAGGCCCGCTCCGTGCTTGTCGAACTTCAAGAGCGCTCCAAAAGGGAGTATGTCTGCGAATACGAGCTGGGCGTGATTTACGCAGCTCTGGGCCATAAGGACGCGGCATTTCGCTCACTGAACAATGCCTGCGACGACCGCGACATCTGCATGATCTGGCTTGAAGCCGACCCGCGGCTGAAGACCCTGCAATCCGATCCGCGCTTCGACATGCTGATCCGCCGTGTCGGCTTTCCAGCCACGGAACACTGACAATGTCAGCCGACCGTGCTTGTCCCTATCTCTGCTTGTGGTGCAGGCTTGTAAACCTGCGTCCGGGGCGCAGCACAGCCAGGAGGCCTGCACCCTAATCAGTAGGCAAGACTCTCGTTGTGGCACGGTCTCCAGACCGCGCCACTCGTGCGACCGAAGGTCTCCATACTCCTCTGCCCGTCTGCCCGGCTGCCCCTCGTGCCTGGTCCGGCCACGACGTCCGAACCCGCCACTGTAATCTTACGCGGCGCCGGCCTTGTCTTACCGTCGGACCTGGCGCACACGCGGCGCAAGCAGTGAAACGATCGGGCCGCCTCGTTCACTCATATCAGAGGCTGAAGAGAATTCCGAAGCCCTGGGGGGGTCGCCAGCCACAAGGAGTCGGGAAGGCCCGTGGAATTGCGGCACGGCGAAGGGCAATTCTATGACAAAGAGGGACCTATGAGAAAGAAAATCTCCTGGACTGAGCGCACACCTCGCCCACGCCGCATCTGCGCGCGGCTCTCAACTCCCCATCGCCTCGTCGCGTTGCTCGTGGTCGCTGCAGCGGCAACCGTCACCGGCTGCCGCAAGGATCCGCTCGCCGGCCTGCCCGAGTTACCCGCAGACTTAGCATCCAATCTCCAGGTGGTTCCCGGGCGGCCACTCCTGGCCACCAAGATTCGCACCAAGGCGGCGCCCTCCAACCAGCCGCCCCCGCCCTGCGCGGCGGACAGCACTTCGACCTATTACGACGCTCGCATCACGACTCCCATCACCCTCTGCTGGAACCCCTATCAGACGGCGCCGGTAGCTGTCTTCGATGAAGCGTTTATGCCTGCCGGCCAAGCCGTCACTCACTACAAGCTGAGCGGCGCCACTGCAATTGCGCATCCGGCAGACGCCGCGGTGTTCCATTCTCCGTTTTTCTGCAGTACCTCGAACGGCCCGTGGTCGGCTGATCTCGAATCGGATCGGCAGTGTGTCGGTGAATGTTCCCCTCAGAATAGCCTCATCGTCGTGGGCATCCCGGCTACGGTTCAGTTCTTCTGGGACGGCCCGTTTGGCGTACCTCCGGCAGGCGCTCCCTTTAAGTTTGTGGACGCGCCCACGAAGATTGACTTTGTCGATTGGGGCAGGTGCCACGCCGAACCCGGCGGTGGCCAGGCTCGGGCCCGCGCGCAATGTAGATAGACTGCCGTGGATCAACGACACTGGGCAGGAGTTGCGTCGTCTCTTCCTCGTTGTGGGACGGTCTCCTGACCGTTCCACCTTCGAGGCGTTCAAACAATGGGAGCGCGAGCAAACCTGCCCGCGCTCTCGCGAAATCAGGCTGGTCCCTCAGCTGAGCGGATTCAGGTAGATTTTAGTGGTCTGACCCAACAGGACCTCGACGCGCTGCTGGTAGACTTGGCGTCCATCAGGATCCTTGATCGCGATCGTATGAGTTCCCGGCGGTAGCGGGAATTTCTTGAGCTTGTCCGTGAGCCCGGCGTAGCCTCCATCGACAAAGATGGAATCGCCCTTGACCTTGGTCTCGATCTTGACGTTGCCCGTCGGCCGGACATAATAGCCCGGTCCGCCGTACCAGCCCGGGCCGTACCAGCGCGGACCCCAGCCCCATCCGGGGCCATAAAACCCGCCGCCCACCACCACAACGCGTGCCCGTTGCGCCGTGGCGTTTGGCGCCAGAGGAGCAAGCGTAAGCAGTGCGACAAGAGCTATGAACAGCGATTTTGTTAAGCGTGACATATGAGCTTGTCCTACCTTTCATATTGTTGAACCCGCGACTGGAGGAAAAGTTGCTGTTCCCCGCGTGGCGCATACATGCCGTCGTTTGGCATGTATGCGGCTGTTGCCCAGCCCTTTGTTCGGCTCCCGACCTCATTCCAGATCTGTCGGGTCATTGAACAGCACCGTAAGCTTGATGCTTCCGTGGCCGAACTGCGGGAAGTTTGGCGTGCCGGGATCTCCGGGATCAAGGTTTGACGCCGTATCGTCGGGCGGAAATAGAATCAGAGAATTCAGGAATGCGATGAGAGCGTTACGCTGTTCCGCAGGAAGGGCGGCAAAACTGTCCCGTGCCTGTTGCGCTTCGCCGCCGTGTCGAAGGATCACATCGTTGAGCGTCAGGCTGCGTTCGTCGTGGCCATACGGACCCGTTGATCCAACTCCCCACAGCGGCCGTGTCATGAATTGCTCCTGCATCGTCCCGTCCCAATTCCGTTCGTAAAAATTGGGTCCAAGGTCGTGACGTTTGAAATCGGTGAAAATATCCTTGACCAAAAAGGGATTCCCCAAGGGCAGCTTCGGCGGGTCGCTGACGCCGGTGTTGGGCGAGTAGAAGAGCGTGGTAGCGGTCGCGTACATACGGTTGAAAATTCCGTGCAGCGGGTCATAAGCCGTCTCCACGTCGGCCACGCGGCGGTCGTGATTGATCACAAAATTGGCGACATGACAGGAATCGCAGCCCACCTGGTTGAACAGGCGGCGCCCGAGGTCTGTGCTCTCGTCTTGCTCGCCATGAGCCGGCTTGAAGTAGTTGAGCAGGTAAAACTCGAGATGGTCCACAATGGCCGGATCCACTTCGTTCCCGTTTTCCGGATCGGGCGCCGGCGGAGGGCTGATCGCATCCAGGGAACCGTCCAGGACCATCCCGGAAGGGGTTACCACGCGCAACCCCTTACTCGCGGCCAGAATGTCGGGATCCGCCGAAGCCTCCAGGCCCATCTCATTGTGAAGCGCGCCCACAATGAACTGGCGGATTGAGAAAGCGCTGCCCTCGGCGAAAAACGGCTTCACCCGAAGATCCGCATCCACGCCGGACAATTTTGAGGTGTTGACGCTGCCGTCGGGATTTGCCGTGAGGCTCCCGTAGCGGATTCCCTTGCTCTCCAGCGCCACCGTCACGGCACGATGGCTTTGACGGGCCCTGGCAACGGCGCCACTTCGCTGCGCACGCAGGTCACTCGTGATCTCGTCAGCGATCATCTCCCGGAGTCCCAGTCCAAACAGGTGCGGAGCGTCGCGGCTGTCCGGGCGCGTTACCACATTGCCTCCCGCGCCCGCCGACCCTCGCGGCCTTCCATGGCATAGAGCGCAACTGTCCGCCAGACCTGCGCCGATCGCGATGTCCGTGTTGAGATCGCCAACGCCATCACCCTCGTTGGGTCCCTGGCCTTGGGCGCGAGTGAACTTCCGCTGGAAGAGTTGGCGTCCCCTGCGGATGGAGCGGAAGGGGTCGCGTTTGATGAGGTAAATTGAAGACCCGGGCGTCGAGACACTGCCACGTCCGGCTCCGATTTCATCCGTCAGTGACTTGTTGATGCCCGCCCCGGCCGTGTTCGTGGCCTGCGTGTTGTCGGTCATTTGCCCGAGGGCGATATCGCCGAACAGGAACAGCCCGAGCAGACTGAATAGGATCAGCAGTCGATGAGACCTTTTCATATTAAGCTTCTCCTCCCTGATGGACGTCATTTCCTGATTTAGCCGGCTTCAGTGTTTTCCTGCTTCCTCCAGTGGTTGCATCGTCAGCGCCACCTGTTTACACGTAGTCCCGTCGCCTTGTAAACAATGAGCATTGCGGCTTCGAAGTCCTCGTGGCCTGTTTCGGGGTTGGCTTTACTATCCGAAGACATATGAAGCGTGCCGTATTCATAGGCCATATCGCCCGATGCGGAGGATACGATTCGATGCTCACCGACCCATCCGCTCTTTATGTTCGTGCGGTCGGAGAAGCTCTTGGTGTCGGCTTCACCGATCGCGCCCTTGCCGACCACAGGTTTTCCATACGGAGGCATGTAAGAGAAGGCGTCCTCGGCAACAGGCAGGTGCCCGCGCTCAATCGCATTTTGGGTACACGGCCCGGATTGCCCTTGGGTCCGTACTGCAGAGCTCAGAAAAAGCAGGATGACCAAGCTGTAGCGCATTGTGTTCCTCCGTTGGGACGTACTCACCTCCACCGGCCGTGCGTCGACGCGCGGCAGCGTCGGGAACCTCCCGGCAAGCTTCAAACGGTAGTGTCGCAGCCGGAAACAGCGTTTCACCCGTAGGCGAGGCTCTTCCTGCCGAAGGACGCGAGCGCGGCTTGCCGCTTCGGGGGAAGCTGAGCTTCAACCAGTGGCGCGCAACTGAGTAAAATGACACACTCGAGCGCTGTCATTCTCAGGACCCGAAGGCGGCGAAGAATATTAGTATTCCCCTCATTCATAAGTGCCGCGATGCTTCGCCAGCATGATATGCGTTCCGGGCTGGCGACCGTAACTTATAACAAGTTGCGCGACACTGCTCTACTGGCCTGCATACTGATTTCGTTGGCCGGGCGGGACCTCGCTTCTCGTAGCCCGAAGATTTGGGCCGGCCACTTTCAAACTGCGGCAGGGAAATTGCACGGAGTCGGGGAGAGCCCCAGGTAGACCCTCCCCCTTTCGGCAGCCCTTTATATCGTGGCCACTCCACCGCGATCGATCTGTCGGCTAATCCCGACAACGGCTGTGACCTGCATCACGGCAATTTCTCCGAACGCGCCCTAAATTGATCGGGTTGGGGAGGGACTAATCCCGCCTGGGTCCAGCTTCTAGCCTTGGCCAGGCATTTGGAGGTTTGTCCATGCCCCTCGTCAAAGAGTCCAGCCTGCAGGCGATCGCTCGCGCGGCCGCCGATCTCGAGAAAACCAACGACCCCAAAGCTGCCGCGAAGCTCGCCGATCTCACCCGGCACGCCCTACCCGCAAAGACGTGGCGCGATTTTCACCGTCTCCTCGGTTTCCCCGAAGCCCTCACCCTCGATCAGGAGCCCGGGGCGGCCATTCATCTCTACCACGAACTGGTGGCTCCTTATAAGAAGGTGCCGCCGCTGCTGGAAATGCACTTCCGCGACCTCGCCCGGCTGCAACTGGAGCTGTACGCCTGGGAAGGCATCCGCGACGCCGAATTGCAGTACCGCGCCGAGCAGGCCGAGCTCGAGGAGCAAAAGCGTCGCTTCGAACAGGATCGCGAGGTGAGCGCCACCGCTCCCAACGTGTTTGAGAAAGGCCTGTGCCGGCAGCCCGATTCCTCGGGTAAGTTTAGAAACCAGTCGGAGCTGCTGATTCTGCTCAGGGACAGCCTGCGGCTGCGCCAGTTCGACGGCCTGGAGGACGTGCTGGCGCGGCTTTACGGTGAAGACCTGGCGCCGGACCACGAGCGGGGGGTACTGATTTGCGTGAACTGCCGCCACCTGATGAAGCCCAAGGGCGACGAGCCCAAGGACGACGACGAATTCAACACCCTGCTGACCCTGATCGAGGACGAGCACCGCGACGTGATGAAAGCCTGGGACATTGAGATTCGCAGCAAGAGATTCACGCAGGCGGAGAAGCGGACGCGCCTCGCGGCCACCAGGGAAGACCACTGGATGAACCGCCAGGGCGACCGCCTCCGGCAGGCGATTGACCGCAAACTGAGGTTCACCGTCACCCTGCTCCAGGTCCTCGGCCTAGCCCAGAAGAAGCAGCCTACGCGTCCGACAAAACGGGGCCGGAAAACCAGCGTTGCGCGCCCCAAGGGACGAAAGCGGCGCCGCACCACCCATAGAATGAGGTGGATGGCGTGAATCGGGAAACCCGGGTGAAAATGCGCGTAAATCAGCGGCGCAACTGTGAAATCGACCGAGCTCGCTATCTCGCGAGGTCGAGGCAGTTTATGGCAAGATGTAGCCCAGAGCGATCGCCTAGTTCACAGAAAATGCGAAAAATGAAAAAACTTTTTATCAGCGATTTGCCACGCGCTGCCCAATAGAATCAATAGGATACGTAAAACGGGAGATCCGGCCGAAACCAGGATCTCTTTTAGAATCAGCAAATCGGGGGCTAGGCGGGGGCTAGGACAACGTGAAAAAAACGCGATGTTATCGATTAGTACACAGAAGTCGCCTTAATACCGCGTCCCCTATAAGATGCAGGGATTTGGGTCGGCAAAAGGTGCTTGTAAAAAATTCCGAAATCGCGCACTTTCACGCATTTTTCTCCGCGCCGATTTTCAGCCTTTGCCCTGATTTCAGCGTAGCGGCGGCCCTGGCGGCCGCCCGGGTCGTCGCAGTAGAACGGTCGGGCGGCCGCCAGGGCCGCCCCGACGTCGAGATCACGGCACTGTCGGGCCTACCGGTGCGCTTGATCGATGTTGGCATCCCTGCTATCCTAGCTATGGGAGACTTCGCCCGGCGAAGGAAATCGGATTTAAATCGAAGGAGTTGTGCAAATGTCCACAAATTTGGAAATTACCCCGTACGCTGCCGAAAAGGTCAGGGAGATCATGGCGCAGCAGCAGCCGGCCCCGCTCGGGCTGCGAGTGTCGGTGGTGGGCGGCGGCTGCTCGGGGTTCTCGTACCAGATGAACTTCGAAAGCGAGACCAACCCCATCGACAAGGTCTTCGACTTCGAAGGCCTCAAGGTGTTCGTCGATCAGGCTTCGTTGATGTACCTCAAGGGCACCAAGATCGACTTCGTGGAGACCCTCGAGGGCTCCGGATTCAAGTTCGAGAATCCCAACGTCAAGTCCACCTGCGGTTGCGGAAGTTCCTTCACGGTTTAAGTTCCCAACGCCATGCCCCGGCCGCCCGCAACCGGTCGTGCCGGGGCGCGGCGTCGCTGGCCTTTCCTGCGCTTCGAGACCATCACTACAGAACCACCCAACCTCGTTATCCGGAAGCCGGTGTGTCACAGGCGTCTTGTGGCGCACGTTTGTTGTGGTGCACGGTGGTGCACGCTTCCAGCCTGCGTCTCGGCCCAAGGCAGGCAAAATGCCTGCGCCATAAGCACGCAAGCAGGATGCCTGCAACACAAGCACGCAGGCGGGATGCCCGCACCACAGACTTGACGATATAATTCTGAGCGACTCATGCGGATTGCGCTGGCACAGATCAACACGACGGTGGGGGACTTCGCGGGAAACGTGGACCGAATCGCGCGCTTTGCGCGAGAAGGCGCGAACCGCGGGGCTGACCTCGTCGTGTTCTCCGAGCTCGCCATCACGGGATATCCTCCGCGAGATCTCGTCGAAGAATCGCATTTTGTGGAGCGTTCGGAGCGCGAAGTGGAACGACTTGCCGGCTTGGTGCCTGAGGTCCGCATTCTGGTGGGTTACGTCCGTCATTCGAAGGCCAGCCAAGGCAAGCCGGTCGCAGACTCCGCCGCCTTGCTCTACGGCGGGCGTCGGGTCTTGACGTATGACAAGACGCTGCTGGCCTTCTACGATGTCTTCGACGAGTCGCGCTACTTCGAGCCCGGCCAGGCGCGCGCCTCGTTCGAAATCCAGGGCTCGCAACTCGCGGTGACGATCTGCGAAGACATCTGGAACGACAAGGGCTTCTGGGGGAAGCAGCTTTACGTTCACGATCCCATCGAAGATGCCGTGCACGCGGGCGCCGACGTCATCCTGAATATCGCTTCCTCCCCGTTTGACAACGAGAAAATAGGTCTGCGGCAGAGGATGATCCAGGCGATCGCCAGGGAGCGCAGGCTTCCGGTGGTCTATGTGAACCAGGTCGGCGGCAATGACCAGTTGGTGTTCGACGGATCGAGCATGGCCGTGGACGCACGCGGCGAGGTGGTGGCCCGCGCGCGCAGCTTCGAGGAAGACCTGGTCCTTTTCGACACCGGCGGCGCCGCAGGCTCCGAAATCCGCACAGCACCGGCTTCGGAGACCGAGGCCGTTTACGAAGCGCTCAAGCTCGGCACGCGCGACTACGTGACGAAGTGCGGTTTCAGCGAGGCTCTCGTCGGACTGAGCGGCGGTATCGACTCGGCGCTGGTGGCCACGATCGCGTCCGACGCGCTCGGCCCGGAGAATGTGCGCGGCGTCGGCATGCCCGGCCCGTACTCGTCCGAAGGCAGCATCCGCGACGCTGAGGCGCTGGCGCGCAATCTCGGCATCCCCTTCAGCCTGATTCCTATCGAGGGCATCTATGAGGCCTTTCGAAACACGCTCGCTGCGCCGTTTGCGGGTCTGCCGGAGGATGTCACGGAAGAGAACATTCAGGCGCGCATTCGCGGCAACATCCTGATGTCACTCTCAAATAAATTTGGCGCCCTGGTCCTGAGCACGGGCAACAAGAGCGAGTTGGCCGTCGGATACTGTACGCTCTACGGCGACATGGCAGGCGGCCTGGCGGTGATCGCCGACGTGCCCAAGACGATGGTCTATGAGCTGGCGCGCTTTGCCAACCGCGAGCGCCGGCGAATCCCGGAAGCCTCGCTGACCAAAGCTCCTTCGGCGGAGCTGCGGCCGAATCAGACGGATCAGGACTGCCTGCCGCCTTATGAGATTCTTGACGCGATCCTGCGCGCCTACATCGAAGAGCATCAATGCGCGGAACAGATCACGTCGCGGCTCGGCATTGACGCCGCGCTGGTGCGCCAGATCGTGCGCTTGGTGAACCGCGCGGAGTACAAACGGCAGCAGGCCGCGCCGGTCCTCAAGGTCACGGCGAAGGCTTTCGGCATCGGACGGCGCTACCCGATCGCCAATCACTACGAGTAGGGATTAGGAGGAAGCGGCTGACGACGATTGACAACTTCTTCGATGCTTGAGGAAATCCACATCCAGAATTACGCGGTGGTCGAGAGTCTGACGGTGGAGTTTCATCCCGGCTTCAACGTCCTCACAGGCGAGACGGGCTCCGGCAAGTCGATCCTCGTCGACGCGCTCGATCTCGCGCTCGGCGGGCGCGCCTCGCCGGACGTAATCCGCACCGGCGCCGATCGCGCTACGGTGACCGCCGTTTTCCGGACTGACAACAGCGGACGTCGCGCTGCCAAGCCGCTGTGGCGCAAGTGGCTCGAGCAATACGGAGTTCGCGGCGAAGCTGAGGACGAGATCATTCTGCGGCGTGAGATCCAGGCCGGAGGACGCAGTCGGCTGCTCGTGAATGACGAGCCGGTCACGCTGGCGGCAGCCAAAGAGCTCTCGCCGCTGCTCATGGAGATCCACGGCCAGGGCGAGCACGCGTCTTTGCTGCTGCGCGACGCTCAACTTGATCTACTCGACGCTTTTGCGCGCAACGCGGACCGCCTTGAAGAAGTCGCCGGACTCTACGCCCGGCGGCGCGAACTGGAGCGCGAGTGGGCCGGCCTCAATCAGAGCGATCAGGATCGTCTGCGGGCGCTCGATCTGCTTCGGTTTCAAGTGCAGGAACTGGCCGCCGCGCGGCTCGAACGTGGGGAGGATCAGCGATTGGAGTCCGAGCGCGACGTGCTGCGCAATCTGGAGAAGGTCCGGACTGCGGCTGCGGCCGCGCATGCGGCGCTCTACGAAGAGGAAGGCTCCGCTCTGGCGCGCCTCGATGCGGCGGAGCGTGCGCTCGACGAACTCGGGCGATACGAGCGCGCCTTTCAATCGTATCGCGAGCCGTTGTCGGCCGCGCGGGTCGCCGTCGACGAGCTGGCCCGGGCCCTCGGAGACTACCTGGGCAGCCTGGAAGCTGATCCCGCGCGACTCGACGAAGTTGAAGATCGGCTGGCCTTGCTCGACCGTCTCAAGCGTAAATACGGCGGCACGGTGGACGACATGATCGCCTTTGCCGAGCGCGCCCGCAGCGAGTTGACGGGCCTGGAACACGCGGATGAGCGTCGCGCCCAGGTCCTGCACAAGCTGGAATCGGCAGCCGCAAGTTACCGCCGGGCAGCGGAGTCCCTCTCCGGCGAGCGACATGAAGCATCATCACGTCTCGCGAAAGATGTCCGCCGGGAATTGGCCCAGCTCGGGATGGAAAAGGCGCGATTTGAAGTGAGTCTTGAGCGAATTCCACAGGCAAGCGACGGCAGGACGCCGGCCGCGGAGGATGAAGCCGACCGGACGATTTCAGCGGGAGGTCCCAGGGGAATCGATTCCATCACCTTCCTCGTCTCGCCGAATCCCGGCGAGGATCTGCGTCCGCTCGACCGGGTGGCTTCCGGCGGAGAGATCTCACGGTTGATGCTGGCGCTGAAGACCGTCATTGCCGGAGCGGCGGCGCGCGAGAGCGATCGCCGGTCGCGCACCATGGTCTTCGACGAGGTTGACGCAGGAATTGGAGGGCGTGTTGCGGAGTGCGTGGGCGAACGCTTAAAGCGCCTCGCCAAAGATAACCAGGTGCTTTCGGTGACCCACCTGCCGCAGATCGCCTGCTTCGCCGACCATCATTTTTCGGTGGAGAAAGTTCAACGCGGAGGCAGGACGTTCGCAGAGGTGCAGTATCTTCAGGCGGAACGCGAGCGCGCGGCGGAACTCGCGCGCATGTTGTCGGGCCGTCAGATCACGGCCGCGGTGCTGGAGCACGCGGCGGCCATGCTGAAGCAGGGCTCACGCGGATGAATTCTGCTGTTGCCGCGCTCTGTGAGCGCCGAAACCTCCAAGAGATCAACCTCGGCGCTCATAGAGCGCCGCTACCGCAAGGTTTAGCGCGATGCCCGGGTAGCGGACGCTCTGTTTGACGACAACTTCGACTCGGCCAAAGCGTCCTCGACGGCCTGAACGAAGACCTCGGGAGCAGGCCCGGGGAAATACCGGCCATTGACATAAACCGTCGGGGTCTGATTCACGCCCAGGTCTTCGCCTTCCTTGCGTCCGGCCTCCACCCGCGGCTTGCTGGCCTGCGAGTCGTAGCAGACACCCAGTTTGGCCCGATCGAGACCGACCTGCTGGCCGTAGCCCAGCAGCAGTTCGCGCACCTGTGAGGAATTTGCCTGCACCGCATCTACGTCATTCTGGTGCTGGAAAATCGTGGTACGGTAAGGTACGTACTTGGAAGGGTCCATCTGATAGGCACATTCGTTGGCGACGGCGCCGTAGGTGGACCACTGGTGCATGGGCAGCGGGAACTCCTTGAAGACCACCCGCACCTTCGCGCCGTACTTGGGCATGAAATCGCTTTCCAGATACTGATGCATGCGCGCGCAGGAGGGACACTCAAGATCGGCGTACTCCACGATCGTTACCGGGGCGTTCGCCGAACCCTGCGTCGGCTGATCTTTCAGCGAGATGGTGCGCAGGACCTCCTGACGGGGGTCGACGTTCAGCCGATAGATCTGATTGCTGAAGCTGAGAAACTTCTTGTCACTGGTTACAAAGAAGTCTTGCTTGCTGGTTTGCGTTCCGTTGCTGGCGGTCACCGTGGTGGTGAGAAAACCGGGGTATTTCGATGGCCCCAGATCACCGGCTGTCAGGCTGATGCTCGGGTTCAGCTTGAACTGATCGCGGATCAGCGACGTCAACGTGTCCGGTTCAGTGTTGGGCAGAGGCGCCAGCGGGCCGATGAAGAGATAGCGTCCGTCCTTGGAGATCGAGAGAGGCTGATCCTTGGTTTGCTTGCCGTCGTTGCTGGTGACGGTCGCCTGGTAAAAGTCCGGATCGGGCGAGGGCGTGAAGTCGCTCAAGGTCAACTGCGTAGTGCTGACCACGCCAAAGCGTTCGCGAATAAAGTTAAGCACCTTGTCGCGCGTCGGCGGCTCCGGCTTCGTCTCCGCAGATCGGGCCGCCGCTTTCCTGACTGGCGTATGACTCTGCGCGCCGAAACCCGTCAGCATAACTGCAAGCATTGCGACCGCCGCGGCCGCCGCGTTTCTCAGATTTTTCATAGTGATGTTGCTCCGTTCTCTGCGCCCTTCACAGGACTTACCCGTTGCGCGGAGATTCCCGGGTACGCTGCGACTGTCGATAGAAACTTGATTCTAGCTAAGCCACGGTTCGGAAATCAACCAGGCGCGTCGGCAGGCAGTGTCCCAGTTTGTGGTGCAGGCATCTTGCCTGCGTAGTGCCCAAAAGCACGCTGGGAAGCGTGCACCACAAACTAAGACACTACCTCTCGGCATCCGCAGCACAAAACGCCTGGGTTGTGTGATGCCGCACCCGTCCGGAGCGCTGCCCTGGGTTAACATCAGGCCGCCCGGTTACGCCTAAGCCTTCGCTGCTTCAGCCCCGGATGCAGGGAGAGCCCGCGGCTTGCGCCGTGGCCATAAGCGGCGTCGCCCGTTCCTTGCGGCCCCGTTTTCGCTCCCGATCGACGGGACCAGCGCCAGTGTCGGCAGTCCAAGGTAAAACTCGATGTCGCCTTCGTCGCGCAGGGATTTGTCGCCTAATTCGAAGATCGAGGCTGTCACCACACCGATCGCCAGGCCCGCACCCAAGCCGCCGAGAATAAACTGCCACCAGACGGGAAACGAAGGCTCCTGCGGCAAATCGGGAGAATCGAGGATGGTGAACGTCTCGCCCAGCTGCTGGGTCTCCATATTGACCGACATCTGGGATTGGTCGTGGCTGGCGAGCAGCGTGTCGTAGAATTTCAAAGCGGCGTCGTGCCCAAGCGAGAGCTTGTTGTATTCCTGTTCGACCGCGGGACTCACCTGGAGCCGCGCCTCATAGCCCTTCACCTGCTTCTGCAACTTCTCCTGTTCCCGCGTCTTCTGGTTGATGAAGATGTCGTCCTGCTTCAGCGTGGCTCGCAACTGCTGGATCGAGGCGGGAGTCGGGGTACTCGGCGCCTGCGTGACCGTCGGCACGGTGCCGGGACCGGCGACATGCACCGGTTCCGCTGGGCCCGGTTTCGCGGCCGTCGTACTCGATGCGCTCCCGGATTCAGCGCCGGCTGGGGCCGCAGCCGCCGCGGGCTGCGACGGTGCATCGATCTCCTTCTGAAGCTGCGCGATGTCCTTCTTCAACTTGACGACGTCCGGGTAGTCATCCGTGTAACGCGCCTGGTCGATGGCGAGTTGGTCCTTCAGCTTGCCGAGCTGATCCTGCATGAGGGCCATAGCGTCCGAACTGCCGGGACTGGCGGCCATGGACTTCCACTGGGATTCCTGTTCCGCAAGCAAGGTCTGTTCGTATGCCCGGTTCTGCTGCGCGCGATTGATCTGATCCGAAATCGCCACCAGCTGCGTGTTCAGACTGGCGAGCACCTGAAGATTGGCCTGGGTGTCGTTGGGTAGCGCACCCAGGTTTTTGCTCTTGAAATCAGCGAGCTTGGCGTCCTGATCATCCAGCGCCCGTTTGGCTTCCGCCAGCTGATTCGAGAGGAACTCTGTGGTGCCCTTTGCCGCCTGTTCGTGCTGGTGCAGGTTCTCGGACATAAACATCGAGATCAGCTCGGTGCAAATCTGCTGGGCCATGCGAGGATTGTCGGCGGTGAAATCCACGCTGAATCCCGGGATGGGCTGTTTCGAGTTATTCCTCGTGTTGGTGTCCTGAAAGGTCTGTTCCTTGACCTTAATGGCCTTGCGCATCTCATCGATGGCCTCTTCCATCGATGCCTTTCTCTGGCTCTTGTAGAGGTCATAACGCTCGATCAGGGGCTGAAGACGCGAGCGGCTTTCGATTTGTTCCTCCATGGTCGCGAGGCGGGTAAACAGATCGTCGGTGGTCACGGCAGGCACCAGGTTCTCGGGCACCGTGGGCCTCTCGATCAGGATCAGACTCTCCGAAGTGTATTCAGGGGTGAGGAACAGCGTGACCACGTAACCCAGAGCTGCGCCGATAATTGCGGGCAGGAGAATCACCCGCAAGCGGCGGCGCGCAATCTTCATGTAGTCTTCAAAACCCAATTCCCGCGTGGCAGCCATTCACACCTCTACTTCCTGTCCCCAACGGCGCCTAAGGCACCACAATCGTATCTCCCGGCTGCAGAGCGATGTTCTGCCCCGTTTCCTTGCCCTTCACAACGTCTTTGTAGTTAAAGGGAAACTTCTGCTGCGTGCCGTTAACCTTCCGCATCACATAGATCTTCTTCAGGTTGGCAAACGGGGTGAAGCCGCCGGCGCTCGACAGTCCCTGCAAAACCGTCATTCCAGGCTCCAAGGGGTAGGTCCCGCCGCGATTGACTTCGCCCGTGATGTAGAAGCGCTGACTGTTCACCTGGGTCAGAATCACGGTGACCTGGGGATCGGAGATGTACTTCTTGAGGCGGTCGGTCAAATCTGTCGTCAGGGCGGTTGCGGTAAGACCGGCCGCCTGGACATCGTTGAGCAGCGGCACTGATATCTTTCCGTCCGGACGCACCGGCACCGTGGTCGATACCTCAGGTTCTTTCCATACCTGCACCGCCAGGACATCGCCAGGCGAGATAACATATCCGGTTTCCGCGGGTTTACCCGGCGGCGCGTCGTCAGGTTTGGTCGCAGGAGCTGGCGCAGCCTGACCACTCTGGGCGGGGGGCTTGTCCGCCTGCTGCGGATACGCTGCGGGCGCCGAGCTCAACCCTAAGAGTACTATGGCGATAGTGATAGGCACTCTGACGCGACCCATGGGACCTCTCCTCGCCACCCCTCTACCAGAAAAAATGTTAGCCGACCACGATTGGATTGGCAATGAGGGCCCCTGGGATGCCATAACCTTAAGATGCAAGGACAGTTCGCGGGGGATTCATAAAGTCGATGAGCCGTCTTCGCCTGTCAATCCGGCGGTTATGTGTGCTTGGTCAGCCGGTGTAAGCGGGGAGATTCAGGCTGGGGAAAAGCTGGGACGTCGAGAGGCCGGCCCCGGGCCTGTTATGTTCGCCGTGAGCCAGATGGGATTCTAAACTGACAGACTGCTGAAAAATCCATTTAGGGCGTCGGAAGGGGGGGGGCTTTTTAGCCCCGCCGCACCAACGCCCTGATTACAAACTATTGAAAATCTTAAGCCGCGCTCAGCGGCGGGGCTGAAAGGCCCGCCCTTCCGAGCGCGCAGCAACATTTTCTCAGCATCATCCTACGCGGCGTGAACTGTTGCGGCGTCGTAAATGATCACCCGATCGCGCCCTTCGCGCTTCGCGCGGTAGAGCGCCTGGTCCGCCGCGGCGAGCAAAGTCTCGGCCTGGTTGCCGTGTTCCGGAAAACACGCGACGCCCACCGAGACTGTGGCGGACTCGAGGCGCTTCCCTTCCGATTCCACGGTGGCATGCCGGATAGACTGCCGAATCTCCTCCGACCGCCGGGCCGCGACATCTGAGGAGACACCCGGCAGGATGAGCACAAACTCCTCCCCTCCAAACCGGCACGCCACGTCTTCACGCCGCGTGTGCTGGGGGAGAAGCATGCCCAGCGCTTTCAGTAACGCATCTCCTGCCGCATGACCGTGCCTGTCGTTGAAATCCTTGAAGTGGTCCAAGTCCATCATCAACAGACTCAGAGGCAGGTTTCCGTGCTCCGCGCGCCGCAACTCGCGCGCCAGAGCATCCTCCAGATGGCGGCGATTGAACAACCCGGTCAAGGGATCGCGAATGGCCTGTTCGCGCAGCGCCTCCCGCGCCTCCGTAAGCTGCTGCTGCACGGCGACGATGCGCTCTCCGGCGAACAGCCGCGCCCGGAGTTCCTCGCTGCTGAAAGGCTTGGTCAGATAGTCGTCGGCGCCGGCATCGAGTCCTTCGATCAGGTCTCGTTCCTGCGTCTTGGCCGTGAGCAGCAGGATGTAGACGTAAGGCCGGTCCACCTGTTTGCGCAGCTCGCGGCACACGGCAACACCGTCCTGGCGCGGCATCATCCAGTCAATAAGGGCTAGCCGCGGCGCGTTGTCCGCCTGGAGCGCCTGCCAGGCCTCCGTCCCGTCGTGCGCGAGCACGGGCTCGTAACCCCACTTGAGGAGCATGACTTCGACCAGCCGCAGCGATACAGGATCGTCTTCGGCGATCAGCACCCTGGTTTTTGGAGAAACGGCGCCCATGTGAATTCTCAGCCAGGCAACCGAGGCCCGCAAGGGCGCAGGCCTCTAATGCAAGTAATCGAAAGTCGGTTCCGGCTTGGCGAAGGCCTCGGTCAGTCCGGCAAGCGCCAGCTGCGGGCGCTCGGTCGCTTCACGCCTGATCTTCCGCCAGAACGCTTCGGGAATTTGCAGAAAGACGCGCACCAGGTCGGGATCGAACTGATGCCCGCTCTCGCGCTCGATCTCACTACGAGCCGCTTCGAAGGGCACGGCCGCGCGGTAAGGCCGGTCGGAGGTCATGGCATCGAGAGTATCGGCAATGCTGAAGATGCGCGCGCCCCGCGGAATCTCGGTCCCGCGCAGGCCCTGAGGATACCCGGTGCCGTCCCAGCGCTCATGATGGGTAAGCACGATCTGCGCGGCCGGGTTTAGAAAAGCGATGCGGCAGACCAAATCGTACCCGATGCGCACGTGTGTCTGCATCACACCCATCTCTTCGGCTGTCAGCCGGTCCGCCTTGAGCAGGATGGCGTCGGAAATGCCGATCTTCCCCAAGTCGTGCAGAAATGAGCCGCGGGCGATCGAGCGCAATTCTTCGGGCGCGCAATGGACGGCGCGCGCCAGTTCCAGGCAGTAATGCGCGACCCGACGCGAATGTCCCTGCGTTTCGATGTCGCGCAACTCGAGCGCGCCGCCGAGGGCCGCCAGCGTCTCGTCGTAGGTGTACTCGATGCGCCGCACGGCCGCCTGGATCTGACGCGTGCGCCGCTCGACCGTCTCCTCCAAGTTGCTCTGATACCCTTCCTGCTCGATTTTCGTGCGTTCCGACTGCAAAGCGTGCTCCACGCTCTCCACCATGCGATCGAGTTGGATGGGCTTGACCAGATAGTCCGCGGCGCCCAGCTTCATGCACTGCGTCGCGGAGCGGGCGTCATCCTCAGACGCGCAGATGATACAGGGAAGGTGGGGTCTACTCTCACGAACTTCTTTCAGCAGGTCCAGGCCCGATCTGTCGGGAAGGTGCAGCGCGCAAATTAACAGGTCAAACTTCCCCGACTGAAGGTGTGACTCCGCCTGCGCGGCATTATCGACCTGGACGCACTCGTGTCCCTCAATCACCAACCGCGCGGCGATGAGCGCGCGCGCCGCCGGATCGCTATCCACAGCCAGAATCCTTGCCTTAGGAGCCGGATCGTTCATAGTAAGACGGAACTAAACCAGATAGTAGATTACGTGCCGATTGATGTCAATGTGAATACTGATACTCATGCTAAAACCAGTGCCCCAGACCGTCACATGTGCTGAGGAACCTCGATCCCCAGCAAATCCAGCGTCGAGATCAAGGTTTCGCTGGCGACGCGGACGAGGAAAAAGAGACAAGCGCGCCGCGCGAGGTCGGGCTCGGCAATGACACGATGCTTCTGATAGAAATTACTGAAACTTTGCGCGAGGCGAAAGGCGTACTTGGCCAGGATCGCCGGTTCTTCGGCTGCGACAGCTTGCTGGACCGTCATCTCGAGCTGGGCGGCGAAGACGATCAGCTCCCAAAAGTCGCGTCCAGCCTCGCCTTCGAGAAAACTCCGCAGCGACTCCACCGGCGGCGCCCCTTCCGGCGCCTGCGATTCCGAGTCGGCGCCGGGCCCGTCGCCCCGGTCGGTGGACGCTTTGCGGAAGATGCTCCGCGCCCGCACCACGCTGTACTGCAAATAGGGTCCGGTCTCGCCCTCGAAGGCCAGCGCGTCCTTAAAATCGAAGGCGATGGTGGACCGGCGGGTGAACTTCAGCAAGAAATAGCGCAAAGCGGCCACGCCGACCATACGGGCGTAGGCCTCCTGCTCGGAAGCATCCGACGTCATCTGACGCTCGCGCACTTCGGCGAGCGCCTTCTCGATCACGGCGTCAATCAGGTCGTCGGCCTTAACGCCGAGGCCGCGGCGTCCCGATACTTCGACGTAAGCACGCTGGCGGTCGCTCTCCGAAGGAGCGATGCCGAGGGATTCGGCGGCAGCCAGCGACAGATTCACGACCTCGTAGGCGAAATGGTGCAGATGCTCAGCCTGCTCGTGATAGCCAAGCTCATGAAAGGCGGCGGCGACCACGCGTTGCAGGTAGGACTGCCGGGTGTCGATCACGGCGTAGGCGGCGGACGCCCGCCCGAATGATGGCGCCCCGGAACGCGAATCCTCGCTATCTACATCCGTGGTGGTGCGCCAGAGTTGGTGCCCCCCGGGATACGTGTAAAACCGCTCGTAGCCGAAGTCGCGCCCCAGCAGTCCGAACTTCCACAGGTGATAGGCAATGTCCTTGCCGACGTAGGTCACGGTCCCGTTCGATCGCACGATGATCTTCACGTCGGACTCCCTGCTCTCTTCGTCGCTAGCTTCCTCGGCTTCCCGGCCGCCCAATGGATCGGCGGCGCCGCCGAGATTCATCACCCAGCATCCGCGGTTCTTCCCGGATACCTCAAAGCGCAGGGCGCCGCGCTGCTTCAGCAGCTCGAAAGCGTATTTCCAGAAGTCGAGGCGCAGGATCTCGCTCTCCTGCACCAACAGGTCGTAACGAATGCCGAGCCGGAGCCCCGTCTGCAGATGCAGTCGCACGATGGCGGTCGAGATCAGCTCTCCCATTTCGGCGACGGTACCGTGACCCTCCTCGATGGCTTTCAGGGTTTCGAGGCGACGCGCGACCAGAGCAGGATCTTGTTCGTAGGCCTGCGTCACTCGCGCATAAAGGTCCCAGCAGTAATAATCGAAACGTACCGTGGGATCGCCGATCAGCGCGCGCACCTCGCCCACGCCCTTGCTCTCCAGGTAGACGAATCCGACCACAACGTCGGCGACCTGAACGCCGGTGTTGTCGATGTAGTTCTGGACCTCGACGTCTCTTCCCGCGAAGCGCAGCAGCCTGGCAAACGTGTCGCCCAGCACCGAGTTGCGCAAATGACCCACGTGCGCCGCCTTGTTGGGATTGATGCTGGTGTGTTCCACCAGGACCTTGCCGCCGCCTCCGTCCGTGGCCACGTCATTTCCGGTTGTGCGCAACTCAAAGAGCGAGGCGGCGAGCGCGGCGCGATCGAGGTAAAGATTCAGGAATCCCGGACCAGCCACGCTCACGCGTTCCACGCCCGGCAGCGGCAGCAGGCGCGCGGCCACGCTTTCGGCTATTTTGCGGGGCGGTTGGCGAAGCTGCTTTGCCAGCTCGAAGCAGGCCGTAATCGAGACGTCGCCGAGATCGGCATTGGGCGGAAAGCCGAGCGCAGGCTGCTCCACCCGGACGCCGAACTGTTCTTCCACCATCTGGCCGAATCGCTGGCGAATGCTGCTCAGAATATCGAGGTACAAGAGGAACACTCCGTCGTGGCAACCGGCTGGTCTGCAGAGATTCTGCCGGCATTGGTCAGGGTGATTGGCCCGGCAGAAATTCAGTATACCGCAGGGCCAGTTTCTGAAATCGCACGGCCGCCCGACGGCCGTAGCGCGGGCATCCTGCCCGCTGCGCGGCGGACGGTCCTCGTCCGTGCGTGGGCTGAGGCGAGACGCCTCAACGACAGCGGCAGGGGACGGCCGCGCTACGCCGAGATCACGAATGCCACCCTTATCTGCTTCTTCTTAGTCACAGACAGTGAAAGTCCAATGAAATCGAGCGGAGACAGGCCGGCGAAGACTTCTTCCAGAACTCCGGAAGACGGGTTCTTCGGCGGTAACCCCCACAAGATCGCGGTTGCGCTCGCTCTCACTTTTGCCTCCGGGTTGGTTGATATCGTCGGCTATCTGGGCGTCTACCACCTGTTTACAGCCCATGTGACTGGAACAACCGTCCAGCTGGGAAGAAATCTGGCCCGCGAAAATCGCCCAGACGTTATCTCAGCGGCGGCGGTGGTGGCCGCTTTCTTCCTGGGGTCTCTTCTCGGTCGCGCAGTCATCGAAGTTGGATCGAGAAGCCGGACGCGCCGGATTGCCTCGGCGACCCTGCTGATGGAGGCCGTAATGCTCGCCGCCACGGCGCAGATCGCGGCGGCGAAGTCGGGCTATATAACTAAGCCCATAACGTCCGTGGCCCCGCCTTACGGGTTCCTCGCCGTACTCGCCGCGGCCATGGGACTGCAGACCGCAACCCTCACCCGAGTGGGCCCTCTGACCGTTCACACGACGTTCGTCACCGGGATGGTCAACAAGCTGGCCCAACTCGTTTCCCATCTCCTTTTTCGCGCCTTTGACCGGCTCCGCTCTCGAACCGGACCGGGCACCTCCCGCGGCAGCGGAATTGGAGACGCCGAGCGGGCGGTATTTCTTCTGGGCATCTGGCTCGTCTATGTCGGCGGCGCGTTGGCCGGAAGCCTGTCCTATGAACTCTGGGGGATCCGCACGCTCTTCATAGCGGCGGGCCTGCTGCTGGTGACGGTGATAATCGATCAGGTCCGGCCCCTCTCGGTCGAGGAGGAGCGGGAACAGTCAGAGCGCTGAAGGTCGTTTGTTAGTGGGTCAGTTTGACGTAGGGGGCGGCCCTTGTGGCCGCCCAAATGACGGAA
>Ga0335085_10000883_pt1 | contig 73569 bp, 56 predicted proteins | sample Lox_Sample_45_FD_206712 | JGI IMG/M metagenome (GOLD analysis project Ga0335085, IMG submission 206712) | Soil microbial communities from Loxahatchee National Wildlife Refuge, Florida, United States - Lox_Sample_4.5 | ecosystem: Environmental > Terrestrial > Soil > Wetlands | place: USA... | reverse complement strand
AACCGGCCTTCCGCCGCGTAGGAGATGACCAGGAACCGCGCGCCTTCGCTGCGGATCGCCGGGGGACGCCCGGGCGCCGTCATCGCCTCGAGCGCGAGCCGAACCGTCGCGAGATCCGCGCGGTCGCGCGCGATGCTGCCGCCCGCGATGGCGCCGAACTCGAGCACCCGCGAGTCGACGGTCGGCAGGTCGGCGAGCACGCGGCGCCGCTCGGCGAGCGAACCGAACAGCGCGTCACGGCCCAGCGCCACCGTGCGCCCGACGGCCGACGTGGAGTCGTAGGCAAGGTACCGGGCCATGTGCGCCCGGGCCGAGTCGTCGCGGCCGGCGGCCAGGTCCAGGGTCACCAGGTGCATCAGCGCCGGGGCCGCATCGGGCCACAGATCCAGCGCGTGATGGAACGCGGACGCCGCGGAATCGGGCGGCAAGCCGGCCAGCGCGCCGAAGTGATAGCGCACCTCCGCGAGACCGAACCAGCCGTCGAGGAACGTCGAGTCGTCGCGCACCAGCGTCGTCAGGCGGCGTTCCGCGCCCGCCACGTCGCCGCTGTCGAACAGCACCAGATAGGCATCGAGCAACCGCCGTTCGAGCGGCCCCACCTCGGGCGCGACCCGGCGCATCTCCGCCACGGCGCGGCGCAGCGCGGGCTCGGTCGGCTCCTCCTGCAACGCGGCGAGGAAGCGCTTGTAGCGCGCCACCGCGAACCCGGGGTCGAGCGCGGCGACGCGATCGTAGCCCTGCACCGCCGCCGCGTAGTCGGCGCGCCGGAACGCGTCTTCCGCGGCGGCGAACGCGCGCACCGCCTCGAGGGACGCCGGCGTCCCGCCGCCCGAAGCCGGAAACCCCAGCTGGCGTCCCGGCGGGCTCTTGGCGAGCAGCAGCACGACGGAGTCGGCGGCCGCGATGGACATGTCCGGCACCGCGGTGCGTCCGACCTCCTGCGACTGGCCGGTGGCCACCTCCACCACGCGGGCGAGGATCTCCTCGCCGCCGCCGGCCGCTCGCCCGACATACCCCGCGAGAATCCACGCGGCGCCGGCGCGGCGCGCGGCGGCGCGCGTCTCCGCCGACGCGGCGTCGGCCCCAGGCGGCGGCGCGAACACCCGCGGATCCGCGAGCTGAATGGTGGGGAACCCCGCCAGCTCGTAGCGCAGCATGGGCAACAGCGCGGTCGCCGCCGCCGCATCGCCCACGAACGGCAGCACGGCCAGCCGCGCCGCCACCTCGTGCGCCGCGGCTGGTGAGGGCGCGGCACGCCGGCGCGCGCGCGCCGTCCACCACGCGGTCCCCGCCAACGCGAGGGCCACTCCGCCGATGAACGCCGCCGCGACGACGCGGCGCCCCGGACGGCGCGCGATCCGCGCACCGCTTGGCAACGCGAGCGCCTCGAGGAAGGCGGCGACGGAGGGAAAGCGCTCGTCGCGGCGCGGCGCGGTGGCACGCACGATCGCCGCGGCCACCGGCGGACTCAGGTCGGGCCGCGCGCGCTCGAGCGCCCGACGCACCGCCTCCGACGGCACCGGCCACTCACCCTCGTCGATGCCTTCGATCGGGCGCCGGGCCAGCATCTCGAAGGCCAGCACGCCGAGACCGAACACGTCGGCGCGCGCGTCCACGCTGCGCGCCCCGCCCGCCTGCTCCGGCGCCATGTAACCCGGCGTGCCGAGCGCGAATCCGGAGCCGGTCAGGCCCGTGCTGCCTTCCGTGTGCGCCAGGCCGAAATCGGTCAGAAGCGCCCGGCCGCCGCCGCGCTCGATGAGGACGTTGGCCGGTTTGACATCGCGGTGGAGCACCCCATGATCGTGCGCGTAGGCGAGCGCGCCGCCGACCTCGTGGATGACGCGCAGCGCCGTCGCGTCGTCGAACTTCGGGCCCGCCTCCAGCCGGTCGGCGACCGATTGGCCTTCGATGTACGCCATGGCCAGGTAGGGTGTCGCATCGTCGCCGCCGACGCCGTAGACCGGCACGATGTGCGGATGGGTCAGTGCCGCGGCGACTTCCGCCTCGCGGTGGAACCGCTCCAGCGACGCGGCGCGCAGCGCGGCGAGCGGCGGGAGGATCTTGAGCGCGGCGAGGCGGCCGAGGCGCAGGTCGCGCGCCAGGAACACCCAACCCATGCCGCCGCGCCCCAACTCGCGGAGAATCTCGTACTGGCCCGCGCTCGCCGCGGCGAGGCGTCGCTGCGCCGCCTCACGCGCGATCGCCACGTCGCTCTCGCTGTGGCCGGCGTCAGCGGTCATGGGCTGGTTGACGCCGCTAGCGCAGGAAGCCCGCCACGGTCCCGGCTGCCCGGAACACGATGGCGGGCAGCACGCCGGCCGCGAGGAGCAGCGCCGCGAGGAGCCCCGGAACCACGGTGGCGGGCGCTCCCGCCCGCGCGCCGGCCGATCCGCTCGCTCGCGCGAACACGGCCTTGAGCGGCGCGGCGACCGCCGCCGCCGACGCGAGTGTCGCCGCGCCGATGACTACCGCCGCGGCCATCCACCCTTCGTGCCACCCGGCCGACGCCGCGGCCCAGCGGGCCGTGAACCCCGCGGCGGGCGGCACCCCGGCCAGGGTCGCGATCCCGAACGCGACGGCGAGACCCGCCGCCGGAGCGGCCGACACCAGGCCGGCCAGATCCGCCGTGCCCAGGCGCTCGCCCGCGCCGAGTTGCGCCAGGCCGAGTGTCGCGGCAGCCTGCGCCGTCGCGGCGGCGGCGGCGACGAGCAGGGCCGCGGCCCAGGCCTCCGGTGTCTGGGGCGCCAGCGTCGCGAGCAGCACGCCGACCTGAACGACAGCCAGCGCGTGAATCAGCACGCGGGCGTCGCTGGCGCGCCACGCCCGCACCACACCGAGCCCCGCGACGAGGGCGCCCGCCACCACCGCGCCCGTTCCCAGCAGCGCATCGTGCGGCACCAGGCCCGCCGCGACGCGGCACAGCAGCAGCGCCGCGGTGCCCCATACCGGGCCGACGCCCAGCGCGGCCGCGCCCGGGGCGGCCCGCGTCGCGAGCGCGGCCACGCCGCCGCCTAACGGGGGCAGACCGAGGGCGGCCCCGAACCCGGCGAGCAGCAGCACCACGCCCGCGCGCCACACCGGCGGCGCACTCCCCGCGGCCAGCGCCGCCGCCACGTCGGTGAACCGCGTCGAGCCGGCGATGCCCGCGAGGAGCGCCACGCCGGCGAGCATGAGGCTGGAAGAGATCAACTGGCCCACCAGCACGCGCCGCGCCGCGTTCTCGGTGCCCGCGCGTCGCCCGCCGGCGGCCACCACGCCCACCATCCCCAACGCGACCGCCGCCACGGCAAGCGCCAGCACGACCAGGTCGGCGGCGCTCGCCGCCGCCAGCAGTCCGAGCACCGTCAGCGCCGTGAACAGCGACGCGTCGGAGCGCGCGTCGGCCCATTGCCCGTCGTCGCGCCGCCCGGCCAGCAGCGCGACCAGCGCGAGCGCCACCGCGAGCACCTTGACGCTCTGCGTGAAACCGTCCAGGTGATACGCCGCGAACAGGAAGTCGTCGGCGACGTGCCGCGCCAGCGACAGGACCGCGGCCGCCAGCGCCACCGCCAGGCCGGCCGTGAGCACACGGCGCGACCAGCGGCCGCGCCGGGCACCGCCGCCGAGTGTCACGACGAAAATGAGCGCGGCCGAGGCCAGCATCGCGGCCTCCGGCGCGAGTGCCGCGAAGCGCGTCACCACGGCTCGAGCCGGTCGGCGCGCCGCGCCGCGCGCGCGGCGGCGAGATGGACGGCGAGCGCCGTGAGGCCGCCGGCCGTCGCGACCAGGATCACCGCGATGGCGATGACGTCGCCGAGCGAGGCGTTGCTGCCGGACTGTCCAAGCAGCGCCACCGCCAGCAACACCACGCCGCCGGCCGCGGTGAGCAGCGACGCGAGGATCCCGGGCAGCGAGCGGCGCAGCAGCAGGCCGCCCCAGCCGAGCGCCAGCAGCGCCACGGCGACGGCGAGCGCGAGGCGCAGGGTCATGCGCCGCCCGCCCGCCGCGCGCGCGCGCCGCGCGTACGGAGCGCAGCCACCACCACGAGGCCGGCGACGCCTAACAGCGCCGCGCCCAGCAGCAGCACGCCGAACTCGTCGGTCAGCAGGCGCCAGCCCAGCCACGCGGTTCCGGTGTCGGTGCCGCCCGCCGGAGGCCACGCGGTCTGGGTGGTCAGCCAGCCCAACCCCGCGAACATGGCGATGACGAGCAGCGCGACCAGCAGCGGTCGCGCCGCGCCGGGCCGCACATCCGGTTCGGGTGGCGGCGCGATCCGCACCGCGGCCAGCGAGACGGCCGGCACCAGCACCACCAGCAGCGCGGCCAGCGCGGCCGCCACGAATCCGCTGCCGAGCGTGAGACAGACGCCGGCGACGCCGAGCAGCGACGCGGCCGCCGCGCGGATGGCGAGGCGGGTATCGGGGGCGAAGGTCGCGCCGCTTGCGCCGATCAGCGCCAGCGCGCCCGACGCCCCGAACACCATGCCGTGCAGGTTCACGGCGCCGCCAGGTTCGCGAGCACCGCCGCCGTGCCGGCCACGTCGAGCACCGCCACGGCAAGGACGAGCCACGCGAGCCGTGCGCGCGCACCCGCCGACCGACGCGCCAGCACACGACTCACACCGAACACCAGCGCGGCCCCCACGAGCACTTTGCCGAGGAGCCACGCCGACGGAGGCAGGATCGGCCCCGCGCCTCCGGCCCCGAACGCCTCGGCCAGTGCGGCGCCGGCCAGGCCCAGCAGCGCGGCGCGTCCCACCAGGGACGCCGCGGCGGTCCCGGACCACCTTCGCGCGGCGGCGCCGGCGTCGAGGAGCGCCAGGGCGGTCACGAACGCCGCGGCCGCCAGCGGATGCAGCACGGCATACGGGAGCGTGTTGGCCTGCGCCTGCGCCAGCAGCGCGGGCACGAACGTCTGCGCGGTCAGCGCGACCGCGAGCACCGCGTACACCGCCGCGACCGCCGCGATGGCAAGCGGCACCCCGCCGGCGCCCATCGCCGGCCGCTCGACGTCTTCCGGTGGCGCGCCGGCGCGCCAGGCGAGCAGCGCCGGCACGAACGGAACGGCGAGGGCCGCGAGCACGAGCACCAACACGGTTATGGAGTGAAAGAAGCGATAGACCAGCGCGGCCGCGAACAGCGGCGTCGCGCCGGCCACCAGCAGGACGGCGATCAGGACGATGAGAATGCGGTGCAGCGAACGGTCGTCGGGCGGCGGAACCAGCGGCGCGGCGTCCATGGCGGCCTCAGGATGACGATGGAGCGGATGGGATTCGAACCCACGACCCCGTGGTTGCAAACCACGTGCTCTCCCAGCTGAGCTACCGCCCCGACGGCGGCGGGTAAGTTACCGGGCGCCCGCCCGCGCGGGCAACGCGCTACTGCCGGCCGACGCTCAGCGACCCGCCGAACGTGACCAGCTGGTTGGAACTCCCCGACGCCTGCTCCGCGACGACGCTGTACTGCGATGCCACCCGGGTATCGGGCACCGCGAGCCGCACCAGGGCGCCGGGGCCTAACGTCGCGCCGGCCGGGGCGATCACGGCCGCGCGGGTGGTGTCGCCGACGGTCGCGGACAGTACCCGCAGCGCGCTGCCCGACGGCGCGCTGACCACCGCCGCGGGGCCGACGATCCTGAGCAGCACGGCGCGGGCCGGGGTCGCCACATTCACCGAGACGACGAGGTCGCCGGCCGTGGGGCCCGAGGACTCGCCGCACCCGGCGAGCATCAACGCGGCGGCGGCGCACCACAGGAGGGCGCGTCTCATGGGTGGCTCCGCAGCACGCGGTTCAGCACGCCGGGACTGGCCGACGCGCCGGTCTTGTCCAGCCAGGCCACCAGGTCACCAATGTCCAGTTGGCCGTTCTGGTTTCCGTTCAGGTCGAGATACCGCACCTGGTCGGACGTCAGGCTCGAGCTCCCCTGCAGCACCTGGCTCACCACGTCGCCGAGCGCCAGGCTCGGCGCGCTCACCGTAATGCGGAGCGGAACGTCGAGCGTCTGCGCTCCCGACCTGACGCGAACGACCGACGCGAACGTGCTGTCCTTGGACGGGATCCCGCTGATCACGCCGCTCACGCTGAGCGCGAGGCCCGGCGGCAGCGCGCCCGACAGGAGCGCGAAGGAGTAAATGCCGGTCGACCCGCTCACCCGCAGCGTGTCGGTGAACGCTGCGCCCATCACCGGCGAGCCGACGGCCGTGTCCACCGCGACGAGCAGCGAGGCGAAGGTCGCGGTGAGCGTGTACGGGCGCTGCATGTGCAGCGTCAGACTCGTGCTGCTGGCCGTGGTATCGCCGGTCCAGCCCGCAAAGCCCTGGCCTGGGCCGGGTGTAGCCGTGAGCGTGACCGCCGTGCCCGCCGCGAAGTACACGCCCGTCGCGACGTCCACGTTGGGCACCGCGGCGACCGAACCGGACCCGGAGGTCGTCGCCATCAGCTGATGCTGCGCCGTGACGCTCGCCGTGAGCGTGGCGCCGCTGAGCGTTCCGGTGATCACGTGGCTGCGCGCCCCGCCGTCCGACCACGACGCGAACAGGTACTGGCTGCGCCCGCCGTTGCCGCTCTCCGCGCTGTCCATCGCGATGGTGGCCGTGTCGGCGGCGCCCAGCAGGTCCTGGAACAGATGGTACGCGGTCCCGTGCACCTTGATGGCCGCCGACGTGTCCGACGCCTTCACCACCGTGAGGCCGCCGAACCGGATCCGGAAGGCCACCTCGCCGCCGGGCACCGTCTGCCGGATCGAGTCCACGACGAAGCCGGCGAACGCGTGCCCGGCCGTGTTCATGGTCGCCCCCGGCGTGGTGCCGTAGCCGAAGACGGTGTTGCTGGTCGTCCCCGGGTACGGATCGCCGCCGTCGCCGCGATTGCTGACGCCCGAGATGCTCGAACCCAGATTGTCGAGGCCGTCGGCCTGCATCAGGTTCAAGCCGTGGATCGGCCCGGTGTTGACGCAGTTGTTAGGCAGGGCGCACTGCACGTACTGCAGGGAATCCACGTGCCAGATCAGCAAGCCCGGCGCCTTCCCCTTGTGGATGTCGGCCGAATCGGAGCTGATCGCCTGGCGGTTCTCCAGCATGAAGAACTCGCCGCGCGGGTTCGACACGCCGGATGCCGGCCGGACGACGAACGCCGAGTCCGACGTCTCGATCGGCCCGAACGAGTACGTGCCGCTCGTGCTGAGCTGCTGGGTCGCGATCCAGCCGAGCTGGAACAGCGAGAACGCCTCCATGTGCGCGGGGCTGAGCGGCCGCGCCCAGTTGCCCGAGCCCATCAGGCCCCACTCGCCGATGCCCTCGCTGTTGTCCGCGTCGTTGGGATTGGTGTCGTAGAAATCGGGCAGGCCCAGGCCGTGACCCGTCTCGTGCCCAATCGTCCCGGGCGCCATGATCTGCGTGCTGTCGCACAGCGGGCCGCCCACGCCGCTCTGGATGGTGTAGTTGTCCACCAGGATCCGCTGGCCGCTCTGACCGATACTGCTGGTGGTGTCCGGGTGGCCGGTCCACGCACTGTAGTAGTAACGGTGCGCCCAGATGTGGCCGTCCACGCCGCACTCGGCGCCGATCTGGGGCTGGATCAGCCACACCAGGTCCACCTGGCCGTCGTCGTCGCCCGAATTCGGGCTCCCGTCGGGACCGTCGTTGTCGAACTGGGTCCAGTCCACGTGTCGCGCCGTGTCGGCGTAGGCCACGGCTTCGTGGATCAGCTGCGCGACGTGTCCGCAGGAGCCCAGCCCATCGCACGTGCCGCTGCCCGCGTACCACGCCTGCGTCGAATCGAGCTGGATCCACCCGATGACGATGCCCTGCACGCTCATCAGCCCGTGCGACATTTCGTCATAGAACGTGCGCACCGTGTAGGGTCGGCCATAGGGCGGCACCTGGCCGAACAGCACACTGTCGTACGCGGCCGTGTCCCGCGGCGTGCCACCGGGGTTGTTCTTGAACGTGACCAGGAGAGCCGGCACCCTCAACACGCCCGTCACGGCTGACGACGCGCCGGCCGACCACCTGAGGGCGAACGCGCTCGGCGCCCCGCGTGTCATGGCGATCGCGCTGTTGAGCATGGCGAAGTCTCCGCGCGCCAACGCCTGCTCCCGCAGCGCAGCGATGCGGCGGGCCCGCGCCCGCCACACTCCGTCGGGGCTGAAATCGAACCCGCTGGGCTCCCAGTTGCGGCGCGGCTGCTGGGCGCGGAGCGGCGCGGCCGCGAGCGCACATGCGCCCACGGCACAGACGGCGGCCGCCCTGGCGAAGCTAGCCCTCAACTTGTGCCTCCCGTGAAGCGCAATCTAGCCAAAGCGACGGCCCCGCGCGTGTGACCGGCGCCACACCGGCACCCGCCGGCACCGCGCCCGGATGCCGCGTCACTGCATCGGATAGATCGCCGGCACCAGCCAGCCGGTCGCGCTACCCAACACGGCCCCGGCCATGACGTCCGTAGGGAAGTGACGTCGTGCCACGACCCGGAGTAACGCGGTCGTCGCCGCCGTGCCGATCAGCCCGGCCAGCGCCCCTCGGCGTCCGGCATGCCTGCCGCGCCGGTGCTCGATCTCGGCGTAGGCGGCCGCCGCGGCGAACACCAGGCTGGCATGCCCCGACGGGAAGGAAAGCCCGTTGTCGGGCGTCGCGTTGGCCACGGCCGCACTGGTATAGAGTATGGGCCGCGGGCGATGGAACAGGACCTTGGTCCAGACCAACGCGGCCGAGGACACCGACATGGCCTCGGTCCAGACGGCCAGATCCTCCGCGTGCTCAGCGCGCGTGCCTGGATCGGCGTACAGCAGCGCCGCGGACCCGGCGACCGTCAGCATCAGCGTGGCGTCACTCACCGTCGAGACACCGGGCCGCACCGGGCCCAGGATCCCGCGGTCGATGCCGGGTAGCTTGGAGGCGTCACACGGCGCGCAGGTCGCGTAGGGGAGGTCGCTCTTGAACACCTCGGCGGTGAGGTACAGCGCGCCACTGGTCGCGACGACCAGCCCGGCCGGCACCGGCTTGACGAGAAACCGGGGTGCCGTGACGACCGGCACGACGGGCGCAACCATCTGCGCTGCCGCGGGATGGGCCAGGAAGGCGAGTGTCGTGAAACTCGCCGCCGCTCCACGCCGTAACTTGTGAGGCATCAGTAACATCTGTACATTTCCGCGCATCCTGCGCCACAGCCGAGGGAAGCACAATGGCCACGAGCACCACGCAGGTGACTCGCGACGTCGCTCTGTTTGACAAATGCCGGAACTTCACGCAGGCGCGTGAGGTGCAGGCTGCCGGGCTGTACCCCTATTTCACGCCGATCACCGAGTCGGAAGATACCGTCGTCAAGGTTGACGGGAAAACCAAGGTCATGATGGGGTCCAACAACTATTTGGGCCTCACCCATCACCCGAAGGTTCTCGAGGCGGCGGAACGGGCGCTTCACAAGTACGGCTCCGGGTGCACCGGGAGCCGGTTCTTGAACGGGACGCTCGACCTCCACGAGCAACTCGAGACGCAGCTGGCCGAGTTCTTCGGCAAGGACGCGTGTCTCGTGTTCTCCACCGGCTACCAGGCCAATCTGGGGCTGGTGTCCGGCCTGGTCGGTCGGAACGAGACGGTCTTCCTCGACAAGCTCGACCACGCCTCGATCGTCGACGGCGCCAAGATGTCCTACGGCGAGGTGGTTCGCTTCAACCACGGCGACTTGGCGGGCCTGGAGCGCAAGCTGGCCGCCGGCGGCAAGAGTGGCGCGCTCATCATCGTGGACGGCGTCTACTCCATGGAAGGCGATATCGCCGACCTGCCGCACCTGGCGCCGCTGGCGCACAAGTACGGCGCGGCGTTGGCCGTCGACGACGCCCATTCGGTCGGCGTGCTGGGCGCGTGCGGCGCCGGGACGGCGCAGCACTTCGGCATGACGGCGGACGTGGACCTGATCGTCGGCACGTTCTCCAAGTCGCTTGCGTCCATCGGCGGTTTCGTCGCCGGCGACGAGTATGTGATCCACTACCTCAAGCATCACTGCCGCCCGCTGATCTTCACGGCGGCGCTGCCGGCGTCCAACACCGCCGGCGTGCTGGCCGCACTCGAGGTTTTGCGGACCGAGCCGGAGCGGCGTGTCGCGCTGTGGGAGAACGCGCGGCGCCTGCAGGACGGCCTGCGCGGGCTGGGCTACGACATCGGACATACCCAGACGCCCATCGTGCCGGTGCTGGTCGGCGCGCTGGAAACGACGTTCCTGTTCTGGCGCAAGCTGTTCGATGCCGGCGTGTTCACGAACCCGGTGGTGCCGCCGGCGGTGCCGGCCTCGCAGTGCCGGCTGCGGACCAGCGTGATGGCCACGCACACGGCGGAGCAGATCGACTTCGCGGTGGACGCGTTCGCGCAGATCGGTCGCTCGCTCGGAGTGATCGCCTGAACGCTGGCACGGTAGCGGTGCGGCCGGTCCGGACCAAGCAGGACCTGCGCCGCTTCATCGCGTTTCCGTATCGTCTGCACCGGGGCGACCCCATGTGGGTCGCCCCGTTGCGGATGGACATCGCCACCCTGCTCTCCCGGACCAAGAACCCGTTCTTCGAGCACGCCGAGGCCGAGTATTTCCTGGCCGAGCGCGATGGCCGGGTGGTCGGCCGCATCGCGGCGATCAAGAACGACGCGCACGGCGCGTTCCATCCGGAAGAAACGCACGTCGGGTTCTTCGGCTTCTTCGAGTGCGTGGACGAGCAGAGCGTGGCCGACGCGCTGTTCGCGGAGGCGGCAAAGTGGCTGCGCGCGCGCGGCTTCAGCGTGATGCGCGGCCCCGCGAGCTTCAGCACCAACGACGAATGCGGCCTGCTGGTGGATGGATTCGACACGCCGCCGGCGATCATGAACCCGCACAACCCGCGCTACTACGTCGGCCTGGTGGAACGGGCCGGGTTCGCCAAGGTGATGGATCTGGTCTGCTACGAGGGCCAGGACGAGACCGGCCCACCGCAGCGGCTCATCGACGCGGCCCGCAAGCTGGCCGCGCGCTCCGGCATCACCCTGCGTACGCTCGACATGAAGCGGTTCGACGAAGAGGTCGAGAAGGTCAAGCAGGTCTACAACGCGGCGTGGGAGAAGAACTGGGGCTTCATCCCCATGACCGACGCGGAGCTGAACCACCTGGCCAAGCAGCTCAAGCCGGTGGTCGTGCCCGAGCTGGTGGTGTTCGCCGAGAAGCAGGGGCAGCTCATCGGCATGGCGATCTCGCTGCCCGACTTCAACGTCGCGCTGAAGCACAACCCGTCCGGGCGGCTGCTGCCCTTCGGGCTGCTCAAGATTCTCTACTACAAGAACAAGATCCACCGCCTCCGCACCCTCACGCTCGGCGTCCTGCCGGCGTACCGGCGCAGCGGCGCCGACGCGCTGATGTACGAGCATACCTGGCGGGTGGGCACCGGCCTCGGCATCCACTGGGGCGAGGCGAGCTGGCTGCTCGAGACCAACGCCGCGATCCGCAACCCGATGGAGAAGATGGGGTTCCGCCTCTACAAGACGCTGCGGATGTACGACAAGACGCTGTGAAGGCGCTGGTCACCGGCGCCACTGGTTTCGTCGGCAGTCATCTGACGACGGCCCTGGTCGAGCGCGGCGACGCCGTCACCGCGCTGTATCGCCGTCCTGAAGCCCGTTCCTTCCTCGAGACGTTAGGCGCCGTGCCCGCGTTCGGCACCCTGGCCGACGCGCCGGCCCTTTCCGCCGCGCTCGACGGCGCCGACGTGGTCTATCACGTCGCCGGCCTGACCAGCGGGTCGGCCGCCGAGCTCGCCGCCGTCAACCACGCCGCCACCGCGCGCCTGCTCGAGGCCTGCGCCCGGCGCGCGACGCCGCCGCGGTTCGTCTACGTGAGCAGCCAGGCGGCGGTCGGGCCGTCGGCGCCGGGGGTGTCGCTCGCCGAGGACGCGCCGTGCCGCCCGGTGACGCCGTACGGCGCCAGCAAGCTGGCCGGAGAGACGGCGGTGCGGGCCGCGACGCGGGTGCCGTGGACGGTGGTACGGCCGCCGGCGGTGTACGGGCCGCGCGACCGCGAATTCCTGCGCCTCTTTCAGGTGGTGCGCCGGGGCATCGCGCCGGTGTTCGGCACCGGCGCCCAACAACTGTCGCTGGTGTTCGTCGCCGACCTCGCCGACCTGCTGGCGCGGGCGGGCCGCACCGACCACGCGACCGGACAGACCTACCACGCCGCGCACCCCGAGATCGTGACGGCGGCCGGGGTGGCGCGCGCCGCCGGATCGTCGGTAGGTACCCGGCCCCTCGTGGTCCCGCTGCCCGCGTTCGTCGCCGCGCCGCTGGTGCGGCTCATCGGGTGGACCGCGGCGCGGGCGGGCAAGCGCACGGTCGTGACCGGCGAGAAGCTGGCCGAGTTCCTGGCGCCGGCCTGGCTGCTCGACAGCACCAAGGCCGAGCGCGAGCTGAGCTGGACCGCGGTATACGACCTCGCCACCGGCATGGCCGAGACGGCGCGCTGGTACGAGCGCGAGGGCTGGTTGTGAAGCGCGGCGTGATCGCGACCGACCGACTCACGCTGCTGTTCGTGGCGGCCATTGCGGCGGCGGTCCTGCTGCGCTCGGCCGGCGCGTCGTCGTGGCCGTACCACCTCGCGGCGCTCGCGCTGACCGTCGGGCTCCTCGCGCTGCTGCGCGAGGCGCCGGCCGACTCGCCGTTCATGCGCTTCCTCGGCCCGGTGTACCCCATCATTCTCGCCGCCGCGTTCTATACCGCCATCGGCACGTTGAACCAGGACGCCGGCATCAATCACGACCTGTGGGCGCAACGCATGGACCAAGCGCTGTTCGGGAGCCAGGTCAGCGTCACCTGGCACCACGCGTGGCCCAACCCGCTGCTGTCGTGGATCCTGCACACCTGCTACGTCCTGTACTACCCGATCGTCGCGGTGGCGGCGCTGTGGCACTGGCGCCGGACGCCGCGCGCCGTGTTCGAGCGCGCCGTGTTCCTCATCGCGCTCGGCTTCTACGTGTGCTTCCTCGTGTACGTCACCTATCCGGTCACCGGACCCCGCTACTTCTTCGGGACCGCCACCGGAGCCGCCGCCGACGTGCTGCCCGCCCGGATCGTCCACAACCTGCTCGAGGGCGGATCGGCCTACGGGACGGCGTTCCCGTCGTCGCACATCTGCGTGTCGTGGTGCGCGGTGCTGGCGACCTGGCGCAGCTCGCGGAAGCTGGCGGTGGCGTTAGGCATCCCGGCGCTTGGCCTCGCGCTCGGCACGGTGTACGGGCAGTTCCATTACGGCGTGGACGCCGTGGCTGGGGCCGCGCTGGCGTGGCTGCTGCTGGCCGCGGCGGACCCGCTGGCGCGCGCGCTGGGCGCCAACCGGCCGGCTACGGCGCCGGCGGCGCCCGCCGCTCCGCGGTCGCCTTGAGGTCGGCGTAGAGGTGCCCGCCCCACTTCTTCCGCAGCACACCTAACGCCTCCGGGCCGCCCATCACGATCAGCGTCGCGCCCTCGGCCAGCGGCGTGGACGGCTCCGGCTTGAATCGGTAGGTGTGGCCGTCCGGCTCCACCAGCGCCACCAGCAGGGCGCCCGGCTGCTGGTTGATCGCCAGCGCCTCCACCGTCTTGCCGACGGCCGCCGAGCCCGCGCCGAGACCGATCTCGTCGATCCGGAGGTTCTGGTCGCGGTCCCGCAGCATCTGGTCGAGAAACGTCACCACCGACGGGCGGATCATCTCCGAGGCCATCCGCAGGCCGCCGGTCACGAACGGCCGCACCACCGCGTCCGCGCCGGCGCGCCGCAGCTTGAGCTCGTTCTTGGCGTCGGCCAGCATCGAGACGATCCGCAGGATCGGGTTGGTCTGCCGCGACGCCAGGGTGACGAGGATGTTCTCGCGATCCGACTCCATCGCCGACACGACGCCCGCCGCGCGCATGATGCCGGCCGCCCGCAGCACGTCCTCGTCGGCGGGATCGCCCTCCACCCACAGCGGCTCGCCCACGCCCGGCGCCAGGACGGGCGGCGCGCTGCCGGCGGGCACCACCGCGACCACCGCCCGGCCGACCCGCAGCAGCTCTTCGATGACGTGCCCCGCCACCGCGCGGTCGCCGCACACGATGTAATGCTCCTTGAGATCGGCGATCGCCTTCTGCATACGCTTCCTCCAGAACACCTGGTGGAGCTGGCCTTCCACGATGAACGCGGTGACGGTCGAGGCGAAATAGACCAGCACGCCGGCGCCGAACACCAGCAGCACCATCGTGAAGATGCGGCCGCCGGGGTGCTGCGCGAGCGGCACGATCTCGCCATAGCCGACCGTGGTCAAGGTGATCACGGTCATGTACAGCGAATCCAGAATCGGGTGCGGGCCGGTGTCGATCAGCGAGTAGCCGAACGTGCCGACGACGAGCAGCACCAGCACGGCGACGCCGGCGATCACGAGTCGACGCCGGATTTCGGCGAGCTGCTGGTCGATCTGGCGGGCGGACGGAGTCTGGTCCACGGGTGGCGCAGAAGCTAACACGGTTGACGGGCGACCCGCCAAAGGGCATCGTGTCCGCCGTGACGATCGCCGGGCTGCCCGCGCTCACGCCGTCCACGCCGCGGCGCGAAGCCGTGCGCGCGGCCGCCGCGGCGCTCGCGGCGGGCTTGGGCGGCGCCCTGTGGAAGCTGGCCGACGCGGCCGATCCCAACCCCGCCGGACCGCTCGCCGCCTTCACGGCTCCCCAGCCGGCGGTCGCGCCCTCCGCGTGGGGCCTTGACCACTTCCGCTGGCACGGCCTCGCCGGCTGGCCGGCACACCTGGCGGCCGCCGACCTCCAGACGCCGCTGCGGGCGGTGGCGATGCTCCTGGTGGCGGCCGCCGCCCTGGCGATCCTCCACCCCGGCGCGTTCCAGCGCCCGGCGCCCTACTACCTCGCTCCGTTCCGCCGCGCGGTCGCCTACGTCTCCGCCGCGCTGATCGCGATCGCCGTGCCCGCCGCGCTCGGCCATCTCGGCACCGCGCTGGCGCCCGACCTCGTGGAACGGGCGCACCTCGACGCCGGCGTCGCGCTGCGGCTGGGGATCGCGATGGCGCTGTTCTGTGCCTTCGCGTGGACGATGGCGGGGCCGGGAATCCTGAACGTCCGCGCCGCGCTGCGGTTCAGTCATGGCGCGCTCGCGGGGATCAGCGTGTGGGCGGCGCTCACGCTCGCCGTCCTGCTCGCGCAACCGCTCGCCGACCTCGCCGAGCTGGCGGCCGTCGGCAACGCGATGGTGGCGGTCGATGCCGGCCACGGCGCACCGGGCGCGACCTACGCCTGGATCCTTTGCTGCCAGATGCTCACCGTCGGGCTCGGCCTTGGCCTCGCCGCGGCGGTCGCGACGTCGAGCGCGCCCCAGAGCATGGGCGCCGGGCCTCGCGCCGGCGCGGCCGGCGTGGCGGCCGCGCTCGCCGGGCTGCTCCTGCTTGCCAGTTGGCGCACATCCGCCGGCGTCCGGACCCGCGTGGCGGAAGCGGCTCCCGACGTGGTGGCGCTGGCGGGGTTGGCGCGGACCGCGCCGCCGCGGCCGCTGGTCCTGTTGATGGGCGACGCCTGGGGGCGCCGCCGCGTGCCGCCGCGCCAGGCGCTGGTCCCCGTCGGCCTTGCCCCGGATTGCGTGCCCGCCACCGCGTGGGGCGACCGCACGCTGCCGCCCGCCTCCGACGCCAACCTGGCCGCCCTCGTCCGTACCCGCCTTCGGCTCGGCGGCCAGGTCAGCGGGCTCGCGGCGCGACTGCTCGGGTGCGAGATCGCGATGCGCGCCCGGCTGCTGGAGCCGCAGCGGGCGCTCGACCTGGTGTTCGCGGACACGGCCGGCGCGCGCACCGGGTTCTTCGCCTTCTATACCGCCCTGCGTGGCTTGGCCGAGCATCCGGCGGCGGGGCGGGACAGCGTGTGGCTGCGCGCCCTTCTGGACACGAGCCGCTACACCACCACGGCCGACGGGCGACAGCGCCTCGAGCGCCTGGCGCAGCGCCCGGTGGGGGTAGCGGGTGAGGTGACCGGCCGGCTCGACGTGGCCGCGCCGGCGGCGTGGCGCGTGGCGCTGGAGGCCGCCGTCGATCCGGCGAGCGGTGTGTCGCCCTGGCTCTACGCCGCCCGCACCGACGCGCAGGCGCTCCAGTACGCCGCCGTGGCCACCATGCCCGACCCAAGCGGGCGCTTCACCTTCGCCGGGGTCGCGCCCGGGTGGTATCAGATCGCGCTGCTCGCGCCCGAGGGCACCAGTCCCGACAGTCTTGCCACCCTTTCGATTCGCGGCGATCCAGCGCAGTTTATTGTCCGCGCGGCGAGCCGCCGCGACCTCGGCACTATCCGCATCCGACCATAGGAATACACGGACATGACGCTTGCCGACCTGCCGGTCCTGAATCCCTCGACGCCCACGCGCGAGGCGCGCCGCGCCACACTGGTGGCGGTGCTGTTCATGGCCTTCGGCGCGCTGTACGCGCTGGCGCGCGCCGCCGCCGTCGCTCCACCCGACCTGTCGGCGTCCACCGACGCGGTCTTCGGCTTCGCGTTTCCGCGCGGCTGGGGGCTGGCGTCGGCCCTGTGGGCCGGCGCGGGCGCGTGGCCCGCGCAGCTCAAGGCCGCCGACCTCGGCACCGCGCTCGCCGTGGCGGCGAACGTGATTCTCGCGATCGCCCTCGTGATCGTGATGCACCCCGACATCCTCTCGCGCCAGGGGCCGCAATACGTCTCGCCGGCGCGGCGCATCACGACCGTCATTATCGCCTTCATCCTGGCGTTCCTGGTCTATCGGGGCGTGAACTCCATCGACCAGTTCTTCTCGAGCAATCTGGCGAGCGACCTCGACAAGCACCGCCGGGAGTGGATCGGCCTGGCGGCCCTGTCCGCCATCATGTTCGGCGCCGTGTGGTCGTTCATCGGGCCCAAGGACTTCGGGCGACGAATACCGTTGCGCATCTCGCACGGGGCGCTGGGCGGGCTGGCGGTATGGGCCGCCGTGTCTCTCGCGACCATGCTCTCCGCGCAGCCGCGCGCGTTCCTGAGCAGCTCGCTCGACACCTTCTACACGCTGCTCACGCTCGACGCGGCGCACGGCAGCCCCGGCGCGACCGCCGGCTGGGCCCTGTCGTCCGACATGCTGACGGCGGCGGTAGCGATGGCCTGCGCGGGCGCGCTCCTCGTGTTCACCGCGCCGCAGTCCCTCGGCCCCGGCAACCGGCGCGGCAGCGCCGTGGTGGCCGGCATTCTCGCCGCGGCCGTCGCCGCGGTGGCCGGCACGACCTACGCCGCGACGCAGCAGCGCAGCAGCGACGTGAGCGTCAACGTGGTTCACGAGCTCCAGCTGCAGTCCACCGGGGGCGCGCGCGTGCCGGTGATGCTGAGCGGCGACAAGGGGCCGGCCATGCACCGCATCGTGACCGGGGTGCGCGGCACGCCGACCGTGACGTCGGACGACTGCATGCACTCCTCGGAAGACCGCGTGCTGCCGGCGGCCACGGAGGCCAACGTCACGCGACTCAACGCGTGGCTCGAGTCCCAGGGTCGGGACGTCAATGCAACGATCATCCGCGCCGCGAGCTGCCTCGCGGCGCTCCGGGCGCTCCGCTGGGAGGTCGAGGCCGCGCGGAACGGCGTGTTCCTCTCGCCGCGGCCCGAGCGGGTCGGCGCGCTGGTGTACCTGTACGCGATGTCGGGCCTGCCGAGTGCGCGGCCGGCCGACCTGACGAGCATTCTCCAGTCGCTCAGCGACACGTCGCGCTACCAGCACGGCAGCGAGGCGCCGCAGCGGTTCGCGAGCTTCGCGCGCATCGCCGGCGACACCGCCATGGAAGCGGCGTGGCGGCAGCGGGTGATCGAGCCCTCCGGCGTTCCGTCGGAGATGCTGGCCCGGCCGGACTATGTGGACGGGACCATCACCGGCCGCGTGGACGGGCGGCCCGGCTGGCGCGTCGGCCTGATCAGCACGGACGATCCGGGTTCGGGCGCCGACCCGATGCAGAACGCGCCCGTCAACGAGGGCGCGGTGCTGACGAGCATGGTGCAGGCGGTGGATCCGGACGCCGCGGGCCGGTTCGCGTTCACGGGCCTGCGCGACGGCTTCTACGAAATCGCGCTGCTGGCACCCGACGGGGTCGGCGTCGCGAATCTGTCGCGGCTCGAGATCCGCAACGACCCGGGCGTGATCCAGCTCAGTCCCACCAAGAAGGCCAAAGACGTGGGGACGATTACCGCGACGTACTAGCGCTCGCCGCGCCCCATCGCCGCTTCCAGCACCCACAGCGGCCCGATCAGAAGATGCCCGGCGTTCTTCAGGAATGCCGGGCTCTTCTTTTCGTAGCCCAGGTGACCGACGAACTGGAAGATCCAGCCGAGCACGAAGAGGCCGACCGCCCAGGAGGGCGGCAGGGCGCGGCCGAGCGCGCCGAGGAACGCCGTCGCCGCCAGCATCGGCAGCGCGAGCGACGGCGCGATGACCGCATAGAACAGCGTCGCGCCCAGGAGCACGACGTCGCCGGCGCTGACGCCGAACCGCCCCACCGTGACAAAGTCCCACCGCAGCAGCAGACCGATCGTCGTCGCGACGATCAGCGGAATGCCAATGAAGTGGCAGACCTTGTTGCGGCGGTTCTGGTGATAGCCGTCGTAGTCGGCGAACAGACGGTCCTTGGCGCTCATGCGGATCCCATCGCGAAAGGGAGGGCGTAGGTATGGGCGATCCGCCGGCGCCGCGCAAGATGTGCAAGATCGACCCGGTCGAACGTCTCCCTCCGTAGAACCCCAACCGGGAGACTCGCGTGAGTGGCCGACTCCTGCTTTCCGCCGCCCTGCTGGCGCTGCCTGTGGCGCTGCACGCCCAAGGGTGGATCGACGTCGAACGCCCGCCCCACCCCGTTCCGCATCCCGCCAATGTGGTGCGGACCGCGTCCGACGTGCGGGTCCACATTGACGGCCGCGTCGCGACCGTGGAGGTGGACGAGCAGTTCCGCAACGACGGCGGCGCGCTCGCCGAAGGCTCGTACCTCTATCCCATGCCGGGCGAGGCGGTGTTCCAGAACTTCTCGCTGTGGATGGGCGAAGCGGAAATCCACGGCGAGATGATGAACGCGGACCAGGCGCGCGGCGTGTACGAGGACATCGTGCGGCGGCTGCGCGATCCGGCGCTGCTCACCCTCGAAGGCCACGGGCTGATCCGCGCGCGTGTCTTTCCCATCCAGCCGGGCGACACGCGGCGGGTCGTGCTCCGCTACACCGAGCTGCTCGACCGCGACGGCGACGCCCTCAGGCTGCGCTATGCGCTCGGCGCCCGCGACGCCGGCGCGACGGCGCGACGCAGCTTCCGCGTCACCGCGACGGACGCCGACGCCTGGGGCACGCCCTATTCACCCACCGACCAGGTCACCAGCCGGCGCGAGGGGGGCGCCCTGGAGGTCAGCCTGGACTCCGCGGCCGCGGGCGACGTCGAGCTGTTTCTGCCGGTGCGCCGCGGCCTGGTGGGCACGACGCTCACGACGCACGCGCCCGGCGGCGAAGACGGCTACTTCATGCTGCTGCTCTCGCCGGCCCCCGACGGCGGGGGGGCCGCACTGCCGCGCGACGTCACCTTCGTGATCGACGTGTCGGGCTCGATGTCGGGCGCCAAGATCGAGCAGGCGCGCGCCGCGTTGCGGCAGGCCCTCGGCACGCTCGGACCCGCCGACCGGTTCCGGCTCATCAGCTTCTCCAGCGGCGTGACCAACTTCCGCGACGGTTTCGTGCCGGCCACGCCGGCCAACCTCGACTCGGCGCGCCGGTTCGTGGATGACCTGGTCGCCGACGGCGGCACCAACATCGCCGGCGCCCTCGAGGCCGCGCTGCTGCCCGGCACGCCCGAGGAACGCCTGCCCATCGTGGTGTTCCTCACCGACGGCATCCCCTCGGTGGGCGAGTCCTCGCCCGAGCGCATCGCCGCCGCCGCGGGCGCGCGCATCGGGCGCGCGCGGATCTTCACGTTCGGCATCGGCCAAGACGTCAACACGTACCTGCTCGACCGGCTGGCGCAGGAAGGCCGCGGCACTGCGCAGTACGTGCCGCCCGGCGCGGACGTCGAACAGGCGGTGAGCAGCCTGGTGAACAAGATCCAGCACCCGGCGCTCACCAACCTCCGCATCGCCGGTGCGCCGGTGACGCTCGAGCAGACGTATCCCTCGCGGCTGCCCGACGTGTTCTTCGGCGAGGAGCTGGTGATCTTCGGCCGCTACCAGGGAACCGGCAGCGGTGACGTGGTCGTCACCGGCGAACGGGGCGGACACGTCGAGCGGTTCATCGCGCACGGCGACTTCCCCGCCAGCCAGACCGGAAACGCGTACATCCCGCGGCTGTGGGCGTCGCGGCGGATCGGTGAGCTGTCGCGACAGATCCGCCTCGAGGGCGCCAGCGACTCGCTGGTGAGCGCCGTGCGCGACCTGGCGCTGCGCTACGGCATCATCACCGAGTACACGTCCTACCTGGTCCAGGAGCCCGCCGTGGTTGCGTCCGGCACCGGTGTTCCGCGCGGCATCCAGATGGCGCCGACCAACGCGCCGTCGCCCACGCAGCAGTCGGGCGCCGCCGCCTTCCAGGCGGCACGGGCTTCCGCCGCGATGATGGGTGCCGGCTCTCTCGCCTCGGCGGATCACGCGGCCGACGAGCGCCTGGACGAGGTGGCCCGCGCGAGCGGCCCCGCGGCGGAGGTCCGGCGCGTCGCGGGACGCATCTTCGTCAGGCGCGCCGACGTCTGGACGGACGCCGCGCATCAGGACAGCTTGCAGATCGTCGCAGTCGCGCCGTTCAGCGACGCATACTTCCAGTTGGTCCACGCGCTGCCCGAGCTGGCGCCCTACCTGGGGCTGGGCGGCGACGTGCTGGTGGCCGGACGGCGGGCCAGCATCAAGATCACGGCGGGCGGCGCGAGCCGGTGGAGCGCCGCGCAGCTCGACGCCGTGGTGCGGGCGTACCGGGGCGTGTAGGAGGCGGCACGGCCGATATCGGCGAGTTGTATGCGCAGTACCACGCGTCGCTCGTCCGGCTGCTGTACCGCCGGACGGGCGACCCCGACCGCGCGCAGGATCTGGTGCAGGAGGTGTTCGTGCGCGCGCTCGAGGCACCGCCGGCGAACCCCAAGCCGTGGCTGTTCGCGGTGGCGCTGAACCTGGCGCGCGACGACGGCCGGCGGTCGGTGCGCCAGGGCCGCAAGCTCGAACTGCTGAAGGGCGAGCACGCCGGCCGCGCGGCGCCGCCGCCCGATGAAGCGTACGAGGCCGACGAGCGCGTGCGCGGCGTGCGCGCCGCGCTGGCCCAGTTGACCGACACCGACCGCGAGGCGCTGTTGCTCAAGGCCGAGGGGTTCAACTATCAAGAGATCGCGACGGCGATCGGCCTCGCGCCGGGAGCCGTCGGCACCACGCTCGCGCGGGCGCGCCGCCGCCTGGTGGACGCGTATCGCGCGATGGAGCGAGGCCGCGATGTCGCACGTTGACGACGGACAACTGAACGCGCTGCTCGACGGCGAACTGGACGACGCCGAGCGCCGCGAGGTCGAGAGCCATCTGTCCGGCTGCCCGGCCTGTCGCGCACGGCTCGCGGACGCGCGGCGGTTCCTCGACGAGACGAACGTGCTGCTGGGCGCCCTCGAACCGCCCACCCGCAACGCCGAACCGCCGGCCCTCCCCGGGTCGCCCGTCGTCCCGGCGCCAACCCGGCGCGTGTCCACGACGGCAAAAGAAGTCGCGATCGACCTCGACGGCGCGACCGGCAAGAGCCCGGCCATTCGGCTGCCGCCCGCGCCGGGAGAACGGGCGCCCGGGCCACCGGCGCCACCCGTCGCCCGCCCGCGCCGCGCGTGGCCGGTCCGCGAGATCGCCTGGGCGGCGAGCATCGTTGTGACGTTCAGCGTCGGCTACCTGGCGCGTGGGCTGCGCCGGCCGCCGGAGCGCAATGCCTCCACCGCGGCTCCAAGCGCGGGCGCCGTCCCGGCGCCGGCGCACCGCGGGCCGGTAGCCGGACCGGACACGGGCCGGCGCGAGCGCGGTGGCGCGCGCGCTGCTCCTGCGGATCATCACACCGGCGGGGCCGCGGCGGACGCAGCGGCGGGCGCCGGCAACCGTCCGGCCGTGGGGGGCGAAGCGAAGCCCGCCAATGGTGCGCCGAGTCCGGCGCTGGACGCCACTTCGATGAACGGCATCAGCAGGCGGCTGGCGGCGCAGCCACCGCCGCCTGCCCCGGCCGCTGTGGCGCCGCCGGCCACCACCGCCGCCGGCGAGCTGTCCAGCGAAGCTTCCGCCGGTCGCGGCGCGCAACTCGCGGCCGGCCCCGAGGCGTCGCCCCGCCAGCCCTCGGCGCGCACCCACGCGGCCGCGCCTTCGGCCGCCGGCGGATTCGTGCGCGTGCCGCTCGACACGGCCGTCGCGCACCTGTCGGGATCGGTCCGGTTGATTGACGGCATGGATCCGGCCCGCGTGGAGATCGGGCCCGCCAACCTGGTGAGCGGCGCGGCGGCGGGACTGGACGTGGTGCGTTTGATCTACGTCGGCCCGCGCGGCGTCCGCATCGTGCTCGACCAGCAGCGCCTGCCCACCGCATCGGTGGCCGACCAGAGCGGCGGCCAGGGCGTCGGGTTGCTCTACGGCGACACGCTGGTGACCACCTCGGGCGCGACGACCAGGATTCGCTGGCTCACCGCGAAGAACTTCTGGGTCAGCCTGTCGGCGGCGATGGAACCGGATTCACTGCGCGCGCTGCTGGACCGGGTGCACTAGCCTCCGCCGGCTACTCCGGCAGGGTCCCGGCGGCGAGGTGTTGCTGGAGCGCCTCGATGTCGGCCGTGCGGTCGATCGTGTTGAGATTGACCGTGACGGCGCCGAGGAACTTGAAGTTGCGCTGATACAGCGCCGTGAAGTTGGGTGCGGCGCTGTCCATGGATCCACGGATTTCCACGCTGTCCGGGCTGTCCGTCTCGCCGAGGACGTTGAGCGTGATGTCGAACAGGTCGGAGAAGTACGCCGACTGGTGGTGGTAGGGTTCGCCCGCGCCCGCCATGTTGCGGCCCGCCAGCTTTCCCATGGCCAACGCATTGTTCCAGTGCTCGAGGCGGCGCGGCTGCTTGGTGACCGGATCGGGGAACCGCGCGATGTCGCCGGCCGCCCACACCTGCTTCCCGCTGGTCTCCAGCCGCACGTTCACGTTCACGCCGCCCCGGTCGATCGAGATGCCCGAGTTGGCCAGCCAACCCGTGTTGGGCTCGGCCCCCACGCCCGCCACCACCAGATCGCACGGCACCTCGCCGGCGTCGGTCACGACGGCGGCCACCTTGCCCTCGGCGGCCCGGAACTTGGTCACCTTGGTGTTCAGCCGGATGGCGACGCCCTGTGACTCGAGCAGCTTCTTGAAGTACTCCGACAACTCGGGGCTGGCGAAACTCCGGTAGAGCGTCGGCCCCATCTCCAGGACCGTGACGTCGGCCCCGATCATCCGGGCCGTCGCGGCGACTTCCATGCCGATGAACCCACCCCCCACCAGGACCAGGCGCTTTCCCGGCTTGATGGCGTTGCGGAGGGCGTAGCAGTCCTGGAGTGTGCGCAGGTAGTGGACGCCCGGCGTATCCACGCCCGGAGCGTTGAGGCCGCGCGCCGACGACCCGGTGGCGAGGAGCAGCCGGTCGTACGACACCCGGTCGCCCGACTCGAGCGTCAGGGAGGCTTTGCCGAGGTGGATGGACTTGACCGTGGTATTGAGCCGAACCCGGACGTTCATCCGGGGGTACCACCACGCCTTCTGCACGCGCAGGTCGTCGAGCGTGCCCTGGCCGCCCAGGAAGGTCTTGGAGAGCGGCGGCCGATGGTACGGGAGCTCGCGCTCCGACGTCAAGAGGGTGATGGGCCCCTCTTTGTCGAGCTCGCGAATGCCCTCGATGGCGCTGGCGCCCGCGAGGCCGCCGCCCACTATGACGTACTGCTGCGGAGCCATGGTCAGGTGTGCCGGGCTGAAGGTGGGCTGCAACTTACGCTTATGGCCCCCAATCGCAAAGCGGCGGCCGATACTGGACTGTGACATGCCGCACATCACCGCTTCAAGCCAAGCCCTTCCACCAGCTTGAGATAAAGGCTACAATAATCATTCCAAGCCCGGGACCCGATCGACCTCGATGCATTGCACCCGCTGCGGAACACCGATTCCGGACGGCGCGAGATTCTGCCTCGGATGCGGCACCCCCGTCGGTTCAACCGACCAGACGGTGGCGCAGGCCGTGGCACAGCCGGGCCGCCTGAGCGACTCGGGCGCGCTCGAGTTGCGCACGTTGCTCGTTGATGAGACCAAGACCGACTACGAGATCCACGAGGAAGTCGGCCGCGGCGGGATGGCGGTCGTGTACCGCGCCACCGAGATCCACCTGTCGCGGCAGGTCGCGGTCAAGGTCCTGCCGCCCGAGCTGACGTTCGGCAAGGGCGCCATCGAGCGGTTCCGTCGCGAGGCCAAGACCGCCGCCGCGCTCGATCATCCGAACATCATCCCGATCTACCGCATTACCCCCGGCGGCCGGCTGTTCTGGTACGCCATGAAGTTCCTCGAAGGCCGCTCGCTCGCCGACGTGCTCACCGAGAAGGGGCTGCTGACCGTCCAGGAGACCATCGGCATTCTGGAACAGGTCGGCGACGCGCTCGACTACGCGCACAGCCACGGCGTGGTGCACCGCGACATCAAGCCCGGCAACGTCATGCTCGATTCGCGCGGCCGGGTGATCGTCACGGACTTCGGCATCGCCAAGGAGCTCCAGCAGGGGGCCGCGCTCACCGGATCGGGCAACATCCTCGGCACGCCGTATTACATGAGTCCGGAGCAGTGCCGCGGCGGCGAGCTGACCGGCGCGGCCGACCAGTACTCGCTGGCCGTGATGGCGTACCAGATGATCTCCGGCCAGTTGCCCTTCGAGGCCGACTCGGCGATCGACCTGCTGCACAAGCACTGCATCGAGCCGCCGCCGCCGATCGACTCGGTGCTGCCCGGCCTGCCCAAGCACGTCATCAACGCGCTGAACCGCGGCATGGCCAAGAAGCCGACCGACCGGTTCCCCAGTGTGGCCGCGTTCGTCAACGGACTCAAAGGCCTCGACACCGACGAGGACACCGCGACGATCGTGCTGACCAAGCGGCCCTCGCTCACGGAGCGGCTGGGCAAGCTGGCCACCGCGAGTACGGCCGCGCCGGCGCGGAGCCGCCGCGGCGTGCGCGTCGCCGCGGGCATCGGCGTGGTCGCGGTGCTCGGCGCCGGCGCCGCCATCGCGCTGAACCACCGGCAGGGGCCCCAGGTGGCGGTTCCGCCCGTCACCCCGGCGGCGGTCAACGCCGACAGTGCCCGGCGTGCCGACAGCACGCGCGTCGCGGACAGCACGCACCTCGCCGACAGCGTGGCCTCGCTCGCGGCCGCGGTGAAGGCGCCCGCCCCGGCGCACCGGCCGCCCTCCACGCCGACGGCGGTTTCGACTCACTCGGCGACCCCGCGGCTCTCCGCGCGTGAACGCGCAGCCGCCCGTGACTCGGTCAACCGCGCCGCGAGCGCGCGCCGCGATTCCATCGCCGCGGCGCACCGGGCCGCGCGCCCGCCCGCGCGCCGCGGCTACCTCCAGGTGCAGATCCGTGGCGGGTACGCTGACATCTACATCGACAACGTGAAGAAAGCGGAGAGTGCCGTGTGGGCCGACTCGCTGCCGGAGGGCGCGGTCACGGTCCGCATCGAGCGGCCCGGGTTCGTCACCCAGACGAGGCGCGTGTCCGTCCGCTCGGGGCGGAGCGAGGCCGTCGCGTTCACCATGCGGGCGGGCACCCCGTGAGCGGTGCCGGCCGGCGCACCACCATTTCGACGTACGCTGTCGTTCTCGCGCTGGCCGCGCTCGCCCGGCCGGCGCTCGCGCAATCCAATCGTGATTCCCTCGCCGCCGGCCGCGCGGCGTACGACCGCGCCGATTTCTCCGCCGCCGTCCGGCTCCTCACCACCGGCCTCGACCCCAACGCCGGCCCGCTCGACAGCGCGTGGGCCAACGGCGTGCACAAGCTCGCGCATGCGATGCTCCAGACCGGCGACACGTCCACGCTGCACCTCTGGATGCTGTGGGCCAATCGCGCGGCGCCCGGCTTCCCCATCGACACGTTGCTGTTTCCGCCCGTGGTACAACACGCGATTCAGAGCGCGCGCGCCGGCGTGCGCGCCACGGCGGCGGACTCGCTCGTCGCGACAACGTGGGAATGGAGCGGCGACCACAGCGGCACGCACGGCGTGCTCAAGCTCGGCCGCGCGCCGGGCCTGGTGCTCGGCGTGGTCGACAGCGTCGGCACGATGCTGCCCGACGAGCGGCGCACCCTGACGGCCGGGACCTACACGATCCAGCTGAGCATGCAGGGCGCTGCGTCGATCCGGGTCACGCGCGAGGTACTGCCCGGGGTGACGACCGTCATCACGCCGCGGCCGCGCGCCGTGTCCACAGCGGTGACGCCGGCCGAGCACGCCGCGGCGGTCGCGGACACCAGCGCACAGCTCGCCGAGCGCCTCACGGCCGGCAACGCGGCGAGCTGCTTCAGCGCGCGCGCCGCGGCGTTCTGCTGGGGCTCCAACGCCGGCGGCCTGCTGGGCGGCGGGTGGACCGACAGCACGCGGGCGCCGGTGGTCGTCTCGGGGCGTCATCAGTTCACCGTCGTCTCCATCGGTGGCAGCCATGCCTGCGCGCTGAATCCCGCGGGCGAGGCCTACTGCTGGGGCGCTGGGGCGAGCGGGCAGTTGGGCAACGGCGCCACGACATCGAGCGCGAGTCCCGTCGCCGTCTCAGGCGGCCAGGTGTTCACCGACATCGCCTCGGGCACGCAGCACACCTGCGCCCTTGCCCGGAGCGGCGCCGTGTTCTGCTGGGGCGCCGGGACCGGCGGACAGCTCGGCAATCACGCGAACACCAACAGCGCCGTCCCCGTCGCGGCCAACATCCCCGCCGGCACCACCTTCAAGAGCGTGGTGGCGGGCGGCAATCACACCTGCGCGCTGACCAGTCGCGGCGCGGCGTGGTGCTGGGGCGCGGGGTCGTCGGGCGAGCTGGGGAACGGGTCGACGAACGGCGCCAACGTGCCGGTCACCGTGTCCGGCGACGCCGCATTCCAGTCGCTCGCGGCCGGGACCGCCCACACCTGCGGCCTGCTTTCGAACGGCCACGTGCTCTGCTGGGGCGCCAACGGCAGCGGCCAGCTGGGCAGCGACAATCCCCAGGCCACGAATCGCCCCACGCCGATCAGCGACAGCACGGTCTTCATCGCGATCACCGCGGGCGACCAGTTCACCTGCGGCTTGACGGCGACCGGAGCGGCGTGGTGCTGGGGTGCCGGCGGGCTGGGTCAGTTGGGCAACGGGCGAGCGGCCGACAGCCAACGGCCGGCGCTGGTGGTGGGCGGCCTCACGATGCGCGCGATCGCGGCCGGAAACGCCCACGCCTGCGCCGCCACGGCCGATCGCAAGGTGTGGTGCTGGGGCAGCAACGAGTCCGCCCAGATCGGCGCGCTTGCGGGCCGCACGACGACGACGCCCGTGCCGGTGCTGTCGCGACCCGCGCCGCGGGCGGCCGCCGCCGGGGCGCCGCCGCGCCACACGCTGTACGACAGCTTCGACCATGGCACCGTCACGACCGGCGTGCCGTGGCGAACCGACAGCGTCGCGGGGGCGCACATCGCCGTCGACTCGGGGGAGCTGGTGATCGCGCGGACCGGGAGCCGCGGCGCCATCGGCGCGGCGGGCGTCGCCCTGCCGGTGCGGATCGCGGCGCGCGGCACGGCGATCCGGTTCGACGTGCGCGTGGACAGCAACGCGACGCCGGGCGGATGCGGACTCAACTGCGCCGAATGGCCGGCGATGGTCCGGGTGCGCGTCAAAAATCGCGACTTCACCGAGTCGGAGGTGTGGTACGTATTCGGCCCCGCGAACCCCGGCTGGAACGCGAACGGCGTGACGCTGGTCGCGACGCCGGCGCCTAACGGACAGTGGCTGCGCCGCGAGCGGTTCATGATCGAGGACGCCGATCAGCGCGCCGACTCGATCATCGAGGTCGCGTTCGGCGGCATCGGGACCGACTTCCGCAGCCGGTTCGACAACATCGTCATCCCCGCCCCGATCATCGCGTCGGTCACCGTCACGCCCGACTCCGCGCGCATTACGGAGAGCGGAGGCACGGTGCAGCTGACGGCCGAACCGCGCGACTCCTCGGGCGGCGCGCAAAGCTGGCCCGTCGTGACGTGGAGCAGCAGCGACACGGCCGTGGCGCGGGTGTCGCCGACCGGCCTGGTCACGGCTACCGGCAACGGCACGGCACAGATCCACGCGTCGGCGGAAGAGGCGAGCGCGACGGTGAAGATCGTCGTGCGGGTCGCGCCGGAGCGGCGCCGGCCCACCCGCCGTCCGCGCCGGCCGTAACCGCTCGGGGCTCTCAACCCCTCCCTTCGGCCTTACCCGCGTCGCACCACGCGGAACACTCCGGCCCGCAGGCTAGAACCGCAGCTGCATCTGGCCGCGCACCGCCACCTCACCGCTCCGATCGGACTTCAGCAGGCCGCTCGACGTATTCGCGACCGGCACGGCGTCGTCGGGCGCATAGACCGCATCGAGCGTCAGCCGCGCGGCATTCCCGCGCAGGTACCAGTTGGCGCCCGCCGTGATCAGCGCGAGACGCGGCGTCGCCAGCGCGCCGCTGCCGCTTTGCGCGGATTCCCCGTTGTTCCGGTAGTAGACGCCGCCCCACCGGAGCGTTTCCCAGCGCGCGAACAGCTCCGCGCGGTCGGGCACCGCAAATCCCGCGAGCTGCACCACGAGGCCATGCTGGCGCGCGCCGTCCAGCGCGGCGCGCGTCGCCGCCGACAGGCCGCCGAGCGTGTCGGGAGCGCCAAACCGCTGCGCGGTGTAGGACGCGAACAGCGCCAGCCCGGACAGCTTCGCGGTCACATCCGCCGTGACCTTGGTGAGGTTCGGCATCCGCTGCGCGCCCGACCGCTCACCACGCTCGCCGTCCAGAGCGATTCCCACCAGGACGCCGCGCTGGCCGCGCCAGCCGGAGTTGTCCGCGAACGCCGCCCACGGCGCGCCCGCGACGATCTCCACCCGCAGCGCCGCCGCGGCGTCGGTCCGGTCGTTGGCAAAGTCGGTATTGGCCGCGTACGACCCGTCGTGCAGCATCGCCGCCGCGCGACAATGCGGGCGCTCGGTCCGGACCTGCACGCCCTGGGTGAAATCCACCGTGAAGTAGTCCGCGGCGTAGCTCCGCTCGGCGGTGAGCTGGTCGAACGCACTGAGCAGCTCCTCGCGCAGGAACGGCGCCTTGAACTGCCCGCCCTGCACCTCGAGGCCGTCGCCGAACCGGTGCGCGACGTAGGCGTTGTCGAGCGACAGCGTGCCGGTCGCCTTGTCGTACGTCGTGCGGAAGTTGTAGGTGGTGCGCGCATCGAAGACCGTCCCGGTGAACGCCAGCCGCATCTGTCGCAGCTGGAAGCCCGCTTCATCCTGGTCGGCGCCGCCGCCGTGGGGCGCGTGCGCGTAGACGTAGCGCTCCAAAACCTCGCCGGTGATCCGGAGCGTCGGCGCGTCGGCGCGCGGCGCCTGGGCGCGCACCGGCGCGCCGGCCGCGCAACACAGGAGCGCCACCATCGGCATGGTGCGGCTCATTCGTCCTCCCCGAGGAACAGCCGCGCCGAGCGCGGCGAAACGTAGACTTCCTGGCCGGCCGTGACCGCCGCCGCCGCGAACTCCTCGTGCGACAGCTCCGCCAGCAGCGGTTCACCGGCGTCGGTCGCAAGCTCGAGCTTGACCGACGCGCCGGCGCGGTTGACGCGGCGCACCACGGCTCGGAGCGAGGGCTCGCCGTTGGGATGCTCGTGCACCTTGAGGTCGTGCGGGCGCACGAACAGCCGCGCCTCGGCGCCCTCCGCTCCCGGCCCCACCGGATCCACGACGAGCGGGCCGAACCGCGCCTTGCCGTTCTCGACCCGGCCGTGGAACAGGTTGACGTTGCCGAGAAAGTCCATCACGAACGCGGTCGCCGGGGCATGGAAGATCTCGTCGGGTGCGCCGGTCTGCTCGACCCTTCCCTGATTCATCACGACCACGCGGTCGGCGACCTCGAGCGCTTCTTCCTGGTCGTGGGTCACGAACACGCTGGTCACGTGCAGCTCGTCGTGGAGCCGGCGCAGCCAGCGCCGCAGCCCCTGCCGGACCTTCGCGTCGAGCGCACCGAACGGTTCGTCGAGCAGCAGCACCTTCGGCTCGATCGCGAGGGCGCGGGCCAGCGCGATCCGCTGGCGCTGGCCGCCCGACAGCTCCGACGGATAGCGTCCACCTAGCGCTTCGAGCTGGACCAGCGCCAGCAGCCGCCGCACCCGCTCCCGGATCTCCGCCTCGCGCAGGCGCCAGCGGCGCGGGCGGACCCGAAGGCCGAACGCCACGTTCTCGAACACGCTCATGTGGCGGAACAGCGCGTAGTGCTGGAACACGAAGCCGACCCGCCGGTCCGCCACGTCGCGGTGCGCCACGTCGGCGTCGTCCACGCGGATCGCACCGCTGCCCGGATCCGGCCATTCCAGCCCGGCGATCACGCGCAGCAGCGTCGTCTTCCCGGAGCCCGAGGGGCCGAGCAGCGCGACCAGCTGACCGGTCGGCACGGCCAGCGACACGTCGTCGAGCGCGCGGAAGGCCCCGTACGACTTGGAGACGTGCTCGACCTGGATGCTCATCGGGGACCCGGCGCGGCGGCGCCGGTGCGCTCGACGAGCAGCTTGACCGCGAGCGTGACCAGCGCCAGAACGGTGAGCAGCGACGCCACCGCGAAGGCGCCGACCTCGTTGTACTCGTTGTAGAGAATCTCCACGTGCAGCGGCATGGTGTCGGTGAGTCCGCGGATGTGCCCCGACACCACCGACACGGCGCCGAACTCGCCCATCGCGCGGGCGTTGCAGAGGATCACCCCGTACAACAGGCCCCACTTGATGTTGGGCAGCGTCACGCGCCGGAGAATCTGCCAGCCGCCGGCGCCCAGCCCGCGCGCGGCCTGCTCCTCGTCCGTCCCCTGGGCCTCCATGAGCGGAATCAGCACCCGCGCCACGAACGGCACGGTCACGAACATCGTCGCGAGCACGATGCCGGGCACGGCGAAGATGATCCGGATGTTATGCGCGAGGAGGAACGGCCCCAGCCACCCGCGCTCGCCAAGCAGGAGGACGAGCACCAGCCCCGCGATGACCGGCGAGACCGAAAACGGCAGGTCCAGCAGGGTGATCAGGATGTGCCGCCCGCGGAATCGGAACTTGCCGATAGCCCAGCCCGCGGCGAGGCCGAACGCCGCGTTCGCCGGCACGGCGATGAGCGCCGTCAGCAGCGTGAGGCGGATCGCCGCGCGCGCGTCCGGTGTCGCGAGCGCCGCGGCGAAGGCGCGCGCACCGTGCGCGAACGCCTGCGCGAACACCGCGGTGAGCGGCACGAAGAGCACGACGCCGACGAACACCAGCGCCACGGCGATCAGCGCGCGCCGGACGGCCGGGCGCTCGCCGTTCGCTCGGCCCCCTCGGGCGCTCACGCGCTCCTCCGGCGGCCGAGGCCCTGCAACGCGTTGATGGCCAGCAGCAGCGCGAACGACGCTACGAGCATGAGCGCGCCGAGCGCCGTGGCGCCCGCGTAGTCGTATTGCTCCAGCTTGACCAGGATGAGCAGCGGGACGATCTCGGTCTTGAGCGGCAGGTTGCCGGCGATGAACACCACCGAGCCGTACTCGCCGAGTCCGCGCGCGAACGCCATGGCGAAGCCGGTCAGCAGCGCGGGGAGCACGGCCGGCAGCAGGATGCGACGGAAGGTCTGCCAGCGCCCCGCCCCCAGGCTGGCCGCCGCGTCCTCGAGCTCCGCATCGAAGTCCGCGAGGGCCGGCTGCACCGTGCGGACCACGAACGGCAGCCCGATCAGCGTCAGCGCCACGCCGATGCCCAGGGGCGTGAACGCGACCTTCACGCCGAGCGGCGCCAGCGCGCGACCCATCCACCCGGTCGGCGCGAACACGCTGGTGAGCGCGATGCCCGACACGGCGGTCGGCAGCGCGAAGGGCAGATCCACCAGCGCATCCACCAGGCGGCGGCCGGGGAACGCGTAGCGCACCAGCACCCACGCCACGATGAAGCCGAAGACCGCGTTGACGAGCGCCGCCGCCAGCGACGCGCCGAACGACAGCCGGAACGCGGCCGCCACACGCGGCGCGGTCAGGATGCGCCACGCGCCGTGCCAGCCGAGCCCGGCCGACCGCAGGAACAGCCCCGCAAGCGGCAGCAGCACCAGCAAGCCCAGATAGAGCAGCGTGAAGCCCAGCGCCGGCGCGAAGCCGGGCAGCACGCTGTGCTCGCGGAACCGCGGCGCGCGCCACCCCGCACCGGATCGCGCGGCGGGGCCGGCCATCTCAGCGGCTCGGCGCATAGATCTGGTCGAACGTGCCGCCGTCGGCGAAGTGCTCGCGCTGGGCGGCGGCCCATCCGCCGAACAGCGAGTCCACCGTGAACATCGACACGCGCGGGAACCGGGCCCGGTACCGCGCCGCGACGGCGGGCATGGTGGGCCGGTAGTAGTGCCGCGCCACGATGTCCTGCGCCTCGTCGCTGTAGAGGTACTCGAGATACGCCTGGGCGACCGCGCGCGTGCCGTGGCGGTCGACCACGCTGTCCACCAGCGCGACCGGCGGCTCCGCGAGAATGCTGACCGAGGGCACGACGATCTCGAATTGGCCCGCGCCGATGTCGTTCACCGCGAGCAAGGCCTCGTTCTCCCAAGCGATGAGCACGTCGCCGATGCCGCGCTGAACGAACGTGTTGGTGGCGCCACGCGCCGCCTGGTCGAGCACCGGCACGTGCCGGAACAGCGCCGTCACGAACGCGCGGGCCCGGCCCTGGTCGTGCCACCGCTCCAGCGCCCAGCCCCACGCGGCGAGGTAGTTCCAGCGCGCGCCGCCCGACGTCTTGGGATTGGGCGTGATCACGCTCACGCCGGGCCGCACCAGGTCGTTCCAGTCGCGGATGTGCTTGGGATTCCCGCGGCGGACCAGGAACACGATGGTCGACGTGTACGGCGCGCTGTTGTGCGGCAACCGGCGCTGCCACGTGGCGGGGAGCAGATGGGCGCGGTCGGCGATGGCGTCGATGTCGTACGCGAGGGCCAGCGTCACGACGTCGGCTTCCAGCCCTTCGATCACCGCGCGCGACTGGCTGCCGGACCCGCCGTGCGACTGTCGGACCGTCACCGTCTGACCGGTGCGTGCCAGCCAGTAGCGCGCGAACGCCGAGTCATAGTCGGCGTACAGTTCGCGCGTCGGGTCGTACGACACGTTGAGCAGCGTGACCGGCGGCGGCGCCTGCCGGCGAACGGGATCCGGCGGCCGCGTCCCGCTGAAGGCGAGGCCGAGCGCGAGGCACAACACGGTGCGTGGCAGCATAGGTGACCGACAGAAAGGCACGCGCCGTGCCACGGCGTCCCGCCCGGCGACGCCGAGGAAAAGCCTACTATCAATCGTATTTGCTGGCTACAACATTGATATTTGCCAGATTTGCCGTTTTATTAGACAGTATGGACAAGCTTGGACCCACCGTCCTCGACGTGTGGCGCGAGGTCGGCAGCCACCTCGACATCGGGGAGTTCGCGGCCAAGACGTTCGAGACCCTGGCCGCCGCCGGCCCGGTACGACGCATCGTGGTGCGGCGCCTGCTCCCGGACCTGCGCTCGATCGAGACGGTGGCGGAAGCGCCGGCGGAGCACGCGGCGCCGAGCGCGCGAGAGTCCCTGGCCCCCAACGCGCGCCGCCGGCTGGTGGCCTGGCTGCGCCGCGGCGCCATCGCGCACGCCGGCCTACGAGCGCCCGCGCGTGGCGAGCTGGCCCTGCTCGCCCCCGGCTTCGACGTCCCCTTGATCGCCGTGCCGCTCGGCCGCGACGAGACCACCTGGGGCGCGCTCATCCTCGCCGCCGGACCCGGTGAGACCTTCGCGCCCCGGCACCTCGCGCTGGCCGCCGCACTCGCCGAGCCATTCACGGCGGCGCTGGCCAACGACCGGCGCCTGCGCGAGCTGACCGCGCTGCGCGAAGCGGCGGAGGCCGATCGCCGGTCGCTGTTGACGCGCCTCGGCCGCGATGCCCTCGTGGACGAAGTGGTCGGCGCCGAGACGGGTCTCGCGCACGTGATGGAACGCGTCGCCATGGTGGCGCCGCAGGCCGTGCCGGTGCTGATCCTGGGCGACACCGGTACCGGCAAGGAACTCGTCGCGCGCACCATCCACATGCGATCCCCTCGACTGGGCGGGCCGTTCCACCGGGTCAACTGCGGCGCCATCCCGCCGGAGCTCGTCGACAGCGAGCTGTTCGGCCACGAGCGCGGCGCGTTCACCGGTGCGGTAGGTCAGCGACGCGGCTGGTTCGAGCGCGCCGACGGAGGCACGCTCTTCCTGGATGAGGTCGGCGAGCTCCCCGCGGCGGCGCAGGTCCGCCTGCTGACGGTGGTCCAGGACGGCTGGCTCGAGCGCGTCGGCGGCCACGAGCCGATCCGGGTCGACGTGCGCATCATCGCGGCCACGAACCGCGACCTGACCGCCATGGTGCGCCAGGGGCGGTTCCGCGAGGATCTCTGGTATCGACTGGCCGTCTTCACCATCCTGCTCCCGCCACTGCGCGAACGGCGGGAGGACATTCCGGCGTTGGCCGCGCACTTCGCCCGCCGGGCGGCAACGCGGTTCGGCCTGACGCTCCGCCTGCCTGACCCGTCCGACCTCGCCGCGCTCAGCGCCTACGGCTGGCCCGGCAACATCCGCGAGCTGGCCACGGTGATCGACCGGGCCGCGATTCTCGGCGACGGCAAGCGGCTCGATGTCACCGCCGCGCTCGGCGCCACACCGGCCGGACTCAGCGCCGAGCCCGCCGCGTTGCCGCGCGACGACGCATCGCCCGGCCCCGGGGTCGCCGTGTCCACGCTGGACGACGCGATGCGCCGCCACATTGAACGCGCGCTCGCCGCGACCCTCGGACGGGTCGAGGGACGGCACGGGGCGGCCGCACTGCTCGGCATCAACCCGCACACCCTGCGCGGGCGCATGCGGAAACTGGGCGTGCCGTGGGCGCGGTTCCGCCGCCCCGGAGCGGGGCCGGCCTGATGCTTGCGCACGGCCACCGGGCGATGCACCATGCAGCATCGCCGACGCCGTGCGTCCCCATGAGGTCACCATGACGGCCATCCGCCTGCCCCGCCGCCGCCTGCTGGTTGCACTCGTTGCCCTGGCCGCATGCGATGGGCCGCCGCCCGCGAGCGCGCCGATCGTCGTCGCGCCCATCACGACTCCGGCGGATACGGCCGCGCTGCCCAACCAGTACATCGTGGTGCTGAAGCCGGGCGCGGCGGACCCTGCCGTGCTGGCCAGCCGGACCCTGGCGCAGTTCGGCGGGACGCTGCACTACACGTATCGGACCGCCCTGCGCGGCTTCGCCGCCACGCTCTCGCCGACGGCGATCCAGTCGGTGAGGGCGGATCCCAACGTCGCCTACATCGAGCGCGACGCGCTGATGCATGCGACCGGATCCGAGTCGCATCCTCCGAGCTGGGGTCTGGACCGGATCGACCAGCGCGGGCTGCCGGACGACGCCACGTACAGCTTCAGCAACAACGGCAGCGGCGTGACCGCGTACATCATCGACACCGGAATCCGCACGACGCACCAGGAGTTCGGCGGGCGGGCCAGTTGGGGTGTGGACTACTCCAACGCGAACGGCACGGACGTGGACTGCGCGGGCCACGGCACGCACGTCGCGGGTACCGTCGGCGGCGCCACGGTAGGCGTGGCGGAAGGGGTCAGCCTGGTAGCGGTGCGAGTGCTCGATTGCAGCGGGTCGGGCTCCACCAGCGGCGTGATCGCGGGCGTGGACTGGGTGACCGCGCACGCGGTGCACCCGGCCGTGGCGAACATGTCCCTGGGCGGCTCGCCGAGCGCCGCGCTTGACGCCGCGGTCGAGGCGTCCATCGCGTCGGGCGTGACCTACGTGGTCGCCGCCGGCAACGACGACGCCGATGCCTGCTACGGATCGCCGGCCCGCGCGCCCGACGCGCTGACCGTTGGCGCGACCGACAGCACCGACACACGCGCGTATTTCTCCGACTGGGGGCCGTGCGTCGATCTATTCGCGCCGGGCTACTGGATTTTCAGCGCCTACATCTACCAGAACTTCAACAACTACTACGCCTACCTCAGCGGCACCTCCATGGCGACCCCGCACGTGGCGGGCGTCGCCGCGCTGTGGCTCGCCGCGCACCCCACGGACACGCCCGCCGAGGTGGCCGACTCGATCGTGCGCGACGCCAGCGCCAATCGGTTGATCGACGTGCCGAACGGCACGGCCAACTTGCTCCTGTACTCGGGGCTCACGGCGGAGACCGGCGGGCGCATCGCGCTCAGCACGCCCCTGCTCGAGTTCGAGAAGATCGTCGGCGCGCCGGACTTCGCGCCCCGCCTGCCGGCCGGCACGTCGCCGCCCGGACCGGCCGACCCGCAGTCCGTGACCCTCGCCAACATCGGCAGCGCCAGTGTGAACTGGACCGCCGCCACGAATCAGCCGTGGGCATCCGTAACGCCGACCAGCGGCACCCTCGCGGCGGGCGACAGCGTGCCGCTGACGGTCTCGGTAAAGCCCGGCACCCTCCCGGCGGGAACGTATGATGCGCTGGTGCGGGTCAGCGCCGCCGGCACGCTCAACGGGCCGGTCTACACTACGGCGCGCCTGTTCGTCCTCTCCGGCAACACGCTGACCTCGGGTACGCCGGTCACGGGCATCTGGGGCGACGAGCGCGACAATCTGCGGTTCTACCGCATTGTGGTGGAACCCGGGACCGCGCGGCTCGACGTTGCAACGTCGGGCGGCACCGGCGACGTGGACCTGAACGTCAAGTACGGCAGCCCGCCCAATGCGCCGGACGACGGCGACTGCCTCTCGGCCACCGACGGCAACACGGAGTCGTGCGTGATCACGAACCCCGCGCCCGGCAACTGGTGGATCATGCTCCAGAAGTACATCAGCTACTCGGGCGTGACGCTCACCGCGACGTTGACGCCGGGCGCGCCACCCGCCGATCCGAGCGACATCACGGCGACCCTGGCCTCGTCGACCGAGATCGATGTCACGTGGACCGACAACAGCACCGACGAGGACCACTTCAACATCGGCTGGCGCGCGAAGCTGCCAGGCGGCGCGTACGGGCCGTGGACGACCATCACGCCCAGCTTGCCGGCGAACACGACATCGTTCGCCGCGACGGGGCTGGCAGGCAACAGAGTCTACCAGTATCGCGTTCGCGCGTGCAACTACGGCGGTTGCACGGACTGGAATTGGTCGAACACCGCGCGGACGCCCTAGGGCGCGAACCGCGCTCGGCCGGTCGGGCGCGGCGCCTCAGCTCCTGAGGCCGGGAAGTGGCACTTCGGCGGCCACCGCGCGCCCGATCGGCAGCGATGCGGTGGCGGCCGGTGACGGCGCGTTGCAGACGTGGATGCTGCGCGCTCCGCGCACGATCAGGAAATCGTCCACCAGCGATCCATCACGCCGCAGGGCCTGCGCCCGCACGCCCGACGCGGCCGGCACCAGGTCCCGCTCCTCGACCTCGGGCACAAGCCTGCGCAGCCGCGCGGTGAACGCCCGCTTGCTGGCGCTCCGGAGCATCTCACCCATCCCCGATCGCCAGTGACGCCGCGCCAGCCGCCAGAACCCCGGATACGCCACCCAGTCGAGCACATCGCTCGGCACGACGTCGCTCCAGCGGTAGCCCTCACGCGCGAACGCCAGCACCGCGTTCGGGCCGCAGTGCACGCCGCCCGCCACGTCTCTGGTGAAGTGAACGCCGAGGAACGGGAAGGCGGGATCGGGCACCGGATAAATCAGATGCTGCACCAGGTCCCGACGCTCGGCAACGACCGAGAAGTTCTCGCCGCGGAACGGCACGATCCGCACGCCGGGATCGACACCGCCCATGCGCGCCACCCGGTCGCTTCCCAGTCCGGCGCAGCCGACCACGAACCGCGCCTCGAACGTCCCCTGAGTGGTCTCGACGACCACCCGGTCGGCACGATGGTCGAAGCCGGTGACGCGGCAGCCGGTGCGCAGCTCGCCGCCGGCCGCCGCGATGATCGCCGCGTACGCGTCCGCCACCCTGGCGTAGTCGGTGATGCCGGTGGACGCGACGAGCAGGGCGGCGAGCCCGGCGGCGTGCGGCTCCCGCTCGCGAAGCTCGGCCGGACCGAGCATGCGCACCGCCAGCCCGTGCGCGCGGCCGCGCTCCTCCAGTCGCGCGAGGGCCGGAAGTTCCGCCGGCCCCGTCGCGACGATCAACTTGCCGCATTGCCTATAGGGAACGCCGTAGCGGGCGCAGAAGGCGGGCAGCGCGCGGCTGCCGTCGAGCGCCCAGTTCGCCTTGGCGCTGCCGGGCGGGTAATAGATGCCGGAGTGCACCACACCGCTGTTGCGGCCGCTCTGGTGCGCGGCCCAGCGCGGTTCCTTCTCGAGCACGACGAGGCGGGCGGCGGGCGCGCGCTCCAGGACGGCTTTGCCGACCGAGAGCCCGACGATGCCACCGCCGATGATCGCGACGTCGTGGAGCACGGAGAACGATAGTAAGGCAGACGGCCCGGCGAAAACGGAAGTCGGCGGCCCGGAATCGGCCGCTAGTGTCCCGCCTCGTGGTGCCCGGAGTACTGCTCGAGCAGCGTGGGGCTCACCATGGGGAAGCGCGCCTGGAACCACAGGTAGGCGAGCGCCCACACGCCGAAGAACCCGATGGTGACGACCGCCTCCTGCCAGCTCAGGGGCAGCCCGTGGCGCGCCGTCTCCTGCACGATGGACGGGGTCACGAACACGTAGCGGTCGATCCACAGGCCCAGCAGCGAGATGGTCGCGAACGTGGCGAGCACGCTCGGCGTCTTCTTGGGCGCCACGCCGATCAGGCCCCAGAACGGCAGCAGGAACACCATCACCAGCATCGCGATCGAGACGCCGCGCCACTCCGGCGACATCATCCGCAGGAACAGGAAGCTCGTCTCCTCCGGCATGTTTCCGTACCAGATCACGATGAACTGCGAGAAGAACAGATACGTCCAGAACACCGTGAAGCCGAAGCACAGCTTGCCGAGGTCGTGAAGGTGCTTCGTGGTGATGGTGTCTTCCAGGCCGTAGTGGCTGCGGAAGAACAGCATCAGCAGCGCCAGCGACATGAGCCCCGACAGCCAGGCGCCCATGAAGAAGTAGCCGCCGAGCAGGTTCGAGAACCAGTGCGGCGCGAGCGACATGATGACGTCGAACGCGACGAAGCTCATCACGACCGCGTACGTGACGATCAGGATCGGCGCCAGGTCGGTCCGCTTCCGGACGCTGTAGTCCGCGCCGCGCTGGTCCCATCCCTGGCTGAGTCCCGTGTACAGGCCCTTGTAGCGCGCCGGGGCGCCGGGCGCAAGCAGCACCGCATCGGGCCGCACCGAGTGGTACACGAACCAGATGCTGAGCAGGAACAGCACCGCCAGCGCCGCCGCGTCGCGCGCGAACATGAACGCCGGCCGCAGCCAGAACGCCTTGACGGCGGGTTCGGTAGTCGGGTGGAGGACCCACGGCCACAGGTGCGCGCGGCCGAACCACATGAGCAGGAACATCACGAAGCTCACCGGCAGGAACGCCACCGACGCCTCGCCGATGCGTACGATCGGGGCCGACCAGCGGCCCTTGGCGACGTTGGTCACGGCGTGGAACAGCACGCCGGCCTGCGCCAGGCCGGTCCAGAACAGCCAGTTGATGAGATAGGCCGTCCACACCCGCTGCGATTGCGACGTGAACGCCAGGATGACGAACCCCAGCCCGCCCACGACCGCCATCAGGGTGACGGCGGGCTTGATGAGTGGCGGCAGCGGCCGCTCGAGCTTGCGCAGGATCTCGCGCACCGCGGCGTCCGTCACGCCTGACCTCCGGGGCGCCGCGTCTCGGGCCGCCGTCTCATTGTGCCTGGAGTGTCCGCACGTAGTTCACCACGTTCCAGCGATCGATATGATCGCGGATCTTGTCGCCGTAGCGCGGCATGGCGCCGCGGCCTTCCCTGATGATGGCGTACAGGTAGCCGTCCGACCGGCCCTTGGCCTGGTCGGTGGTGAGCGCCGGAACGATGCCCATGAACCGGCCGGACACGGTGCCGTCGCCGTGTCCCTGCGGCCCGTGACACACGATGCAATAGGTGTCGAAGATCTTCCCGCCGCGCTCGATCGACGCGGGCGTCGCCGGCACCGGGTTGGGGATGTTGCGCAGGTCGCTGGTGTACAGGTCGAGCGAATCCTCGTGGCCCGTGATCGGCACCGAGCCGTCCGGCGGGACGAAGTGGAACGTGAACTGCTTCTGCATGTTCGAGTCGAGCGGTCCCTCGAACGGGCGGATCGCGATCTGGTCCTGCATCGTCGTGAAGATGGGGATGCTGCCGATCGCCTTGTCGAGCGTGGTGCAGCCCGCCGACGTCGCGACGACGGCCAGGGCGAGCGCGAGGTGGCGCCGATCAAACATCGCGCACCTCTTCCGCGCCGGCAGCGCGCATCAGCGCGTCGGCCTGCGCCAGCTGCTGCGGGCCGCCGAACGCGACGATCCCGAACTTGTCGTTCGAGAAGCGCGCGTCGTAGCCGGGCGAGCGCCCGAACTTGGGCAGCTTCGCGTTGAGCAGCATGCCGAGTACGGTCATCAGCGCACCGATCAGAATGGTGCACTCGAACCCGATCACGATGAACGGGGGCAGCGACACGATCGGCTTGCCGCCCACGATCAGCTCCCAGTCGAGCGACGTCGAGATGGCGTACGCAAAGCCGAGCGAGCAGCCGGTGAGGCCGCCGATCAGCGTGAACAGCCGCACCGGGCTGACAGGCTTCTCGAGCGCCTGCTCGATCTCCGGATGCGGCACGGGCGAGTACACGCGCAGGTTCGCGTAGCCCTTCGCCTTCATTTCACGCGCGGCGAGCAGCAGGCCGTCGAGCGTGCCGAACACGCCGACCACGCCGGCGCGGTTCGCGGACACCGGAGGGGTGGCCATCAGTGGCCCCCCGCCTCGGTGCGGCCCGGCGGCGGGAGCGCTTCCTTGATCTCCGAAATCGCCAGCGACGGGAAGAACTTGATGAACAGCAGGAACCACATCGAGAACCAGCAGAAGCTCCCGGCCACGATCCCCAGCTCGTTCCAGTTGGGCGTGTAGTAGCCCCACTGCCACGGCTCGAACTCGTGCGAGAGGCCGGTCACGATGATCACGAACCGTTCGAACCACATCCCGAGGTTGATGAACAGCGAGATGACGAACAGCCACGTCAGGTTGGTCCGGATCTTCTTCGACCACAGCAGCAGCGGCACGAACACGTTGCAGCCGTACATGATCAGCGCGCCCCACCAGTACGGGCCGAACAGACGGTTGTAGAACGTCGCGCGCTCGTAGGCGTTGCCGCTGGACCACGCGATGAAGAACTCGCACGCGTACGAGTATGCCACGATGGTGCTGGTGAGCAGGCACAGCTTGGCGAGGTTTTCGAAGTGCCGGATCTGGAGGTAGCGCTCCAGGTGGAACGCCTTGCGCAGCGGCACCAGGATCGTGATGACCATGCCGCAGCCGGAGAAGATCGCGCCGGCCACGAAGTACGGCGCGAAGATCGTCGCGTGCCAGCCGGGCACGATGCCCATGGCGAAGTCCCACGACACGACCGAGTGCACCGACAGCACCAGCGGCGTGCTGAGCGCGGCGAGGAACAGGTACATCCGCATGAAGTGGTGCCACTCGCGGTCGCTGTTCTTCCAGCCGAGCGACACCACGGAGTAGAGCTTCTTGCGCCACCCCAGCGCCTGGTCGCGGATCGCCGCCACGTCGGGGATCAGCCCCATGAACAGGAACGTGGCCGACACCGTGAGGTAGGTCGAGATGGCGAAGATGTCCCACACCAGCGGCGAGCGGAAATTCGACCACACGCCGCGGAAGTTCGGGTACGGCGCCACCCAGTACGCGAACCACGCGCGCCCGAGGTGGAGGATGGGGAACAGGCCGGCCGTCATGACCGCGAACACGGTCATCGCTTCGGAGGCGCGGTACACCGCGCTGCGCCACCCCGAGCGGAACAGGAACAGGATCGCGCTGATCAACGTGCCGCTGTGCGCGATGCCGACCCAGAACACGAACGTCGTGATGTAGGTGCCCCAGAAGATCGGCGGCTCGTAGCCGGTGACGCCAAGGCCGTAGCGCAGCTGGCGGTACCAGCAGAACCCGCCGAACGCGAGGCCCATCAGCACGAACCCCATCCCGATGAACCAGCCGCGGCCCGGCGGGTCGAGGGTGCGGATGATGTCGCGGTTGACCTCGGCGTACGTCGGCGGCGTATGCACCAGCTCGGCGTCGGGTCGCGGCAGCGCGGCGGAGGCCATCAGCCCTCCTCGCTCTGCGCCATGTGGACCACCCGCGCCAGGTACGTGATGCCGGGGCGCGTGTTGAGCTCCGCCAGCACGTGGTAGCCGCGGTCATCGCGCTTGAGCCGGCTCACCCGGCTCTCCGGGTCGTGCGCGTTGCCGAACGTGATCGCCTCCGACGGGCAGGTCTGCGCGCAGGCCGGCGTGATGTCGCCGTCGGCGAGCTGCCGGTTGCGGACCCGCGCGTCGTTCTGCGCGAACCGGATCCGCTGGACGCAGAACGTGCACTTCTCCATCACGCCCTTCGTCCGCACTGTCACGTCGGGATTGAGCGCGATGTGCAGCGTGCCGGGGAAGGCGAACTTGGGGTCGCCCGGGCGCCCGTAGTCCCACCAGTTGAAGTAGCGAACCTTGTACGGGCAGTTGTTGGCGCAGTACCGCGTGCCGACGCACCGGTTGTAGATCTGGCCGTTCAGGCCGTCCGGCGTGTGGTAGGCGGCGTACACGGGGCACACCGGCTCGCACGGCGCGTTGGCGCACTGCTGGCACAGCATCGGCGTGAACGCGACCTGGTAGTCGGGGCCGTCGGTGTCGCCCTCGAAGTAGCGCTCCAGGCGCATCCAGCTCATCTCGCGCCCGCGCTGCACCTGGTCCTCGCCGACCGTCGGGATGTTGTTCTCCGTGTAGCACGCGGTCACGCACGCCGAGCAGCCGGTGCAGCGGGAGAGATCGATGGTCATTTCCCACTTGGGCTGCGGCTGGCCGTAGATCCCGAGATACGCCTCGTCGTGCTGCGCCTCGGCGCCGGCGGCGATGCTGCGGCGCTCCGCGTCGGTGAACGGCTCTTCGCGCTGCGGGATAGTGCCGGACGTGGCCGCCGTGTAGCTGACGAGCCGCGCGATGCCGCGGCCCATCTGGCGCGCGCTGCCTTCGGTGGTGGCCGGCACGCGGCGCTGGCCCGTCTTCGTGAGCGTGACCTTGACCTGGCTGAACGCCAGGGCGCCGGACGGATCGGTGGCGGTCGCGGCGAGCAAATCCAGGGGATTGGTGCCGCGGTCCTTCGCGTAGCGGCCGTAGGCGGTGTGCCCCTGCCCGATCGGCATCGACACCATGTCCTTCATGACGCCGGGCCAGACGTAGACCATCGCGTCGGCGTGCCGCGCGCCGGCCGCGACGCGCACGATGTCGCCCGTGGCGATGCCGAGGCGTGTGGCGGTGGCCGGATGCACCTCGACCCACGACTGCCACGTCATCTTGGTGGCCGGGTCGGGCAGCTCCTGCAGCACGGGCTTGTTGGCGCCGCGTCCGTCGTAGAGCGTGGACGACGGCGCCGGGACGAGCGGCAGCCCATCCGCGCCGTCGAACGCCGCGGCCTCGTAGGTGAGGCGCGCGAAATCCGTGACCAGCCGCGCGGCGCCGCGTGGCGCCGCCGGCGTGCCGGCCATCCCGTGCTGGAGCAGCACGTCGATGTCCTTGTGACCCTGCGCCACCAGCTGGCGCGCGTTGCTCACGCCGGCGGGGGCGACGGTGCGGCTGTTGGCCTGGGCGAGCGCCATCAGCACGTCGGCCGCCTGGCGCGAATCCACCACCGGGTTCATCGCCGGCTGGACCAGACTGGTGAAGCCCGGCATCAGGTCGATCGCGTCCCACGACTCGAGCGCGTGGTGGTCGGGGAGCACCAGGTCGGCCAGCAGCGCGGTCTCGTCCATCGCGGTGGCGAACACCACCTTGAGGCGGACCTTGTCGAACGCGGCCGCGAACGCCGCGGGGTCGGCCGCGGTGAAGGCCGGGTTGGTGCCGATCACGAACGCCACATCGACGCTGCCGGCGCCCATCGCCTCGACGAGGTGCGTGAGGTCGGTGTGCCCACCCACCTGGTCCCACGCCGACGACACCGGGATGCTGATCGTGCGCCCGACGTTGCCCGCCACGACGTTAAGCAGGTGCGCGGCCACCACCGTCTGGGTCGCCGCGCGGTGCTGGCCGGCGATGCCGCCGGCCACCGCCAGCGACGGATCGGCCGACGCGAACTCGGTCGCCAGCCGATTGATGGTCGCCTCGTCCACGCCGGTGGCCGCGGCCACCGTCGCGCCGTCGAATCGCGCGAGGAACCCGCGCAGGCGGTCGGCGTCGGCGCCCGCGACCTTCGCCTTGCCCTGCCGCATGATCGCGTTCGCGATGCCGAGGGCGAGCAGGTGCTCGGTGCCCGGCTTGGGCGGCACCCACTCGTCGGCGCTGAAGGACGTCATGCCGCGGCGCGGCTCGCAGGCGACGTACTTCGCCATCTTGCCGTCGTGATACGCGTGCGCGTCGGCGAACCCGCGCGCGAACTCGGTCGGCGAGATCCAGGTCTCCAGGAAGTCGGCGCCGAACGAAAGGATGTAGCGCGCCGCGCCGAAGTCGTATCGCGGCATGGTCGCCGCGCCGAACACCTGGCGCGTGGCCTCGCGCACCGGCTCCAGCGCGAACGCCTCGTAGCGCAGCCGCCGCTTCGAGCGGAACGCGCCGAGGAAGCGATCGTAGAGCGCGTCCACCACGCCCGTCATGCCGCCGGTCACGATGGCGACGCGGTCCGGGCCCGACGTGGCGGCGGCGCCCAGAGCCGGCCCGATCGCCGCCATCGCATCGTCCCACGACACGGGATGCCACGTGGCGCCGTCGCGCTTCATCGGCTGCTTGACGCGGTCGGGGTCGTAGAGACCCTCCAGCGCCGCCTGCCCGCGCGCGCACAGCCGGCCCCGGTTGACCGGATGCTCGGGGTTGCCCTCGAGCTTGATCACCCGCGCCTCGCGCGTCTTGACCAGGACACCGCAACCCGCCGAGCACTCCCGGCAGGTGCTGGCGTAATACGTGGGGATGCCGGGGACGAGGTCCTCGGGCGGCGTGACGTAGGGGAGCCAGTGATCGGTGTCGCCGTTGGAGCAGCCGGCGGCCACCCCGGCGGTGGCGGCGCCGGCGACCTGGAGGAACTTGCGGCGCTTCATCGCGCGCCCGCGCCTAGAAGTGGCATGCCGTGCAGTCCCTCGTCACACCGCGGCGCATGTGACAGTTGGTGCACCAGCCCATCTGGTTCACGTCGTTCGCGGCGAAGACGCGCGGCATCTGCTGGATGTTCCCGTGGCACTCCTGGCACGGGACGCCGGCGTTGACGTGACGCATATGGGGAAAGTGCGCGTACTCGGAAATCTTGAACACGCGAACCCACGGGATGGTGCGACCGCTGTCGGCGTAACTCTTGAGCTTGGCGATTTCGGGGTCGGGGTTCCCGGCCGAATCGGGCGCCTGCACGATGTTGTGGCACCCCATGCACGTGCTGACGCTTGGAATGAACGCCGTCCACGAGTTGGCCGCGTTGTTGTGACAGTACAGGCACGGGATGCGATACTGGCCGGCGTGGATGTCGTGGCGGTAAAACACCGGCTGCACGGGCCCGCGCAGCTTGACGTGCGACAGATCCGCCCAAGGGCCGTTCGGCTTCAGGCTATCGAGTTGGACGAACCCCGGCCCCTGCACCTCGGGCAGCGGGAACGTCCAGTTCGCGGCGGGAGCGGGCTGCGCGCGGACGCGAGTGGCACGGGCAAGAGAAACGCCGGCCAGTACCGCTCCACCCATCAGGAGCGCACCGCCGGCGATGAGTACCCGTATTCGCGTCATCCAGTCCCTGCGAGGGTGAGTAGAAGCGCGCGAGATGTGAGAACGAGTCGCGTAAATTAGCCGAAGATTTTAGTTGCTCATGACGCCGATCACAAGCCCGGATTCTCCGCGGCATCGACCGCCGAGGGACGCCGGAGCGCAAGCCACAGGCCGCCGAGCGCTACACCCACGCTCAGAATCTGGCCCATCGTGAACGGACCGAGCACGGTGCCGAGCTGCGGATCGGGCTCGCGCGCGAACTCCACCAGGAAGCGCGCGGCCGCATACAACAGCAGGAACGCCCCCGCCAGCCCTCCGGTGACGCGCGCCGGCTTGCCGCGCCGCAGGTAGATGACCCACAGGATGACCCCGGTGACCACCCCCTCGAGCAGCGCCTCGTAGAGCTGCGAGGGATGGCGCAGCGGGATGTGCGCGGCGATCTGGCTCCAGCGGCCGGAGGCCTTGAGCTGCACGTACGCCTGATGCCAGTCGAGGCCGCCCGCCCGGGCCAATTCCGGCGACAGCGCGCGAGCGGCCGGATCGGTCGGGAACCGCATCGCCCACGGCAGCGAGGCCGGAGCGATCCGACCGAACAGCTCCCCGTTGATGAAGTTGGCGCACCGAACCAGGAAGATGCCGAACGGGATCGCGAGCGCCATGGCGTCGCCGAGCCGCAGCCACGGCACGTGCTCCCGCCGCGCGAACAGCCAGGAGCCGACGGCCACGCCGATCAGCCCGCCGTGAAACGAAAGCCCGCCCTGCCAGATTTTGACCAGCTCGGCCGGATGGGTGAGCAAGGCGGGCTCGTAGAACAGCGCGTACCCCAGCCGACCGCCCAGAATCACCGACACCACGAGCCAGCCGATGAAGTCGCTGACTTTCTCCTTGGTCAGCGGCAGGAAGGTGTCCCTGACCAACTTGTCGAACACCATGCCCGCCACCAGAAAGCCCACCAGGTACGCGATGCCGTACCAGCGGATCTGGAGCCACCCGATGTGGATCGCGACGGGGTTGATGGCGGGGAACGGAATTTCGGCCAGCAGCGGAGGCGTCATGCGAGCAGCTCCAGCTTGGCCGCCGCGGACTCGGGCAGCCGGAACGGGAAATGAGTGCCAAACACGAACCGCTCGGCGCCGACGGTGCGCAGGAGGTGGTCCAGATGGTCTTCGGGCGCGCCCCAGATGCCGCTGATGTCCCACGAGACCCGTGCCGCTTCCGCCGGCGTCGAGCCCCAGTGCACCTCTTCGACCACGGCGCGGTCGGCGCCGACCACGAGCAAGCGCGCCGCGTCGTCGCTCCGCACGGCCGCCCGAACGTCGGCGCCGATGAGGTCCGGCGCGACGTCGAGCCGCGAGCGCTGGCGCGGATCCTCGAAGCGGATGGTGAGGACGAGGGTCAGGCCGGCCTCCGCGCACGCGGCCGTGAGCGCCGCCATGGCGGGGCCGTGCGACGCGAACCCATAGTGCGACGGATACGTGCGCACCGCCGGGCAGCGCTCGTCCACGGCGCGCCGCAGCTCGCGCTCCCAGTCCGGCCAGGTCGGATTGACTGCGGGCACGGGGAACAGGCGCGCGCGATGCGGCGCGAGCAGCGCGTACAGCTCCTCGTTGCCCGCGGCCGCGTCGCGGTACCACGCGCTCGGCACGTGGCCGACCCACGCCGCGCGCACGCCGAGGCGGTCCATGCCGGCGAGCAGCGCGGGCGGGGTCGGGTCGGGCAGCCGGCGGAACGGATACGGACCCACCAGCGCGGCGTGGTCCACGTCGCGGGACGGCTGCGGGCGGGCGGCGGCGGCCGACGGGCTCATGCCGCCAGCCCCAGGCCGAACAGCCGGTTCGCGGTGCGCCAGCGCACGTCCGCCAGCGCCTCGGGCCCGGCGCCTAACGCTTCGAGCGCGCGGAGTTTCGCCAGGCCGGTGTCCATGGTCAGGTCGGTGCCCCACACCAGACGCGCGGCGCCCACGCGATCCAGACACAGCTCCAGCATGCCGCGGTCCACGCCGCTGCCCGACAGGTCCACCACGACGTTCGGCACGTCGGCCAGGGCGCGCAGCGAATGCGCCCAGTCCCCGCCCCCGCCGATGTGCGCCAGGATGAAGGTCGCGCCGGGGTGCCGCTCGGCGAGCGCGATGAGATCGAGGGCGTCCGAGATTTCCTGGCCCGGCACCTCGCCGCGCCGGTGCTGCCAGATATGCTGGAGCACCGGCATGCCCCGTGCCGCCGCCACGGCCGCGATCGGATCGAGCAGCGGATCGGCGGCGCGGCGGCTCGCGGCCAGCTTGATGCCGACCATGCCGGCGGCGCGGCACCGCTCGATCTCGCGCACCGCGTGGTCGGTGAAGTTCGGGTTGACGGTGACGTAGCCTGCGATCTCCGGATGCGCCCGCATCAGCGCGAGCAGCGCGTCGTTGCCGCAGGTCGTGTCGTCGGGCGACGGGAAATAGGTGGGCGACGTCTGCCCCCACGTGCCCAGGATGGACGCCACGTGCACCGTGATGCCGATCCGCCGCCCGACGTCGAGCCGGCGGCGGTTCGCCGCCTCCCAGTCGGCGCGGCCGCTGCGCTCATGAAGAAAGTGCACGTGCACGTCCACCAGCGGCGCGCTCACGCGACAGCCTCGAGCGCGCCGCGCACGGCCTCCAGTGTGGTCCGCACCTCCGCGTCGCCGTGCGCCAGGCTCGGGAAGTTGTAGGCGCCACGTTTGAGCAGCACGCCGCGCTCGCGCACCGCGGCCAGGAAGCGCCGCTCGGCGTCCTCGTCGGTGAAGCGCAGCATGGACATCTCGGGCATCCCGGCCACCGTCCAGGGCCCGGCGGGCAATCCGTCGATGAGCGCCTTCCCTGTCCGCCGCAGGTGCGCGGCCACGTCTTCGGAGTCCCAAACGTCCAACACCGCGGCGGCCGCCGCCAGCGCCGTGAACTCGGTGGCCAGCGTGCTCGATATCCAGGTGTCGCGAACCCGGGCCATGAGGTCCGCGCGTCCGACCACCGCCGCCAGCGGCGCACCGTTCGCCATCGCCTTGCCGAGCACGCCGAGGTCCGGCGCGACACCCCAGCGCTCGGCCGCGCCGCCCCTCGCGACGCGGAACGCGGTCTTGATCTCGTCGAAGATGAGCACGGCATGATGCGCCCGCGTCAGGTCGCGCGTGGCCGCGAGCCACGCCTTGGGCGGCTCGCGCTCCACCACCGGCTCGACGAGCAGCGCGGCGGGCGCTTCGTCCATGGCGACCTCGAGCGCCGGGATGTCGCCGAAAGGCACCGCGCGCCACAGCTCCGAGACTTCCCTGGGCACTCCGGCGCCGCCGGTCGGGCCATCGAGCCAGCCGTGGTATCCGCAGTGCACCACGCGCCGGCGTCCCGTCGCGACGCGCGCGAGCCGCACCGCCGCGGCGACCGCTTCCGCGCCGGTCTTGAAGAACCGCGCCTGGCCGGCGCCCGGGTAGGCCGCGGCCAGCCGCTCGGCCAGTTCGACCTCGTGCACCGGCGGCAGCGGCCCCACCATGCCGTCGCGCGCTGCCCGCGTCACCGCCTCGACGACCGCCGGGTGTGCGTAGCCGAGGGCCACGGCGCCCAACGCCATCGTCCAGTCGAGCAGCTCGCGCCCGTCGGCGGTCCACACCCGCGCGCCCGCCGCGCGGGCCATGTGGGTGCGGCCATCGTCCGGAGGTCCGCCGAACATCGCGTCCGGTCCCTTGGAGCGGGTGGACGTGCAGCCGGCGACGGCGGCGGCGGCTCGCTGCTGCCACGGAGCGTCGCTCAATCCACCGCCACCCACGGCAGCTCGCCGTCCATCGGCCGGTCGCCCGCCAGGTAGAGCCGCCGGCCACCGGCGCCCGACCACACCAGCTGGCCGACGCGCCGCTCGCGGCCCTCGCGCGCCCGATTCACCATCAGGTCGAAGCCGAAGCCCTCGAGCGCGTCGGGCAGCGCGAGCGCGAGGGTGACGCGGTAGCCCGCCGGGGTTCGCGCCCACGCGCCCCGGACCATGTCGACCTCCGCGTCGCTGCCGGCGACCCGCGCCGCGCGCACGTGCGATTCGTCGTCGGCGTCCGGCACCACGACCCATCCGTAAAACAGGGACGTGGACACGTACACCTGCAAGCCGTCGCTGTGGATGTCGGGGTTTTCGTTGTCGAGCTCGGGGTCCGGCGCTTCACCGGAGCGGAACTGCGACTCGGCGGCGCGGACCTCGACCGCCAGGTAGATCGTGTCCTCGTCATGGTTCAGCCACGCCCTCGCGCCGAATGCGTCCGGGCCTTCCCACGGTTCTTCGGCACGGCGGAACTGGTCGGCGCGGTCGAGCTCGAGCGGCGCCGACACGTCGAAACCCTCGAGCGTGCCGTCCAGCTCCGGCGGCCGACCGACCGCACGGCAGTGGGCGGCGGCGTTCGGCTGCACGCTGGCGGCACCCGCCAGCGGATTGAACAGCGATTCCATGGACGATCCGGTGGGCAGCGCCGGCGCGATGGGCGGCAGGTCGCGCAGGCCGGCCAGCGTGATGGGGTCGCCGCGCTCCAGCTCGATCTTCCAGCCGTCGTCGGTCGCCGTGTGGACGTGGACGCGGCCGTCCGAGAGCCGCACCACGAACCCGTCCTCAATGCACTCCAGCTCGTCGACGTCGGCCGCGGCGGCGAGACACGCCGCGAGGGTCAGCTCCTCGCCGGTGGCGGCCGCCACGGCGAACCGGAGCGGCGGCGCCTCGCCGGCCGGCGCGGGCGGCGCGTAGCCCTCGCCGAACTGGACCTGGAACGGATGTCGCGCCGAGAGCAGGACGCGAAGCTGGGCGCCGTCCGGCTTGGTGAACGTGAGGCCGTGCGCATCCGCCGCCACGTCGCCCAGGCCGTGCCAGGGCAGCACGAGCAACCGCTCGCCCGCGGTGCTGCCTGCCTGAAGCACGTCGAGCACGTACCACGGCGTGACCACGACGGTGCGCTGGAGCGTGAGGCCGTCGTAGGCGCTGTTCTCCGGGAGCTGCGCGCACACCCAGGCGGCGCCCTCCTGCTCCTCGAACGCCGCGCACCGGCCGGTGGCGGGCGCCTGCGACGCGCTGTCGACCAGGGGCGCGTTGTGCGCCAGCGTCGAGCGGTACCAGGCCAGGCTCCGCGACACGTAAGACCCGGTGCCGAAATCGAGCAGCCACGGGACGCCCGCCGCGACGTAGGTGAGGGTGAGGCGGTCCGGGTGACCGTGGCCGCCGCCGCCCTCGCCGTAGTCGAGGCTGACGTAGTCGCCGGCGCCGCGCCGGAAAATGGCCAGCCCGGTCGTCTCCAGGTGCGCGGTGCCGGGCCGCCACGCGTCGGGCGGCGCGGCGGGCAGCTCCGGGAGCGCCCACAGCAGGCCCTTCCAGCCTAACGCCTCGCGCCGCGCGCCGCGCGCGGGCTCGCTGCGCTCCACGTCGCTGATCAGCGCCGCCGTGCCGCCGGGCTCCGGCTGGGCCGGGTCGTACACGAAGCGCAGCACCGACGCGACGACGTCGTCGGCGGGGGACCGCGCCAGCGCCAGCTCCCACAATTCGGCCATGCGGCGCTGGCGCAGCGTGACGCCGAACTTGGAATCACGGCGCGCCGGGTACGTGAAGTCGGGCAGCACCGTGAGCAGCGGCGCGCGGAACGCGGCGCGCAGCTTGCGCCCCGGCGCGTCGCCGGACGCCCACAGGTCCACGTCGCCGGTCGCGCGCAGCAGCTCCGCGCCCCACACCAGCCCGCGCAACGCGAACCAGTGATAGTTCTCGCCCTCGTACCACAGGCCGTCGTCGAGGATGCCGCGGTCCAGCGTCGCCACGATGCCCGTCTCGCCGTGCGCCGCGCGCCGCGCCAGCGCGTCGTCACCCAGCAGACGCCCCAGCGCGTACAGCGCAGCCGCGTTCCAGACCTGGCGATTGGAGCCCGGCTCGTCGAAGTCGGCGATCACGTCGGCCGCGGGCCGGAACAGCCGCGCCTGGAGGTCGCCCATCAGCGCAGTGCCTAACGACCGCTCGAGCAGCGCCGCGGCGGTCGCCAGGTGCAGCGCCCACACCGACTCGAGGTACGTCGAGAAGAACGCCCGGGCCGGCCCCAGCACGTTGTCGGCGTTCGGGTAGCCCGGGTAGCGCTCCGCCACCAGTGCGAGCACCTCCGCGGCCTTGTCGGCCGGCCGCGCCTCGCCGGTCAGCCGCGCCAGCAGCGCGGCGTGCAGCACGCGCTCGGCCATCCACAACTGATACCAGTAGATCCACCAGCGCTGCGAGTGTTCCGTGCTCCACTCCCGGCCGCAGCCGGCGCACCGCTGCCGCTCGGGCGACCACGGGTCGAACCCCAGCTCGGCGCCGCAGTCCTTGCACAGGCTGCCCCACCGCGACAGCAGCGCCTTGCGCTCGGGGACGTACGCGGGCCGGCTGAGGAACGGCTCCAGGTCCGCCGCAAGCCGCGCCTGCATCGCCAGCAGATCGCGCGAAGCCGCGATGGCGCCGCGCCGCCGCTCGAGGTCGTCCGACGTGATGATCATCGGGGAAGCGGGCTCCACGATACCACACCCCGCGTGTCGAACCTGGCCGGCAGCACCGTGCCGCCGGCGTCGCGCAGCGCGTGCGCCACGTCCACTTCACATCCGGGCTTGGCGAGGACCGCCAGGCACCCGCCGGCTCCCGCCCCGCACGCCTTCACGCCCTCGGCGCCCGCCGCGCGCGCCGCCCGCTCCAGTGTCGCCATGCTCTCGGTCTGCATGCCCTCCGCCAAGGCGCGCTGGTGGCGCCAGTTCTCGTCCATGAGCCGAGCGGTCTCGGGAAGATCGCCGTTCTCCAGGGCACGGCGCATCTGGAGGGCGCAGCCCTTGATCCCGTCGAGCGCCGCCGCGACGTCGCGATCGCCGGCCTCGTAGCGGCGCCACACCGTGCGATGCGTCGCGTCGGAAAAGCGCGATACGCCGCTGTAGCACAGGACCAGACTCTGCTCCAGCTCGTAGTACGCCGCGGCCGGCAGCCGGAGCCGGGTGGCCGTCAGCGCCGGGTCCTCGAACGACAGGAACTGTACCCCGCCCAGCGCCGCCGCGTACTGGTCCTGCTTGCCGCCGACCACGCCCGCATCCACCCGCTCCAATTCGAACGCGTCGGCGGCAAGCTCCGCCGGCAGGCGGTCCTCACCGCGCGCCGCGCTGAGCGCGGCCACCAGCGCGACGCCGAGCGCGGCGGACCCCCCCAGGCCCGAGCCGGGCGGCGCGTCGCACCAGGTCGAGAGCGCGAATGCGTCGGTGGGCGCGTACTTCCGCGCGGCCGCCTGCAGCAGCGCCAACTCGCCCTCGGGTCGCAGGTCCGCCGCGCGACGCGCCGTGACGTGGCCGCCCAGGTCGCGCGCGTGGAGCCGCACGCCCTCGCCGCCGGTCTCGACCGTCGCGTGCGCGTACAGCGTCACCGCGACGTTGAGCACCGCGCCGCCGGACCTGGCGGCGTACGGCGCCACATCGGTCCAGCCGCCCGCGAGGTCCACCCGCAGCGGCGCGCGCGCGCGGACGATCACGGCGCCCGCGCGTCGAGGCGCCAGCGCGCCACGTTCACCAGCTCGCCACGCAGATCCAGCGTCACGTTCCGGACCCGCGTCCGCACGCCCTGGAGACCGCGCGCGTGATACAGAAAGGTGACGGGTACGTCACGCGCGACGATGCGCTGCACCGCGCCCATGTCGCCGGCGTCGAACGCCCGGTCCACGGCCGGGTCGGCATACTGGGCGTACTGCAGCGCACCGCCCCGGCGCCGCGAATCGAACATGCCGCGCAGATAGGCCAGGTCCAGATCGCCGGTGAATCCCGTCACGAGCGCATCATAATCACGCGCGGGGCTGGAAGCAGCGGCCAGGAACGCGCCCATCTCGAGCTGCCGTATCCGCACCCGGACGCCGACGGCACCCAGGTCGGCCTGGATGAGTTGCTCGAGCATGTTGTCCGCGGTGCCGACCGTCGTGAGCGTGAAGGCGAGCGGCCGCCCGTCCCGGCGCCGCACCCCATCGGGCCCGGCGCGCCAGTCGAGGGAGTCGAGCAGCGCGGCGGCGTGGTCCCGGTCGAACGGGATCGCCGGCACGGGAACCGCCAGTGGATCGTCGGGCGGGACGGGGCCGTTCGCCACGGTCCCGTATCCATAGAGGTATGCGGCGACGATCTGCCGCCGGTCGATCGCCATCGTCAGGGCGCGGCGCAGGCGCACATCGTCGAACGGCGGCCGGCCGGTGTTCCACGCGATGCCGTAGGTCAGCAGAATCGGGTACTCGCGCACCGCCAGGCCGCGGATGCGCCGCACCACCTGCGCGTGCATCGGCAGGATGCCGGCGAAGTCCAGCTCGCCGGTCACCAGCCCCGCGAGCTTGGTGGTCGCCTCGTCCACCACGACGATGACCAGCCGGCGGATCGCCGGCGGCCCGCCCAGCGCGGCCGGGAAGTCGGGGTTCGCCTCGAACACCCAGCGCCGGCCGGGCTCGTGCGACACGAACCGGAACGGGCCGTTGCCTAACGGCCGGTCGAGAAACGCGGCGCCGGTGCGATGCGCGGGCAGGATCGCCAGGTCGGTCAGCACGTCGGGCAGCGCCGGCTGCGGCGCGCACCAGTCGAGCCGCACCGTCCACCGGTCGGACGCGGCGACGCGGTTCAGGCAGGCCAGCTCGCCCACGCGCGGGTAGCCGGTCACCGTGTCGCGCGCGGCGTCGAGGGTGTAGGCGACGTCGGCGCTCGTGGTGGGCCGGCCGTCGCTCCACCGCAGGTCGCGGCGCAGCGTGAAGGTCAGCGAGCGCCGGTCCGGCGACCAGGCCCAGGCGGTCGCGAGGTACGGCGCGGGACGGAGCAGGCTGTCGTAGCGCACCAGCGTGGTCAGGAGCACGTACTTCTGAACCTGACGAGCCAGTGGATGGACGGTGACCAGGGGGCTGATGGACTGCAGGTCGGCGCCGGAGGCGTAGAACACGGTGCCCTCCGGCGCGCGCGGTCCACACGCCGCCAGGGCCACACACAGCGCGACCTTGAGCCCCCGCACGGCGGGAAGCTAGAGAAAACACCGGAGCGGCGCGAGATTGGCGACGCGATGGCAACCGCGTTGCGCCGCCTCCTGATGGCCGCGCTCACCGTGCTGCTCGTGCTCACGGTGACGTTCGCCGCGCTGCACGCCGCGCCCGGCGACCCGGTCGCGCTGTACCTCGGCCCGGGCGCCGACGCCGCCGCCGTCCGGGCGATGCGCCACACCCTCGGCCTGGACCGCCCGCTCGCGCTCCAGTACGCGCAGTGGCTGGCGCGATTCATCACCGGCCAGTGGGGCACCAGCATCGCGCAGCACCGACCGGTCACGGCCGTGATCGGCGCCGCGGTGGGGCCGACGCTCCTGCTCACGGGCCTGTCGCTGCTCCTCACCTACGTGGCTGGCGTCATCCTCGGCGCGATCCAGGCGGTCCGGCCGGACTCGGGCCGCGATCACCTCATCACCGCGCTCACCGTGGCCGGCGCCGCGACCCCGTCCTACGTCCTCGCGCTGGGCATGGTGCTGCTGTTCGCCTACGAGGCCGCGCTGCACGGCTGGCCGGTGTGGCTGCGCTTCCCCGCCCTGGGCGCCAGCGGCGTCGGCGCCGCCTTCCTGCCGGCCGGCGCGCGGGTCGTGGACCGGCTGCGGCACCTCGTGCTGCCCGTGGTCACGCTCGCCGTCATCGGGGCGGCGGGGGCCGCGCGGTTCGCGCGCGCCGCGCTGGTCGATACGCTGCGGCAGCCGTTCGTGCGCACCGCGCGCGCCAAGGGCCTGGGCGAGGGGCGCGTGGTGCTGCGCCACGCGCTGCGCAACGCAATGGTGCCGCTGATCACGCTGGTCGGGCTGCAGCTGCCGGCGCTGTTCTCGGGCGTGGTGTTCGTCGAGACCATCTTCGCCTGGCCGGGCATGGGCCGCGTCGCGGTGACCGCCGTACTGGGTCGCGACTATCCGGTGGTGATGGCGGTGACGGCGGTGTTCGCCACGCTCGTGGTGCTGGCGAACCTGCTGGCCGACGTGCTCGCCGTGGCGGCCGACCCACGCGCCCGGGGGCCGGCGTGAGCCCGCTGGCCCGGCTCGTGCCCACGGTGCGCGCGGAGGCGCGGGTGCGTTGGGGGGCGGCCGCCTTGCTCGTGCTGGTGATCGCCGTGACGCTTGGTCCCGCGTTGCTGGGGGGCGGCCAGCCCGGTCTGACGGACATCGTGGCGCGGCGGTTCATCGCGCCGCTGGGCCGGACGGCGGGCGGCCCCGTGCACCTGTTAGGCACGGACCGGTTCGGCCGGGACATCCTGCGGGCGTTGCTGGCGGGCGGCCGCATCTCGCTGCTGGTCGGCCTGCTCGCCGCCGCCGTGTCGCTCGCCATCGGCGTGCTGGCGGGGGCGCTGGCCGGCTACGCCGGCGGCGCCACCGACCGGGTCGTCGTCGCGGCCACCGACACGGCGCTCGCGATCCCGCGGGTGCCCTTCCTGCTGCTGCTGGTGGCGCTGTTCGAGCCCGGGGCCGGCGTGACGATCGTCGCGATCGGCGTCACCGGGTGGATGACCGTGGCGCGGCTGGTGCGCGCCGAGGTGCGGGCGGTCCGGACCCGCGCGTTCGTCGAGGCGGCTCACGCGTTAGGCGCCCGGCCGCGCCGGGTCCTGGCGCGGCACGTGCTGCCGCACGCCCTGGCGCCGGCGCTGGTGGCCGCGGCGCTCGGCGTGGGGAATGCCATCATGCTGGAGGCCGGCCTGTCGTTTCTGGGGCTCGGGGTGCAGCCGCCGACGCCCTCGTGGGGCAATCTCATCGCGGCGGGGCGCGACTCGCTGGTGCTCGCGCCGTGGGTGGCGCTCGCGCCGGCCGCGGCGGTGACGCTCACCGTGCTGGCGTGCAGCGTCATCGCGGACGGACTGGAGGCGGCGCTGGCCGGCCGGGCCTAGGGCCGGACCGGCGGGCACACCCGCACGCTCACCACCTGGCGCGGCGACGCGGCGATCGCGATGCGTCCCTGCTCGACCGCCAGCGGCGCCTCGTCCGTCTCGTCCAGCCGGCACCGCGTCGCGCTCGCCGTCGGCCACGGCACGCGCCACGCGCCTTCGGCCACGCGGTCGGTGGCGTTGTAGCAGCGCAGGATCACTCCGCGGCCGTCCTCCGCCGGCTTCATCGCGCTGAACACCAGGCCGGCACCCGACAGCTCGGGACCCGCCACCGGGGCGGCCGGCACGAGCGTCGCGCGGACCATCCGTGCGTACGGCGCCGCGAGGAAGCGCTCCGCCTCCGCTTCGAGGACCTCGAGCGGTCGCTCCGGAGGGCACGGCGTCACGGCGAGCCGCGCGGCGAACGGCCCGAGGCACTGCGCGTCGGGCGTGGGCGTCGGCCAGCCGGCGTGCCCGGGCCGCTCCGGGAGGTCCGGCTTCGACAGCTCGCCGAAGGCGCGCAGCAGCGTCACCGCGATCGAGTGCGCCGGCGTGATCTCGTATTCCGGCAGACCGTCGGCCAGGACGGCGACGCCGCGGCGGTTTCCCTGCACCACCACGTAGCGCTGCATCGCGGCGGTCGGCGGCGCCGCCTCGAGATCGCCGGGGCGCAGCTCCCGCCGCCGCGCGCCGCCGCGGGGCACCGGGCCGAAGTGACCGTCCGCGACCTCGCGGTGCACGAGGACGCCTAACGGGACGAGCACCCGGAGCCGGTGGTCGGGCCGGCGATTGACGCCCTCGAACTCCAGCACCACGCTGCGCGCACCCGCGTCGAGCGTGACCCGCATCGCCACGTCGAGGTCGCGCGCGTCGAACCGGCGCCGCACCAGGAGCGTGCCGCGCAGCGGCCCCGCGTGCACGACTTCCACCGCCACCGCGTCCGGCGGCAAGCGCGACGGCACCCCGCGCGGCGAGGCGGTATAGCTGTCGCCCTGGTCCTCCACGTCGTCGAGCGCGCCGGCGCTGTAGTGCGCCCCGCTCGCGCCATCCACGATCTCGAGCGCGCCGTCGTCGTCCACCCGGACGAACAAGTGCTCGTTCTCGAGGCTCGCCGCGCGGACCTGGACGTCCTGCTCGGCCGGCTCCCGCGGCGGGGCCGCGGCACCCGCTTCGACCGTGAACGTGCGCACGCCGAGCGGCGGAAGCCCGCGCGCATCCATGGCCACGCGCACCCACTCGACCGCATCGCAGTCCGGGTAGTACTGCGGCGCCTCGGTGAGGTCGTAGCCGGCGCGCCGCCCCAGCTCCTGGCAGGCCACCGGCCTCTCGCCGTCGCGCAGCACGAAGGGGGCCCCCGCCGGCACCGGCGGCGCGGCGCGCGGCCCCTGCTGGCCCACCTTCACGTCAGCCCGAAACAGCGCGATCTCCGCCTCGACCACCCCGTCCACCCGGCGGGGCGCCGGGTTGAACACCACCAGCGCGGGCCGCCACGTGGCGCGCGGCGCGACGCGGGCGGCGTCGGCATCCCGGCCGGTCACCAGGTCGAGCGCCCGGGCGGCCGTCTCCTGCGCGGCGTCCGCGCAGCGGCGGAACCGGGCGAGCATCTCGCGATGCACCTCGTCGGCGCTGGTGCCGCAGATGCTGTCGTGAGGATGATTGAGCAGCAGCTCGCGCCACGCCGACCAGATCTCCTCGCGAAGGTCGGCGCCCCGCCACGCCAGCGCGAGCGATCCGAGCGGCTCGACCACCCGCTCCAGCGTCCTCTGGCAGAGGGCGTTCCAGCGCTTGAGGATCAAGCGCGAGGCGTAGGTGCCGGTCAGCGCCCAAGCGTGGCGGCGGCCATCCACCAGCTCTCCCTCGACCAGTGGGAGCTCGAGGTTGCGCCTCGCCACATCGGCGACCACCGCGTCGGCATAGGCCTGGAGCGTGCCAAGGCGCACGTCGGCGCCCGACACGCGCCGCAGCGCGTCCACCGCCTCGGGCAGGTCCGGCGCGGGCGCGTGGTGATCCGCGCCGGCGAGCACCAGCCACTCGTCGGTCCGCGACCGCGGCGCCAGCATGGCCGCGAGCACGGCCCATCGCTCGCGCGCGGCCACCTCGTCCGCCGGGAGGTTCGCGCCGTTCTCGTAGCCGGGCCTCGGCAGGTGAATCATCAGCACCTCCGCGCCGTCGGCCGACCGCCAGCGGTACAGGTCGCCCTCCTGGCCCGGTTCCCCGCCGAAGCCGCGCCACACCACCGCCGTGCCGATGCCGAAGCCGCGCAGGATGGACGGGAGCGCCCCGGTGTGGCCGAACGCGTCGGGCGAGTAGCCCACGACCATCGGGGTTCCGCCGAGCCTGCGCACGGTGCGCGCGCCGGTGAACAGGTTCCGAACCAGCGCCTCGGCGCTTACCAGTATTTCGTCGGGAAGGACGAACCACGGACCACACTCCAGCCGGCCCGCGGCGAGCAGCCGCGCCAGTGCGGCGGCGTCGCCCGGACGGACGGCGAGGTAGTCGTCCAGGGTGACGGCCTGGCCGTCGAGGAGAAACGACGACCAATCCGGTCGGTTCTCCAGGCGGGGGAGGAGCTGGCCGATGAGCCGGGAGAGGCGAACCTGAAAGCGCGCCGCACTGTGGTACCACTCGCGATCCCAGTGCGTATGCGCCACCACGTGCACGCGCGGCACGCAGGCAAGGTAACCGCGCTTGCCACGGACGCGAGGGCGCCCATTATTGGGTCTACGTGCCTTACATCCTTGCCGTCGCCGCCCTCGCGCTCCTGGGCCTCGTGGTGCGCGAGCATCGCCGTGCGCGGGCCCTGGCGGACTCGGAGGCCGACGCGCAGCGCCGGGCCGCGGAGATCGAGCGGTTCCGCGCGATCACCCAGGCCCTGCTCGGCGGCCAGGAGCTGACCGAGGTCCTCGACGTGGTCGTCAAGGCCGCGGCGGACCTGGTCGGCGCGACCGCGAGCTACGTCGCCCTGCACCAGGCGGCCGACGAGCCGCTGACCGTGGCGGCGGCCACCGGCGCGCCGCGGGCGTTCGTGGGCAGCACGCTCGCGCTCGACGGGTCGATCTCGGGCTGGGTGGTCGGCCACGGCGCGCCGGCGCTGGTCAACGACCTTGCGGCCGACAGCCGGGCGTTCCACTCCGCGAACGAGCAACTCGGCCTGGCGCGCGAGCTGGTCGTCCCGCTGCTCTCCCGCGGTGCGGCGCTGGGCGCCCTGGGCGCGAACCGTACGGCCGAGATGCCGGCGTTCAATCCGCACGACCTGGCCCTGCTCGAGCGGCTCGGCGAGCAGGTGGTCCTCGCGATCGAGAACGCCCAGGCGCTGACCCACGCGCGGCGCGCGCGGGCCGGCCTCGCGGCCAAGAACGCCGAGCTCGAGCACGCCCTGCGCGCCAAGGGCGAGTTTCTCCGCAACATGTCCCATGAGCTGCGCACGCCGCTCAACTCCATCATCGGCTTCTCGGAATTGCTCGCGGCCGACGCGGCGGGCGCGCTGAGCGAAGGCCAGCGCGAATACGTGGCGACGGTCGTCCGCAACAGCCGCCACCTGCTCCAGCTCATCAACGACCTGCTCGATCTCGCCAAGGTCGAGGCCGGCCGGATGGAACTGCACCTCACGGCGACCGCCATGCCGGCGCTCGTCGCGGGCGTGCTCGAGGACACGCGCGGCCTGCTGCAGGGCCGCAACGTCACGGTGTCCACCGACGTGACGACGGGCCCCGTGGACGTGGTCTGCGACGAGGTGCGCATTCGCCAGATCCTGTTCAACTTTCTGTCCAACGCGGTCAAGTTCACGCCCGACGGCGGCGAGATCGTCGTGCGCGCGGTCCGCACCGCCGCGCCGCTGCCGGTGCCGGCGCAGCGCGCCAGCGACACGGCGCGGCTCAAGACCAGGCCCGCCGTCTGGATCGCGGTGAGCGATACCGGCCCGGGCATCAAGACAGAGGACATGCCGAAACTGTTCCAGGAGTTTTCGCAGGTCGACACGTCCACCAGCCGCCGGAGCGGCGGCACCGGCCTGGGGCTGGTGCTGTGCCGCCGGTTCGTCGAGCTGCACGGAGGCACGATCGGCGCCGAGTCGGTGTTCGGCCACGGCTGCACATTCTGGATGATGCTGCCCGAGGACGGGCCGATCCGCTTCCCGGTCGCGCCGCGCGACATGGACGGGGGAACGCCGTAGTGCCGCATCAGCTGGTCACGACGGCGGCCATCGCGTTCGCGGCGGGCATCATCCTGTGGCTGTTGCGCCGGATGCGGCAGATCCGCCGGACGCTCAGCGACCAGATGGTCCGGCTCGAGAAGCTCAACGACATCTCGCGCGTGCTACTCACCGACCGCAACATCCGCGGCGTGCTGCGGCACGTGGCCGAGAACGCGGCGCAGCTGCTCGGCGCCGACATGGCCTACGTCGCGCTGATCACCGCCGACCCGCAGCACCTCGTCCTCGAGGCGGCCACCGGCGCCCTCACGCCCCTCATCGGGTCGGCGCTCGCCGCCGACACGACCGCCGCCGGGTGGGTCGTCGCCCGCGCGCAGCAGCTGATCCTCAACGACCCGGCCAGGGACGCGCGCGGCTTCGGCTCGGTCCACATTCGCATCCCGCTCCGGCGCGCCGCGGTCCTGCCCGTCATCGCGAAGGGCCGCTGCGTCGGCGCGCTGGGCGTCGAGAACCCGCACGACGGCCGCCCGTTCGACGCGGCGGACATCGACACGCTGCGCGAGCTGTCGGACTACGCCGCGCTGGTGATCGAGTCGCTCCAGGCCGTGGAGGAGCTGGCCCAGCGCGAGCGCCGCGCCGGCCTGGTCAACGCGGTGAACAGCCGGATCCGCCAGTCGCTCGACCTCCAGCAGATCCTCGACGCCGCGGCGCGCGAGCTCGGCACGGCGCTCGACGTCTCGCGGTGCATCATCCGGCTGCGCCGTGGCAGCGAGCTGGGCCTGGCGGCGACCGAGTGGCACGCGCCCGAAGTCCCGCACCTCGGACTGCACTCCGATCCCGCCCAGCCGCTGTTGCTTCAGGCGATGCGCGATCGCCGCACCGTGGAGGCCAGCGAGCTCAAGCCGAGCGGCGCGGCCGGCGAGTCGACCCAGCCGCTGGCGGTGCTCGCCGCGCCCATCGTCCTGCGCGGCGAGGCCATCGGCGTCGTCGCCTTCCACCAGGTCGGCTATCCGCGGCTGTGGCGGCCCGGCGAGATCGGCCTGGTCGAGGAAGTCGCCTCCGATCTGGCGATCGCCATCTCGAACGCCCGGCTGTACCGCTCGGTCGAGGACGCGAGCCGCGAGCTCGCCACCAAGATCTCGGAGCTGGAGCGCGCCAACCGGCTCAAGGCGCAGTTCCTCGCCAACATGTCGCACGAGCTGCGCACGCCGCTCAACTCGGTCATCGGCTTCTCGGAGATGCTGTCGTTAGGTGCCCTGGGGCCGCTGACCCCCGAGCAGAAGGACGGCCTCGACACCATCGCGCGCAACGGCCGGCACCTGCTCCAGCTGGTCAACGACGTGCTCGACCTCTCCAAGGTGGACGCGGGACGGATGGACCTGCGGCTCGCGCCCACCGACATCCGCCGCGTGATTCCCGACGTGCTCGCCGGCATGGAGAGCCTGGTGCAGGCCAAGGGGCACACCGTCTCGCTGGAGCTCGGCAGCGGCCAGCTGTCGGTCGTGGCCGACGAGATGCGCGTGCGCCAGGTGTTGTTCAACCTGCTGTCCAACGCGGTCAAGTTCACGCCGGCCGGGGGCACCATCACGGTCCGCGCGACCCGCCGCCACGCCGCGCTCCCGGTGCCCGGCGACCTGCCGCTGGAGCGGCCGGCCGTGTGGGTCGCCGTCCAGGACACCGGCATCGGCATCGGCCCCGACGACCTGCCGCGGCTGTTCACCGAGTTCACCCAGATCGACGCCTCGTACTCGCGCCGGTTCGAGGGCACGGGGCTCGGGCTGGTCCTGTGCAAGCGGTTCGTCGAGCTGCACGGCGGCAGGATCGGCGTCGAGTCCACGCAGGGCGTCGGCAGCACGTTCTGGATCGAACTGCCCGAAGGCGGGCCGCTCGCCGCGGCCGCGTGAGGTCCTGAGCCACCGTTCAGGCTTCCTTCCCGAAAACTTCACGATCGATCGCCTAGGCTCCGCTGGGACGTGCGTCCCGGAAGGAGCGGAGCGTGACGTATCGCATCGCGTGGCTGCCGGGCGACGGCGTGGGCGCCGACGTCATGGAGGCGACACGGATCGTGCTCGACCGGCTGCGCCTGGACGCCGAGTACCTGCCGGGCGACATCGGCTGGGAATGCTGGTGCCACGAAGGCGACGCGCTGCCCGAGCGCACCATCGCGCTGCTCAAGTCGGTGGACGCCGCCCTGTTCGGCGCGATCACCTCGAAACCCGCCGCGGTGGCCGCCACCGAGCTCGATCCGGCGCTGCGCGGCGACACGTGCCTCACCTACCGCTCGCCGATCGTCCGGATGCGGCAGATGTTCGACCTCTACATCTGCCAGCGGCCCATCAAGGCGTATCCGGGCAACCCGCTCAACCTCTCCGATCGCATCGACATGGTGGTGTTCCGTGAGAACACCGAGGATCTGTACGCCGGCGTGGAGTTCTCGCCGGTGCCCGAGCAGCTCGCCGCCACGCTGACCGGGTTGTCCCGCCCGTTCGCGCCGTTCGCGTCGCTGGCGGGCAGCGACTACGCCATCTCGTGCAAGATCAACACGCGGAAAGGGTCGGAGCGGATCGCCCGGGCCGCCTTCGATTTCGCCCGCCACCACGGCCGCGCCAAGGTCACCGTGGTACACAAGGCCAACGTCGTCCGCGCGACCGACGGCCTGTTCCTCGAGGCGGCGCAGCGGGTGGCGCGCGAGTACCCGGAGATCCGCCTCGACGACGCCAACGTCGACGCGATGACGATGTGGCTCCTCAAGAATCCGCTCGCCTACGACGTCCTGGTCGCACCGAACCTGTACGGCGACATCATCTCCGACCTGTGCGCCCAGATGGTGGGGGGCCTCGGCTTCGCCTGTTCGGGCAATATCGGCGAGCGCCTGGCGGTGTTCGAGCCCAGCCACGGGTCCGCTCCCAAGTACGCCGGCCAGTACAAGGTGAACCCGCTCGCCACGATCCTCGCGGCCAAGATGATGCTCGACTGGCTCGGCGAGCGCGCCAAGGGCGAGGCGGTGGAATCCGCGGTCGCGGCGGTCGTCGCCGAGGGGCGGGTGCGCACCTACGACATGGGCGGCTCCGCCTCCACGCTCGACATGGGACGCGCGGTGGCGGAGCGGCTGTAGCATGACCGGGATCCTGGTGCACGAGGTCGGCCCGCGCGACGGCCTGCAGATGGAAAGCGCGGTCGTGGACACCGACCGCAAGCACGCGTGGATCCTCGAGCTGATCGCCGCCGGGCTCGACATCGTCCAGGTCGGCTCATTCGTGCGCCCCGACACGGTCCCGCAGATGGCCGATACCGACGAGTTGCTGCGCCGCCTGGCCGCGCGCGCGCGCAACGGAACGCGCCTCTCGGCGCTGGTGCTCAACGAACGGGGCCTCGAGCGCGCGTTCGCCGGCACCGCGGACCTGATCTGCATGGGCGCGTCCGCGAGCGACACGCACAGCCGCCGCAACACCGGCATGAGCAGCGCCGACGCCACCACGCGCATCGCCGCGATGGCGCGTCAGGTCCGCGCGGCGGGCCGGCGCGTCCAGGTTTCCGTGCAATCGGCGTTCGGCTGCGGCTACGAGGGCGCGGTGCCGGAGCGCCGCGTCCTGGACATGGTCCGCGCCTACCTGGACGCGGGCGTCACGACCGTCAGCCTGGCCGATACCGCCGGACACGCGCATCCCGCGCAGGTCGAGCGGCTGTTCGGCGCCGTGCAGGCGTTGCACGGCGACCTGACCTGTGCCTGCCACTTCCATAACACGTACGGCCTGGGCATGGCCAACATCTTCGCGGCGCTCCGGGCCGGCGTCACCACGGTCGAGACGTCGTTCGGCGGCCTGGGCGGCTGCCCGTTCACCAAAGTCGCCGCCGGCAACGTCGCCACCGAGGACTTCGTCCACGCGCTCCATCGCGAGGGCCGCCGCGACGACATCGAACTCGGCCGCCTGGTCGGCGTGGCGCGCAGTGTGGCGGACGCGCTCGGCCGCGAGCTGCCCGGCTGCGTGTACCGGACCGGCGGCATCCCGGACCCCGCCCGGGCGGCGCCGGTGACGGCCGGGACGGCCGCGTGAGCGCGCCGATGCTCGAGGGCGTACGGGTCCTGGACCTGACCAACGTCCTCGCCGGGCCGTTCGCGACGCTGCACCTGGCGCTGTTAGGCGCCGACGTGGTCAAAATCGAGAACCCCCGCGACGGCGACCTCGCCCGCAAGCTGGGCATCGTGCCGGAGCTCAACGCGCGCCTGATGGGGACCAGCTTCCTGGCCCAGAACGCGAGCAAGAAATCCGTCACCCTCAACCTCAAGACCGAGCGCGGCAAGGACATCTTCCGCCGCCTGGTGTCCACCGCCGACGTGCTGGTCGAGAACTTCCGCCCGGACGTGATGCCGCGGCTCGGGCTCGGCTACGACACGCTGCACGCAGAGCATCCGCACCTGGTCTACTGCGCCATCTCCGGATTCGGCCAGAGCGGGCCCGACGCCCTGAAGCCGGCCTACGACCAGATCATCCAGGGGCTCTCGGGCGTCATGGCCATCAACGGGGACGAGCGGACCAGTCCGCTGCGCTGCGGCTTCCCGGTGTGCGACACCGTGGGCGGCCTCACCGCGGCCTTCGCGATCATGACCGCGCTGTACCATCGCCAGCGAACCGGTGAGGGGCAGTTCGTGGACGTCGCGATGCTCGATGCGATCATGCCGATGCTGGGCTGGGTGGCGGCGAACCTGCTGATCGGCGGCGCGCCGCCGGTCCTGCTCGGCAACGACAACTTCACCGCCGCACCGTCCGGGACGTTCCGTACCGGCGACGGGCACATCAACATCGCGGCGAACAAGCAGGAACAGTGGGAAGCGCTGTGCGACGCGCTGGAGGTTCCCGACCTGGTGCACGACCCGCGGTTCGCGAAGCGCGACGATCGCAAGGCCAATCGCGCGGCACTGACGCCGCTGCTGGAAGCGCGCCTCGCGGCCCGCACCACCGAGGCGTGGGTCTGCCTGCTCAACCAGCGCGATGTCCCGAGCGGCGCCATCCTCAGCCTCGAGTCGGCGCTGCGCCAGCCGCAGGTGCGTCATCGGCGCCTGCTGCGGGAGGTCGCGGTGGACGGGATCGGTCCGATCACCGTGTTCGGGCTCGCCCCCCGGTTCCGCGACGCCGCGGACCCTGCGCCGGCCGCTCCTCCCACGCTCGGCGCCGACACGGCGGCCGTGCTCGGCGAGCTCGGCATCGGCGACGACGATCTCGCGGCGCTCCGCGCCGAAGGAGTGGTGTAACATGGGCCAGACGCTGGTGCAGAAGATCCTCGCGCGCGCCTCAGGGCGCGACAGCGTCCGTGTGGGCGACGTGGTCGAGCCGGCGGTGAGCCTCGCGATGTCGCACGAGAACGCCGCCCTGGTCATCAACCAGTTCCTGGCGATCTTCGAGGGCACCAGGCGGACGCCCGCGCTGTGGGATGCCTCCCGGGTCGCCATCGTGTTCGACCACCGCGTCCCCGCCGAATCCGCCAAGACGGCGACCAATCAGCAGAGGGTCCGAGCCTTCGTCGCGGCGCACGCCATCCATCGGTTCCACGACATTCGCGGCGACTGTGGCGGCATCTGCCATCAGGTCCTTCCGGAAAGCGGCTACGTGCTGCCCGGCACGGTGGTCGTGGGCACCGATTCGCACACCACGACGCACGGCGCGCTCGGCGCGTTCGCGTTCGGCATCGGCGCCACCGAAATGGCCAGCGTGTGGGCCCTGGGCGTCGCGCTGAACATCGAGGTGCCGGCCACGATCCGGGTCGAAGTCACCGGGTCGTTCCGCCCGCTGGTGGGGCCGAAGGACCTGATCCTGGCGCTCATCGGCCGGCTGACGGCGGAAGGGGCGAACTACCGGGTGCTGGAGTTCCACGGCCCCACCATCCGTGCCATGCCGACGTCGGGGCGGCTGGTGCTGTGCAACATGTCGGTGGAAGCGGGCGCTACGTCGGGCATCGTGCCGCCCGACCGCGAGACGGCGCGCTACCTGCGTGAAGAGGCGCGGGTGAAGGACCCCATCATGCGCACCGTGCCGGACCCTGATGCCGGCTACGAGCGCACCATCGCGATCGACGTCGGCACGCTGGAGCCGCAGGTCGCCTGCCCGCACGCGGTGGACAACGTCCACGCCGTGGCCGAGGTGGCGGGGCGCCACGTGGACCAGATCGTCATCGGCTCGTGCACCAACGGCCGGCTCGACGACCTGGCGACGGCCGCGCAGCTGCTGGACGGGCGCCGCGTGGCCGACGGGACGCGCATGCTGGTATTCCCCGCGTCGGCGCGGATCTACCGGGACGCGCTGGACCGCGGCTACATCGCCACGCTGATGCGTGCCGGCGCGGTGGTGATGAACGCCGGCTGCGGCCCCTGCCTGGGCATCCACGAGGGCGCGCTGGCCGACGGCGAGACCGCGCTGTCGACCACCAATCGCAACTTCAAGGGCCGGATGGGCAACCCGACGGCGTCGGTGTACCTGTGCTCGCCGGCCGTCGCCGCGGCGTCCGCCGTGACCGGCGCGATCACCGATCCCCGGACCGGCGGAAGTGGAGACTGACCATGGCGACCACCGTGTACGTGCTCGGCGACGACGTCTCGACCGACGCCATCTACCCCGGCCGGTTCATGGCCACCGTGCTGCCGGCGGAAACGCCGCGGTTCGCCTTCGCCGACGACGCGGCGTTCAACGCCCGCCTCCTCGCGGGGGACGTCACGGGCGGTGTCGTGGTCGCGGGACGGAACTTCGGATGCGGCTCTTCGCGCGAACAGGCGGCCTCGTGCCTCAAGGGGCACGACCTGACGATCGTCGCGCGCGGCGCGGCGCGCATCTTCCTTCAGAACGCCATCAACCTGGGCCTGCGGGTGGTGCTCTGCCCGACCATCGAGGCCGCGGCGGGCGACGAGCTCGACATCGGGCCGGCGGAGGTGATCAACCGCACCACCGGCGCGCGCCACCGGGTCACGCCGCTGCCGGCGTCCCGCCAGGCGGTGATCGACGCCGGCGGGCTCATCGCCTACACGCGCCGCCGCCTCGCGGCGGTCGCGCCGGGTGATCGTTAGGCGGCGTTCAGCGCCGCCGCGACACCCGGCAGCTCGTCGGCCTTCACCCGCACCCGCAGCACCCGGCGGCCGCGGCTCACCAGCGCGCGCCAGTCGCCTAACGCCTGAGCCTGGATCAGCCGCCCCAGGGTGAACCCGCGCCCCGGCACGTCCACGTCGCGCGCCGGCTCGGTTTCGATCTGGAGAAACGCGCCCGTCGCCGGGCCGCCCTTGTGGAGCTGGCCCGTGGAGTGCAGGAACCGCGGCCCATAGCCGGCCGTCGTGGCGACCCCGGTCTTCTCGAGCACGCGCCGCCGCATCGCTTCCAGCAGCCCGTCGTGCGCGCGCGTCGCCGGGACGTACGCGAGGATCGCCGCGTAGTCGCCGGGCTTGATCGCGCCCAGCCAGCCGCGCAGTGCCGCCGACAGACCGGACAGCCCCTGCGCCGGTTCGGCCGCCGTGCCCGCGCCCAATTCCGCCAGCGCCTGCTCGCTGTTCTTCTTGCTCTCCGCGACGTTCGGCTGGTCGAACGGGTTGATCTGGAGCCACGCGCCCGCCAGGGCGGTGGCCACTTCCCAGCGGTAGAACTCGCGACCCAGATCGAGCGGGCCGAGTCCCGTGATCGCGTGCGCGACACTCCCCGGCACCTCGTCCATGCCGCGGCCGGCCTCCAGCATCGCCACCACGACGCGATCGCTCCCCATGGCGCGCGCCACGACCGGCTCGTCCACGACCGGCACGATACCCTTGCCGTGCTTCCCCGTGCTCTCGGCGACCAGTTGCTCCATCCAGACGCCGAATGGCCCGTACGCGGGGCTGGTGCGGAGCGTGAGCTTGTCGCGGCCGTTCAGCCACGCCGCGCCAAGGTGCGCGCCGAGATCCGCGCCCACCACACCCGCCGCGTCGCCCGCCCGCGCGGCGCCGGCGCTCGCGGTCGCCGCGCGCTCCGCCCCGGACACGATCGCCTCGACCGGCACGCCGGCCAGCGCCGCGGGCACCAGGCCGAAGAACGACAGTGCGCTGTAGCGCCCGCCGATCTCCGGATCGTTCTCGAAGCAGCGCCGGAAGCCGCGTGCCGCCGCCAGCGTCGCGAGCCCCGAGCCCGGGTCGGTGATGGCGATGAATCGCGCGCCCTGGCCGCCCGCGCGGGCCCAGCACAGGTCGTTCAGCACGCTGGTCTCGATCGTTCCGCCCGACTTGCTCGACACCACGAACAGCGTGCGCGCCGGGTTCAGATCGTCGAGCACCGCGAGCACCGCGTCGGGATGGGTCGTGTCCACGACCGTCAGCGGCGGGGTGCCGGCCGGCGCCGCGAACATGCGCCCGAAGACCTCCGGCGCCAGACTCGATCCGCCCATGCCCAGCAGCACGACGCGCTCGACGCCTTCGGACGACACCGCCTGGCGCAACGCGAGCAGGTCGGGCACCGCCGCCGCGTAGCGCTGCGGCGCGCCGAGCCAGCCCATGCGGTTGGTGAGTTCCGGCGTGGCGGCGTCGAGACCCCACAGCCCGGCGTCCTTCGCGAACAACCGCCGCACCATGGCGCCGGCGTCCCGTTCCATCAGCTCCGCCGCGCTGCTCACGCGCGGCTCGCCACGTGCGCCCGCTTCGCCTCCACCGCGGCGAGCAGCTCGGTGAAGGAGTCGGCAAACTTCTTCACCCCCTCCGCCTCCAGCAGAGCCGTGACGTCGTCGAGGCTCACGCCGACTTCCGCCAGCGCGGCGAGTTCCGCGCGCGCCGCGTCCACCCCGTCGTCCACCGTGCGCCGCGCGATGCCGTGCTCGGCGAACGCCTCGAGCGTCTTGGGCGGCATCGTGTTCACCGTGTCGGGGCCGATCAGGTTGTCCACGTACAGCGTGTCGGAGTACTTCGGATTCTTGGTGCCGGTGCTCGCCCATAGCGGCCGCTGCACCGCGGCGCCCCTGGCCATGAGCTGCCGGAACCGCGGCGCTTCGAAGTGCGCCGTGTAGGTCTGATAGGCCAGCTTGGCGTTCGCGACGGCGATGGTGCCGCGCAGCGCGCCGGCCCTGGCCGCCGCGGCGCCGCCGGCCGCGACGATCGCGTCGAGCCGCTTGTCTACTTCGGTGTCCACCCGGCTCACGAAGAAGCTCGCCACCGAACGCACCCGCTCGATGCTCTGCCCCGCCGCGATCCGCTGCTCCAGGCCCGAGAGGTACGCGTCGATCACCGCCTCGTACCGCGCCACGGCGAACAGCAGCGTCACGTTCACGTTGAGCCCCGCCGCGATCGCGTCGCGGATGGCCGGCAGGCCTTCGCGGGTGCCGGGGATCTTGATCATCACGTTGGGGCGGTCCACCGCCTGCCACAGCCGCTTCGCTTCCGCGAGCGTGGCGGCGGTCTGGTTGGCGAGCCGGGGAGAGACCTCCATGGACACGAAGCCGTCGTTGCCGCCCGACATGTCGTAGATCGGCTGGAACAGGTCGCAGGCGGCGCGGATGTCGTCGATGGCGAGCGCCTCGTAGACCGCCACGGCGGGCAGCCCGGGCGCGAGCCGAGCGATCGCGGCGTCGTACGCGTCGCTCCCGCCGATCGCCTGCTCGAAGATCGTGGGATTGCTGGTGACGCCGCGCACCCCTTTGCGCTCGATGAGCGCCTTGAGCTCGCCGTCCGCCAGCATCGTCCGGTGGATGTAGTCGAGCCAGATGCTCTGGCCCAGTTGCGCGAGCATCGGCAGCGGGTGGCCTGGATTGGAGGGGCGGTACATGGGCGTGCCTCCTAGAGCTTGAGCAGGCCGCGGGCGCGCGCCGCGACGCGCTCGGGCGTGAGACCGAACTCCTGATAGATGCGCTCGTACGGCGCCGACGCGCCGAAGTGCTCGATGCCGATCGCCGCGCCGCGGTCACCGACCCAGCGGTCCCACCCGAACGGGCTCGCCGCCTCGACCGACACCCGGAAGGGCAGCGCCGGCGGCAGCACGGCGTCCCGATACGGCTGCGGCTGGCGCGCGAACACCTCGACGCTCGGCATGGAGACGACGCGCGTCGGGATGTGGTCGTGCTCGAGCAACTCGCGCGCGGCGAGGCAGAGGCTGACTTCCGAGCCCGTGCCGATCAGCAGCAGCTTGGGCTCCGCGCCGCTCGCTTCGGCGAGCACGTACCCGCCGCGCAGCGCCCCCTCCGCCGCGGCGTACGCCGTGCGATCGATCACCGGCAGCTTCTGGCGCGTCAACACCAGCGCGACGGGGCCGGTGCGATGCTCGAGCGCCGTGCGCCACGCCATCACCGTCTCCGTCGCGTCGGCCGGCCGGATCACCGTCAGGTTGGGAATCGCGCGCAGCGCCGCGAGCTGCTCGATGGGCTGGTGCGTCGGGCCGTCCTCGCCCAGGCCGATGGAATCGTGGGTGAACACGTAGATCACCGGCAGACCCATCAGCGCCGCGAGGCGCGCGGACGGGCGCAGGTAATCCGAAAACACCAGGAACGTGGCGCCGTAGGGCCGGACGCCGCCGTGCAGCACCATGCCGTTCATCGCGCCCGCCATGCCGTGCTCGCGAATCCCGAAGTGCATGTTGCGGCCGGCTTGGGAGCCGGGCTCGAAGTCGGCGCTGCCCTTGAGCAGCGTGTTGGTCGAGGGCGCCAGGTCCGCCGACCCGCCGAGCAGCGTCTGAACCACCGGCGCCAGCGCGTTGAGCGCCTTGCCCGAGGCCGCGCGCGTCGCCATCGCGCCGTCCTTCGGTGTGAACCGGGGCAAGGCGCGCTCCCACCCGGCCGGCAGCTCACCGCTCAACGCGGCGTCGAACGCGGCCGCGTCGGCCGGATGCGCGGCGCGATAGGCGTCCATCCTGGCGCGCCACTCGCCCGACAGCGCCGCGCCGCGCTCGACCGCGCGGCGGGCCTGGTCCCGCGCGCCCGCGGGCACCACGAACGCCCCCGGCGGCGCGCCGTAGAATCGCTTGGCGCCGGCGATCTCCTCCGCGCCCAGCGGCGAGCCGTGCGCCTCCGCGCTGTCGTGCTTGGTCGGGGCGCCGAAGGCGATGTGGCTGCGCACGACGATCATCGACGGCCGCGGATCGCCCTGCGCCGCGCGAATCGCGGCGTCGAGCGCGGCCAGGTCGTTCGCGTCGTCCACCCGCTGCACGTGCCAGCCGTAGCTGGCGAACCGCGCCGCGGCGTCATCGCCGTACGCGAGGTTCGTGCTGCCCTCGATCGTGATGTGGTTGTTGTCGTAGAACACCGTGAGCTTGCCGAGGCCGAGGTGGCCGGCCAGCGAGCCGGCCTCGTGCGAGATGCCCTCCATCAGGTCGCCGTCGCTCGCGATCACGTAGGTGCGGTGATCCACGATCGCGTGGCCCGGCCGGTTGAACAGCGCCGCCAGGTGCGCCTCGGCGATCGCCATCCCGACCGCGTTCGCGAACCCCTGGCCCAACGGGCCGGTGGTCGTCTCCACGCCCGGCGTGTGGCCGTGCTCGGGGTGCCCCGGCGTCTTGCTGCCCCACTGACGGAACTGCTCGATGTCCTCGAGCGTCAGCGCGTAGCCGTTGAGGAACAGCGTGGCGTACAGCAGCATGGACGCGTGGCCGGCCGACAGCACGAAGCGGTCGCGGTCGGGCCACGCGGGCTGCCGCGGATCGTGCCGGAGCACGCGCGCGTACAGCAGGTGCGCCAGCGGCGCCAGCGCCATCGGCGTGCCCGGATGACCCGAGTTCGCCTTCTCCACCGCGTCCATGGCGAGCGTGCGGATGGTGGTGATGACGAGCTGGTCGATATCGGGGGAGGCCGCGGCGGTCCCGGCAGAGCCTGGCATGGCGGGTAATGTAGCGGCCGACGTCGGGAAGCCGAAAGCTGACGCTCGGCGCGCTAGATCTCGGGGGTGTGGTGCGGGTCCACGCCGCTCACCCGCTGCTCGGGCAACGGCCGGTTGCGCTCGTCCACAAACACCACCCTGGGCTCGAAGCCGACCAGCTCCGCGTCATCGTACCCGGCGTAGCTGATCACGATCACGTGATCGCCCACCATGCCCAGCCGCGCGGCGGCGCCGTTGAGCTGGACGACGCCGCTGCCGCGCGCTCCGGCGATGACGTAGGTCTCGAGGCGCGCGCCGTTGTTGACGTTGACCACCTGGACCTTCTCGAACTCCCGCAGGTCGGCGCGGTCCATGAGGTCCTGGTCCACCGTCAGGCTGCCCTGGTAATGCAGGTCCGCGCCGGTGAGCACGGCGCGGTGGATCTTGGACTTGCACATGTGGCGGCGCATGCCGCAAAGCTAACCGGTCAGGAACCCGGCGCGCCCAGCAGCCTGATGTGCACCGGCGCCGTCTCCCCGGTCCGCGCGATGGTGACGTGCACCGGGGCGCCGAACGCGTGCAGCCGCCCCAGGTCCTCGCGCTCCAGCGTCAGCACGTAATCGCCCGGCGGCAGCGACGGCGCGTAGAACGTGCCGTCGGAGTACGTGGTCAGCACCACGTCGCGCCCGCTGGCCGTGTTGTGCGCGCGCACCCGCACCTGCGGCACGCCGGCGCCGCCGAGCAGCACGTCGCC